>Ga0194058_10000846_pt1 | contig 15172 bp, 14 predicted proteins | sample SepL4417m_MetaG_FD_155490 | JGI IMG/M metagenome (GOLD analysis project Ga0194058, IMG submission 155490) | Anoxic zone freshwater microbial communities from boreal shield lake in IISD Experimental Lakes Area, Ontario, Canada - Sep2016-L442-17m | ecosystem: Environmental > Aquatic > Freshwater... | reverse complement strand
AATTACCATTGTGCCTGTTAATGATACCTGAAATACCTCAATGTGTTGATAGTAAGGTGAAAAGCGTTTAATGCAGCAATTGACATATTCTCTACGATTGTTTTATGCTGCAGATCGAAAACTTGCATGTCAATATCGGAGACAAAGAAGTTTTGCACGACATAAATCTCCATATTGATGATGGAGAGACACATGTTCTGCTTGGGCCCAATGGATCCGGAAAGACAACACTTCTCATGACCCTCATGGGTTTTTCCAACTATACGGTAACGAAAGGGACGATTGCCTATAATGGTGAAGATGTTACGAATATGCATGCCAATGAACGGGCAAAACGTGGGATCGGTATGCTCTTCCAGCGCCCACCAACGATATCTGGCTTGAAACTGGGGAAGATGCTCACGGCCATTTCCAGGACCAAAAAGGAAAATATTCCGGAATTGGCAAAATCTGTACATATGGACAAATTCCTTGAACGGGACATCAATAAGGGTTTTTCCGGGGGAGAGATTAAGCGAAGCGAGGTCCTTCAGCTAATGATCCAGAATCCGGATTTTGTCATGCTCGATGAGCCGGAGAGCGGGGTTGACCTGGAGAATATTTCCCTGATTGGCACAACGATTGGCACCCTTCTTGAAAAAGATAAACACCGTGCTATCAGGAAAAAAAGTGGTCTTGTCATTACCCACACCGGGTATATTCTCGATTACCTTGACGCAGACAAAGGTCATGTGATGTGTGACGGCCAAATCCGTTGTCATGGGAATCCCCGTGAAATCTTAAAGGATATCAAACAGCGTGGATACAAGGAGTGTCTTGCATGCCGTCACGCATAACCACCCTGGAACTCTCAAAGGTTGACCAGGAGCGACTTACCCAGTCGGGAATTGATCTCGATATGAAGAACCGGTGCGGCAGTTTCCTCCAGATGGATCAGGATATTGTTCATGCGGATTGCTCGCAGGAGGGGATTGAAGTCCTCTCGTATGCCAAAGCATTCGAAAAATACCCATGGCTTAAGGATTACAACTGGAAGATCGTCTCTCCGGATAAAGATGATGTAACGAAATATGTTGCAGCCCAAAAAGATCCCAAAGGATACGTGATTATTGCCCACAAAGGATCGAGCAATATTCTCCCCATCCAGGCTTGTCTGTATCTGGGCAAAGACCAGATTCAGCATGTCCATAATATCATCATCGCGGAAGAAGGCGCCGAACTTCACATCATATCCGGTTGCATGAGTGGTGCACATGTAGGCAAAGGTGGCGCACATTACGGGATTTCCGAATTCTATGTGAAAAAGAATGCAAAGATCAGTTTCACCATGATCCATAACTGGAGTGAAAATATCGAAGTTTACCCCAGAAGTGCTTCAGTTGTTGAGGAGAACGGGGTATTCCTTTCCAACTATGTCTGTATGCAGCCGGTAAAAAAGGTGCAGATGTACCCGACCGCGACCCTCAAAGGTGCGAACTCCGTTGCCCGGTTCAGTAGTATTGTGATCGCAACTCCCGGTTCACTCATGGATCTCGGGTCCCGTGCAATTCTCGAAGGTGTCGGTGCAAGCGCTGAACTGATCACTCGCGCAATTACCAAAGGCGGTACCATCATTTCACGGGGGCATATCAATGGCAAGACTGCCGGCACCCGCGGACATCTCGAATGCAAGGGCTTGATCCTGAAAGACGGAGTTATCTATGCAATTCCGGAGATCGAGGGATCTGTCGTAGGCACCGAGCTTTCGCATGAAGCAGCGGTTGGAAAACTTGCGAAAGATGAGATCGAATATCTCATGTCCCGGGGACTGGATGAGGATGAGGCAACCGCGACTATTATCCGGGGTTTCCTTGACGTAAAGATTAATGGTCTGCCAGAAGCATTACAAAAACAGATTGATGCCTCCATTGATGTGGCAGAGAAGTCCGGATTCTGAATTGAGCTGATATGTCTCCCTATCAACGAGTTGAAGAGCGGCACAGGATGGTGGAACGCCAGATCGAAGCCCGGGGTATCCACAATCCCCGTGTGCTTGCCGCAATGCGGGAGCTCCCCCGCCACCTCTTCGTTCCTGCTCCCTATGACCCATCTGCTTACGATGACAATCCACTCCCAATCGGGAATGGTCAGACAATTTCCCAGCCATACATCGTTGCGTTGATGACAGAACTGCTTAGTCCGGAACCCTCTGATAAAGTCCTTGAGATCGGAACGGGAAGCGGGTACCAGGCAGCCATTCTGTCACGGCTCGTTCGCCAGCTGACTACTATGGAACGGATACCGGCAGTTGCGACTCTTGCCCGGAACAACTTAAAAAAACTCGTTCTTCAGAATGTGGAAGTCATTGAAGCTGATGGAACGCAGGGATATGAGAACAATGCTCCTTATGATGGAATCATGGTAACTGCAGCAACTCCTGAAATTCCACGAACGCTTACCGTTCAGTTGGCTGAAAGAGGAAGGATAGTAGCTCCAGTGGGTGGACGTGACATCCAGCAACTTGTGACTCTGGAAAAACAGGGTGACAGAATTATTTCTGAATCTCATGGGGGGGTCCGGTTTGTACCTCTCATCGGCAAGTATGGTTGGGAGAACTGATTGTATGGTTTTTTTTGATGTAACCAGACCCCTATCGGCTGAAACACTGGTCTATCCGGGGGATCTGAAACCGTCATTCAGGCAGCGCGATGAGGGAAATTACCTGATCAGTGATCTGCACATGAGTTCCCACACGGGCACCCATATCGATGCTCCGGTGCACTACCTCAAACACGGTGAAACGATTGATACAATCCCCCTCATTAATCTTATTGGCCGTTGTCGGGTAGTGGATGTGAGTGATGCTGGAAGTACCATAACTGCGAAACACCTGACAGGAAAGACAGATAATATTGACCGGCTCCTGCTCAAAACGTCATTTTCTGGATGTAATCAGTTCATTGAGGATTATCCCTCCCTCTCATTTGACGCGGCAAAATACATCACCGGTAAAAGGATTCTGTGTATTGGGATTGACTCACCGTCTATCGAATCCTACCACTGCGATGGAACTGTTCACCGGGAACTTCTCGGGAAAAACTGTATTATCATCGAACTTCTTGATCTGTCAGCAGTACCTGAAGGGGATTACGATATGATCGCCCTTCCCCTGCGTCTGGAGGGGCTAGATGGGTCCCCGGCACGTGTGGTTCTCAAGAAGATCTGAATTATAAAGGTATTATTATGGATATTCTCATTGACTCGGTCAACAAACTCGAAACGATCCTTGAACACAGCGGGTGCGAAGAGGTAGGTGTACTTCTTGATGTGAATCCGGATGTTGTGAACTGCCAGTTCGACCGGGGTGCATGCATGACCGCATCATTTGGGGGGCGGAGTGCAGAATTTGTTACCAGTGATCCGATCCGGGCACAGACAAAAATCTCGTTCATGTTCGGAGCACCTCTTGATACCACGGCAGTACGAAGTGCCGCATGTGCAATGATCAATGTGGCAACAGGTTTTTTCTGTCTCTCACGTGTGCTGCATGCCTGTCCGGGTTCGAAACATGTCGACTGTATGACAGAACTCGGGAGGGAAATAGAGGGGAAGCGAGTGCTGTGCATGGGAAGTATACCCGCCATCGAAAATGCGTCTCGAACCGAAATTGTTACAGACCCAAAAAATGCTGATCTGATTATTATCAATGCCGAGGGCCTGATTGATACTCGTGTGGGAGATCTGATTGCAGAATTCAGAAGTAAGAAACGGATTATCTGTCTCGGGTCTTCAACTGCCGGTGTTTCCTGTCTTCAGCAGATCGAAAACTGGTGTCCCTATGGAACAAGTGTGTAAAATCTCTGCCCGCGAAGGGAAACGTGACACATGAGTAAATCCGGGAAGGGCAAAACTCTTGTTACCAGCATCCCAATAATTTCTTATGCTTTTTGGGTCATCGGGGATACGCAGAAAATTTGACCAGACGCTGGTTGAAACCGCATTAAAAGTAGGACCTGTACTGGCCACCCAGTCTTCAGATTGTATTGTTGGTATGGACACCCGTACCACAAGTCCCCTGCTTGCGCATCTGGTTGTGTCCGGTATCATGGGAAGTGGCGGAATTGCCCGTGTTGCCGGCATTGTCCCGACACCGTCTGTGGCATTCAATACCCGCACTGCAAAAACCGGCTGTATGATCACCGCGTCCCATAACCCGGAGGAATACAATGGCCTGAAACTGTTCAATCCCGATGGCTCATCATTCACCCTGGCACAGCAGGCAGACATGGAGACACTCCTGAAAGCACCGCAGTGGGCAGACTGGCAACACCAGGGGACGGTGCAGACATTTGATGCCATCACCCCCCACAAAAAAGCAATTCTCGATCTGATAACCATCAAGCCGGATCTGTCCGTTATCATTGACTGCGGTAATGGTGCCGGGTGCACACTTACGCCCTCACTTCTTGCAGATGCCGGTGCAAAAACAACGTGTATCAATTGCGACACATCCGGCCATTTTGCCCGACCTTCTGAGCCGCTCAAAGAACATCTTGGCTACCTCGGGGAGATGGTTAAGAAAACCGAATCGTCCTGCGCAGTTGTTCATGACGGAGATGCTGACCGGATGATGGCATTTGATAACCGGGGGAGATATATTGATGGAGATCACCTGCTGATGCTCTTTACTGACTATCTCGATGCAAAAAAGGTTGTCACAACAAGCGATGCCTCGATGATTATCGAGTGTATTGCTGAGGTCCGGCGCACTCCGGCCGGGGACTCCTATGTATCGGAAGAACTTCTGAAATGGGGAGATTTCGGGGGTGAACCCTCCGGTGCATGGATCTTCCCCAAGATCTCACTCTGTCCCGATGGCCCGTACGCTGCTGCACTCTTCTGCGAGATCGCATCCGAATGGGATGTTGCATCCAAACTTGATGCAATGCCCAGCTACCCGATACTCAGAGAGTCATTCGCGTGTAAAGATGCACGTGAAATTATCACATCACTTGGAGCATTAAGCCCGACAGATGGGATCCGGGTAGCCGATGAGGATGGCTGGTATCTTATCCGGGCGAGTGGTACCGAACCTAAGATCCGTATCACCGCTGAAGGAAAATCACTTCAGAAAGCAAAGGAGATGCTTTCAATTGGACGTGCCCGGATCGCGCAGGGGAAAACTGCTTAAATGTTGTAAGTGGAGCTTAACGTATGGAATGTGTCGTGCTCGCTGCAGGAGAAGGGAAGAGGATGCGTCCTCTCACGGGCAAACGCCCGAAAGTAATGCTCCCGCTGGCTAACCGCCCTATGATGGAGCATCTCGTCCTTGCAGCTCGTGATGCAGGTATTACCGATTTTATTTTTGTTGTCGGGTATGGGGAACGGGAGATCCGGAAGTATTTTGGTGATGGATCTGAATGGGGAATTCATATCCACTACGCCCCCCAGCGGCACCAGCACGGAACTGCCGACGCAGTAAAGTCAGCGCGGGATTTCATTACAGGTCCGTTCCTTGTCATGAACGGGGATATGATCCTCAAAAAAGCGGATATTGCGGGTCTCTGCAGGCAAAATGCACCTTGCATGAGCACGAGTACAACAGATCATCCTGGTGATTTTGGGGTTGTAATGGTTGACAATGGCTATGTCATTTCACTCGAAGAAAAATCACCAAATCCAAAATCTAATACAATCAATGCAGGCGCATATCTTTTCCCGGCTGATATTTTTAATTACTTGGATCAGGTGAAATCATCCACCCGGGGAGAACTGGAACTCACCGACGCACTTATGGGATATATTGCGGAAAACCGGTTATCTGCATTCCCCTTGTCCTGCTGGATGGATGTCGGGTACCCCTGGGACATGCTTGAAGCAAATGCCAGACTGATGAAATCCATTGTATCACAAAATACCGGCACGATAGAAGAGGGGGTATCGATACACGGATCTGTAATTGTCGGTGAAGGGAGTATTGTGAAGTCCGGCACATATATCGAAGGCCCTTGTGTCATTGGTAAAAACTGCCGAATCGGCCCTCATGCATACATTCGTGGATCAACGTGTATTGGCGACGATTGTCATATCGGGCATTGTTCTGAACTGAAAAATTCGATTATTATGAGCGGGACTAAAATTCCCCACTTTAATTATATCGGGGACTCGGTAATTGCAGGTGGATGTAATTTTGGGGCGGGCACCAAAGTTGCAAACCTGCGCCTTGATCATGCCGATATCAGGGTGTGTGGAAAAGATACACGGCGCAAGAAGTTCGGTGCGGTTATTGGGGAGAATGTGCAATTCGGGATAAACTGCTCTATCAATGTAGGTACGATGATCGGGAGTAACGCCCAATTCGCTCCCAATTCATGTGTAGAAGGATGTATTGGAGATAATGCAGTGATTAGGTAGGAAGTCAGCATGCAGGCAGTAATTTTAGCAGCTGGAGAGGGAGTAAGGGTCCGTCCATTGACAAAGAACCGGCCAAAGGCAATGATTCCGGTAGCAAACCACCCCATCATCGAATATGTCATTGATGCCCTGGTTAAGAATGGGATTCGTGATATTGTTGTTGTTGTCGGGTACCGTAAAGAACAGGTAACCCGGTTCTTAAACCAGCTTGATTTGCCTATAGAAGTGGTTGTTCAGGAAAAACAGCTCGGTACTGCACATGCCCTCCAGTGTGCAGAATCAAAAATTCACGGGGATTTTCTCCTTCTCCCCGGGGATAATTATATTGATCCTCGCTCTCTTGCCAGGATCATAGGAATTCCCAATGCTATTCTTGTTAAAGAACACACAAATCCTTCGAATTTTGGTGTTGTGCTGCTGAAAGACGGGTATATTTCATCGATTATAGAAAAACCTGCTCATGCGCCCAGCTTCATGGTAAGTACAGGTATTTACTCGCTGACCAAAGACTTTTTTTCCCATATTGTGGGAAACAATATGACCGATTCAATTTCTGCCATGATTCAGAATGGTGTGCCATTTCGGGGACTCCCCGCTGATGACTGGGAGAATGCAATATTTGCATGGGATCTCCTCAAGATGAACCGGCGCAGGTTAAGTGATCTTACTCCGGGACGTAAGGGGACGGTGAGCCGGCAGACCATAATCCAGGGGGCGGTCAGTATTGGGAATGGTACGACGATTGGACCGAATACGGTGATAACCGGACCTGTCATCATTGGTGAAGATTGTACAATCGGGCCAAACTGCTGCATCATGCCCAACACCAGTATCGGTTCGCGTGTCAGCATTGAACCGTTCACCATGATCGGGAATATTCTTGTGATGGATGATACTTCGATAGGATCGCACTCACGGATTGTCGATGCCGTTATCGGAGAGCGTTGCACTCTTGCAGATCATACCTCCTGCAATAAATCACGCGGCCTGTTAGAGTTGGATGGAGGCCCGATCCGTTCAGAGTTCGGCGTAATTCTTGGGGATAATGTGATAAGCGGTCCTTTTACAAGATTCCAGAATGGGGTTGTTGGAAATAATTCAAAGATCGAGGGAAATGAGTCTGTAATCTCCCGGATCATTCCGGACGGTTCTACGGTGATTTAGCGTGTGCGGAATTGTCGGGTATGTCGGCAGGAGAGAGGCTGCACCTCTGATCGTTGAAGGGCTGAAAAAACTCGAATACCGGGGGTATGACTCTTTCGGTGTGGCAACGATCGGAATGGGTCTTACCTTTGACAAACACAAGGGAAGAATCTCTGAAAATGACCAATCCGCTCTCCAGTTAAAAGGAAAGATCGGTATCGGTCATACACGATGGGCAACCCACGGTATTCCGAATGATGTCAATGCTCATCCCCACATGGACTGTTCAGGAACAATCGCCCTGGTCCATAACGGGATCATTGAAAATTATGCGGAATTGAAAAGAGAACTTAAAGCCCGTGGACATACGTTTCGTTCAGAAACTGATACCGAAGTTATCGTCCACCTCATTGAAGAGGAATATACAAAGAAAAAAGATCTCCTTCAGGCCGTCCAGGCCGTAGTCCCGAAACTCGAAGGATCTTATGCCCTGCTTATCATTACGAATAATGAAGAACGGATGATCGTTGCAAGAAAAGCAAGTCCGCTTGTGATTGGCATTGGAGACGGTGAGATATTTGCTGCGTCCGATATGACTCCGATCCTTGAACACACTGAACGGGCCATTTTCCTTGAAGATGGTGATATTGCCACTATCAGCGGGAGTGAAGTGGCGATATACAATCAGGGAAACCCGGTTTCACGCCCCCTGGAACTTATTGACTGGTCACTTGAGGATGTAAAAAAAGGCGGGTTTGCCCATTTTATGCTCAAAGAGATCTACGAACAACCGCAGGCATTCTATAATACCGTCCGTGCGGTAAATTCGGAAACCCTTCCGGATTTTCTCCATTCCCCCACATCTGTCACTGTTGTTGCCTGTGGTTCTTCATATAATACGGGTCTCATCTTCAAGTATCTCCTTGAAGGATCCTGTAGAGTACCCGTCCGGCTTGAATTTGCATCTGAATTCAAATATTATCCCCCTCCGGTTGAAGGGCTTGTCATTGGTATCACCCAGTCCGGTGAGACCGCTGATACCCTCACTGCACTCAAACAGGCAAAAGCACACAATTGCCGGACCCTTGCGATCACCAATATTTTAGGAAGTAGTGTGAGTCGTCTTGCCGATGCAACAATTTTCATGCGTGCGGGACCTGAGATCAGCGTAGCTGCAACAAAATCATTTATTGCTCAGCTCGCTGTGCTGATGCAGATCGTCAACAATATCTCCGGCAGGAAGTGCAATGACATGCTCGTGCATGCCCATCAGGCAATAGAGGAGACTCTGCTCATTGATCTTTCCCTTGCAGTATCTCTCTGTACGGGTGCAAAAGACATCTTTTACGTGGGTCGTGGACCATTCTATCCAGTTGCCCTGGAAGGGGCACTCAAGATGAAGGAGATCTCGTATATCCATGCGGAGGGATATGCAGCCGGAGAACTCAAACATGGCCCGTTTGCCCTGCTCTCTCCGGAAACACCCGTCATTGCACTTTGCCCCCCCGGGGATACCTATGGGGTAATGATCTCGAACATAAAGGAGATGAAGGCACGTGGGGCTCCCGTGATTGCAGTGGGAAGTGAAGGGGATAGTGAACTTCCTGATATCGTCGATATTTTTATTCCTATTCCAATATCAAACACGTTTGTCCAGGTGCTCACCAGCCTGGTGGTGCTCCAGCTTCTCGCGTATTACACTGCGGTTGCCTTGGGACGGGATGTTGACAAACCCAGAAATCTTGCAAAGAGTGTGACTGTTGAATGATTGAATATGGCATTAATCATCTTGGCCCGGATGCACAGATATTCGAACCGGTTACCCTTGGTTTTCCTTCAAGGGACAATCTGCAAAAAACCGGTTTTGTGGGGACAACCATTGGGAAAAACTCGGTGGTACGTTCAGGCACCATCCTCTATTGTGATGTGATCACAGGAGATTTCTTTCAGACCGGTCATAACGTGGTGATCCGCGAAGGGACGCGGATCGGGGATCGCGTTTCAATTGGAACAGCAACAGTGATAGATGGTCATACTACCATTGGAAATGATGTCAGTCTCCAGAGCCGGGTGTATATTCCGACCAATACAAGGATAGGGAATCATGTTTTTATCGGGCCAAATGCAATATTCACAAACGACCGGTATCCCCCAAGCGGGATTGGCGGGCTTGATGGTCCTCATATCATGGATAGCGCGGCAATCGGTGCAAACGCGACCTTATTACCGGGTGTAACAATTGGTGTAGGTGCACTCGTTGCCGCCGGCTCTATTGTGACCCGTGACGTACCCGATCATATGATGGCGATTGGCGCACCCGCAAAAATCAGGGAACTGCCAAAGCCGTTAATCCCGGGCTCAAAGTAACCATTTCTTTAGCCACCCATCTCTCTGAAATGAACTGACGTGTGTTTTATGAAAATTCTTCTTGTATCTACCCAGGACTATATTCACCATCCCATACCCTCACGGCATCATTACATATTCGAAGAACTGGCCCGCGATCACGAGGTTCACGTGGCCCACTTCCATGTCAGCCGGGGGATGGAACGCCCGACCCGTCTCATCGTAGAAGAGGCAACCCAGTTCCCCTTTACCAGTCCTTTTCTACATTATACCTTCAATACCCCGTATCATTTCCATATCTTCGATAAAATTATCCGGGAACAGGGAATTGAAGTGGTGGTTGGTGCCCATGTACTTGCCGGCACAGCGGTCATTCATGCAGCAAAAAAATACCATGTCCCGGTAGTATTTGATCTCAAAGACTGGTTCCCGGATTCAGCGGCTGCATATTTTAATAACCGGGTTATGCAGGAAACGGTCCGAAGAAGTGTCTGGGCAATAACGAAAAGAAACCTGCTTCACAGTGATAAAATTACCACGGTTTCACCGTCTCTTGTTGAAAAACTAAAAGGACATGGTTTTTCGGCAGATCTCATCACAAATGGTGTGGATACCGATATTTTCAAACCCATGGATGGGAGCGATAAACGAAAAGAACTCGGTTTTCAGGCAGATGATTTCATCATAGGGTTCTGCGGGAGTATCGAACGCTGGTATGCCATTGATGAGATGATCAAGGCTCTTCCGGAATTGATCAGATATAATCCTTCCACAAAATTGCTGGTGGTGGGAGGTTCCCTCTTCACCAATTACGAAATTGAACTCAGGAAACTTGTTGAGGATCTCAATGTTTCAGATCATGTGATCTTTACCGGGACCAAAACCTATCCGGAACTCCCGGCATATCTCGCGTGTATGGATGTCTGCACAATCCCTCTCTCACCACCCCAATGGGGAGATATAGCACTCCCCAATAAATTTTTTGAATATTCAGCCTGTGGAAAACCGATCCTGATGCGACCAATTCCTGATGTCACCCGCATAGGGGGACCTAATTTGTCTGTCTACCGGACGCAGGAAGAGTATATCGCAGAGATCAAGAACCTGATGAATAACCCGGCATCATTTTCCATTAATCTCGAAAATTACAGTTGGAAAGAAAAAGCACGCCAGTTTGAGACTCTTTTGCAGTCGATCGTCTGATAATTTCATCCAAATTTATTAATGATCAAAACTTTAAACTTTGTACCTACGAAAGGTTGGCCTTATGGTACTTTTAAATCTGAAAAATCGCCGAACATATCTGATCATCGGCCTTGTAACCCTGTTTTCGCTCTTTGCCCTCTGGCTCCGTCTCATTCCCATGTTCCTGATGGGGAATACGGATATCCTGATGATGGTCGGAAGCGACGACCCGCTCTATAACCTGCGCCAGGTTGAACAGATGCTTGCCAATAATCTTGCATATGCCTGGTTCGATCCCATGACCCTGTACCCCTCGGGTTCGCCAATCTACTGGGGGCCCCTTTTCCCCATGATCATTGCCATCGGCTGTATGATTGCCGGCGCAACAACACGGCCTGAGATCATTGGAGTGGGTCTTGTTATTCCGGCAATTATGGCAGCAGCCATTGTCGCAATTATGTACTGGGTGGGCAAGACCTGCGGGGACTGGAAGACCGGTCTGTTAGCATCCGGTTTTACCGCCATCGTTACCGGGCAGTTCTTCTATCGTTCATTATACGGGTATATGGATCACCATATCGCAGAAGTTCTCTTTTCCACCCTCTTCTGTCTGTTCTATATGTATGCACTGCTTTCAGAGAAAGAGACGAAAATTGATCTCAAGGATATCAGGACCTACAAAAAAACCGTTGTCTTCTCTGCACTGGCAGGCATCGCATACCTTCTCGGTCTCTTTGTGATGCCAACAATGATCCTCTTTGCGATGATTGCGGGAATATTTACGGTAATACAATTTGTTATCGATGTTCACAAAAACCTGACCAGCGAGTATCTTGTCGTCATCAACTTCGTTGTGTTTGTCATCGCATCCCTGGGACTTGTTTTATTTGGTTTTACAGACCCCGGTATGGGTCTATCCACGTATTCAATAGGCCATATCTTTGCATATTTTGGTTTGATCGCTGGTACCGGGGCGCTCTATCTTATTGCCCGCTACCTGAAAGGAAAAGAATGGTACTACTATCCTGCCACACTGATTGGATGTGGACTCTGTTTTGCCCTTGGACTGTTCGTCATAAGTCCAGCCATCTTTAACCTGTTAATTGTTAATTTTTTTGCATTCTTCGGGCAGGCAGCCGTCACTGATACGGTTCAGGAAGCGCGGGGCTGGGCACCTGCCCTTGCATGGATGACCTATAACTACGGTCTCATTCTGATGGCCGGAGGTATCCTGGTCATGGCGTACAACAACCTGCGGGATGAACACCCCGAACAGGTATTTGCGCTTGTCTGGTCGCTGATCATGCTGTTCTCAACCTGGCAGCATGTCCGTTATGAATATTACCTTGCAATAAATGTCGCTCTCCTCTCAGCCGTCTGTGTAAGCTTTGTATGGTCTGCGGGAAGAGATGATATCTCCCGGCTGGTATCCGGGATCTCCCATGATAAAGTCCCCGAGGGATCATCAGACGATCTCCCCCAAAAGGGAAAAAAACCGAAGAAACCCTCAAAAACTGGTGGGGGACATCCACGTTCCAATTACCTGATGGTTGGGTTGATCGTTATCATTGCAGGATTGGGCATAATGTTTGCTTTTACCTCGGCTTCACTCAGTTATTCCAGCGCATCAGCAAGCCCGATCAACATGAATCCTGACTGGAGAGAATCTCTCGACTGGATGGGGAACAATACCCCAGACACGGGAGTAAATTATTACACTATCTTTGATCCAAAGACATTCAAATATCCCGAAGGGTCGTATGGTGTCATGTCCTGGTGGGACTATGGCCATATGATCACCTATATCTCAAAGCGGATCCCCAATGCCAATCCATTCCAGCAGGGTGTAGCTGGAGCGAATGGTTCCGCGGCTTATTTCATGTCCACAACGGAAGTAAAGGCAAATAATATTCTTGATTCCATTGGCACCCGTTACATTATCACCGATATCGAAATGGACACCGGAAAGTTCTGGGCAATGTCGACGTGGGATAACAGCTCGCTTGCCACTGCCCCTTACCAGATGACGCTGCTTACAACCGGACAGAACAATCCCGAAAGTTATGAGCCAGCCCTTCTGAACAAGCAGCAATATTATCTTACAACCGTCTCCCGACTCCATAATTTCGACGGGTCTATGACGCAAGCATCCAATGTCTATTATATTGAATATGCAGATCCGAAAATCACCAAAGTTTCCATGCCCGTTATCACTGCGGCAGAGGCGATGAATGCCACCGAAGCACAACGTAAGGTTGATGAATATAACCTCAAAGCACCTGAAGGATATCATGCAGTTGCTCTCAGCCCTGCAATAACCCTCCCGCTGGATACCGTTCCGGCATTACGTCACTACCGGCTGGTTCATGAGTCCCCCAGCAATGTCTTCTCAGCAAAAACCCCGGATGTGAAGTACGTAAAAATCTTTGAATATGTCAAAGGAGCGCACATCAAGGGAGACGGTATTATCGAAGTCCCTGTTGTTTCCAACACGGGCAGAGAGTATATCTACCGGCAGGAGAGTATCAACGGGGAGTTCATTGTGCCCTACTCTACGAACGGAAATCCGTACGAGGTAAAGACTACCGGGAAATATAAAGTCGTCAACACCGGGAAGCAATATGATGTACCGGAATCCGCGGTAATGCAGGGATCCGTTATCCAGTAATTCCCAATTTCTCCATTTTTAAAAGCCAACCATTTTCAAAGATCGGAAATAATAATATCGATCAGCAATTATGGTCAGGTGTTCGGCAATTAAGGGAGATATTTTCTCCCGGCATGATATCAGAAACCATGAGGAGAGCAACGCCCGCCTGGATGCAGCCTGTGCTGGTGTGCCTGATGGAATTTCGTCCATTGAACCGAAAATCGCTCCTGAAGAAGATCTCCTCCGCGTCCACACACGTTCACATGTCAATATGATACGGGAGTTTTCTTCACACGGGGGACAATATTTCATCGACCAGAACACCTATGTCAACGGCGAGTCGTTCGAAGTCGCTTCATTTGCGGCCGGTGCAACAATTGAAGCGGTGAACCGTTCAATCGACGGGGAACATTGCTTTGCACTTGTCCGCCCACCGGGACATCATGCAGAGTCGGACCGGGCGATGGGTTTTTGTCTTTTCAATAATGCAGCAATTGCGGCATCCGTAGCTCGTGACCGTGTTGATCGTGTCGCAATTATTGACTGGGATCTCCACCATGGGAATGGTACGCAGAAGATATTTTACCATGATGATCGGGTGCTCTATTGCTCCATTCACCAGGGGAATATATTCCCCCACACCGGCTGGGTAGATGAGATCGGTTCGGGCAAAGGTAAAGGATACTCCATCAATGCTCCCCTGCGTTCAGGTTCAGCCATTGCAGATTACCGGTGCATATTTGAGCAGGTTTTTGTTCCCGCACTTGAACGGTTCAGGCCGGATGTCGTGATTGTCTCTGCAGGTCAGGATGCGCTGTCAGATGATCCGAAAAGTGGTATGTTGCTCTATCCCGGGGATTTTGGTGTACTTACCCGGATGGTGCAGGATGCAACGGATCATCCTCTTGCCCTGGTTCTTGAAGGGGGCTATGGCCCTTCGCATGGGGATGCGATCGCTGCGATATTTTCTGCACTCAATGGGTCATCTGATCTCCCGGAACCGGAGGGGGAGCCCCACAGGACGACAAGGGAAATTGTTGCTGCGCTCCATAAACTGATTACCTGATCCGGGGATTGGATCCTTGTGAACACACATTTATAGATTCAGCAATCTCAATTTCATTTATGTTAGCTGAAGAGGTTGTCCAGGGCATGAGAGTGCGGTACCCGAGAACCGGGACAACCGGTATTGTCCTTCGTATCGAGCATATACGGGGGGATGTATTTGCCGAACTTGACAGTACAAATCTCCTGTATCGTGTTGACCAGCTGATCAAGGTATCCGGCTCAGATAAAGCCACGATTATTATAAATGAAGATGCAAAAAAAATCATTGAACCCAAGTTTGCCACTAAACGGATAAAAGTGTTCTTGGTCTAATTGATTTATGCCCAAAAAACCAAGAACCAATGAAATTGTTCCCAATCAGAATATATCCTTTCCTATAGGAACCAT
>Ga0194058_10000843_pt1 | contig 15204 bp, 15 predicted proteins | sample SepL4417m_MetaG_FD_155490 | JGI IMG/M metagenome (GOLD analysis project Ga0194058, IMG submission 155490) | Anoxic zone freshwater microbial communities from boreal shield lake in IISD Experimental Lakes Area, Ontario, Canada - Sep2016-L442-17m | ecosystem: Environmental > Aquatic > Freshwater... | reverse complement strand
GCGCGCTCTGCCATGCGATGCGGATCGAGGTTCGATCCATACGCGGCATATAGCGTCACGGACACCAGAGTAGGGACAGGCAAGGCGGTACGGAAGAATCCCGGATGTGACGCGAGTCGTGATCGTCGGCGGCGGGCCCGGTGGCTACGAGGCTGCCCTCGTCGCAAGGCAGCTCGGGGCCGACGTCACCGTCGTCGATCGCGACGGCCTGGGCGGCTCGGCCGTCCTCACGGACTGCGTCCCCAGCAAGGCCCTCATCGCCACGGCCAACGTCCTCACCGAGGCGGGCAGCAGCGCCGACCTCGGCGTGCTGATCCACGGGCTGCGCCCCGACCCCTCGCTCGTCGGCGTCGACCTCGCCGCCGTCAACGCCCGCATCAAGGCCCTCGCCGCTCAGCAGAGCGCCGACATCCGGACGATGCTCGACCTCGAGGGCATCGAGATCGTCGACGGAACTGGCCGGTTCGACGGCAGCGGCCACATCGTGGTCACCAAAGCCGACGGCAGCGACACGATCATCGAGCCGGACGTCACGCTGATCTCCACTGGCGCCCGGCCGCGCGTCCTTCCCGAGGCCCAGCCCGACGGCGAGCGGATTCTGACCTGGGAGCAGGTCTACGACCTCCCCGAGGTGCCCGACCGGCTCATCGTCGTCGGCTCCGGCGTCACCGGTGCCGAGTTCGCCGGTGCCTACCACGCACTCGGCAGCCGGGTGGTGCTCATCTCCTCGCGCGACCATGTGCTCCCGAGTGAGGACCCCGATGCGGCCACCGTGCTCGAGGAGGTCTACGGCCGACGCGGCCTCGAGGTGCTCAACAGGTCGCGCGCCGTCGCCGCACGCCGTACCGACGACGGCGTGGAAGTCACGCTGAGCACCGGTGAGGTCGTGTCGGGCTCGCACGTGCTGATGGCCGTCGGGTCGCTGCCGAACACCGATGCCCTGCATCTGGAGTCGGTGGGCGTCGAGACCGACGAGCGCGGCTTCGTCAAGGTCGATCGTGTCTCCCGGACCTCACGTCGCGGCGTGTACGCGGCGGGCGACTGCACCGGCGTGCTCATGCTGGCCTCGGTCGCCGCGATGCAGGGCCGCATCGCGATGTGGCACGCACTCGGCGACGCGGTCACGCCACTTGAGCTCACACAGGTGTCGAGCACCGTCTTCACGAACCCGGAGATCGCCACGGTGGGTCTCACGCAGGCCGATCTCGACGCCGGGACGTTCCGCGGCGACGTCGTTCTTGTTCCCCTCCACCCGAATGCGCGCGCCAAGATGGAGAACCACACGGACGGCTTCGTGAAGCTCTTCTGCCGGCGCGGCTCACGCCTCGTGGCAGGCGCCGTCATCGTCAGCCCGTATGCCAGCGAGCTGATCCTGCCCCTGACCATGGCAGTCGAGCAGCGGCTTACCGTCGACCAGCTGGCCGCCACCTTCACCGTCTACCCGAGCCTGTCCGGGTCGATCGCCGAGGCCGCCCGTCGACTCCACGTGGCCGCAGAGCAGTAGCACGCGGTTCCGCACGTAAGGCCCCGCACCGGCACTGCGGGAACCGTTATGGTCCATGCGTGACCAACCACCGCCTCACCATCGAGGCCACCGCCCGCGCCGCCGAAGCAGCGGCCACCCTGGCCGAGCTCACCGGCACCTCGACACACGACGTGGCCGTCGTGCTGGGCAGCGGCTGGGTCCCGGCTGCGGACCTCTTGGGCACCACGGTCGCTGACTTCGACGTCACCGACCTGCCGCACTTCTCCCCGCCGGCCGTCGAGGGTCATGCCGGTCGCGTGCGCAGCGTCGACGCTGACGGCACACGTGTGCTGGTGTTCCTCGGCCGCACGCACCTGTACGAAGGACTCGGGGTCGACGCGGTCACCCACGCCTCCCGAACGGCGGCCCTGTCGGGCTGTGGGACGATCGTCCTGACCAACGGCTGCGGCGGGCTCGACCCGTCTTGGTCGCCCGGCACGCCCGTGCTGATCCGCGACCACATCAACCTCACCGGGCACTCCCCGCTGCACGGCGCACACTTCGTCGATCTCACGGACCTGTACTCCACGCGCCTGCGCACGCTCTGCAAGGGATTCGACCCGAGCCTGGAGGAGGGCGTCTACGCGCAGTTCCCCGGTCCGATGTACGAGACGCCTGCCGAGATCCAGATGGTCCGAGCGATCGGCGGCAGCCTCGTCGGCATGAGCACCGCCCTCGAGGCGATCGTCAGCCGCGCGATGGGCATGGAGGTCCTGGGCCTGTCGCTGGTGACCAATCTCGCCGCCGGCATGACCGGCGAGCCCCTCAACCACGAGGAGGTCCTCGAGGCCGGCAAGGCAGCCGCCACGCGGATGGGCTCGCTGCTGGCCAAGGTCATCCGCGAACTATGACGGCACTCGACGAGGCGCGGGCCTGGCTTGCCGACGATCCCGACGCCCGCATGCAGTCAGAACTCTCGGCACTGATCGACGATGCCGCGTCAGGCGATGACGACGCACTGGCCGAACTAGCCGACGCGTTCTCGGGCACTCTGGAGTTCGGAACGGCCGGTCTGCGCGGCAAGATCGGCCCCGGCCCCAACCGGATGAACGTCGTCGTGGTCGCACGCGCGGCCGCAGGCCTCGCCGCCTACCTGAACGAGCGCGGGGGCGGCGCGGTGGTCATCGGCTTCGACGCACGCACCGACTCCGATCTCTTTGCCAACGCCACGGCGCAGATCCTCAGCGGCGCCGGGCTCAGCGCGATGGTCCTTCCCGAGTACTTGCCAACGCCCGTGCTGGCGTACGCCGTCAGGCACCTCGGCTGCGCGGCGGGCGTGATGGTCACCGCGAGCCACAACCCGCCGCAGGACAACGGCTACAAGGTCTACCTCGGCGATGGCAGCCAGATCGTCCCGCCGGCAGACGCGCAGATCAGCGCGCACATCGAGGCCATCACACGACTCGGACGCGTGGCAGAACTGCCGCACGGCGACGACTGGGTGACGCTGGGCGACGACGTTCGCGACGACTACGTCCGTACCATCGCTGCGCTCGTCGACGATGCGGCGCCGCGACACGTCAAGGTCGCCTACACCGCGATGCACGGTGTCGGCGGCGACGTGTTCCTTCGCGTCCTCGAGAAGGCCGGCTTCCCCGAGCCCGTGATCGTGGCGGACCAGTTCAGCCCCGACGCTGGCTTCCCCACTGTGGCGTTCCCGAACCCGGAGGAGCCGGGCGCCATCGACCTCGCGATCGCCACCGCTCGCATCCACGGCGTCGACCTGGTCATCGCCCACGATCCGGACGCCGATCGATGCGCCGTTGCGGCAGAGGCGCCCGACGGCTGGCGGATGCTCACCGGCGACGAGACAGGAGCTCTGCTCGCCTGGTGGATCGTCGAACGGCTGCGCCGCACCGATGAGGAGCCCACCGGCGTCTTCGCGCAGTCGCTGGTGTCCGGCTCATTGCTCGAGCGCATTGCCGCGTCGGCAGGGTTCGCATACGAGCAGACGCTGACGGGCTTCAAGTGGATCGCCCGGGTCCCCGATCTCCTCTATGGGTATGAGGAGGCGCTGGGCTACTGCGTCGCGCCGGACGTCGTCCGCGACAAGGACGGCATCTCTGCCGGGCTGCTCGTCGTCGAGCTGGCCGCGACCCTGAAAGCGCAGGGCCGCACGCTGTTCGACGTCCTCGACAGGCTGGCCCGCGAGCACGGGGTCTATGCCACCTCGCAGGTGTCGGTGCGGGTGAGCGACCTCGAACGGATCGCCGCCGTCATGAGCAGCCTCAGGTCCGAGCCGCCGGCCGAGGTGGCCGGAGCAGCGGTCATGTCCGTCGACGACCTGGAGCAGCCGACAGATGGTCTGCCCCCGACCGACGGCCTGCGCTTCGCCCTTGCGGACGGATCCCGCATCGTCGTCCGGCCGAGCGGCACCGAGCCGAAGGTCAAGTGCTACCTGCAGGCCGTAGTCCCGGTCGACGAGGACCTCATCGCCGCGCGAGCGGAGGCGGGGCGACGCCTGCAAGCGATGTCTGTCGACGTCGGCCGGTGGCTACAGTAGGCAGGTGACTTCCCCGCTCATGTCGGTTGAGCTTCCCGACCATGGCACGGACTCACTTCGACGGTTCCTGCACGGCCTCCCGGGTGTCGACGAGGTCGGGGCGAACGGACGCGTGGCGATGCTCGGCACGCGGTCGATCAAGAATGCCTCGAAGGCGTTCGCGATCGATCTGGCCATCCGCATGATCGACCTGACGACGCTGGAGGGCGCCGACACCCCGGGCAAGGTGCGTGCGCTGAGCGCCAAGGCACTCCGCCCCGATCCGACCGATCCCACAGCGCCGAGCGTCGCCGCGGTGTGCGTGTACGGCGACATGGTTGGCATCGTGCGCGAGGTCGTGGGCGATCGAGTTCACGTCGCGGCCGTCGCCACGGCGTTCCCGTCCGGCCGCGCAAGCCTGGACGTCAAGCTCATCGACACGGCCGAGGCAGTGGCGGCGGGCGCGGACGAGATTGACATGGTCATCGACCGCGGTGCGTTCCTCGCCGGCGACTATGGACGGGTGTTCGACCAGATCGTCGCGGTCAAACGGGCCTGCGGCGACGCGCACCTGAAGGTGATCCTCGAGACCGGCGAGTTGCGCACCCTCGACAACGTCCGGCGCGCGAGCTGGCTCGCAATGATGGCGGGTGCGGACTTCATCAAGACGTCGACCGGCAAAGTCGCCCCCGCCGCAACTCCACCTGTCACCCTCGTGATGCTCGAAGCGGTGCGCGACTTCCGCGCCCAGACCGGACGCCTCATCGGCGTGAAGGCCGCCGGCGGCATCCGCACCAGCAAGGACGCCATCAAGTACCTCGTCCTCGTCAACGAGACCGTCGGCGAGGACTGGCTCACACCGGACCTCTTCCGCTTCGGCGCCTCGGCGCTCCTCAACGACCTGCTCCTCCAGCGCCAGCGCATGGCCACCGGCCACTACTCCGGCCCCGACTACGTCACGATCGACTGACAGGAGAAGACGTGGCATTCGAGTACGCCCCCGCGCCCGAGTCGCGCAGCGTGGTGACCATCGCGTCGTCGTACGGGCTGTTCATCAACGGCGAGTTCGTCGACGCGAAGTCCGGCACGATGTTCAAGACCATCAACCCGGCAACCGAGGAAGTGCTCGCCGACATCTCCGACGCCGGGGCCGAGGATGTCGACCGAGCCGTCGCCGCAGCGCGCAAGGCCTACACGGGCGCGTGGGGATCGATGAGCGGACGTGACCGCTCGAAGTATCTGTTCCGCATCGCGCGCCTGATCCAGGAGCGCAGCCGCGAACTGGCCGTGCTCGAGACCCTCGACAACGGCAAGCCGATCCGCGAGTCCCGCGACGTCGACATCCCCTTGGTGGCCGGCCACTTCTTCTACCACGCAGGATGGGCCGACAAGCTGGACTACGCGGGCTACGGAGCCAATCCGCGGTCGCTGGGCGTGGCCGCGCAGGTCATCCCGTGGAACTTCCCACTGCTCATGCTCGCGTGGAAGATCGCCCCGGCGTTGGCGTGCGGCAACACGGTCGTGCTCAAGCCGGCGGAGACCACGCCGCTCACCGCGCTGGCGTTCGCGGAGATCTGCCAGCAGGCCGACCTGCCGCCGGGCGTCGTCAACATCCTCACCGGCGCCGGCGATACCGGACGACTCCTCGTCGAGCATCCCGGCGTCGACAAGGTCGCGTTCACCGGCTCCACCGAGGTCGGCAAGGCCATCCAGCGTGCCATCGCCGGCACGTCGAAGTCGCTCACGCTGGAACTCGGCGGCAAGGCCGCCAACATCGTGTTCGACGACGCACCGCTCGACGAGGCCGTCGAGGGCATCGTCAACGGGATCTTCTTCAACCAGGGGCACGTGTGCTGCGCCGGCTCGCGCCTGCTGTTGCAGGAGTCGATCGCCGAAGAGGCGATGGAGGCCCTCAAGCGACGCCTCGGCACCCTGCGCCTGGGCGACCCGCTCGACAAGAACACCGACATCGGTGCGATCAACTCCGCCGAGCAGCTTGCCCGCATCCACGCACTCGCGGACTCCGGCGACGAGGAGGGTGCCGAGCGGTGGAGCCCGCCGTGCGAGCTCCCGGACACGGGCTTCTGGTTCGCCCCCACCGTGTTCACCGGTGTCACGCAGGCGCACCGCATCGCGCGCGAGGAGATCTTCGGACCGGTGCTGTCGGTCCTGACCTTCCGAACGCCCGAGGAGGCAATCGAGAAGGCCAACAACACGCCCTACGGCCTGTCGGCCGGCGTCTGGACCGAGAAGGGCAGCCGGATCCTGTGGATGGCCGACCGCCTGCGCGCTGGCGTCGTCTGGGGCAACACGTTCAACCGCTTCGATCCGACGAGCCCCTTCGGCGGTTACAAGGAGTCCGGGTTCGGCCGCGAGGGCGGTCGTCAGGGACTCGGCGCCTACCTGAAGGAGCAGTCATGACCGACCGGGTGGACGTGCGCAAGACCTTCAAGCTGTTCGTCGGCGGGGCGTTCCCGCGCAGCGAGTCCGGCCGCACCTACGAGGTCACGGGTGCTGACGGCGGCTTTCTGGCCAACGCGGCGAAGGCCTCCCGCAAGGACGCCCGCGATGCCGTGATCGCCGCGCGCAAGGGCTTCGCCGCGTGGAGTTCTGCCACGGCCTACAACCGCGGCCAGGTGCTCTACCGGGTGGCTGAGGTGATGGAGGGACGTCGCGCGCAGTTCGTCTCGGACGTCCGCGACGCCGAGGGACTGTCCAAGTCGGCCGCCGTCGCTCAGGTGGACGCGGCCATCGACCGCTGGGTCTGGTACGCCGGCTGGACCGACAAGGTGACCCAGGTCCTGGGTTCGGCGAACCCCGTCGCAGGGCCGTATTTCGACTTCTCCGTCCCCGAGCCCACCGGTGTGGTGGCGGCCGTGGCACCGCAGGACTCCAGCCTGCTCGGCCTGGTCAGCGTCCTCGGTCCCATCGTGGCTACCGGCAACGCCGTCGTCGTCATCGCCAGCACGGATCGGCCGATTCCAGCCATCACGCTGTCCGAGGTGCTGGCCACGTCCGACGTGCCGGGCGGCACGATCAACATCCTCACCGGCGACCCCAACGAGATGATGCCGTGGCTGGCTTCGCATGCCGACGTGAACGCACTCGATCTCGCCGGCGTGAGCGATGCGGCGTTAGCGACATCGCTCGAGCAGGAGGCGGCCGACACCGTCAAGCGCGTCCGGCGCGCGACAACCGACGCCGACTGGTTCGCCGACCCCGGGCTGTCCCGCCTGCGTGCCTTCGTAGAGACGAAGACCGTGTGGCATCCCCTCGGGGTGTAGCTCCTATGGAGTGGACCCAACTGCTCGACCGCAACGGCGCTGTCCTGCACTACGTCGAGGGCACCCGCGACGGACTGCCCCTGGCCGACCTTGCCCGCGTCCCCGAGGGACGCAGCGTCGGCGACGCAGTTGCGGTGCTTCTGCAGCGCAATGCCGGCTACCTGCTGGCCACCGAGGACCGCCCTCTCGCGGAGGGTGTGCTCGCCGCCGGCGGCCGGCAGATCAGACACGCCTTCGTGATGAGCGCCGAAACGGCGGGGCACCGCGAAGCAGCGGTCATCGAGACTGTCCCTCGATCGAGCGTCGACGTGCGCGCTTTCCTTCACGGATGGCTGACTGCCTACCCGCCGGGACATCCGGACCACGAGGAGGGCACCGACGACGAGATCATCGCCCGCTGCTGGGACGAGTACGACGAGCGGGATTGGATCGCGCGCGAGCATCGGTCGACCGGGCTCGTGCTCGAGGACGGGCAGATCGCGGCCGGCATCATCGTCGGCATCCGCCCGCAGCCGGTTCCGTTCGGCGGACCGTGGGTGCGCGACGTGTGGCGCGTACCCGAGGTTTCTCAGCCGGGCACGGGCGCCGCACTGCTGGCGCAGTCGATGAGGATGCTCGACGAGGACGGCCTGCCGACCCTCGGCCTGACCGTCTCTGCGGGCAATCCGGCGCGCCGGGTCTACGAGCGCCTGGGCTTCGTCCAGCAACTCGAGTCCTGGACGGTCCTCATCCCGGATTGACCCCCAGCGGCAGAACGAGGGCAGTCCGTCCAGCAGTTCCTGCTTCGCACGATCAGCGAGGCGGCGGAGCAGTCCCCCCTCGAGAAGCGTTGGGCAGAAGTCCTCGACGACCTCCCCCAGGTGAACGTCACAAGGGAGGAGATCATCGAGGCCATCCACGACGGACGACGCGAGTGCGATGAGGCCATTCTTCGCGCCGCCACGATACCTACGTGACCATCGTCGTGATCGATTCTTCCCTCGCCGTCGAGTTGCTGACGGCGAATAGGGCGCTGCGGCAGCGGATCCTGGAGCCCTACGGCGGCTGTCCCCGGCATTACATGCCGCGTCCGTCTCCTGTGAACGGCTAGGGCATCGCCTTCGCCTTGTTCTCGGCGCAGTACATCGTCACGGCAGCGAGGACGATGCGACTCGCCTCCGCCGGCGTGACCCCCTTCTGGGCGAGCACGGAGCGCACGTCGTCCGCGGGGATTCCGTCATCGAGTGCGCTGCACACGCGCCGACCCATGCCCTGGGCAACGGCCGGGGAGACACTGGTGACCTGACCACCGAGGGCCTTGGCAAAGTCCTCATCACGGATGGCGGGCGCCGCAGAACTCACCGCACTCGCCGGCAAACTCGCCGATGGCTGCGGCGACGTTTCGCCGCCTGTGACCGCAGACCCGAGCAACAAGACCAGCAGCAGCAGACCCCCGAGGATCGCTACCCCCACACCTCGCACTTGCGCCCCCAGAGCCTGCTATTCGTCGTAGTCGTCGCCCTTGCCGCGCCTGCGCAGCACGATGACCGCGCCGACTCCGACGACGAGGATCGCGCCGAGCACGATGAGGCCGACGGGCGTCCACTTCTTCGTTGTCACGATCGCAGACTCGGCCTTCATCAGGCCCTCGTCGGCGGTGGCGAGCACGGCATCCGTGCGGTCGAGGGCGACGCGCGCCTTCTCCAGTTCATGCCGCAGGTCGTTGACCCGTCCCTGGCTGCTCTCCACAGCTTCCAGCAATGCCATTGGTGATCTCCTCCCGCGTGGTCGTTTCAGGGTATCCCGGTCAGGGTGCTGACGTCCGGCCAGTGAGCCGTTCGGCAAGGACCGCGCGCAGCGATGAGTACTGCGGCTTGATCTGCTCGTTGATGATCGCCAGCCGCTCGTCGAACGGGATGAAGGCGCTCTTCATCGCGTTGATCGTGAACCACTGCAGGTCGTTGAGCCCGTAGTCGAAGGCCTTGCTCAGCAGTTCCATCTCGTGCGACATCGAGGTGCCCGACATCAGGCGGTTGTCGGTGTTGACGGTCACGCGGAAGCCGAGGCGGCGCAGCAGCCCGATCGGATGGTGCTCGATGGAGTCGGCGGCGCCCGTCTGGACGTTGGACGACGGGCACATCTCCAGCGGGATGCGGCGATCGCGCACGAACGCGGCAAGGCGACCAAGATGCGGCTCGCCGTCGGGTCCTATCTCGATGTCGTCAATGATTCGAACACCGTGGCCAAGTCGCTCGGCGCCGCACCACTGAATGGCCTCCCAGATACTGGGCAGCCCGAACGCCTCCCCGGCGTGGATGGTGAAGTGCGCGTTCTCGCGGCGCAGGAACTCGAAGGCGTCCAGGTGCCTGGTGGGAGGGAAGCCGGCCTCCGCACCGGCGATGTCGAAGCCGACCACGCCTCGGTCGCGGTACTGCTCGGCGACAGCGAGCTCGGCGATACGCCGGGAGTGCGATGCGGTGCGGATGGCCGTGAGCAGGACGCCGATGCGGATCGGCTTGCCGGCCGCCTTGGCATTGCGCTGTCCATCGGCGAAGCCAGCCAGCACTGCCTCGAGGATCTCGTTCTCGTTCAGGCCCTTCTCGACGTGCAGTTCCGGCGCGAACCGGACCTCGGCGTAGACGACGCCGTCGGCAGCGAGGTCCTCGGCCGCCTCGCGCGCCACCCTGCTCAGCGCCGCGGTGGTCTGGGTGACGCCCACCGTGTGAGCGAAGGTCTCGAGGTAGCGCTCAAGGGATCCGGAGTCTGCCGCGTCGCGGAACCACTGGTCGAGCTTGACGGGGTCGGTCTCGGGCAGCTCGGTGTAGCCCGCCTCGTCGGCGAGCTCGATGACGGTCTGCGGTCGCATGCCCCCATCGAGATGGTCGTGGAGCAGCACCTTGGGCGCCCGCTTGATCAGATCGGACGGGACGGGCGCGTACGTGCCGGCATCGGAGACCATCCCCCGAACCTATCGGGGCGAACCGGCGGCCACCCAGGCGTCCCGGACGGCGGGCGCGACACGGCCCCGCTCGGTCACCGCGACGCCATTGGCACGGGCCCAGGCCCGGATCACTGCCGCCTCGGTAGGGGCGCCTACGTGTTTCGACGAGCCGGCGGCACGCCGCCGAATCCGTTGAACCGGGACGCGGCTTCCGGACACCTGACGGGCCGCCTTCAGGTACGGCTTGACCGCCTTGCGGAGCTCGGCGTAGGACGCGTCCGTCAGGTCGATCTCGTAGTCCACGCCGTCGAACCGGAGGGTCCGGGTGCGGGCGCCGGTCTCGCCGGTGAGGTCGTCGATGATGAGTGTTTTCTTGGCCACACCGCCATCCTGCCCGAGTTTCGCCTCGATCGGAGTCAGTAGGGTCCGACGGTGATCAGCATCGTCTTCGGACTGGCGACCGCCCTGTGCTTCGCCGCCGGTTCGCTGATGGCGTCGCGCACCGTACGGATCATCGGCCCGATGTCGTCGGTCGCCTGGACGATGGCGATCGGCCTGCTCGTCACGATGCCCTTCGTAGCCCTCTCGGGCATGCCTGAGAGCGTTCCGGCGAACGCTGGATGGCTGGCACTCATCGGCCTCGGCAACGTCTCAGGCCTCCTGCTGGCCTCCTCGGCGTACCGGTTCGGCAAGGTCGGGGTCATCACCCCGATCCTGGCGACCGAGGGTGCCCTGGCAGCGGTGATCGCTGCCCTCCTCGGCCAGAGCATCGTCCCGATCGTTGGCGCCTTGCTGCTCGTCATCGTGATCGGCATCGTCATGGCGGCCGCCGGCCCCGATCCTGCACCGCTGGATCACGAGCGTCCGCTGGTGGCGGTCCTCCTGGCAACGGGAGCCGCCGCACTCTTCGGTGCGTCGCTGTTTGCTGCCGGTCATGCGAGCAGCGACGTCCCCATCTCCTGGGTGCTCCTGCCGGCGCGCATGGTCGGGGTCCTGGTGCTGTTCGTGCCCTTGCTCGTGACCCGCCGCCTGCAGATCACGAGATCGACGATGCCGCTGGTCATCGGGATGGCCTTCGCCGAGGTGATCGGCTTCACGGCCTTCTCGATCGGGGCGCAGTACGACGTCGCCGTGACGTCGGTACTCGCCTCGCAGTTCGCGCCGCTGTCGGCCGTGCTCGCGTACTTCCTGTTCAAGGAGAAGCTCGGCCGCATGCAGATAGCCGGCGTGGTCGTCATCCTCGTGGGCGTGACCGCCCTGAGCCTGGTCAGCTAGGCGTTACTCGACCGGGTCGCGGTCGTACTCGTCGTCGTCCTCGCGATGGACGATGTCGCCGTGGAAGGCCGGCAGGCAGACCGCGATGTAGCGGGCGCCGTCTGCAGTCGTGTAGCGGATGCGCTCGTGGGCGCGGGTGATGATCGCCTGGCCCGCACGCACGTGAATGACGCCGTCGTCGTACTCGACGTCAATGGAGCCGTCGAGCACCACGGTGAACTCGTCGAACTCCGGCTCCTGGAACGGCTCGTCCCAGCCGCGCGGGGCGATCATGTGGGCGATCGAGACGTCGCCGTCGCCGCTGGAGGCGTGGCCGACGTACTCCTCGATCACCTTGCCACCGGGGACGGGGACGATCGCGGGCGCGGGGATGAGTTCTGGCATGCGCCGAGCCTAGTCACGCAGGAATTGGCTGAGCCCGGACCCTGTGGGGTCCGGGCTCAGCACTAGGAGGAATTCGTCGTGCTTCGGTGCCTTGTTACATGTTGTGGCAGAGCAGGCAGATCCCGCGGTTGTCGGCGCGCAGCAGGCGGGAGTCGCCCGTCGTCGCGGTGCCCTTGTTCAGCGGGTCGGTCTTCTGCTCGCCCGGGTTGTTGAGGGCCGAGGAGTAAACACCGGTCATCTGGGCATCCGAACCATGTGCCACGTGGCACTGGATGCAGTTCGGGCTGTCCTCGCCGGCGCTGTTGCTGGTGTGCCGGTATGTGAAGTTGCCATCCACGCCCGCTGCCGTCGAATTCGCGACCGTGCGAGACGTGCTCGCCGCGAGGTACCGCGTGTGGCAGGTCGAGCACCACTGCGAGACGTTGTTGATGAACGCCGACGAGGTCTTCGGCGACAGGTAGCCCATCTGCAGGCCGGTGCCGCTGTTGACGCCCTGGGCAGCAGCGAGGGGATCGCTGGTGAAGAATCCGTCGACAGTGAAGTGGGTCGCGTCTCCGACAGACTTCACGACGACCGCGCTCAGCGCCAGTGACGAACTCGAACTGGTAGCGGTCGACTTGTAGAGACCGGTCACGGTGACGATGTTGCCGACACTGAGGCCGTGGGCCGATCCGGTCGTGTACGTGACCGGGACTGCTGTCGTCGCGTTCGTCCACGCCGCGTCACGAGTTGCAGCCGTGACCGTGATCAGAGACGACGGCGACAGGTTGCTCGACTTGGCGCCGGTGTAGTAGTGGTCGTCAGCGCGCCAGTAGTTGTCCTGCTCGTATACGACCTTGCCGAGTGCGGTCTTGTTCAGTGAGTCCGGGATCCCCAGGATGTAGCCGCCCGAGAATCCCGTGGTGTAGTCCGCGGCAGCTGGCATCGTCGTGCCGGCCGGAACCGTCACAGTGAAGCTGGAGTACGTTGGCACTGCCGTGATCGGGACCTGCTGCAGGTTGAATGCTGTTGCAGCCGAGCCGGAGATGGTCACGTACTGGGTGGTCTGACGGCTCAGCGTGTTGTCGAGCGGAGCAGTCAGACCGTGGTTCGCCCAGGTCGTGAAGGTGACGGTGCGAGCGTTGGTATCAACGGACACCGACTTGATGTTCTGCGGCCATGCCTGGGACACGTAGCCGCCTGCGGTGGATGCGACGAGAGTCGCGGACTGATTGCCGATGCTGAAGTGTGTTGCGTCGGCGACCGACGTGACCGTAGCTGTCGGGGACTTGGATGTCCCGAAGCTGGTGTAGCCACTTGGTAGTACGCCGGTGATGCCGACGGTCTGGCCGGGACGCAGTCCGTGATCGGTCGCGGTGACGTACACGTAGTTGTACTTGGTCGTGCCATCGGCCGCGGTGTAGGAGACGGCGGAGGCGCTGCTCACGGCGACGGGTGCAACAAAGTAGTTGTTCGACGTCGCGGTCTGCGCCGTGGCGCCACCAGTGGCGGTCGCACCGGCGTAGGCAACTGGACGAAGGATGCGGTAGTTGCCGTTGCCATGCGGGTTGTGGCAGGACGTGCACTCGAGGGTGACGCCCGTCACGCCCGCTCCCGTGGTGCCGTAGCCCCACATGGTCCCGATTCCCTCGATCGCGTGCTTCGAAGTGGTCACCTTGCTCGAGGCGTTCGACGCGCCGATCGCATTGGCAGCCTTGGTGATCAAGCGGTCGTTCGTGGTGTCGAAGGCCGCATTACGGGTGGCGCCGTTGCCGACGATGCTGGCCGCGTCGAAGCCGCCGGCGCGCAGTGGCGCAACGGCAGAGGTAGCGGTTCCTGAGTAGCTCCAGCCGTCGATGACGTCTGTGGATGCTCCGGTGCCTGCGATGCCGTGGCAGTTCTCGCACATCAAGGTCTCGGTCGTCGCGCTGCGGAACAGGTAGTCAGGGCCGGCAGCAGTGTGCAGGCGGTGACAGCCAGCGCAGCCGTCCGGGCCTGAGCCCAGCGCGGACGTGCCCTGGTAGGTGACGTGCGGACCGTTGTCCGCAAAGGCGGGAGCACTGGCGATCAGCACTCCACCGACGAATAGTGCGGCAGCTCCCGTGAGGATTCCTCCGATGCGGGCTGCGGCTTGCTTCGACATCCGACTCATGTCGTTCTTCCTCCCATTGCGCGAGGGGGTTTTCGCGCTAGGCCCATTGTTTGGCCCCGAATGATGGGGATACCGGGTGAGCAGCCGGTCATCTTGTGCTTTGAATCACAAAGGGGCCTTGTGCGGGGTTTCACATAGGACTTAGGTCCCGCCAGGGGGGACCAACGCCTCACAAGTGCGTGCGATTGCGCACAAGGACGGTCGCTGGGGGCCGAATCAGGATCGGCCCCCAGCGAGCGGCATATCCAGTACCCCCTACCGGATATGCCCGGAATCCGTTGCTGCGTAGGGGTTATCGGCCAACCTGTACCCGGAACTGGAGAAGGACAGGGATATCTAGTGGATATCCCTGTCCGGAGATGGGCCGCGGTCAGCCGACGATCTGGGCGATCCGCTCGTCGATCGTGGTCTCGTCCACGGCGTTGCGGACGGCGGAGACGATACGACCGTCCCTGCCGATGAAGAAGGACTCCGGGTAGGCCGTGACGCGCCAGGCATTCGCCGTGGTGCCCTCAGGATCCACCACCGAGTCATACTCGAAGCCGTACTCCCCCTCGAACACCTTGGCAGCATCGTTCTTGTCCAGGGCGTCGATGCCTAGGAAGACGACGCCCTTGTCACGCCAGCGTTTCTCAGCCGCCGCCACCACGGGCGCCTCGGCCTTGCAAGTGACGCACCATGAGGCCCAGAAGTTGACGACGACGGGCTTGCCCTTGAGGTCCGCGAGGCTGATCTTCCCGTCCCCGTCTAGCTTCGGCAGGGACAGCGCGGGGGCGTTGTAGCCAGTCGGGTCCGCTGGGAGCACACCATCGGCCGGCTTGCCCTTGGGCGCCAGCGCCACGACAAGGACGATCACCAACAGGGCAAGCACGCCAACCAGCGTGATGATCCCGGCCTTGCGACTGCTGTTGGCCGGCGGAGCGTCCTCCGGAGCAGCGACATCCACGCCGGTGCCCGCCATCGAATCGTCGATGGGGCCGTCGTTCTCGTCCATGCCGCAATTGTCCCTTCACGACGTCCGCCCCAGCCACGGGCGGAAGTCCCTTTCAGCCGGCCGAAGTACCCAGAACCGGCTTACTCGGCGGAGTAGCCGCAGCCCCGGAGATCGTGCCGTCGCCAACGGGCTGCGACGACGGATTCGCCACTGAATCCGACGACGGACTGTCGGTAGGCGCATCACCTGACCCGTCGGCATTGGGGTCG
>Ga0194058_10000840_pt1 | contig 15229 bp, 13 predicted proteins | sample SepL4417m_MetaG_FD_155490 | JGI IMG/M metagenome (GOLD analysis project Ga0194058, IMG submission 155490) | Anoxic zone freshwater microbial communities from boreal shield lake in IISD Experimental Lakes Area, Ontario, Canada - Sep2016-L442-17m | ecosystem: Environmental > Aquatic > Freshwater... | reverse complement strand
TTCGGTATCAGCGTATCGCAGATTACTGCCACGCCATCGGCAGTTGTGAAGAAGATTTCGCGGCGGTGGCGGACGGGAATCGCCCCGTCTTTTCCGAATCCCCCGACATGCCATCCGCTGGCATAGATGCCGCCGGGAGTATCCATAAACACCGGCGTGGGCGTATCGACCGGGAGTTTGCCGACAGGATCCTGGGGGGAATCTTTCGGCCGGTGCTGGCTTTCGCCATCGACCATCACGGTATTGTGGGATGCGGTTGACACGGCCCAGGCGCGGAACGGGCTTGCAGTATAGGTGCCCCCAGTATTGTCGAAAAGCGCGGTCTTCCCGCCTGCGGCATAGATGATATTGAGCGCGTCCAAGTGGCCATGGCCGCCACCCATCGGGCCAACATCGAAGATCAAGCACGAGGCATCGGGCGCCCATGAGGTGCGCATCACGGCATAGCCGGAGGGCATGAGCTCGCTGGCGGGCAGCAAGGGTATCCCTGGCAGGCTCCCTACTGCCAGCCCTGCCCCCCATTTCAAGATCGCGCTCTCTGGGTGCTCGGCGCGTATCGCATCCGCGCAGATTTTCTCCAGATCCTGGCGCGCGGAATCATTGAGGGCAGGAACTGTGCGGTCTGGCAGGCTCAAACGAACATTCCACTCTGCCATAAGCGCCAGATGGTCGAGGAAATCCCGAGAAATCTCGTCGAGTTGCCCGTTCAGCCGAGCCATGCGCATGACGGTGGCGGTTTTCTCGACCAGCCATTGGTGATAGGATGGCGAGCGCTCGTACCAGCCCCCGTCGGACTCCGTGTTCTCCATCACGTATTTTCTTAAGCCCGCGATCGCCTCGCCACGCCAGCGATCAGCATCGGAGAACTCCGGAAAAAGCGAGGCCAACGTGTAAAGCCCCGATGTTCCCATCACATAAAAATTCCCGCGAACGACCGGCTGCCGCGCAAGAAACTCGCCGTGTTCCCAGAACGCCTTCACCATCATGAGGAGGACATCGTCCGGCAGGGCGGGCGAGGATGCGAAAGCCCCCCAGGCATCGGGCCAGAATTGGCCCATGCGCAGGCCGGCTTCGATGAGGCGCCAGCCGGCGCCCGGAGCTCCGCTCCATTCGGTGGACAGCACCGGCACCTCCCGTGTCCAGCTTCGCACGAGTTCAGACCAGCAATCCACATAGCGGGGGTCGCCAGTCAAACGGTAGGCCAGCATCAACTTCGAGGCGCACTCGTGGCGGTTCATGCTCCAAATCCACTCGTTGGTCTGGAATTTTCCGCTCTTGGTCGGGTCGAAATGCCAGTCAATCTTTCCATTCGGATAGTCGTAGGAATTGCTCAGCATGGCCGTCTCTCCCCGCACCACCTTATCGGCGGCCAACTTGGCGGATTCGACCCCGGCGGAATCCGTGGGCAGTGCCGGGAGCTCCCAGACCGGACGTTTGCGCGTGCGGAAATGCTGGATAAGCGCGGCCGTCGCGTCAGGGACATTGCCGACGTTGTATAGCTTTCGGACTGTTGTGAGCTCCGGGCGTGTGAGGTCAAGTCGGCCAAGTAGTTGGGCATCGCTCATGCCCGGCCCCACAGGCCAGGCGGAATGGGTGGCAGAGGCCACGGAGAGCGCGCCGACGAAGCCCGGTGCTGCGAGAGTTATTGAAGGAGGCTGCCCGCCCTTCCACGCACCCGGGCCGTAGAAAACCGTCACTCGCTGCCATCCGTCACCACGCAATTCGATTGGGCTGCCGCCCATGGCGCTCCCGCTGCGGCGCACGAGCAAGTTGCCCGCCGCAGCCGGCGGATTTTTGGCATCCGCAGCAGCAGGCTCCACTCGCACCAAAAGCTGAACCAATCCCGGCGGAAGCATGGCGCGAAAAAAGCCAGAATCTGCAGCCAGCGACAGCTCCGGTTCGGAGGCGGGCGACCAGGCGCGGACGGAATCGGCTTGATGTCCCTCCGCTTCATTCGCGGTGCCGTTCGTTGAGCTCGCCTCTTGGCGTGCAGGATTTCCAGGCGACTGCGCCGTGGTTGCCGAGACACTCGATGGAGGGGATTCAAGTGGTGCCGATTTCAAGCCGGATAAAGCAATAAGAATTCCTCCGGCGACCGCTAGTGCTGCCATGGAGAAGGGATGAGAATTCACCGGCGTGTGTGTTTAGTTCACCAACACGAGAGAGATCGCAACGAGCATCAGCGCCGCCCCGATCAGCCGCCAGCGCAGCACTCCGGCACCAAGGTGCTGCTCGCGGCTGGCAAACCAATGGCCCACGGCCCATACGGCAATCACGCTCCAGAGGCCGTTCGAGCTGTAAAGGATGTTGGCCGAAGTCGCATCTTGATACGTCACGATGACCATGGTGATGACCAGCGATTGCCCCCCGATGAGCGCGCCTCCGAGCAGGAGCGGAGGCCAGGCCGCGCGCGGAATGCAGGTGAGCGGGGCAGAAAAAAACGGAATGAACAGCAGGCTGAACAAGGCCAGAAAAACCATCATCAAAGGCAGGAACCTCCCCGCGCCCCATGCGGGCACCCATTTTTGAATCAGCACATCGCACAGGGCAAACATGGTCGCCGACATCGCGGCGTAAACTACCGTCACCCCGACGTTGTGCAGTTTTGCGCCTCCTGTTCGGTTGAGGAGCAAGATCGCCAACGAGCTGAGGACGGCTGCGGCCCACAATTGCGCCGAGACCGCTTGCGTGAGCAGCAGGGTGGTAAAGAAGGCCACCAGGACGATTTTCAAACTCATAACAGGAATTGCGACGGACACGTCCCCCCGCTGGAGCGCAAGAAATGTGAAATGCTGTCCGAGCAGGGCCAGCGCGCCCTCCACCGCAGGCTGCCAGAGCAGCTCCCAGTGAATTGTGCCGCCCGCAAGGAGCATGGCCTGAAACACTGCCGCCAGCGCCATGTTCGCGACAAACGCGGTGCGCCAGATTCCGATCCAAAAGTCGCCGGAGCGCTTCACAAACAGCGCGCCGAAAACGTAAATGATCGCAGCGACGACTGGCAGCACCAGGTTCAGATGAAAATTCATTTGGTCAATATTGACATCAGTCGCTTTTGTCATAGGCCCGCCCTCCGATATCATGGTTCGTCAGGCGCAGATCGGCGCGAGGGCACGGTTCACGGCGGCTTCGACCTCCGGAGTGATTTTCGCAACGTCGTCGTCGGCTTTAAGGTTTTCCTCCAATTGCTCCACGCGGCTCGCGCCGAGGATGACGCTGCTGACGTTTTTGTTGCGCAGGCACCAGGCTAGCGCGAAGCGGGCGGGCGTGAGACCCGCCTCCTCTGCCACTGCGCAGAGTGGGCCGACGGCCTGCATCGACCATCCCGGCATGCCATTCGCGGGTTTTCCGTCGAGCAGCGCGCGCATCCAGTCGTTTGCAGCGATGCGCGAACCGGGCGGCACGCCGTTGGCGTATTTTCCAGTGAGCATCCCGGCGGCCAGCGGCGACCACGTTGTCGTGCCCATGCCGTAGCGGGTGTAAAGAGGAGCGTATTCCCTCTCCACGCGGTCGCGCACCAGCAGGCTGTATTGAGGCTGCTCCATCACCGGCGGAATCAGCAACCACTGGCGGGCGCACTCATGCGCGGCAATGATTTGTTCGGCAGGCCACTCGCTGGTGCCCCAGTAGAGGACTTTGCCCTGCGAAACCAGATCACTCATGGTGCGCACGATCTCATGCATCGGCACGGATGGATCGGGGCGATGGCAGAAAAACATGTCCAGATAATCCAGCCGCAGCCGCTTGAGCGCCGCGTGGCAGGCTTCGAAAAGATGCTTCCGGCTCAAGCCGGTCTGGTTCGGCCTCGGGTTGTCGTAAAGGCCAAAATATGCCTTGCTGGAGACGATATAGCTGTCGCGCGACCATCCGGATTCGGAGAAGATCTCGCCCATCACCTCCTCCGAGCGGCCGCCTGCGTAAGCCTCGGCGTTGTCGAAGAAGTTGACGCCGGCGTCGTAGGCGTAATGCTGCAGCCTTTCCGAGGCGGCCTTGTCGATCTGCGATCCGAATGTGATCCAGCTCCCGAAGGAGAATTCGCTGACGAGCAGACCGGAGGTGCCTAATTTGCGGTATTTCATCGTGTGTTGTGAGTAGTTGCGTGTTGGTTGATTCTTGATTGCCGAGTGAGTTATTGCTCGCGGCAGGGGATTCTTATTACTTCTGATTTGTCGTATCGGAGGCCTTATTTCATCAGGCGGATTTCATACATGGCATCCGTGCAGGTTCCGTTGTGGGTGTCGATGCGGAATTTCCGCAGGGCACCCGCATCGGGCGGAGCCATATTTGGCAGCGGGTAATCGGCGATATGCGGGCCGGTCTTCGCCGGACTTCCTTCGGGAACCGTGAGGATTTCGAGCCCATCGATGAAAACATCAAAGCTGCCTGCGATCTCTGTGCCGGCATAGGAGATCCGCAGCCTCGTTGCGGCTCCGGCTGGGTCTCGCAAATCGAAAGCCATCCAATCGGCTACCCGCCGCCAAGTGTGGCCGTCGAAGCTGAAATCGGCACCGTCGCGGAGGAAGTTGTGGTCGGCCTCCGGCTGCTGTTCTCCGAGCTGGATGGCATCCAGCGTATGCGCATCCAGATGCATCGCTGCGTCTTCCTCCTCTTTCAAAGCCGCGAAGATGGCATCGTAATCTCCAGGCACGGCGACACGCCAATAGATGATGTAGCGGGCATCGTGAATGGTATGAAATGGCTGCAGCACGAGGCTGCGCATCGATTCTTCCGGCGAGCCCAATCCCTCCAGCCGAAATGTTAGAGGACGGCCGGGAATCGGCTTGGGCAGATCCTCAGGGGACTCGCCGGCCCAAGACAGGACCACCGGCGCGGAGGCTCGGGAATACAGTGGGCCCTTAGCCATCTGGGTGTTCGATGCTTCCCCGGCGCGCAGATCCGGCATGTCGGACTCGCCGGCTTTGGCGGCGAGCACGATCGGCCAATAAACAAATGCCGCCCATGCCGAATGACCCGGCAAAAATTCGACCTGCATGCGCATTGGCAGGCCCACCTCCACCTCATCTCCGTCCTGCCACAGGCGTCTGATCAAAAGGTAGGTGCCGGGGAGCGAGGAGACGGCTTGCGGCTCCCCGTTTATACGCACGGTTAGCTTACCGGCAGGGATCCACGCCGGATGCCGGACATTGAGAGAAAACTCCTTCGGGGCGGGCATCGCCAGATTCAGTCGGGTGGCTTCCATGTCCTTTTGCTGGGCGTGCCAGAACGGACCCGGCAATAGGCGGACGCAGCTGAGCGGGAACTTTTCGATGGCTTGCATAGGAGGATGGTTTTCGCTTGTCGGCTTGAAATGGCAGGCTACCTGATGCGGATCATATTCCACGAGGCGGCGGGCAGCGTCGCCTGCACCCTGGTGCCCGCAATCGTGGCGCCTTGCGATGCCGACGGGCGGACTTTCTCTTCGGTTTCGGTGTTTGTCGCCTTGAGGTTCGGATCGCTCATGGTCTGCCACTCGATGATCTGCTGTGGTTGGAATCCCTGCAGATCGATGTCTAGAGGCAGGCCGCATGTCAGGTCGCGGTTGACCGCGAACACGACAATCTCCCCGGACTCCTCGTTGTGTACCACCGCGCTGGCCAGCACGGGAATATCTTTGATGGGCCTGGCCGCTCCCTCGGCGCCGTCGATATGGAACGTCGCATCGTAGGACGGGCAATCCACCACCTGACGCAGCACTGTCCCGCGACCGAACTTCGAAGCCTGGTGAAATGGGTAGAAAATCGTCTGCCGCCAGGCCCCCCCGCCCTTCCGCGTCATGATCGGCGCAATAACGTTTACCGTCTGCGCGATGCACCCGATCTTCACCCGGTCGGCATTATTGAGCATCGTGATGAGCATCGAGCCCACCAGAAGCGCGTCCTCCATGTTATAAATGTCTTCCAGGATCGGCCGCCCCACCGTCCATTCGGGCGACCGCTTTTCCGCACCTTGCGAGTGGAACCACACGTTCCATTCATCGAAGGAAAGCATGATCTTTTTTGTGGTTTTCTTCTTCGCTCCCACGGAATCGCAGACCGCCACGACATCTTTGATAAAGCGGTCCATCTCGTCGGAGCACGAGAGATAGCCGGGAGTTTCGTCCAAGGGGTTGCCGTAGTAGCGGTGGATCGAAAGGTATTCGACATGCTCGTAAGTGTGGTCAAGGACGGTCTCTTCCCAGGCGACAAAAGTGGGCATATGGGAGCCGCTGGAGCCGCAGACAACAAGCTCGATGGAGGGGTCAACCAGCCTCATCACTTTGGCCGTCTCGGCGGCCACGCGCCCGTATTCCTCAGCGGTCTTGTGGCCGATCTGCCAAGGGCCGTCCATCTCGTTGCCTAGGCACCACACTTTAATCGCATAGGGCTTCTCGTGCCCGTTCTTGCGGCGCAGGTCGCTCCAGTAGGAACCTCCGCTGTGGTTGCAATACTCGATCAGAGTTCGCGCCGCGTCGGGCCCGCGCGTGCCGAGGTTCACGGCCATCATCGGCTCGGTATCAGCCAGCTCGCACCAGCGCATAAACTCATCCGTTCCAAATGTGTTTGGCTCGAGCGCCTTCCATGCCAGATCCAGCTTGGATGGCCTCGCTTCCTTCGGCCCCACCCCATCCTCCCAGTTGTAGCCGGAAACGAAATTGCCGCCGGGGTAGCGGGTGATCGGCGTGCCGAGCTCGCGCACGAGTTCCAAGACGTCCTGACGCAGGCCACCGCCATCTGCCTGCGAATGACCAGGCTCAAAAATGCCCTCGTAAACGGCGCGTCCCATGTGCTCGATAAAGCCCCCGAAAAGGCGGGGGTCGACGGTTCCGATCGTGAATTGACGGTGGATGGTGATAGTCGACTTCATATTAGGTTTTTGTGATTTTGAGGGAGACCGCGATTTTGCAAGGAGATTTGTCCGGCAGGGTGACGTGCAAACCTTGTGCGTCGCGCGTGAACTTCAGGTCTCCAGGCACCCCCAGCACCTGCACGCGTCCGATGGGTTCCGGCCGGCTGGAGGATCCGGCGGCGAGCGATTTGACCAGGACTATTCCGCCAGGAGGGATGGCCAGCACAATCGCATAAAGCGTCGAGCCATCCTGGGATTGCGTGAACCGGATGTCCTCGGCAGTCAGAGGCTTCGCATAAGTGTCGTTCTGGCCGCCGTATTTTCCGCCTTCCGAAACCATAGTCGACGGGCCTTCGCCGTAAATCGTCCACGGGCGCGTGGCGTAGATGCCTTCGCCGTTGACTTTCAGCCACGCCCCGATATCAGCGACAATTTCCATCTCGTCCTCGTCCGGCATGCCATCACGGCGCAAAGGCACGCTGAGAAGCAGGTTGCCATTTTTGCTCACGATATCGGCCAGCATCGGGACGACTACCGCTGCCGACTTGTATTCCTTCTTGTCATAAACCGCGCGGCTATAATGCCACTGGCCAATGCACGTGTCGGTCTGCCAGGGAGCGGACAGGATCCTGTCGGCCCTTCCCCGCTCGATGTCATAAACAAGCGCCTTGCTCTGGTCTTCGTTCAGCGCCTTCGTGTTGACGACCGCCTCATTTTTTCCGTGGAGCTTCGCGCTGGCATTATAGTAGTCGGCAACGAGCGACAGCCCAGCCGCTTCATCCGCCTTGCGAAGCGGCAGCACGCCGTCGTCAAAATACACGAGATCCGGCGCGTAGTCCTGAATGAGCTGCCGCGTGCGCTGGAAAAACTTGTCGATGTAGGCCTGGTCCGGCTTGGCTTTTGGCGCGTGGTTTTGCTCGTAGAGGCCTTGGGGATCCAGCCCCTCCCACCACTGCCCCTTCCCATCAGCTTTGGTCAGCTTTCCGTCGTAGGGCAATCCGGCCAGCGGCCCCTCCTTATCCGCCCCCTGAGCCACCTCATACCAGGCCCATGTGCGTGCGGCATGCACGCTGACGCCGAAGCGCAAGCCAGCCTTCTTCGCGGCTGCCGCCCAGCCACCAACGATATCTCTCTTGGGGCCGAGAGCCACCGAGTTCCATGCCTGGAATTTGGAATCCCATAGGTCGAGGTTGTCGTGGTGGTTGGCCAGCGCCACAAAATATTTCGCTCCGGATTCCTTGTAGAAAGCAAGCAGCTTTTCCGGATCGAACTTCTCTGCCTTCCACTGGCGGATAACATCTTTAAATCCAGACCTGGACGGGTGCCCGTAGACCACCACGTGCGCTTTGTATTGGTCGTGCCCCTCGATATACATATTGCGAGCATACCAGTCTCCGGCCTCCGGTTCGCATTGAGGGCCCCAGTGGGCCCAGATCCCGAACTTGGCATCGCGAAACCACTCCGGCGTCTGGTAGGTCTGAAGCGAGGACCATGTCGGCTGGAACCAAACAGGCGACGCGGGAGGAGAGCTCATTTCTGCGGAAGCAAGGGTGCCCGCAGCCAATGTGAGGGCAAGACATTCTGATAAGCAGGCTTTCATGGGTATCATGTATTGAAACGAGCTAACGGAGGACAAATGGGAAGCTTGTCCTTGGGACTGTCGGTTGGTACCGTGGAAGGTAATCAGCCAGCCCCAAAAATCGTCCTAGGGGACCTTGTTCGCCGCGATTTGCTCCCGGATGGCTTTTGCAACCTCCCCGCCCATCACCTCGTAGCCCGGCCCGGTAAAATGAACATTGTTCGGAATCTGAAGCTCGGCGATGCGGGGCAGCACGGCTCCATAAAGATCCACCAATGGGATCTTTTCTTTCTGCATGACCTCATCGGCGACCTTGTTGACCTGGTCGCACTGCGCCGAAACGTACTTCTCATTGTTCGGGCCCTCCGGCGCGGGCGTGGTGCGAACCCAAATGACCTTGGCACCGGTTTGCTGAAGGCGTTTGACAAGCACCTCCAGGTTGGATCGGTATTCGTCCGGCAGCGTGTTCCGATCATGGATCCCGAAATTCATCGTGATGTAGTCCCATTTTTCGCCATTCAGCCAGATATCCAGCTTCTCCAGGCCCGCCTTGGTCGGGCCGCAATTCGCGGGAGCGCGATGTACATTAGCAACCCCGGCGAGCGCCCTGTTCACGGCCATCGTGTATCCCCTCGAAATCGAGTCGCCAATAATCAGGACGCGCGGCTGCCCCGGGATGTCCTTCACGAAACTCCATGCCGTGACTTTTCCGGCGATGCGATCCTTCTGGTGAATGGGAAAATAAAATCCTCCGAGATTCTGCTGCAGCGTCTTTTCCCAAGCCTGCTCGTCAGGCGGCAACCTGGCGACCATCGCCTCATAGGCGGCCTGTTCCTCGGACGTCAGGGAATTGGGCTTTTTGTTTTGTGCGGCGGCTTCGCGGGCGTTGGTGGGCTCGCCCTTCGGGGGCTGCGTCTGCGCAGGCAGCCTGGGGGTGATCAGAACTGAGATAATCAAAAGCCAGGCAAAATATTTCATAACAATAAGTCGTTCGATTCGAAGATTCCGCATTTTCGCTTCATTGCGCAGAAGTCTTCCATGAGGTTTTGCGCGGACTTTTTGTGTTTTCTCGTTGTCCTGCCCTAGCCCCGATGCCGTTCGCAAATTAGGCATAGGAATTTCGATTTTCGTATTCAATTTCCCCGCTTTTTCTGAAGGTTTCTGTGAGCCGAGGCCAACTACTGACGGGTTGGCGGACCTTTCTCGGACAGGATCGCATCGGCAAGATGCGCCATGATCCGCTCGGCGAGTGCGGCAGCCTGCTTTCCACTGATAATTCCGTCGCCCGCCGCCAGCACCAGCCAGAGGGAGCGGACCATTGCCAAGGTCTTGCCGAAGCAGGCCTTTGCAGCGCAAAGATTTTACCGGCATTGGCTGAATAGTTCCGGTCGGACCTGATTCCTCAGGAAGTTTTCCGGCATAATTTCCGGAGGAGGGGATACAGGGATTCCGCCAGGCGCATGAATCCGAGGTCGCTCGGGTGGCTGGCATCCAGCGAGGCTTCGCTGTCGTCGCCGAACAGGGATTCACCCGGAATATAGTAAAGATCCTTCACCCCGCATTTTTTGAGCTTCTTATAGGCTTGTCGGTAGGCTTCGCATTTCTGCGTGTTCTCCAATAGCAACGTCGGCTTGATCCAACTGTTCGTATAGGGGCGCTCCTCAACCAGAATGATCGGAGTTTTCGGACTGGCCTTCCGAAGGATGCGGACAAAGTTCTCCGCCCGAGAATGAATCTCGCTGGCATCCATGTTTGGCACGCAGTCGAGGACATAGGCTTGAGCCCGGAGCTCGCCCAGGAGGGCTGCCACTTCAGGCTCCATTCTGCCGTTGCCGGAAAAGCCCAGATTGATGACCGGGCGGTTCAGCCATCTGCCCAGAATCGAGGGGTGGACCATGCCGGCATGCGACGCGTAGGCTCCATGAACGATGGATGTTCCGTAGAAGGCCAACGGCTTCGCCTTGCGCGGCGGCACCGGATGAAATGTTGAGCCCTCGGGAATTCCGATTTCCACTTTCAGCACTGGGTTGCGCAAGGGAAGGTAGAGGAGATATCTGCGATTCCCCGCCTTCATCCCCTCAACGAGCGGCTGCTCATGGCTGCGCGACGTGATCAGGTGCCCAGCTCCGACCCAGCGCCAAACCTTGCCTGTCCATGCATAAAGGTCGAGCCCGCTGAATGCCGCCGCCGGAAAATTCGGCTCATGGATCATTTCGGATTCCAACTCCCATCGCGCATGGATCTCAGAAGCGTCGGTCTCAAACAGGACAGCCATTCCGGTTGCGGAACGGCTCAGGTTCCAGACAGGCTCGGGAACGGAGCTCTCAGCGCGCGCAGGCAGTCGGTCGAAATATTTAGCCGTATCCTGCCAGCCTTTTCCCTCAATCTCCAGGTTGTGGATGTTATGCCATTCTTTCATTTGTGATAAATTGTACGATCCTCAAAAACCTGTCTAGCCCCAATGCCGTTCGGGAATTAGGCATAGGAATTTAGGGTTTCGTATTCGATTTCCCCGATTTCGTAGATGGTTTCTGTGAACCTGGGCCAATCTTCTCAAAAAACGACAATTAAATGCACTCTATATATTGCGGTTTATTATCATGGACATCAATATGTTGCATGCGGAATGATTACACTAATTCACAAACGGCATTGGCCCCAGGCCACATTGGCGGGCGGAGTGACGCCTTTCTTGAGCAGTAGGTTTCCGTATTTCCGCGTCTCGCCTGTCATGACAACCGCAAAGGCTGACCGTGCGCGATCGTAGAAGGCGAAGCGGTCGATCCTTACCGGAGCCTTGGCATCCGGAGCATGCCTGCGGCCCACCGCCAGATATTGTTCCTCCACGGCGGGATCAAGCTGATCCCCTTCGACCGCCTGCATCATCACAAGCGGGTCGGCATAGCTGTCGAGTTCGAAGAGCGGCAGGATGCCATCGAGCAGAGCGGTAACATCGAGACCGTCAGCACGGATGATGCGTGGGTTGAACGACTGGCCAGGGAAATGGGCATCGGCGAGGATGATCTCGTCGCCGTGCCCCATCTCAGCCAGGGTTTTGAGCAGTTCAGGACTGATTGCGGGGTGGATTCCTTTGAGCATGATTTTTGTCTGAGTGCTGCGAGTCTGGGCTACTTCAATTCCTCATCAAAGCAGACAGCGACCTTGCCGCATTTTCCTGTGGCCATGAGCGCATAGGCTTGATCGACGTGCTCCAAGGCAAACCTGTGTGTGATCAGGTCGGCCGGATGGAGGTTCCAGCGCACGAGACGCTCGACGAGCTCCATCATCCGCCAAGTCGAGGTGACCCAGGAACCGTAGAGCGTCTTCTGGTCGTGGATCATGTCAGGCGAAGGGTTCAACTCCATGCGTCCCCCCTCTCCGATCATGACCATTTTCCCCCACTTGCGGGTCGCGCGCATCGCCATGGAGCGGGCGGTGTGGTGCGCGGAACATTCGACTGCGCGCTCGACTCCGTGCCCACCGGTGAGCTTGCGGATGTCAGCTTCGTTGTCGGGGCCTGCCACGAGCACTTCATCGCAAAGTCTCAGGTCCCTGGCGATCTGGTTGCGGTCCTCAATGGCGTCCACTCCGATGATTTTGTTCGCCCCGAGCTTTCGGCAGAGCGCGGCAGCAGCCAGGCCGACCGGACCGAGGCCAGTGATCAGGACTGCGTCATTTCCACTGATCCCGATTTTCTCAAGCCCCTCGTAAACGGTCCCGAACCCGCAGGCAACCTGTGCGCCGTCGGCGTAGCTCAGCTCATCCGGCAACCGGACCAGATCCTTCTCCTCAGCGATCAGGTAGCCTGCCATGGCACCGTCCCGCTGCCAGCCGTATGCGCGGCGCAGGGTCGGATGGGTGCACGAGATCATGTAGCCACGCCGGCAATCGTAGCAGAGGCCGCAGCCTGAGATATGATACACAAGTGCGCGATCACCCTCGCCAAACTGCCTGCACCCGGGACCGACCTCGACAATCTGGCCGCAGGGTTCGTGGCCGGCGATCACCCCCTGGTAGCCTTCCGGACCTTTGCCGAGGTGCTCGTGGTAGATGCATCGGATATCTGAACCGCAGATCGTGGAGGCCTTGACGCGCAAGAGAACTTCCCCTTGCCCTGGCCTGCTCACAGGATATTCACACAGCTTGGTTGTGCTATCGCCCGGGAGCATGGCTCCCTGCATTTTGTCTGGAATGGTTGTGTTCATAGGATTGGATTATTTTGTGATGGTTCCGTTGAGATCCCAAAGATCTTCCCAGGAGGCAGCTCCGTTCCAGAGGAAGACCTGCCCCTTGATGAGACGGCAGTTGCGGTCGATCTTTGCGATTTCGGCCATCTCGGCAGGAGAGAGCGGATCCTCCACCGCCGCGCGCAGGTTGGCGGTGTAGTTGCGGGGGTTGGAGGACATCGGAATCGGGATCTGCCCGCGCTGGACGGCCCATTTGATGCAAACGATCGCCGGATGAATGCCGTGGGACCTTGCAATCGACACGATCACAGGATCCTCGATATCGACGGTGTCTTCTGGAGTTCGGTCGCGCTCGGGACGTCCCGGGGAACCGAGAGGGCAGTAACCGATCGGGAGCATGCCCTGCCGGACGACGTAGTCAAAAAGCTCAGGCTGCTGGAAATGCGGATGCATTTCCATCTCGTTGCAGGATGGATTGATCGAGGCATCCTGAAGGAGCAGCTTGAGCTTCGGAATCGTCATATTCGAGGTTCCGATGTTCCGGACCAGTCCCATTCCGACGAGCTTCTCCATGGCCTCCCAAGTCTTCATGAACCCGGCATGGCTGTAGGGGCGAGCGTCCGGGCTCCTGGATTCCACTGTGCACCCGGGAGGATGGAAATTGGGAAACGGCCAATGGACAAAATACAGGTCGAGGTAGTCGAGTTGAAGGTCGTCGAGCGAACGCTTGCAGGACTCGATGACGGCCTCCGGAGCCTGGCTGTCGTTCCAGACTTTGGAGTTGATCCAGAGCTCGCTCCGGGGAACTCCCTCCCGTTGAACCTGCTCGAGCGAACGTCCGACCTGCTGCTCGTTGCCATAAACCGAGGCGCAGTCAAAGTGGCGGTAGCCCACGTTAGCGGCTCCGAGCACGGCATCGGCCACGGCCTTGGGAGAGACGCTGTCCGACCCGAAAGTTCCCATCCCAACAACCGGAATCTTTCCGGCAGGCATCGGACGGCGTGGGACGAGAGAGGCATCCACCGCAGAGGGGGATGAGAAAGAGGGCGTTTCTGTAGTCATGGATTGGTAAATCGAACTGTCCCCAGCGTATTCGGCTCCCCCTGTTCTTGCCATGTCCCCAATTGACAAAATGATGGATATTCTTTACCGTCCGTTTTCATGTCGTCCCCGGCACTTCCCAGCTTCATTTCCCGGCGCGTTCTCCGCGGCCGTTATCTTTTTCTCAGCCAGGATCCACCGGCAGCGACCGATCTGGCAGTGATCTGCGCAGGATGGGAAGACTGCGCCCCGGAGTACGAGATTCAGCGGGATGGGTTCCACTATCAGGCTTTGGAGTACATCGTGGGCGGCAATTGGGAATTGAAGTCGCCTCGCGGAAAATGGCAGATCGGACCCGGGGCAATTTTCACCTACGGCCCGGGAATCAGTTATTCTCTCAAGGCGGTGTCGCCCAGCGGGCTTAGCAAATATTTCGTGGACTTTTCCGGACAGTCGGCGGGCAGGCAGATCGCCAGGATCGGCCTAAAAAACGCGAGGCCGGAATACATCGTGCAGCGGCGTTGGCTCCACGACCTTCTCGACCAGCTGATCGAAACCTCCCACCTTCGCCGACCTGCGCGTAACATCATCTCCAAGATGCTCGCCCCGCTAATCTTGGAGCGCGTTCGCGAAGACCTTCACTCCGGCCCTCGCTTTTCTCATGCACAGCAGAGCTACGACCAATGCCGCCGGTATCTCGCAGACAATTACCTGCAAATCCAGAGCCTGTCGCAAGCCGCATGTGCATGCGGGATTTCCGCAGTGCACCTCTCCCGGCTTTTCCAACGATTTGCGACGGAATCCCCAAACGTCTTTGTGGTGCGCATGAAAATGAACCATGCCGCAGAGTTGATCGCCCGCAGCAATCTCCCGGTGAAAGAGGCCGCCTACTCAGTCGGCTACGAGGATCCCTACCATTTTTCCAGGGTGTTCAAACGAGTGCATGGAGTCGCGCCGAGCTTTTTTGGAAAACCTTCAAAAACGCACTGAACTTGTGCCGAAGGTTTTGTAAAAGGCGCACCGCCGCGCCGCTTTTCACTTTTTCCTATTGGAAGGCTCAGTGTGCCGTCCGAAGCAGACGGCTTTGAGGGCGGCGGCGGCGTTGATCTTGATCTTCCTTTAGGGAGCCGCTTGGAGTCTGTTCCAAAGCCACGCCGCAGCGGCGATCAGAGTTCCTTGGCGAAGGATTCCAAATCCGCACACCGGATCGCCGCACGGAGAAGGGCATGTAGGCGTGAGGAATCAGCGATGTGTTCGACTTCCTCGCGGAGTCCATCGGGAACCCGATCAAAGCGGATTTCCAGAGCCTCGATAATGTCCTGCTGCCGGGCAAGTATCTGCCCCCGCTGCTCGCCCCTCAGTTCGCCTTCCTGCCGTAAAATGTCTGCGGTGCTCATGAATTTCTCCTTCTGTTCTGCTGGAATTGTTGACTCCACTATCTCGCACACCTCTCGGCTTTGCAACTCGGAATGAAACGTCAGCAGACCGGTTTTCCGGCCACTTTGATCTGGTAAAGGACATCCTCCCGGCGCTCGGCCAGAGAGACGTCGATGCCGGAAATCTTCTCGACATGAAGCGAAGACCAATCGACCAGAGGCAG
>Ga0194058_10000837_pt1 | contig 15261 bp, 12 predicted proteins | sample SepL4417m_MetaG_FD_155490 | JGI IMG/M metagenome (GOLD analysis project Ga0194058, IMG submission 155490) | Anoxic zone freshwater microbial communities from boreal shield lake in IISD Experimental Lakes Area, Ontario, Canada - Sep2016-L442-17m | ecosystem: Environmental > Aquatic > Freshwater... | reverse complement strand
TGCGAATGCAGCAAGCAAGGCGTAGGCGGAGGCGATCACAAAGGTGACTCTAGAGGAATGATCTCGATCTGCCAAGTGCCAATCGATATTTCATTTCGGCGTAGGTCTCACGACCCAGCAGCGCCGGGCCCAAACTCAGTGAGCGCACCCGCATGACGAGCCGCAGCCGCCGCCACCGGATGGGGCTGCGCTGGCCGACGCAGGCGACGAACCCGCAGCACCAACACTGGCAAACACCGACAACAGGCGCACCGAATTGAGGTGACCGCTGGGGCAGGTGGCTGGGTCGCTTGATTCGGCCATTGCCCGACGCAGTTCGAAGGTGTCTTCGCAAGTACGGCAGCGGTATTCGTAAAGAGGCATCGACGACAGAGTAGTCGCATGTCGGCGTGATGGATAGATGCGTGATTGACTAAACACCTATGAGTCAGGTTCAAACGATGCCCGGTCAGACCGTTCCCGATCTGCAGGAAGTGCTGCAGACGGGCGAACCTGTGATGGCTCACATCGTGAAGACCGAACCCGGCGAATCGGCCGTGGCCAAAGTGCTCGAGGCACGCATCTACGGCACCCCTGTCGAGGCGTTGTGTGGCTACGTGTGGGTGCCATCTCGCGACCCCAAGCAGTTGCCGGTGTGTCAGAAGTGCAAAGAGGTCTACGAGATCTACCGCGCATTCAACGAAGGCCTGAACGACCAACCCGGCGAGTAACGCTTGCTCGGCGCTTGGTGTGCTCTGCTAGAGCCATGATCATCGTCGCTGGCACCATTTATATCCCTGCGGAACTCCGCGACGCTGCCGTCGCTGCGTCGGCTGAATTGCAAGCCGCCACCCGCAACGACGAACCAGGCTGCATTGCCTACGTGTTCGCTGCCGATCCGGTTGCCCCCGACCGCATCTCGGTCTACGAACGATGGGAGTCGGCCGAAACGCTTGAAGCCCACTTTCTGCACGCCAACTACATCGACATGCGCACATTGCTGGGCGCTCACGGCATCACCGGAGCGAAAGTTGCCAAGTACCGCATTGATGCCCAAGGCCCGGTGTACAACGCCTCGGGCATCGCCACCGCAATCTTCGAATGAGTGACACCAACGACACCAGTGACACCAGTGCACTGAGAATCCGCGAGGCGGTGCGTGGGCTTGTGGTGGATAGCGAAGGTCGAGTTCTGCTTGTTCGTTTCGAGTTTCCGGCCGGCACTCGGTGGGCCCTACCCGGCGGCGGACTTGATGCCGGCGAAACCCATCACGATGCGCTGCGCCGAGAACTCGCCGAAGAGGTGGGACTACATGATCCACTGATCGGCGCGCATCTGTGGAACCGACTACACATCGTGGCCTTCGTGAGCGGCGAGTTCGATGGCCAACGCGAACAGATCTACGAAGTAGACGTTCCGGCCGGCTTTGATCCGCAGCCACAGTTCAGCTGGGAACAGCTCAACGCCGAGTTCGTGTTCGAGTTGCGCTGGTGGACACTGACCGAACTGAAGCTGGCCCGTGTGGATACCGCACCTCGTGATCTGGTGCGGCTGCTGCATAACTACCTCACAATGGGTCCCCCGCCACAGCCCATCGACGTAGAGCCGTAGTCAGCGGAAATCGCGTACCGGCCCGGCATGCACTGCGGGCATGCTCAATGCGGTGATGTGCTCGGCAACGACATTGATGACTCCCTCATGACGCTCGAGACGGCCACGCACAAACAGCGCCGACGCCTCGCGGGCCACGCGGCGGTACCGCGCCCAGCAACCCTTTGAGCACACGATGTTGATCAGCCCGGTTTCGTCTTCGAGGTTCATGAACGTGGTGCCTTGCGCGGTCATTGGCCGTTGTCGATGGGTGACCAAGCCAGCCACCAGCACCTTGCTCTGCGGCTCGCACTGCCACAGCCCTGCAGAGGTCACCACACCAAGCGCCGAAAGACGCGACCGGATAAACCGAGTGGGGTGACCGTTTGGGGCAATGCCTGTTGCCCAAAGGTCGGCCACTGCAACCTCAACTGGTTCCATGCCTGCCAGATGCGGCGCCTGCGCGCCGGTGACGATGCCCGCAAGCCGATTGGGTCGCGATTGCGCTACTGCCCCAACGCTCCACAACGCCCCGCGGCGATCGAGACCGAAGCATTCGGTAAACGCACCGGCGGTTGCCAGTGCTTCGAGTTGAGCAAGATCGAGCGAGGGCACGCGGCGCGCCAAGTCTTCGATATGAGTGAACGGTCCGTGATCGGTGCGCTCGGTTTCGATGAGCGCAGCCAACGCCGACCCAATGCCCCGTACTGAGCCGATGCCCAAGCGCACCGCCTGACCCGAGCACGACGCAGTATCGGGCTGCAATGTGGCCGCCGCCAACGACGTATTGATGTCGGGTGTATGCGTGACGACCCCGTGACGTGTGGCGTCTTGCACCAGCGAATGTGGTGACCAGAAACCCATGGGTTGCGCGTTGAGTAACGCTGCACAAAACGCTGCCGGCTCATGGAACTTGATCCAGGCCGAGGCGTAGACCAGATAGGCAAACGACACTGAGTGCGACTCGGGGAATCCGTAGTTGGCGAAGGCCGACATCTTCACAAAGATCTCGTCGGCAACATCGCCAGTGATGCCGCGCTCAGCCATGCCCTCGAACAATCGCTCGCGCAGTTTTTGCATGCGCGCCTGCGAACGTTTTGAGCCCATCGCCTGACGAAGTTGGTCGGCTTCGCTGGGCGTAAAGCCAGCAACATCGATGGCCATCTGCATCAGTTGTTCTTGAAACAACGGCACGCCGAGGGTCTTACCCAAGCTGTTTTCGAGCAGTGGATGCAAATAGGTAACTGGCTCTTGGCCATTGCGACGGCGGATGTACGGGTGCACCGACCCACCCTGAATAGGGCCGGGGCGGATGAGCGCAACCTCGACAACGATGTCGTAGAAACGCCGCGGTTTGAGCCGCGGCAACGTAGCCATTTGGGCCCGGCTCTCGATCTGAAACACACCCACGGTGTCGGCACGACAGAGCATGCTGTACACATCGTCTTCTTGCGGGATGGTGGCCAGGTCGATCTCGTATCCCTGATGCTCGCGGATGAGATCGACCGCGTAGTGCAAAGCGCTGAGCATGCCCAGACCGAGCAGATCGAACTTGACGAGCCCTGCCGCGGCGCAATCGTCTTTGTCCCACTGCAACACACTGCGGTTTTCCATGCGGCCCCACTCGACCGGGCAGACCTCGATGATGGGACGGTCGCAAATGACCATGCCACCCGAATGGATACCGAGATGGCGCGGAGCGTCTTCGACTTCGGCGGCGAGCTCGAGCACCGCTGCTGGAATGCTCTGGTCGGGCAAAGCAGCCGTGGCAGCAACCCCACTCCAGCCATCGACCTGTTTGCTCCACGCATCTTGCTGACCCGGCGCGTATCCCAATGCCTTGGCCATATCGCGCACCGCCGAACGGGCCCGATAGGTGATGACGTTGGCAACCTGCGCAGCGTGGTGGCGGCCGTGGCGCTGATACACGTATTGGATGACCTCTTCGCGACGGTCGCTTTCGATATCGATATCGATATCGGGTGGGCCATCGCGCTCGGGCGACAAAAATCGCTCGAACAACAATCCCAATGCGACGGCATCGGCCTTGGTAATACCAAGTGCGTAACACGCCGCGCTGTTGGCCGCACTGCCCCGGCCTTGGCAATAGATGTTGGCCCGTTCACAGAACTGCACGATGTCCCAGACCACCAAGAAGTAGCCAGCGAAATCGAGGGACTCGATGACCGAGAGTTCGTGATCGATGGTGCGCCACGCTCTGGCTCTAACCGAAAGATCTTCGCCCGCTTGTGGCCGCTCGCCGTATCGACGGCGCGCTCCGGCCTCGACCAACACACGCAGATATTGCATCTCGGTGAGTTGTTCGCCCTGTGCCCCACGTGGGCATGGGAACGGCGGCAGATTGGGTGCCACCAGCGACAAATCGAAGGCACCGGCGCGCCCAATGGATGCCGCTGTTTCGACAACACCCGGGTAACGAGCAAAGCGTCGCCCCTGTTCGGCCCCACTACGCATATGTGCAGTGGCACCAGCGGGCAACCACGGATTCATCTCTTCGAGACTGCGCCGGGCGCGCACCGCCCACAGCGCCGTGGCCAAGCGCCGATGCTGTGGCGTTGCATAGTGCACATCGTTGGTAGCAATGCAGGCCAGATCGTGACGAGCAGCAAGCTCGGCAAGCGCATCGTTGCGCGCCGAATCGAGCGGATCGCCGTGATCCCACAACTCAACAACCACACGTTCGCGGCCGAACAACGCAATCAGTTGTTGTAGTTCGCGCGCCGCCGCAGCCGGACCCTCGCGCACCAGCGCCGACGGCACCACACCATGACGACACCCCGTGAGCACCCACCAATGGTCGCGGCCGACCTCGGCTAATTGAGCCAACTCGAACCGCGGTGCACCTTTTTCACCGGCGAGCTGGCCAAGGCTGATGGCCCGAGCCAGGCGCGCGTAACCAGCAGGACCATCGGCCAACAACACCACGTGTTCGCCAGGTGGATCGGGGACACCTGGCTCGAAACGAGTCATGCCCAGTGCGAGCTCGGCACCAAACAAGGTGGGCAGCCCAACGGCGCGGGCCGCCTCGGCGAAGCGCACCACGCCATAGAGCCCGTTTTGATCGGTGAGTGCCAGTGCTTCGAGGCCAAGCCGAGCGGCTTCTTCGGCTAACTGTTCGGGGTGTGATGCGCCGCTGAGAAATGAAAAGTTCGATTGGCAATGCAGCTCGGCATAGGGCACGGTGCGCGTGGCACCAGCGTTGCTGACCCGTTGGGCCTGCGGCTCGAACGGTTGACGTTTACGAGTGAGCGCCGGGCCGTCACCACCTGCATTTTCGCTAGAACTGCCGGGCGCGCGACCATCGGGCCGCCGGGCTCGGTCGGATAACGCTTGCTCAAGTTCACGCCACGGCATCGCCGGATTGTTGAACCCCATAAGACTCGCCAGTGTATCGAACACATGTTCGTACCGCTAGGGGCAACTTCGGGAGCTACGTGAAATAGCCGTTCACATCGATGATCACATGTGTCTGCCAATTGCTGAACAGATCGAGGGCCCCGGTTGGCGACAGCTTCAGCACTGATCCATTCGCAACCGGTTGGCCAGGTTGAAAGTTGAGGCTCGACGTACCCGGCCAGACGGTGCCCGACGGATAGGCCGCAACGAAACCGGGACCCGCTTCATCGGCCGTCGTGAGATTGATCGACACGGCCGAAGCACCGACCGGCACGCTGGGCAGTGGAGCTGCCAATCCAGCAAGAGCAACCGACCGAACAACACCGGCGACCAACGCAGACTCACCAGCGTTACGGCTGTCGTACGCGCGTGCAGTAACGATCGGTACGAACAATCCAGCAGCGGCCACCGGTGCCGCCGAGTCGGTGACATAGCCCGTGACATCGACCACGATGTGCGCAGCGTTGCTCGAAAAAACACTGACCATTCCGTATGCCCCCACGGGCACGATGACCGAGTTGGCAGAGTCGAGATGGGCCACATAGTTCACGGTTGATGACGACGGCAAGGTGCCCGTTGGTTCGGCGCGCAAATAGCCGTTACCAACCGCATCGGTTGCGGTCACGTTCAGCACCAGTGCTGCAACCCCGGTAGTGGGCACTGCTGATGCAGCCGGCACCAGTACCGACTCGCCCACCGGTTGGTGCGGTGACCACCCCGCAGGCACGAGGTTGGTGGTACGCGTGTCGAGCACGCGCTGGGGTGTAATCGATACCACACGCCCCGCCGACACCGAGGCTGCCGACGGAGCAAAGTACCCCAGCACATCGACGATGATCTGGCCACCCGGCACGGTGTAGATCGAGATCTTGCCATCGACCCCAACCGGCACAATTGCAAAGTTTGGTCGGGCCTCGCCAGGCACCGCGATGTTCAGCGTGGACGACGTGCCATACGCACTACGCAAGTACGGCACGGCTTGGATATAACCATCAGTTGATGCCCCAACCGATGTGATGTTCACCGCCACGGCAGTGGCGCTGGCTGCAACATCGGCGACACCAGCAACAGCGAGATCAATGATGTCGTAGGGGCGATGCGGGCCCGCCAACTCAACAGCCCCTACAGGGCTCGCTTGGCGCGTGTCGAGAACGCGTCGCGGCACCAACGGCACGTATGCCGAGGTGCTGGGCGCTGGAGCGGGCGGCGGCACTGCGGGTAAGAGCACCTGACCAACGCCGTACTTGTTGTCGGCTCCATCAATCGGCAGCAGGTTGCCCTGCGCAACGTTGCGGTCGAAGGTGAAGTGCTTGACCGCAGCTGCCAGCGGAGCACCAGGAACCGCGAGCCCAGCGTCGAGCAACAACGCTGCCATGCCCGCCACAGTGGGCGCAGCAGCAGATGTGCCGTTGAAACACGACGGGATCGAAGCGGCCGTATAGACCGTGCTCGCCACGCACGATGGAGCAGACACATCGGGCTTGAACCGGCCATCGTTGGTTGGCCCATGCGATGAGTACATCGCAATCGCTTCGGGATACAGCGCCGAAGCGTTGGGGTTCACCTCGGCCAGCGCAGGATCGATGGCTCCAACAGAAACCAGCATCGGATTCGCTGAGTCGACGATTGGCTTGGCGGCCGAATACGAAGCTTGAGCCCGCCCATGTTCGATAGACCCAGTGCCGAGCGCAACCTCAAGCGTGTCGAGAGCGCCAACCACCGGAGTACCAGCCTTGCGCTTGATGCGAAGGTAGGTGATGCCTTGGCTCGTACCGAACACGTTTCTCGGGCATATTTCGCTGCCCGCCGCCTCAAGCGGCGGAGCACCGCGGCTCTGGTCGCTGTCGATGGTGGTGAGCAGCAGGAGATCAGTTGGGTTGTAGTTCTCATCGCCCAACGTGAGCGCTGGGTCGAATGGATGCGCAACTCGGTGAGTCGCGTCGGGATCGGTGAGTGGCTCGTATACCTCGACGCTGTAATCGCTGCGTTGAGCAACCGGAAGATTCCAGTCGCTCCATCGCACGCCATCGAGTTGCGTGTAGCAATTGCCGTTCACGCGTAGGAAGGTGTCGACGCCGGGACCCTTATCGAAGTCGACATAGCCATCGTCACGCGTGCCCGGATAGTCGAGGCTCGCCGGCACAGTCGCGCGCACATAGCCATCGAGGCCGTCATTGCCCGCCGAGTTGAACCACGTGATGCCGAGACTGGCCGCATAATCAACCACGCTGTCGAGAGGGCCAGTGCCGTCACCCGCGCCGTCGTATGCGGCACCCAGAGAACGGGTCACGATGGGCACGTTGTTCTGTGAGAACCAATCGATCGCGGCACGAAGATCGCTGGCCGTCGCGACGGTAGCGAGGTACAGCTCGGCGGCCGGCGCCATGTCTTTGATCACCTGTGCCACAGCGATGCCGTGCTCGAAGCCGTCACCGTTGTTCAACCCGTCCTGAAACCTTTCGCTGCACACCGAGTCGAACGCTGTGGTGTCTTGACAAAAGATGTGCGCCTGATCGGGTACTGGCCCTTCTTCGGCCGGGTTCCACAACTTGCGATCGAAGTAGTCGATGATGCCAACCTTCACTGACCCATCGACTCCCGCCGCCTGCCAAGCCTGCGCGTTGGTCAACAACACATTCGAACCAACTGTTCCGCCAACACCAGGGCCGACATCGGGCAACTGCGACTGCGTCACCGGACGCGTGACATCGCGTGGGGCCTGCACAAACTCGACGCCCGGGGCGCGAGCCAGTGCGCCGACCTTCGCTAACGGCACACGCACCTGCACGAGCTCGCCATCGACTGCACCCACTACGACGCCACCGAGTTCACGCACAGTTGCGCTGACTGCATCGGTGTCTTTGGTGAGGACCTCGGCTGACACCGTGGGTGAAAAGCCCACATCAGTTCGGACCGAAGCGAACGCTGAGGCGGTGGCCGGGATCGCAACGGCGGGAAACATGATTGTTGCCGCAAGGGCCGACGCCACTGCGGCGCGAAATCGACCGGTCATGATTCGCCATCGAAACGCGGCTGCAGCACGCGCAAGGCGCCAACGAGACCCTCGTCGGCAACAGCAATGGCTTCGGCCCAACTGAACCAACGCGCATCGGGACTCTCACCCGCTGGCGGCGCGGGGTCCGCGTCGGGGCCGAACACGAGATATCGAACGTCGAGATGGGTGTGGCCACGCGGACCGGGATGCACGTCGATGTGCACCAACTCGGGACCAGTAGCCGGATGCCATACGTCGAGGCCGGTTTCCTCGCGGGCCTCGCGCAACGCTGCATCGCTCGGAAGTTCGCCAGCCTCGATATGCCCACCCGGCTGCAGCCAAAGGCCGAGCCGCTTGTGCAGATGCAAGACCACACCGCGACTGCCGACCACGATTGCCGAAGCAGTGACGTGGACCGGATCGGCCTGCTCGCTGAAGGGATGCTCGAGCAGATCGAGATGTTCGACAAACGCGAGTAACGAGCGCGTCTCTCGCTGATCAATGCCGACACGGGCAAGTACAGCGTTGCGGATGTCGGAGCGAATATCGATGCGCCTCACCGTAGCTACAAGCGGTGCTTCAGCCCAGTCGTAGGGCCAAACGCAGGGTCTGGGATGACAAAAGTCCCGAACCAAATCCGCAGCTCGGTGGTGAACTGAGTGTGCCCCCAGGCAAAGGAGCGGCAATGAGAACCGGCAAGCGATTTGAACGGCGCACCGAGTTGGTGCAGCCGGGAACTCCCCGGCGGGGCGCAACTCGCAAGGCTCTGCGCTTTGTCCTTGCCGCCGCAGCGATCACCGCTCTGATCTTGGCCGCCAACGCGCTTCACCCCACGGCCGTGCCGCCAGCAGCGGTAACCGTTGAGCCTCGCGAGGTCACCATCACAGCACCGCCGACGACGACCACGACCGCCCCCACTACCACCGTCGGCACGCCGACCACCATCGATATCGCCGATGGGTTGCCGACCGTCCTGCTTGCAGCGCCAGTACACGTGCAGGTGCTTGCGGGTAAGGCCCAATGGCTGGCCGACGACGCGTTCGGCATTGCTACTGACGGCGACACCCGAATCTTGGCGGGCAAAGTTCTCTACGCCATCGGCGACAACCACGCTTGGCAGCTTGTGGTCTACGTGACCGGGGCTGAAGGCGCCACCGCCAAGCCCCAGTGCGTGTTCATCGATGAGCCAGCCGTCGGAGATACGCCTCGAGTGATCGCAGGCGAGCCGGTGATCGTGAGCAAGCAACCAATTCTCATCTGCGAGGGCGTCGAAGGCCACTCCGGCGGGATCTTCGTGGCAACCCTCGACATCGAAGGCACGGCCACAGGCGAGATCACAGTGAAGGTCGATCTCATCCCATGACCGTGACTCGGAAATCTTCTCCAGTTATGCCCCATTCGCGTCGATACATCTGTGGCCCGCAGCAGGGCCCACCACGAGATACGCGACGCGTATCTGCAGATCGGCAGGAACCAATATGCGCACGTTTGACACTCCCAGCGCCGGGCGCCGGCGCCTTCAACACATCGTCGTTGTCTTAGCAACAGTGCTCGCAGCGTCGGTAGCGGCAACGCATCCCGCCAGCGCTCACAAAGGCGAGGATCAAGATCGACAACTCGAGGTCTCGCACAACACTGCTCGGCCCCTTCACCTCACGGTAGAGCCTGCGTCCTTGGTCATCAACGAGCCAATGCTCGTGCCACCGCCCGTTAGCAATACGTCGTCGGCTGTCCAAGGTTCTGGTGTAGGCGAGTCGTTGAGCGTGTGGGTCCCACCGGGAACCGCTCAATGGTCGGCCGATACGAACGTCGCGAGCCCCCTCGCTGGCACGACTCGAATTCTCAGTGGCACAGTGCTCTACGCGCTCGGCGACAACCGCCCGTGGAAGCTCGTTGCGCACATCAACGGGGTCGACGAAATGCGCGTTCAACCAAGCTGCGAGTCGACATACGCACAACTTCCGGGCACGGCAGTCTCTGCTGTTGCTGGTCAACCCGTCATCGTTGGAGACGAGCCCGTGCTCGTCTGTTCCGGTGTCTCGGGTAACTCGTCTGGGCTCTTCTCGGTGGCCCTTGACGTGGTCGGCCAAGTCAGCGGCAACGTCTCAATCACCGTTGAACTCACGCACTGAGGACAGCTACAAGCCTTATTCCATAAGGGATTGAGCGGGTGCTGCCGGGTGTCGGTGCCGACATGACGGTTGCAACGTGACCTATGCGTCATGAACTCTCACTCATGACTGAGCGGGCATTACAGAACTCGCAACGCAGGCGTACCTTCGCCAGTTAGTGCCCCAACTCGGGCAACGGATCGACGAGCGACCGAACCCAGCATTGGAGTTCACTATGGCTCGAGTCAGTACTGACGGCACTCGACGCGTGAGGTGGAGCCGAGCGTTCATTGCTGCGCTAACCGTGGGGATCGCATCGACCGCACTTGTTGCCACGCTGAACACGAACGACCACGGTAGAAAGGCGACACCTCCCGACGGCACGACGCCGAGTACGAGCTTGCCTCGCGTCGCCTCAAACCCACCTCAGGCCCTCGACACAATTCCAAGCACCACGGTCGCATCATTTCGCTACCGCCGCTCGGCTCCCACACCGATTGGACCCCCGGTGGTTGCGGTGGTGTTGCCGCCGTCGGCTACCTCCCCCTCGCCATCGCCATCACCATCACCATCGACAACCGAACCGACGACTTCACCATCGACAACCGAGCCACCTATCCCGCAGAATCCGAATGTTGCAGTCGTTGTTACCGCAACGCATGTTCGGGTTCTGCCCGGCACCGCGCAGTTCATGACCGACCCCACCCCCGGCGTGGCCCCCGAAGGTTTCACCCGAATCTTTTCGGGCAAGGTGCTCTACGCCGTCGGCGACAATCGCACATGGCAGCTCGTGGCAGTCGTGAGTGGCGCTAACGGTTATCGCACAACGTCGACCTGTGGCTCGCTCAATCTGTTCCTCGCGGGCGACGGACCGCGCGTTACGCCCGGCCCGAGCGTGATCGTTGGATCTGATCCGGTGGTCATCTGTCAGGGCATCGCTGGGCATCGGGTGGTGTCTTTTCGGCATCGATCGACATCGACGGTACGGGCATCCGTGACGTCACTGTTCGCATCGAGGTCCTTCACTAAAGGTTTCGGCAAGGCCGCTTCAGCCGCGGCCGATTGGCGTCGATACATCTCTGCCCGATCACAGGGCGGCGATGTGATGCGCACTGCGTATCCCCTACTCGGCGGAAACCCTTTATGGCTGAACTCAATGGTCACCGGGCACGATCTGCTTTTGGGCGGCGACTCATCGTTGCTACAACGACAGTGCTCGCGTTCTCGGTTGTGTTCACGTACCCCGCCAACGCCAACAACGCTGGCAAGACCAATGCACTTGCTGCGTCGACAAGCAACGGCTTGCATGTCTCCGTTGAGCCAACGTCATTGTCGTTGCTCTCGCCCAACGGAGCGCCGAATTCACCGAGCAAGCCAGCGCCGCGGAACCCTGCTGCACAAGCGTCTGGCGCACAATCAGCTTCAATCGCAATGCCCGTCCACGTGCGGGTACTCCCTGGAAAAGCGCAGTGGCTCGTGGACACATCGCCTGGTGAAGCCGCTCGCGGCAACACTCGAATCCTCGCCGGAACAGTGCTCTATGCCGTTGGCGATAACCGACCGTGGAAGCTTGTTGCACATGTGAGTGGCATCGACGGCGCGGTGGTCATCCCGTCCTGCGTGTCTACAGATACAACGCTCGAAGGCGATTTGCAGCGCGCAATTTCGGGCGACACCGTGACCGCCAATGGTCAACAGATCGTTGTTTGTGAAGGCGTGCAGGGTCAATCTGGCGGCGTCTTTGCTGTGTCGCTCAATGTGCAAGGCCGTGCCACCGGCGACATCGCCATCACCGTGGAACTGATTCTCTAAGCGCTTCAGGTTTGGGACTTTGGTCCCCCGAGTCGCGTGTGTTTGGCCCGGCTCCACTGAGCACTTCCCGCCTAGCGTTACAGGTATCAAAGGAGTGTGCGATGAGGTATCGAGCAACTCTTCACAGCATGGGTTCTGCGCGCCGATCTGCGGTCGCGTGTCGAGCACCGAAAAGCGTCTTCAAGAATTTCTTCGGATTTTGTCAAGAATGCTTCTTTAGTCCCGACAAGTTCGCGCCGATAGATCTTTGTCCAACCAGTCGGCGAGCACGCTATGTCTGACTGGCACCTACCTCATAGGGAAGAACCTGTCATGGCTGAACCTGATGCACAACTTGCACCTCGAGTCCTGATCGCTGTTGGCGATCCGCTACTTCGTCGTGTTGCTTCTACCGGTCTTCGTGACCGCGGTTTCTCGGTAAGCGCAACAAACGAAGAGTCAGCAGCAATCGTGCTGGCTCGCTCGTTCACCCCCGACGTGATCTTGGTGGACTTGCTCCTCCACGGTCCCGGCGGCGGCACCTTGTTCGACGCGCTTCGCGCTTCGGCTGATTGCTACGTGGTGGGCCTTGCTCCACCAGATTCCGAAGACGCTCGCATTCGTGCGCTGCGTGCCGGCGCTGACGATGCGGTCTCGCTGCCGATCTCGGCCGATGAGCTCGCAGCCCGATGCCAGGCACTCCTGCGCCGGCCTCGTCAGCTGCATGCACGTTGGGATCCAATGGCGGCCTCGATGGTGCGCATTGGGCCACTCCAGATCGACCTCGGTCGCAAGGAGTTGCGTGTTCGCAACCACGATGTGCCTGTCACCCGCATTGAGTTCGCTCTCTTCGAGCAGCTGTGCCGCAGGCCATCAGAAGTGTGCTCACGTGTGCACTTGCTCGAGCAGGTGTGGGGCCCCAACTGGGTTGGTGACACACATGTGGTCGATGTGCACCTGTCGAACCTTCGCCGCAAGCTGCAGCAGAACGCACCCGAACTTCGGTTCATCCATACGGTGCGCGGCATTGGCTTCCGGTTGAGCAACGACTTGCTTCGTGCCGAGCGCGACCGGCGCGACGACGATGCGCTGAGTGCCTCAGCCTGAGTTGAAAGAACGGCGTTACGAGTACACGGCGGTGATCCACCACTGTTGATGCTCGACCACGACCAGCAGCGCCTCGCCGCTGCTGGTCGTGAACTGAAATCGGGCCATGCGACGATGCTGGCGGGAATCCCACCAGCGTTCGTCGATGGGCCACGGTCCGGCCCACGCTGTGATGGTCTCGGTGGGCCGACCACGCACTGAAACTGTGTGCGGTGGCGCACTGAGCACACCGCGACCGTTGACCCTCACCACATGTCCGGCCGCATCAAACACCCCGGCTGGCACAGACTCGGTCATCACGGTTGCCGGAGACGGCGCGGGCAGGTGACCCGGCCACGGAGCTTCGATCACGGCAAGCCGTTCGGTTGGCTCGGTGACATCGGCGGTATCGATACACACCCACGCATAGGCATCGCCGGGCTGACGCCCACCGCGCCATGCGGGAACAAACACCTGTTGTTCTCCGACAAGGCCAGCGACGCGGGCCACTGCACGAGCGGCCCATTCGTCGGCCTCTGTGCGACCTCCCCAGAAACCGAGCTGACTACCATCGTCGGAGCACACTTGATCGGGGGTGAAACGCATCAGCACGATGCCCCCACTGAGTCCCCCCGGCTGCTGAATCCATCCATCGAGTTGCCACCGCACCCGTTCGACGATTGCTGCAACGCTGAGCCCATTGGGTCGATACCACAAATGCTCGCTGCGCTCGCCGTGCTCGGTTTCGGCAACCACGGACAGACGCGTGCAGACCCTGCCGTTAGCCACCAACAAATCGTGTAGTTGCTGCGCGAGTTGCTTGGCGGCAAACACCAACGGATCGAGCAGATGCACAGGATCTTCGAATGCTTGGGTCACGAAGAGCTCGGGCGGCGGCGCAGCAGCATCGGCGGCACGGTCGTCGCCGCCGCAGGCAAGGCGATGCGCAAATACCCCTGGCCGACCGAACCGCGCCAACACATCGGCTGCGGGCAGCGCCGCAAGATCGCCGAGTCGGCGCACGCCAAGCCGGCGAAACAAATCGATCAGATCGCCAGACACATCGGCAATGTCGGCCAAGGTAGACACAGACAGCGAATCGAGAAAGGCGCGTGTGGCGTTGATACCCGCTTCGATGATGATCGGCGTCGGCGCCGCAGTGTGTTGCCCAGCAGTGTGTTGCCCAGCCGACTGCCGCGCCGCAACGCCTGCGGTGAAGCGCCCATCAGCTATGCCGATACCGGTGACCACATTGGGCACAGCATCAATGACGAGCTGCACGACACGTTGGGCCATGGCCAACTCACCACCGAAATAACGCGATGGCCCGCGCGCCAAGAACGTGAGCGAACCTGGTTCGGTGATCTCGAGTCGCGGCACCATCTGCGCAACGCTGCGCACTGCCGCTTCAAACTCGCGGCCATCGCGCGCTGGGTCGTGATCGATGAGCCGCAACGACGGACAGATTCGTTGTGCCTCGCGCCGGCGATGCCTCTGGCGCACTCCTGCTGCGGCTGCAGCAGGAGTGCGGGCTACAACACGATTCGCGTACAGCACTGCGACTGGTTCGAGCGGCGACGCCCCTGCGGCGACCACCGACCAATCGGGGCACCACAGCACCGCCAACCGCGGTGGTTCATCGCCGTATGCCACAGAGTGCGCCGACACCGGACTTAGCCAACCTGTTTCAGTGCTACCGGCTGCAGCGCCACCGACTGCGGCGTCACATTGGCGGCGCCATGAGCGGCGCCATGAGCGGCGTCTGACGCTGGCTCGATACCGCCATCGGCACCGGGAAGCCACACATCGGCGCGACGAGCGCGGGCCAAGCGACGGCCGCTGGCCACCAGCGTGAGTCGGCGGCGAGCGAGACGCCCCGAACCATCGCCTAAGCCTTGCCATGTGGGGTGCTGCACCCCGATATCGAGATCGCAGCTGAACTGGCTGGGGGGACCAACCACGATGAGCACAGTGCCGCGCGCCTGCAGCCGTGCCTGAAGACGCCGAGCAGTACCGGCACGGATTTGGGGGCCGCCGGCGAGAGCGACAAGGTCGAACCCATCGATCAACGCGGCGACCATATTGGCCCACGCGGTCTCGCCGAGCTGAGGTGTTTCGGCCACCATGACAAGTCGCTGAAGGGCGATGCCAACTTCGCTGGCAGCACGTAAACCCAACGCTGGCAGGCCCGCCACGGCAAGCCACGAACCTGCAGCCGAAGCGCCCGCTGCGGTAGCTAACGCCACCGACATCGCGGCCGCACCACTACACCCAATGATGCTTCCTCGCGTG
>Ga0194058_10000836_pt1 | contig 15269 bp, 11 predicted proteins | sample SepL4417m_MetaG_FD_155490 | JGI IMG/M metagenome (GOLD analysis project Ga0194058, IMG submission 155490) | Anoxic zone freshwater microbial communities from boreal shield lake in IISD Experimental Lakes Area, Ontario, Canada - Sep2016-L442-17m | ecosystem: Environmental > Aquatic > Freshwater... | reverse complement strand
CTGCGGTAGAAAACACTCTCGGTGTAGCGGTCATAAATAATCTTTTTCGCGCCCTTATTTTTTCCTCATCCAATACGCAAGAAAAATCATTTGAGACCTTACCTGCACAACGATGAGCTTCATCGGCAAAAACGATATCAAAAGCCGGAATGTCTGGATTTTCTTGGGCTTTGGCAATCTGCAGCGACGATTGATAGGTAGAGAAAATGACTTTATTACCCGAAGTCAGCAGAAACTTTTCAATGTCTTCATGAAGGGTGGTGACAGGAAAACCAAGATCCAGGGTATGAGAAATTACCTCATCGTCTTCTTTACTGACTGAGGCATCAGAACAAACACAAAGAAAACTGAATTCTTCATTTTTAGCAAAACACCATTCTTTAAGCGTCTGAGAAAGCAAACCTAACGAAGGTAAAAGTACCAAGGTATTTTGAGATTCTAACGCTTCTTTTATCCATAACGAGGTGAAGGTTTTGCCTGTTCCGCAACACATAATAAGCTGACCTTTATCATCGGTCGCTAAGCCTTGAACTACCTCATTAATGGCTTCTGTTTGGTGTGGTTCGGGTGTTGGTTTTTCGCGTTGTTTAACCTGAGTTAGATTTTCAGGGTCAGCTGGAAACTCAATATTAGAATCCTCTAAATGGGCTAAAAGAACGCAAACTGTTGGTTTTTCTTGGGCTTTGATGACTTGTGCTGCACCGTCACCTAACTGGTTCGTAGTGGCAACCAGAATGCGCCCGGATATTTCTTTACGATTGGATTCTGAAAGAAACGAATCAATATCGGCTTTCTTTAAGGAATAGTCAGGATGATAGCATTTAGACTGAACTGCCCAATGCGTCCCATCCTTGAATAAACAAACCAGATCAATCCCCCTATCTCTAGCCCATTTTTGAGGATAATCATTCCATAACCAGACTTTATCAATTTTGGATTTCCATTCTGGATCATTCTCCAAAAACCATTTAGTGATTCTTTCAAATTGCTCACCCTTTTTATTAGAGTCAGCAGAAAGTGAATTGAAAAGATGATAGAAGGAACTCATGAAATAATTAAATATGGATAATAAATTGAAGTGGTTGTCATTGTAGCCGAGTAGGCCGGAATAAGCATTTTTGAACGTGAATGAGGCGAGCAATGTCATTAAGTTAAAATATAACTCATCGAATATTATTAAATTTACTTAACAAAATACTCTTCATTACCTGTTAAAAGTGTAACTTACTTTGTGCAACCACATACTGTCCTTTTGTAACCACATATCCGTTAACTTAAACCCGTTACCCAGCTTGTTCAACCACATATCGGTCGACTTAAAGCCTTTACCCACCTTGTAAGACCTCTCACAAGGTGACTGAAATATCTAATCCCCCTTTTGAAGCCGACAAGCAGGGTGTAACCCACCCTTTGTAACGACAATCAAGCAAACTAAGAAGTGTAAGCCATTAGTGGTAATGCTATCCAAACCCTGCATCAATAAAAATCATTTATTTACAGCGTTAACTCATATCGATTGCCGGAAACGCTTATTCTCGCTTGCGCTCGAAAAGCCTTATTCCGGCCTACGCAGTTTCTGGCACTTAATCTTCACCTTGAGTTCGGAAAGTCAGCCATAACAAGCATTAAACTCTAGCTAATAAGTTTATTTCTCTGGCATGGTTGTGGTGAGCGATGCGCACCAAGCCAAACAGTAGTATTGCGAAACTTGGCGGGTGTTATTTATTGCGAGTTGCCTTACCTACAGTTATGATATTTTTTGACTAAAAATAAAATCCGTTGAAATCCTTATAATCAGTGTCATCCGTGTTCTATGATTATACACAGAATAAGCCATCCATAATCAGGAGTCGTCGCCATGAAAAAATTTATCAACGCCATCGATACGCTGCTTGATGAAAGCCTGCTGGGCTTTTCCAAAGCGCATGCAGACATTATCCAACTCAACACCCAACCGCATTTTGTCAGACGGATTAACCCACCCAAACCCGGCAAGGTTGCTTTAATTTCCGGTGGCGGTTCCGGACATGAACCGCTACATATCGGTTTTGTCGGTCACGGTATGTTGGATGCCGCTTGTCCCGGCCAGATTTTCACCTCCCCAACACCTGATCAAATGTTGGCCGCTGCGCAAGCCGTCGAAAATGGCGGCGGCGTCTTGTTTATCGTCAAAAATTATGCCGGCGATGTCATGAATTTTGAAATCGCCGCCGAAATGCTGGATTGTCAAAATGCGACAGTGTTGGTAAGTGACGATGTTGCCTTGCCAAAAGCACACAGCACCGGACGACGTGGGGTAGCGGGCACCTTGATTGTTGAAAAAATAGTCGGTGCGGCGGCAGAAAGTGGTGCTGACTTGGCAACCTGCAAAGCCTTGGGTGATAAAGTCAACAACGCCACGGCCTCAATGGGCGTCGCACTAAGCAGTTGTACCGTGCCCGCCCTGGGCAGACCCACTTTTGACATTAGCGACACCGAGATGGAAATGGGGGTGGGCATTCATGGTGAACGTGGACGTGAAACGCTTAAATTAAGCACTGCCACAGAAATTGTCGAGCACTTGGCCAGTATTATTGATGAGGAATTAAAACCGAAAAAAGGCCAGCCGGTGTTACTGCATGTGAACGGATTTGGGGCAACGCCCTTAATGGAGTTGTATTTGATTTATGATCTGGCTGCCCAGTTCTGGGAAAAACGCGGCATCACCATAACCCGTTCATTAGTTGGCAATTACACCACCTCCATTGATATGGCCGGTTGCTCAATAACCCTCAGCGTACTTGACGAAGAATTACTGAAACTGTGGGATGCTCCCGTTCATACCGCTGCGTTACGCTGGGGATGTTAAGAAAAACCGAGCTGTGTAGGGGCAGAAGATAAGCTGCCCCTACCAATTTTTAGCAAGTAGCGTTGATTAATAATGATAGCGGCATTGGACAATAATAATGTTATCGTCATTGACCTGATACACCAGACGATGTTCGTGGTCTATACGTCGCGACCAAAATCCTGACCAATTATGCTTTAACGGTTCTGGATTGCCGATCCCGTCAATCGGATTGCGTTTAATATCTTTGATTAAGCTGTTAATGCGTTTGAGCATTTTCTTGTCATTATCCTGCCAATATAAATACTGCTCCCAAGCTGAATCATCAAAAGACAGCCTATCAATCTTCAATTAAATCATGCGCCGTAAACTTGCCAGCCTTGACACGGGCAATGGCCTCATCCAGTGCTTTTTTATTGGCCGGACTGGCCATTAAATACGCCGTTTCATCATAGGCGTGGAAATCTTCCAGACTCATTAATACGGCAGGCTTGCCATTTTGACGGGTTATTAAAATCGGGGTGTGATCGTCATTAACTTTGTTGATGGCTTCAGACAGGTTGTTTCTTAACGCGGTGTAACTCATCGTTTGCATGATAATTCCAGATGCTTATAAAATAGGAACAAATTATAAGACAAGGTATTATTTCTGTACATCAAATAGTAGGGGCAGAAAATTTTCTACCCCTACCAATGGAAACCAGGGCAAGACAGGTCAATTAATCAGCATGCGTCTTAGAGGACTGTCATTATCAACAGATAATCGTTTATCGGTATCCGTTTCTGCGCATTGCTCCATAAGAACCGAGAGTTGCTTTACCTGTTCTTTATGTTGTTGCGCCAGGTTTTCGATGGTACTTACAACTTCATTCTCTATCAGGCTAAAGGCGGTTTGCAGACCTTTATTAAGACCTTTTAAGGCCGTCTTTTGTAAAGAGGGTTGCGATTTTTTTAGAATAAAAAACGGGATTAACCAAGTCAATACGATAAGCAGACTGCTATGGATGGCAAAATCAACACCCAAGTAATGATTGTCCGTCATGTTGCTGGTGTAATAGCCCATAAATACTTTATAGCCCACCCACGTCATGGCGGTCAGTGGCAGCACTATCTCACACAAGCGCATACTTTTTAAAAAGCCCCGTTGCAAGGCGTTGCCGGGATTAGCCAACGCCACGCGGGTTGCCAGTTCAGTTTGCGTTTGCATGATGTTGGGGGCTTTTTCCCGAAGCCTTGCTGACTGTTGTTTAAACGGTAAGACAGGCAATCCCGACTGGTCCATAGTGCTAATAAATTCATCCAGCGCATCGTCAAAACGGGCTTGCGCCCAGGCATCCCATAATGAATGGTTCGTGGTAGTCCGCTGGGTCATTAAATCGGCGGCATGTTCTGCATAATAGGCGGCAAACTGTTTTATGGGCCAGGCAAAACCTGCTTGTAATTGCCGGGTGGTTCGTTGCCATTGTTTGTGCCAGAGTGCCGCTGCTTGTTGAACCGTTTGTTCTGAGCCTAACGCTTCGGCAAGCTGTTGCAGTTTTTTCTGTAACTCGTTTTTGCGTACCTGCAAGCCTCTTTGTTCCAGTTGTTCAATAATATGCGCTGTTGCCAACGCCTGTATGGTGGCTTCCAAGCCGGAAAATTCGTCTATTTGTAACCCTTCTGCACACACTGTTTTAAAAATAATGGGCGCGATAAAACCTGCTTTATGCAACTGCCGGTTAAAATCTTCGTATTGCGCTAATTGCCCCCTGTCCCACTGGTTTAACACAAACAGCCAGGCATGGCGTGCGCCTTCTGCAAGCAGTAATCGCCACGCCTTTTCATCGCGGTAACGCTCGGGGCTAACCACATAAATAAGCACGTCAATATGGGGTAACCACTGCAAAACCAAATGCTTGTTACGTTGCTCGGTACTGTCAAAATCAGGCATATCTATCCAGACGATATTTTTTTTGCTCTCATCGTCGTGTTGCGAGATATTAATTTTAGCCAGCGGCAGCGCTTCCGGCAGCTTTTGTAGGGCAACACTGTGATGATGATATAAAGTCACTTCCCGTGAAGTCGGTCGTTCTATCCCTGCCCTGGCTATGGCCTTGCCTGCCAAACGATTAAGCAAAGAACTTTTACCCACCCCGGTGCCCCCCATAAAAGCCACGATAAGCGGTCTTGCAACACTGCCCGCTATTACACCATAACCTGAAAACAAAGCGTCAGGGGTTCGGGTATCCACTTGGCTTAAGCTCGCCGCAGCATCGGCATTAATCCAGCCTGACGCGCTCGCTTGCTCAGCCCAGCGTTGGGTTTTTTCTACTAAATCAGAGTAATCGTAAGCCATGTCGCTTTTCTATAAGTTGGTGTTCAACCGCCTGTAGTTGCTCGGGAGAAATATTAAAATGCGCCTGGGTCGATAATTGCTCAGGCAGCGCCAACAGCGTTAAGCCCATACTTTTAACAAAGAGTGCTTGTTTTACCGTACGCAACTGCTGTTGTTTTAGCTCATGCTCTATTTTGTGCATATAACCGCCGATGGCGCTTTCGGCTAATAACGAGGTAATTGTCAACATCGCCGGGGCAAAAATCAAATCATGCACGCCAATACCGCCCAAGTGTATCGTCAGCGCAATAGCCGCCGCATCGGTGGTTACGCGGGTGGCGCGTAAACTGTTTAAAACCAGGGGCTGTTCTTGTAGTTTGCCATATAATCGCTGCGCGGTTTTTTCAACCTCTTGCTGAAAACCAAGATGATAATTTTTTGCCGCCCCACTAAAATCCTGCAAAATACCCGGTCGTTGACGGCGTAATAAAATGCCAAACTCTTTCCACCAAAGTCGTTGACTGCCCTCTTCCGTTTTATCCAGTAGCTTGTCTGCCAGTTGAATCAATAAATGTTCAGCTATTTGATTCAATAAAACGATTTCTTGACTGCTATCGGCAACCGGCCCTCTGTTACGCCCCAGCATAAACATTTTCCGTACCGGCCACGTCAGCACCTTGCGTGCTCCGGTTAAAACACCGGCCAAGCCGGGGACTTCTAATAACGTCAGTAACTCGGCCAACGCCCGTTGAAAGGTTTCATAATGGCGTGGATGATTTAAGTAATCACGCTGATAGTTATCCAAGGCCTGCTTGATTGCCTCATCAACCCATGCCTGCCAAGCATTTACAGCCTGATGCTCGGCAATAACCGGCTCCAGCCAGGTTTGCCAATGTTTTTGCAGTAAATCCTGCTCATAACGCAGCTGGTTTTTAGCCGCGACTTGAGTTGCCAACCGTTTAAGCAAACCCTGTTGCGCGACCGGCCAAACCGGCAAGCCGGTTTGTTTTTGATAATACAACGGCACGACGTCTGGAAAACCGTCTTTTCGGGCAAGTTGCCATTTCTCTTTTAAAGACTCAATCAGTAACGCTTCCGAGCCTTCACTCAACTTGTTTAAACAGATAACCGTTGGCTGATGCAACGATTCAAGCGCCGCCATCATGTCCCAGACGGATTGATCGGCATATTTTTCTTTGCTGACGACAAGAATAATAATATCAGCCAACGCCATCGTTCTGATGACCCCTTCCCGATAAACAGCGGAATCTATGGAATCAAAATCCGGCGTATCCCATAAAACACCGTCCGGTAACAGCGCAGACGCCAACATTGTTTCAGTCAAGGAATAACAATCATGCCGGTCTCGTGGCATTTGTGCTTGTTGCAATTGTTGAAAACGGCCAAAATAGCGCTGCAAACCGCTGCAATCATCCAAATTTATCCCTAAGCAAAAACCTTGGGGATGAATGGTATAACCCGCCAAAGGACTGACCCCTGCAACATCACCATTAAGCAATACATTAACCAGTGAACTCTTGCCAGCCTGCGTCGGGCCTACGACCGTAATCTGTAACGGTTGTTTGGGCGATGCATTATTAAACTGACCTTTGCGCAGAAAAGCTTCGGTTAAAATTAGCTGATCGATGCGTTGCTGATAGTCACTTTTGCCGGACTCGTTACCCGGTTGATTTAAAACCGACTGGTAACGCTGATTTAATAATTGTATAAATTGCAGCATATAAGCGTGGCTCAGGGTTATAATAATCGACCATTTTACTTTGTTTGGTGATTTGGCGTTAAAATACCATAACATGAACCCGTACCTAACTTCGAGGTTATCTTTAATGAAGAAACTACCTGTACTGCTGCTTATACTCACCTGTACCTCTTTACTGGCCTGCGGTAAGGGGCAAGAAATAAACGGTCACAGCGCCACGACTGCTTATCGCTCAGTCAAGGGCATTAAAAACCGTTTGTCTCCCGATAAACGTATTGAATTTGAAGTCTCTTTTTGGACGATTAGAGATGTAAAAAAAGATGACAAGGAATTCCTGGCCGCCGTTGACGGTAAAACGCCTGATGAAATTATTACAAAAGGCAAAGAAATCTATCAAGAACGTAAAGCAGCCGGTTTTAAAGGCTATGAAGAGTATTCAAGCTGGGAAGAAATGATTGCCAAATTTGGCAAAGAGAGAATAGATCAGGAAAACCGTAAAGGTAGCTCCAAAGATGCGCAAGACAAAAATAAACCTAATGATTCAGTGATATATAAGCTATAAGATAACGCCACTTAGGAACGTGCATAAAATAACTTGACCATTTAAATCCCCTCACCCCAACCCTCTCCCTGAGGGAGAGGGAGCATGATGCCTAAGTTATTTGATATGCACTTTTTAGGGATAAAACTTCGCGGACATCAAAAAGTAAAGTCCTAAAAAACCAGGTTTGTGTGAGTTCGTCATACTAAAAAACCCCTTGTCATTAAATAAGTGCCAAGGGGTTTTTTATTTTCAACGGCCCGGCAGAGTCTTCTGATTGATAATTTTTTGATCGACCAAAGCAGAAACAAACTGACTGGCTTCGGCGATGGTTTGTTCCATTGCCTGAATGAGTTGTGATATATCAATACTGATTTCAATAAACTCATGCTGCAAAGCCGCAATAGCACGCGCATTGAGATTGTGTTTAAGATACAAGACCTGATCTTTAAAGGCTGCCAGTACCGGCTGAATTTTACTTTCAGCACGTTGCATCGCCTTAATCAGTCGGGCATAATTTTTTCTGGCCAACTTTAGCTGTTGCTTGCTGCTGTTACGTAAAGCACGATTAGTGTATTCATTTAATTCACTTTCCCATTCCACAAATAACGCCTCGCTGACTTCTTGTATCGCCCTTATTTTGGCGCTGACCGTATCCGATTTTGAGCGGCAGAACTGATATTGTCTATTAAGCCGGTTATATTTATGTTCCAAACCGGCATCATTAACATGCACCAGATTTTTAAAACGCTCCAGCGCATCTTCAAACTCATCCCGTGTTTCTTTAAGGCTGATGCAAGCTTGCTCAACCTGATAAACAACAATTTCCCGTTTATGCTCACCAATCGATTCTCTGGCACTGTAATAAACGGTTCTTATTTTTTTTGAAAAAAAACGGCTGATTAAATTTAACGGGGTTAATGAGTTGTCAGCTTCAGCCATTGGATATTTCTGCTTTAAAGGTATCGCGTTGCGGTTTATTTTTAAATTATTATAAACGTTTACCGGTTGGTGACCAATGATAAGCTTGCTTCCAGCCAACAGGCAAATAACAGGCGTAGGCCGGAATAAGGCTTTTCGAGCGCAAGCGAGAATAAGCGTTTCCGGCCTCATACGCATCAACTTAAAGATATTACAGACCACGAAGACACGAAGTTCACGAAGAAAAACCAAAGAAAAATCTTCGTGTTCTTCGTGTCTTCGTGGTGAGATGTCTTAAGTTGATGTCTATGGGGTGGCCTTATTCCGGCCTATGCCTATTGCTTGTTATAGCGGTCTTGCCAGAATCAAGCATTAAAAATTCGTTGGTTTTAATGCGCTCGCCCTGTTTGACACAGGCGAGTCGACGTTGGCGGTGTCTAATTGCGGTATAATAATCAGTTATTTGCTGTACGCTTACTATTCCATGAAAGTCATCTTAACCGAAAAGCCCTCCGTTGCTCGCGACATCGCCAAGTGTTTACATATAAACACTAAACGTGATGGTTATTTTGAGGGCAACGGCTATCAAATTACTTGGGCATTCGGGCATTTGGTTGAACTAAAAGAACCTGATGAATACCATCCCGAATGGAAACGCTGGTCGTTGGACGCTTTGCCCATCATTCCGGAACAATTTGGCCTGAAAGCACGAGGTGATGAGTCTGCACAAAAACAATTAAATATCATCAAGCGCTTGTTTGAAGCGGCCGACGAAATTGTTTGTGCGACCGATGCCGGACGCGAAGGCGAGTTGATTTTTAGATATATTTTGGCGTGGACACACTGCCAGCAAAAACCGTTTACACGCTTGTGGATCAGTTCGTTAACGGATGAATCGATTCGCAAAGGCTTTGCTCAATTACAGGATGGCAGTGTTTATGACGGGCTTTATCGAGCCGCCAAATGCCGCAGTGAATCGGATTGGATCGTGGGTTTAAATGCAACGCGCCTGTATACCCTTAAGTTTGGTCAGCAGGGCTTATTATGGACTATCGGTCGTGTGCAGACGCCGGTACTTGCGCTGATCGTGCAGAAAGATTTGGAAATTGCCAAATTTATTCCCAAGGATTTTTGGGAATTACATACTCTTTATAGAGCCGCTGATTTTCAGTATGTCGGTGGACGCTTTGATCAAAAACCCGATGCCGAAGCGTTGGTAAGCCAGATTGAAGGTCATGATTTTGAGATTACCTCGGTTAAAGGCAAGCGTGAATTGGTCAATCCACCGTTATTGTATGATCTAACGGAATTGCAAAAAGACATGAGTATTCGTTATGGTTTGACGGCCGATCAAACCTTAACGTGCGCCCAGCAATTATACGAAAAAAAGCATATCACTTATCCCCGTACCGATAGTCGTTGCTTAACCAACGACATGAAACCCGGCATGAAGCCCTTGCTGGAAAAATTACGCCTGCGTTTTCAGTCACAAATAGCCCCACTGGATGTTGACAAGTTGCCCTTGAATAATCGTTATTTTAATGATGCCAAAGTCAGTGATCACCATGCCATTATTCCAACGACGACTCTGCCAGGCTCATTAGCCCATGATGAAGCTAAAGTGTATGAAGCGATTGTCTTGCGTTTTATTGCAGCTTTTTATCCGGCTTGTGTCAAACAAATCACGACCGTATTGGGCGCCGTTAAGCATATAAAATTTAAAACCACCGGCACGATTATCGAAGCACCCGGTTGGCAGGTATTGTATAAAAACGATTCCCCCGGTCAAGCATCAAAAGGTGACGAGACAAAAATCCTGCCCAACTTTGTACAGGGCGAAACAGGGCCCCATCAACCCACGATTAATCAGGGTAAAACCACGCCGCCAAAACCGTATAACGAAGCCAGTTTATTGGGCATGATGGAGTCCGCCGGAAAAACCTGTGACGATGAAGAACTTAAAGAAGCCTTAAAAGAAAAAGGTTTGGGTACACCGGCGACCCGCGCTTCCATTATTGAAGTGCTCATCAAACGAAACTATATCCAGCGGCAAAAAAAGCTGTTGCTCAGCACCGAATCAGGACGCCACCTTATTTCCATTATTGCGGATGACCGTTTAAAATCGGCGGCCATGACCGGCGAATGGGAAGCCAAGCTAAAAAAAATAGAACACAACACCTACAATCCCGATCAATTTATGGCGGAGATTATTCAGTTTACCCAGCAATTAAAAGATGAATCGACCAAGCCGCTTTATGATGACAGCAAACTGGGCGACTGCCCACTCTGCCAGCATCCCGTTATTGAAGGCCGGCAAGGTTATGGCTGTAGCCAATGGAAATCAGGCTGTAAATTTGTTTTATGGAAACAGGCCTTCCATTTAACGATTACCCGGGACATGGCCTGTCAATTACTGCAAAACGATCGAACCTTAAATGCTTACGCCATTAAAATAAATGATGAAGTATTTAATGCCCAACTAACGCTGAATACCTTGGGCGAGATAGGCTATAACAAACTGCAAAATCAGCCTGTGCAAAACGTAACTGACGCGCTTGCCGATTGTCCGTTGTGTAACGGCAAAATTATTGAAACCGGCAAAGCTTATAGCTGTAGTGAATGGCGCAACGGCTGCAAAGCGGTTATTTGGAAAACCATTGCGCATAAAACAATCACCCAAGCGATGGCTAAAAAACTGTTAAGCAAAGGCGAAACCGGTGTTTTAAAAGGTTTTAAATCCACTAAAGGCACCGAGTTTGAAGTCAATCTAAAGCTGGTTGACGGTAAAGTTGAAATGGATTTTGCCGGTCGCTAATTTTTTCCTTTGGAGAGAATCCAAAAGCAACTGATAATAGTCCTATTGTTAACTTAATTATGAGATAAAAAATGAGCAACGTTTTTAGTTTTACCGGCACGGTCGGCGCAGATGCCGAGGTCAGATATTTACCGTCCGGACAAGCAGTATTAAACGTTAGGGTCGCCAATAATGTCGGTTTTGGCGATAAACAACAAACTTTATGGATTAATTGCGCAGTATGGGGTAAGCGAGCCGAAGGGGCATTAAAAGATTATCTAAAAAAGGGGCAACAAGTATTTGTGTCTGGTGAGCTGAGTCAAAGAGAATACAAAGCCAACGATGGCACGACTAAAACAACTTTAGAACTAAACGCAACCATACTTGATTTAATCGGCAAGAAAAATGAGTCCTCCAGCCAGCCACAACAAAACTATCAGTCTCCAGGATCTGGAGCACGCGAGCAGGCACCGGCAAGACAAACAGCCAGTAATGAAACCTTTGATGCGCCTTATGATGACGATATTCCGTTCTAGGAGTCACCTTAGATTTATTATGTAAAGTGGTAGGGTGCGCATCGCGCACCTAAAATCGCATCCACTAAACGGTTTTGTTTGCACCACAATCTATTATTGTTTTCTATCAGACGCCCATTAGGTTTCTACTCTGGCATGGTTGTGGTGCGCGATGCGCACCCTACTAAACTATGCTTAACTGTGGGCAGTGACGCTCCCGCGTCACTCAACGCTGGAGCGTTGCCGGATGAATTTCCACGCCGGAGCGTGGGAACCAGGCGAAAATCAAATAACGCAGGATTTTATTATGAACCATTACGAGAATAGCAAAAAGCCAAGGCGCGTTGCTTCGGTCACTTATCTTTTAATCATGGCGGTAATTCTTGGCGGGACTTATTTGTCGAATCAAAAAAAAGAATTGGCAAAAAAAGAGTCATCCCAAGTTATAGAATCACCGGCTATTTTTTCTGATACGTCCGTTCAAAATTAAGTGAGACGGTTAGCCAGCGTAAAAATAGAGAGATGTCCGACTGTTTAGGATGATATGTTAATTAATTTTACCGATGCCGATGAAACTTTACGCTGGCTAGCTATCAATGACGGGGTGATGGGTGGTGTTTCGCAAAGTGGCATTAAACCATCACCCTTGGCTACCGGGCTATTTAGCGGGCAATTATCGCTGGAAAATAACGGCGGTTTTGCCTCAATACGCCGGCGTGCCGATGATTACAATCTTGAAGATTGTATGGGCATCAGGCTGAATGTCAAAGGCGATGGTCGAACTTATCAATTTCGGGTAAAAACTGATCAGCAGTTTGATGGCATAACCTACCGCTCCCTGTTTACAACAGATGCGCAGCAATGGCAGACCATCACCCTGCCCTTTACCGGTTTTTGCGCAAGCTTTAGAGGCAGACCGGTTCCAGACGCACCGGCATTACGTCCGGAACACATAAAACAACTGGGTTTTTTATTGGCTGATAAACAACCGGGGACATTTTGTCTTGAAATAGACAGGATAGAATCTTACCCGGCAACCGCTGATTTGTGACGGTTTTGAACGGGTTAGGAACGTGCATGAAATAACTTTACCATTTATATCCCCTCACCCCAGCCCTCTCCCGGTGGGAGAGGGAGCAAGATGCCAACGTTATTTCATGCATACTCCTTAATCTATAAAAGCGTCAATCCGCTATAAATCTAGGGATAAATAACTCTGGGTTTAAAGTAAGCCGCCGGATACTTGGGATCGGCTTCATCTTGATCTTGAGCTTGAGTTTGATCGGCTAATGCAGTATCAACAAAGACAACGATAGGCGTAAAGTTTGCTGCGGGATATTTGGGGTCAACTTCATTTTTAACCGAGTCACCAACCACCTCTTTAGCGCTGTAAATAACACTGGGCTCAAAATCTGCCGCCGGGTATTTGCTGTCAGTTGCAGCGGATACATTCAGTGAATTTAAGGCCGCAACAGCCAATCCTAAGACAATCATTTTCTTCATTTTTAATAATCTCCACTAGTTGAAAAATCGACTCGTTTGTTATTTTTAAACGTTGACACAACAGAAAATCAAAGAACAGTCGTGTTAACCCAAAGTATCGAGTATTTTAAGTTATTTCGCAACTGCTTTTAATTGGTGCAGATAAAACCGTTTAGTGGATGCGGTTTTAGGTGCCTGATGCGGCACCCCACCACTGATTTTTTATTAGTGCCTATAGGTAGTTATACGGATTTTTCTTTTGTTGAAAATAACCTATCTTACTACTTAGTAGTGTGACATAAATTATCAATTTTTTATCTGATAATACTTTAAAGATGCCCAAAGTATGCGGTTAAGACTTGGTCATCAATGTCATTAAGTTAAGCCGTTCGCTGAGCGAAGTCGAAGCGATTTTGTCGGCTTTAACTCCGCTCAGCCAACGGTTTAACTAAAAAAAACTTGCCGCAAGCCGCATGCGCACTGACTTGAACAAATAAGGCATCGAAGGTATTTAGACCCAACTAATTACCCCAAAATATATCTTTCATCAAGTATCAAACAAAAACCACACGCATGACAGCACTTATAGATCTCTTCGGACTTAACGGCTTTATTGCTCATGGCTACTGCTTATTATGGAGTCCGGTATTGCTTTGGCTACATGCCGGCTCGGATTTTCTTATTTTTCTGGCCTACTTTACTATTCCTTCAGCGCTTATCTATTTTATTAAGCAACGCAAAGACACGCCCTATCCACAACTGGTTATTTTGTTTGCCGGTTTTATTATTGCCTGTGGGACTGGGCATTTATTATCCGCGCTGACTATCTGGATACCGCTCTATTGGTTGGAGGGCTGGATTAAAGGCTTTACCGCTCTTATTTCCATAGCCACCGCAGCCATGATGTTCCGGGTTATTCCGCAAGCATTAGCTTTGCCAACCATCAAGCAACTTCAAGAGGAGATACAGCAAAGAAAAATAATAGAAGATCAACTGGGACTCTTCGAAAATATGTTTAAACTGACATCTGACTGCATGTTTATGATCAGTCCTAAACAAAATTTTAGGTTGGTATTGGTTAATGATGCCACTTGTCGGCATTTTGGTGAACAACGCGAGCAATTATTAAAATCGTGCATCCCGGATTGTGATCCTAACTTCAAAACTCAAAATGATCTTGATACTTTATGGCTAAACGTTAAAGCCAAGAAAGGCTTTATGATCGAGAGTCTGCATCGTTTGGGTTCCGGTATGGAAGTACCCGTCGAGATTTCCGTTAACTATCTATTTTACCAAGACGAAGAGTATCTGGTCGGTTTTTTCCATAACATCACCGAACGTAAACTGGCTGAAAAAAATCTACGAGCCAGCGTTAGTTATATCCATAGTTTACTTGAGGCCAATTTAGACCCTGTAATAACCCTCAATATGGAAGGCAAAATACTGTCTGCCAATAAAGAGACGGAGCACATTACCGGTATAACCACTAATCAGCTTATGGGTAGCGATTTTTCCACTTATTTTATCAAGCCGGAAATACTACAAGCCAGTTACCCGGAAGTACTGGCTAAAGGATTTATTGAAGACTATAACTTACAACTTCAGCAATCATCCGGAAAGACTCTTTTGGATGTACTTTTAAATATCAGCTTATATTATAACGAACAGGCTAAAGAGACTGAAATGCTGGTTGTGATGCGCAACATTACCGAGCAGAAACAAGCGGATGAAAAACTTCAAATTGCCGCCAGTGTTTTCGCTCATGCCCGAGAAGGCATTATGGTTACCGATAGTGAGGGTAAAATTATCCAGGTTAATGATGCTTTTTCTGAAATAAGCGGCTACGGCCAAGAAGAAATACTGGGTAAAACCCCACGCATACTGAGCTCCGGCCGTCAGCAAAAAGAAGTCTATACCGCTATATGGCATGACTTAATGACTAAAGGCCATTGGTATGGCGAATTGTGGAACCGCCGTAAAAACGGCGAAGTGTATGTCGCGATGGAAAATATCAGTGCCATAGTCAATAAACAGGACAATTCAAGACGCTATGTCGCCTTGCTATCTGATATTCAGCCATTCAGAGCATTCCTTAAAAATAATTGGCATCCCCTACGTGCTTTATTTTGGGCGCAAAATCCCCTCTCCCTTTATT
>Ga0194058_10000834_pt1 | contig 15279 bp, 20 predicted proteins | sample SepL4417m_MetaG_FD_155490 | JGI IMG/M metagenome (GOLD analysis project Ga0194058, IMG submission 155490) | Anoxic zone freshwater microbial communities from boreal shield lake in IISD Experimental Lakes Area, Ontario, Canada - Sep2016-L442-17m | ecosystem: Environmental > Aquatic > Freshwater... | reverse complement strand
ATTGTGAGCTGCGGGTGCTTCGGGGGAGATGAGCCGCCGTCCGCATCCGCGATGCGCCTGGCGATCTTGCGCGATGTCGCGATGGCTGCGGCTGCGGCCTTTGCTCTCCTCCCGGCTTGTCCGCTTCGGGCTACGAGCGGACCCGCCAAGTGAGGAGTTGGCCGCCGAACGTCGCGCTGCGCCCGAGCTCTTTTTCGATGGCGAGCAGGCGGTTGAATTTCACGACCCGCTCGCCCCGGCAGCCGGATCCGGTTTTCAGGTGCCCTGCCCCGGTTGCCACCGAGAGATCGGCGATGAACGTGTCGTCGGTTTCCCCGCTCCGGTGGGAGATGTAGCAGCGGTAGCTATGGGCCTGCGCCAGGGCGATGCAGTCGAGCGTCTCGCTGACCGTCCCGATCTGGTTGAGCTTGATGAGGACAGAGTTCGCAACCTGCTGCCGGATCGCCTCGCGGAGGATCCCAGGGTTCGTGCAAAAAATGTCGTCGCCGACAATCTCGAGGTGCGGGCCGAGCTCGGCCGTGAGCTTCTTCCACCCGGCCCAGTCCTTTTCTCCGAGCGGATCCTCGAGCAAGGCGATCGGGTAGCGGGAGACCCAGTTTTTCCACAGGCCGATCATCTCGTCCGAGCTGAGCGAGCCCCCTCCGGATTTAAAGAACTCGTAGCGCCCGTCGGACCACATTTCGCTCGTGGCGGGATCCACGCAGATCGAGATGTCGTCGCCCGGCCGGTAGCCCGCTTTTTCGATCGCTGCGATGATGATTTCCACCGCCTCGTCATTGCTCTGGAGATCGGGGGCGAACCCGCCCTCGTCGCCGATGCCCGTGCTGTATTTCCGCTCGTGCAGGATCCCCTTGAGCGCGTGGAACGTTTCCACTCCCATCCGGATCGACTCTTGGAAGTTCGGCGCGCTGTGCGGGGCGATTTTGAATTCCTGAAAGTCCAGCGTGTTGTCCGCATGGCGGCCGCCGTTGATGACGTTCAGGCACGGGACCGGGAGCATGCGGGCGTTTGCCCCGCCGAGATACCGGTAGAGAGGAAGCCCGGATGCGGCAGCTCCCGCACGGGCTGCTGCCATGGAAACTCCCAGGATCGCATTGGCTCCCAGTCGCGATTTGTCGGGGGTTCCGTCCAGCTCGATCATCCGGCGGTCGATGCTGTCCTGCCCGGTGGCATCCATCCCGCAAAGCGCGGCGGCGATCTCGCCTTCGATATTTGCCACCGCCTTCAAAACTCCTTTTCCGCCGTAGCGGGCCGGGTCGTTGTCGCGGAGTTCGGCCGCCTCGCGCTCGCCGGTCGATGCCCCTGATGGCACGGCTGCGCTGGCCGAGATCCCATTTTCCAAAATGACGGTGGCGGAAACTGTCGGGTTGCCCCGGGAATCGAGGATTTCCAATGCGGAGAGGGATTTGATGGTCGTTCTCATAATTATTGATTATGGAGAGAGGAGAAATTTCTTTACAGCTCGATATGGAAAAATTTCATGCTACGGCCCATCCGGGGGTGGATCCGGCGGATCCTGCCGCGATGAGGGACGTATGGAACACGGAATTCCTTGCCGCTGAGGACAAGCGGCATTGCTGGCACCCCTTCACCCAGATGCGCGACTGGTGCGCGGAGGGCGAGGAGCCGATCGTTCTGGTCGAAGGCCAAGGGGCCACCGTGCGCGATAGCCGGGGGCGCGAGTACCTCGACGGGAATTCTTCGATCTGGACAAACATCCACGGGCACCGGCACCCGACGATCACCCGGGCGATCCATGAGCAGCTCGACCGCATCGCCCACGTCTCGTTTCTGGGGACCACCAACGCGCCCGCCGCACAGCTCGCGTCCCGCCTCGCAGGCCTCTTCCCGCCGCACTCGCTCGAGAGGGTTTTTTTCAGCGACGACGGCTCGACGGCGGTTGAGGCCGCGATGAAGATGGCGGTGCAGTTCCGGCAGCTCAGCGGCGAGCCGGGGCGCGTTCGCTTTGCGGCCTTCGATTGCGCCTACCACGGGGACACGGCAGGGGCGGCAAGCCTCGGAGGCATCGGGACATTCCACGCAAGGTTCGCGGGCCATCAGTTCCCGGTGGACCGGATTTCCGATCCGGAGGATCTCGACCGCCTTCCCGCCGGAGAGATTGCGGCGGTGGTGATCGAGCCGCTGATCCAGGGCGCGGCGGGCATGCGCGTCTGGCCGCGCGGGATGCTCCGCAGGCTGCGGGAAAAATGCGACGCCATCGGCGCGCACCTCATCCTCGACGAGGTGCTCACCGGGTTCGGGCGCACCGGGCGGATGTTCGCGTGCCAGCACGAGGACGTGATCCCGGATTTCCTCTGCCTCGCCAAGGGGCTCACCGGCGGGTACCTCCCGCTCGCAGCTACCCTTACCAGCGAAAAAATCTTTTCCGCATTCCTCGGCGGATACGCCGAGAAAAAGACATTTTTTTACGGGCACAGCTTTACCGGCAACCCGCTTGGCTGCGCGGCGGCGCTTGCGAGCCTCGACGTCTTTCGGGATGAAAACGTGCTCGAAAACCTTCGGCCGAAGATTGGGGCGATGTCCCGGCTGCTCGGTGGCCTGAGGGATCTTCCGCCGGTTTTTGATGTCCGCCAGTGCGGGTTCATGGCCGGCATTGAAGTCCGCCGCCCCGGGGGCGAACCGTTCCCGTGGGAGGAGCGCGTGGGCGGGCGGATCTGCGAGGCCGCGCGGAAGCACGGGCTCCTCACCCGCCCCGTCCTCGACACCATCGTGCTCATGCCTCCGCTCTGCACCACGGAAGCCCAGCTGGAAACTGCGGCGGAGGCGATCCGCCAGGCGATTCTGGAAGTTTGCTGAGGCGGATTATTTGGGGTCCTTGCCCGCCGCCTCATAAATTGCGCGCCAGTAGGCGAGCCGTTCCTTGACTCGCTTCTCCATCCCGTTTTCTGTCGGCTCGTAGTAGGTGCGGCCTTCGGGGAGGTAGGCTTGGGGGACGTAGGATCCTTCGAAGTCGTGGCTGTACTGGTAGCCCTTCCCGTGGTCGAGGCGCTGGGAGCCTTTGTAGTGGCCGTCGCGGAGGTGGGCCGGGACGGCGAGCGTCCGGCCTTCGCGGACTTCCTGCGAGGCCTTGCCGATGGCGACCGTGCAGCGGTTGCTTTTGGGGGCGGTTGCCAGATAGACGGTCGCGTGGGCGAGGAGGAGGTTTGCCTCGGGAAGCCCGACGAACTCCACGGCCTGCTGCGCGGCCATCGCCACCACGAGGGCCGTTGGAATCGCCATGCCGATATCCTCGCTCGCGCAAATCACAATCCGCCGGGCGATGAACCGGATTTCTTCGCCCGCATGGAGCATCTTGGCGAGCCAGTAGAGCGCGGCATCCGGGTCGCTGCCGCGCATGCTTTTGATGAATGCGCTGATCGTGTCGTAGTGCTGGTCGCCATCGCCATCATACACGACAGCCTTTTGCTGGATGCTTTCCTCTGCGGCGCGGAGCGTGATGCGCACGGAACCGCCCTCTTCCGGCGCGGTCGTGAGGGCGGCAATCTCGAGCGCGTTCAGGCACCTGCGGGCATCCCCGTCGCTGAGCCTCGCGAGGTGGGCGGCGGCATCCGGATCGATGGTGGCCCGCAGGCCTCCGAGCCCGCGATCCCGGTCGGCCAGGGCGCGAGCGATCAGGGAGAGGAGGTCGGCTTCCGAAAGCGGCTCGAGCTGAAAAATCTGCGATCGCGACAGGAGCGCGCTGTTGACGCTGAAGAACGGGTTCTGGGTTGTCGCGCCAATCAGCCGGATGAGCCCGCTCTCGACTTCCGGGAGGAGGACGTCCTGCTGGGCTTTGTTGAACCTGTGGATCTCGTCCACGAAGAGGATCGTTTTCGTTTTTTGGCGCCGCATCGCTGCGCCGGCGATGACCCGGCGGATGTCGGCCACGTTGCTCTCGACCCCGCTGAGGCGCTCGAACTTCGCCTCGGTGGCGCCGGCGATCACCTGTGCGAGCGTGGTTTTTCCGGTGCCAGGCGGGCCGAAAAGGATCAGGGAGGAAATCCGGTCGGCCTCGATCGCCCGCCGGAGGAGCTTTCCCGGTCCGAGGATGTGCTGCTGCCCGGCAAACTCCTCCAGCCTGCGCGGGCGCATCCTGGCGGCCAATGGCGCGTCGGCTGCAACCTCCCGGTCCGGCTCGTGAAAAAGATCCTCCACGCGCAGATTATGGCTGGTTTTTCTCGCAAGCCAAGACGCGATGCCGTAGGCTGCACCAGTGAAAACATTGCTTGTCCCTCTTGATTCGAGCGTCGGCACGGCGCTGGTTCTCTCGGTTGCTGAGTCGCTTGCCCGCTCGCTTCCTGCGAAGGTTGTCCTTTTTCATGCCATCGAGCCGATCTCCTCGTATGTCCCGGTCGGCGCGGGGATGGATGTCATTTCGACGTCCCCGATGCCGATTGAGCCCGAGCAGGTGGAGGACTCAAAAAACCGGCTGGAGGCGCTGGCTGCACCGCTTCGGGCGGCAGGCATTGATGTCGCATGCGAGGCGGTCATGGGGCTGGCTGTGACAGAGATTCTCGATCAGGCACGATCGCTTGCTGCAGACTATATCGTCCTCGGCTCGCACGGCCACGGCGCCATCTACCACCTCTTCGGCGGCAGCGTCGTCACGGGGGTCCTGAAGCACAGCCCCTGCCCGGTCGTTGTTGTCCCTGTTCGCGGGTGAGGATGCCCATGCCGGCGGATCCCATCGCGTTCGGCCTGCCTCACCGCGCGCCGTTCCTTTTTGTGGATCGCGTGACCGCGCACGTGCCGGGCGTCGAGGCTTCAGGAGAAAAAACGTTTGCGCCGGATGAGCCGATGTTCGCGGGACATTTTCCTGGCTGCCCGATTGTTCCAGGGGTCATCCTTGCCGAAGCGCTCGCGCAGGTGGCGGGGATTGCAGGCGCTTCCGATCGCGGTTTTTTGCTCTCAGCGATCCGCTCGATGAAATTTCCGTCCCCCGCCCGTCCGGGCGAGAGGATCCTGCTGCGTGCAAATAAAACCGGCGCCCTCGGAGGGCTGTTCCAATTTGCTGTGTCGGCCGATGTCGGTGGGCGGGTTGTCGCCGAGGGGGATGTCGTGCTGAACGAGATCGCCCCGACGCCTTGCAGCCAGGAACCGCCCGAACGGCCCGGCCCGCCGTGAAAAGCTGAGGCTCTCTTCCGGCGGACCCGCGATGCCGCCTCAGCCGTATTTTGCGCGGAGGGACTTTCCGGTCCGGGCGCTTTGCGCGGCGAGGTCGAGAATATGGATCGGGCGGCGCGACCACTCGCCCGTGATGACCAGCGGGGACCGCCCGGTGAGAAACTCCGCCACATTCTCATAATACTTGTGGCCTTGGTCCGGAGGATGCGGCAGGCGCGTTGTCACGGACTTGCCTTTGAGGTGCTGGTGCATGACCGTATGGCCGCTGTCAATGACGAGCGTTCCTTTTGTTCCGGTAATCTCCAGCCAGCCTTCCTTGGCTTTCGAATCCAGATGAGTGATCGCCAGGGTGAGCCACTGGCCGCCTTCAAATCGGACGACGACAAACGCTTCGTCCTCGTTGGCATCGTTCTTCCACTTCGTTTTCGGCGCCCAGAACCCTTCGTGAGAGAACCCGCTGACCTCTTGCACCGGAGCCTCGATGAGCTGGAGGGAATACTCGAGCAGGTGGACGCCCCAGTCATAAAGGATGCCTCCGGAAATGGATCGGCTTGTCCGCCACCAGTCGCCGGGCTGCGAGTAGCCGCCCTTGTGGCACTCGATCCGGACCACGTCGCCGATGGTCTTCTTCTTGTTGACGAGATCGACCGCCTGAAGGATCCGCCCGTCCCAGTGGCGGTTGTGATAGGTCGAGAGCATGACCTCCGACCTCGAGGCCGCCTTGATCATGGCGTCCACTTCGGACGTCGTGATCGCCAGCGGCTTTTCGCAGACCACATGCCGCCCGGCTTTGAGGCACTCGATCGCGATCGGCGCGTGCGTGTTGTGCGGGGTGATGATGACGACCATGTCCACCGGCGAGCATTCCAGCATTTCTGTCACCGAGGGGTAGGTGCCGATGTCCGGAAAATCCAGGGTTGCGACCGCGAGCCTCGACGGGTCGACCTCGGCGACCGCGACCGGGGTCATGCCCGCCGCCTGCATTTCCTTCAGGTGCTGGCGCCCCATGTTGAACGCGCCGCCGTAGCCGACCACTCCGACCTTGATGGAGGCGGGGTTTTTGTAGGTTTTCATAAATGGTCAGAGCGAGTGCGCCGCCCAGAGGATGCCGCGGACAGCGAGCCTGAGCGCCTCTGGAAACTTTTCAAATTCGGCAGGGTCGTGTCCGAGCGAGCAGTAGAAGACCCGACCGCTGCCCCATGGGCGAACCCATGCCAAGGGCATCGCGCAGCTGCGCCCCTCGTAAACGTATTCCGTGTCGGCGAGCACGTGGACGGCGGGATCACACATCATGTAGTATTGTTCCGAGGTGTAAGGAAACGTGCCGGGCAGGCCGCAGGTGATCGTGCTTGCGAAGTCGCGGATGCGGACGGTGTAGTCCCCCACATGCGGATGGCCGACGAAGTGGCCTCCCACCATCCACTCGAAATCCAGGTTCCCCCGGAACGCATCGCCCATCCCGCCATGGATCCCGCCCAGGCCGACGCCGCCCCGCACCGCAGCCAACAGGCCCTCGCTTTGCTCCTTCGTCAACGATCCCATTGTCCAGCACGGGAAAATCAGGTCGTATGCCGCAATCCTCGCGGTGTCCGCCAGCACTTCCAGCGAGCGCTCGACGTCGGTCACGAACCCTGCCTTCTGGAGCTCGCCGGAAAAAAGGCTGACAAAAGATTCCGGCTGGTGCCCGTCCCATCCCCCCGAAAGAAAAAGCGCTTTTTTCACAGCGCTTAGAACTAGCCACCCGGCCGCAGGAATGAAAAGAAAATCTTTCCCGGCTAAACCACTCGACTTGGCCAGGGCATTTTTGACAGGATCCCCCGGATGGCACAAAAAAAAGCGGGCGCAAAAAAGGTTTTCCGGCTTCTGGGAAATTCGGAGACAAAATACCCTGAGCGTCCGTCCTCCGGGATCTTGGAGACGTTTGCAAACCGCTTCAGCCATCGGAGCTACTGGATCTGCTTTGACTGCTCGGAGTTCACGTCGATGTGCCCGGTGACCGGGCAGCCTGATTTCGCGGTCATCCACGTCCGCTACGTTCCGAACTTGCTCTGCATCGAAACGAAGTCCTTGAAATTTTATCTCGCCTCCTACCGGCACACGAGGAGCTTCAACGAGGAGATCGTGAACCGGATCCTCGAGGATCTCGTCGAGTCCTGCAGCCCGCGCCAGATGGAGGTCCACGGCGAGTTTTCCTCGCGCGGCGGGATCAGCGTGACCGTGGACGCTTCCTATGAGGAGGATGCGGATGGCATCCCGTTTTGACGGCCCCCTATTTCTTTCGGGGAAAATTCTTGCGGGGGAAAAACTTTGGCGGATCGAGGTTGACGGTTCCGGGGGTTTCGGCCCTGACTTTTTCTTCGGCCGACTTTTTGGCGAGCATTTCCGCGTAGCCTGGGACGGTTTCTGAAGCGGGGTGGCGTTCGCAGGCGGGCGCGATGGCGATCGCGGCCGCCAAGGCGAGGCGCTTCATTCTACGATCTCCAGCGCGGCTTGGATTCCCCGCTTTTGGGCGGTGGCGTTCAGCAGCGTGCGGAGCGCCTGGATCGTGTGCCCGCCCTTGCCGATGATGCGCGGGAGATCCGTCTTCCTCATGGCAACGTGAAACGTGATGCGCTCGGAGGACTCGGTCTTCGTAAAGACGATCTCGTCAGGAAATTCGACGAGCGAGCCCATCACATAGCGCAAGAACTCTTCCATCGGACGGCTCAGGCAGCCAGTTTTTTGCGCGCCTTGGTCATGATGCTGCCCACGGTCTGGGACGCGCGGGCGCCAACCCCGACCCAGTAATCCGCACGGTCAAGCTGGATCGTGAAGTTCTCGCCCTCTTTTTTCGGATCATACGTCCCGATGATTTCAATGAATTTCCCATCACGAGGACGCCGCTGGTCAGCGACGACGATCTTGTAATACGGACTGTTTTTTGTGCCTTCTCGGCGGAGTCGGATTGCTACGGCCATGGATAAGAGTTTTCGGTTTTCAGTTTTCAGTTTTCAGGGACTTTCCCTGCAGGAGACACTTCTTTTTCATGATCCCCCGGGGATCTGGAAGCCGAAGTTTTTCCCGGCGCGGGCCATCATTTTTTTCATCTGGCCCGCATTTTTCATCATCTTGCGCATCTGGGAGAAGCGCAGGAGAAGGTTATTGACCTCGGTGACGGTGGTGCCGCTGCCCCGGGCGACCCGCTGGCGGCGTCGCGCGTTCAGAACATCCGGCCGCGCACGCTCCTGCGGCGTCATGGAGAGCACGATCGCCTCCACCCGCTTCAGTTGCTTCTCGTCAATCGAGGAATCTTTGAGCTTATCCATCCCGGGGATCATGCCAAGAAGATTCTCAAGCGGGCCCATGCGCTTCAGCATTTTGAACTGCTGCAGGAAGTCTTCCAGGTCGAATCCGGCGGTGCGGAGTTTTTCTTCCATCCGGAGGGCGTCGGCTTCGGTGATCGCCTCGGCGGCCTTTTCGACAAGGCTGACGACATCGCCCATCCCGAGGATCCGCCCGGCCAGGCGGTCGGGGTAAAACGGCTCGAACTGGTCGAGCTTTTCTCCGACGCCGACAAATTTGATCGGGCGTCCGGTGACCGAGCGGAGCGAGAGGGCGGCGCCGCCACGGGCATCGCCGTCGAGCTTGGTGAGGACGATGCCGGTGAGCCCGAGGGCCGAGTGGAAGCGCTCGGCGACGCTCACCGCCTGCTGGCCGGTCGCAGCGTCGCAAACCAGGAGGACTTCCTGCGGCTGGAGGAAATCGCGGAGGCGGCCGAGCTCGTGCACGAGCGGCTCGTCGATTTCCTGGCGTCCGGCCGTATCGAAAATCTGGACGTTTCCTCCGGTGGTTCCGCACCACTCGAGGGCGAGCTTCGTGGATTTGAGGACATCGGTTTCGCCGGCGGGAGGGCGAAATGTCGGGATGTCGATCTGCCCGCCGAGGACGGCGAGCTGCTCGATGGCCGCCGGGCGGAAAAGGTCGCAGGCGATGAGGAGCGGTGAGCGGCCCTGGGATTTCAGCCAGCGGGCGAGCTTTGCGGAGGATGTGGTTTTTCCTGCGCCGTTGAGGCCGACCATGAGGATGCGTGCCGGCTTGTTGAGGTCGAGCGGAGCGCTGTCGCCGCCAAGCAGCAGGCAGAGCTCCTCATGAAAAATTTTGACGATCTGCTGTCCGGGGGTGACGCTGCGGAGAACCGCCTCCCCGAGCGCCTTCTCCTTGACGCGCGCGATAAAATCCTTTGCGACCTGGTAGTGGACGTCCGCGTCGAGCAGCGCCATGCGGATCTCGCGCATCGCTTCGCTGACGTTCGACTCGCTGATCTTCCCGTGCCCGCGAAGATCCTTGAAGACGCCTTGAAGTTTTTCTGAAAGCCGGCTGAACATGGGGGCGAGATTCTACGCCGCCGCGCGCGGATGAAAAGGGATTTCCGAGCCTGCGGAGAACTTCCCTCAATGCGCCTATGATCCTTGGACAAAAGAGCCAGGGCAACCCAGATCCGCGTTGCAAAAATGCGCGGTTTCATCCTAGTGTTCGCAGGGTTCGAAACTCCGAGCTCGTTTTCTCATGAGTCTATTTCGGAAAAAACCGATCCAAGCGATCCTGTCTGAGGCTGAGGCCGGCGAGGGGGATGTTGCGCCGGCCTTGAAGCGCACGCTTTGTGCCTGGCAGCTGACCTTGCTTGGGATTGGCGTGGTGATCGGAGCCGGGCTCTTTTCATTGACCGGTAAGGTGGCGGCCGACAACGCCGGTGCGGCGGTGGTGTATTCCTATGTGATCAGCGGGTTTGCCTGCGCGTTTGCCGGCCTGTGCTATGCCGAGTTTGCGTCTGCTGTGCCCGTGGCCGGGAGCGCATATTCCTATGCCTATGCCACCATGGGCGAGCTCCTGGCGTGGATCATCGGCTGGGACCTTGTCATGGAATACGCGATCGGCGCGGGCACGGTGGCGGTGAGCTGGTCCGCGTATTTCATGAAGTTCTGCAGCCAGCTTCACATCGCTTTTCCGGTCCAGTTCGCGCTCTCCCCGTTTGATGCCGAGGTTCTCGCTGGCGGGGAGCGTGTCCAAGGGATCGCGAACCTCCCCGCAGCGGCGATCGTGGTGCTGATGTCGCTGCTGCTGATCCGGGGAACCCATGAGAGCTCATGGTTTAATGCGGTGATGGTCACTGTGAAAGTCAGCATCGTGCTGCTCGTGATCGGCCTGGGCTGGCCCTACATGAACCCGGCCAACCATTCTCCGATGATCCCGGACCGGATCACCGAAGTGGTAAATGGCCACACGATCTCCCATTTCGGCTGGCAGGGGGTGATGACGGGCGCCGGGCTGATCTTCTTCGCCTACATCGGCTTCGACGCCGTATCGACCGCCGCGCAGGAGGCAAAAAACCCTCAGCGCGACCTTCCTATCGGCATCCTCGGCTCGCTGTTCGTCTGCACGGTCCTTTACATCCTTTTCTCATGGGTCATCACCGGGCTCGCCCATTACACCGAGTTTCGCGGCGTGGTGGACAAGCTCGCCCCGGTGGCCACCGCTCTCAGCCACATGCCCGCGAAATTCCACTGGCTCCAGCAGCTCATCGTCCCGGCGATCCTCGCGGGGTTTTCCTCCGTCATCATGGTGCTCCTGATGGGCCAGAGCCGCGTGTTCATCACGATGTCCCAGGACGGGCTGCTGCCGAAAATGTTTTCTGACATCCATCCGACCCGCCACACCCCGTGGAAATCCAACGCGCTGTTCGCCGTGGTTGTGGGCTCGGCCGTGGCATTTCTTCCGGGAAATCTTTTTGGGGAAATGTGCAGCGTTGGCACTCTGCTTGCCTTTGTGCTGGTATGCATTGGAGTCATCGTCCTGAGATACACCAACCCGGACCTCCCGAGGAAATTCCGCTGCCCGCTGGTGCCGGCGGTGCCGGCGCTGGGGGCGCTGATCTGCCTGACAATGATGGCATTTCTTCCGAAGGATACCTGGTGGCGCCTGCTGATCTGGATGGCTGCCGGCCTGGCAATTTATTTTTCTTACGGCCGGAAGCGCAGCCGGGTGCGGGACGATTCCTGACCCCGCCCTGATTTGCGCGGGAGATGTGAGCCCGCCATTTTTCGATAAATCCACCACGGGCTCCGCAGTTTGCGGGCGCCTTCCCCACGGGGAGGAGTCAGGTCCGAACGACCACGATGGTGGCATTGTCCTGCTTGGGGATGGCTTTTTCCTTCACCTTTGCACGAAGCCCGCGAACGATCTCGATGGCCGGCGCGTCGCGGAGCCGGCTGAGCTCATTGGAAATTTCCTCGTCGGTGAGAGTGAGGAGCCCATCGCTTGCGGCGATGACCATGTCGCCGGGGGCGAGCGGGGAGGGCTCCGCCGGCTCATCAACCAGAGGGATTTCGAGGCCGGTCAGCGCAGAGAAAAGGGCGTTGCGCTCAGGATGGTTGGCGACATCGCCCTCCCTCATCTGCCCGGCGGCAACTTTCTCTGCGAAGACCGCCCGCATCGAGTGGTCGGCGTTCAGGCGGATCAGCCTTCCTTCCCTCCACAGAAGGAGCGGGGAATCCCCGACGCTGATCCAGCGGACAAATCCCCGCCCGACGACTGCGGCAACGAGTGTTGTCCCTGCCTCGCCAAGAGTGTCCGGGTCGGTGGCGATCATGGTGTCTACTGCCTGGTTTGCTGCCAGGAGGGCCGTTTTCAAGGCCGAGGCTTCCCGGGAGATTTCCCCTCCAGGGCAGCGCGTCGGCCCGCATGGGATTTCGCAATCCGAAATCCGGGATGCCGCGGCAGGCGCTCCTGCCGGGGCATCGAACGCTTCAAAAAACGCTTCGACAAACCCCCTCACTGCCGCAAGGCTCGCCTCCCTGCCTCCGACATGGCCGCCCATGCCATCGGCAATGAGAACGAGGAGCATGTCGGCCCTGTTTTCGTTGCCGGCGACAATGCTGAACGCATAGGAATCCTGCTGCTCTTCGCGGGAGCCGAGGATCTGGCACCCGGCGAAATCGCGGTCGGCCTGCAGCGGCAGGACCTCAGCTTTTTGTGGCGGGATAGACAAGATGGGAATTTCCTGCTGCGGCTGCGCCGGAGATTTCTGGCTGTCGAATCCGGGAATGCAGAATGAAGCCGGCCGCACGCCAGTCACCTCGACCAGTCAAGCGCGCCTTTCTTGATCGCGTAGAGGTAGCCGAACATCAGGATGCTCACGAAGCTCAGCATGCTCCAGAGGATCACCGTGCCGCACGCGTCAACAAACTCAGAAAAAATGACCGCCCACGGATACATGAAAACGATTTCGATGTCGAAAAGGATGAAGAGCATCGCCACAAGGTAGAATTTGACGCTGAACCGCGGCTGAGGACCTCGCTCCGGTGCAATCCCGCACTCGTAGGCGGAATCCTTCGCGGCCGATCTCGTTCCGGCTCTCCCAAGCAAAAGATTGGCGAGCAACGCCACCGTCGCAAAACCAACCGCAACAAGAACGTGCAGCAGCACCGGAATGTATTGCTCAATCATGGATGAGGCCTAGCCGCGCGCAGCCAGATCGGCGAGAAAAAAGTGTCGATTTCTGCGGGGATTATTCTCCACACAGCTCCTGAATTTGCTTGCCTTGCACCTTTGGCCCGTAGTAATGTCTGCCCCCTTGTGAACGTGGAGACCTTGAACATTTGTGGAGTGCCACGCCTGGATATTTCCGGGCGTTTTCAAGGCCTTTCGCTTTCTTTTTCAAAAGGTGTGAAAAAGGGTGCGGATAATCAAGCCTCACAAGCGAGGCTTCCCTCGTCATTGCATCCCTAGCTCAATGGTAGAGCAGTTGACTCTTAAACGGCTCTGGCACGATAGGCGCATCGGTTTTATCGGGTTTCTGCTACGGATTTGAGCCTTTGACAGGCTGCGCCCGGCGCGTTTGATTGGCTGTTGCTGGCATTGTCGGGACAAGCGTGAATTTCGGATCAACCGGATCGATGATAAATCCGGGCGGAAGTTTCGCAGAATCCTGTTTTGACGGAATCACGTCATCGAAGGATGGCTTGTATGTCAAAAATCCGATGAGGAAGATCAATGCCATGGCGGTCATGGTCCCGAAAGCTGCCCATGCGATCCGCGCTCTGTGTTCGTGGATCCACGCTTTCAGGGAATCCCACTTCCACAAGAGGACACCCGGGAGGAAATTCAAAGCGATGATAATCGCGATGGTTTGCACCACGGCGATGCGGGTTTCCAGCAGGCCGGTTGTCCAGACGGGCATGGCCAGGGCTGGTATGCTTCGCCAGAATCCGTTCCCAAGGGGTTCGAGTCGGGCCGGGCTCATGAGTAGAAGGAACGTCGTCCCGACGATCCAGATACGGAGGATGATTTTCATTTTTTCCCCCGTTTAATTGCAACTCGATGGAGAGAAGATGGCTCGGAGGTGCGGGCAGGATGGAGAACACGTTCCTGCCCTGGTGCTTTTGGGGCAGAATAACCTCCAAATTTATCAAGATATTGTCGGATTGCCTTCCTGACGATCACGGATTCCGCTTCATCTTCTTTTATCATGAGGGCGACGATCTCCGCTTTCATTTCTTTGGACACTCGAATCCGCAGGTCGGCATCTTTGGGAGATTTCTTTTCCACGTAGGAACAATGTACCACAAAATATTTCATGTCCAGTTGAATATTTTTCTTGCAACAATCCCGTTTGTGACACAAACGGGATACATGCAGAAAGTAAAACGCCTATCGGAAGATGTGAGATTCCGCGTCGCCCCAGCTGTGCATGCCCAGCTGAAAGGCATCGCTGATCAGAGAGAAATCAGTGTTTCTTATGTAGCGCGGCAGGCGATACGGAAATATATCGCTGCGCATAAACGCTCAACCAGATCGAATCAGGGGGACAGGGAATGATTCCGATATCCAAGAAACTGAGCAGCCAGGCGAACAAGCAGATCGCATTGGCCGCGAAAGCTCTGGCGATCGTGGCCGAGGCAACAAACATCGATCCCGATGCGCGCGAGGCAATCAACCGCGCACGCGCCGAGATTTCGCTAGCGGAAACCCTCATCGCGCAACAGCCGGACGACAAATGAAGCTACGCCTCCGCCGATTTTACTGCCGCGCCATGAGCTTCAGCCCGTTCGGAGACTACGTTTTCGCCGCCAACCGCTCGGCGGCCCGTGCTGCCTTTTTTCTTCGGCATCACGTTTACCCATACAGCATCGCACACAGATGAATCTCATCGTCACTCTCCAGTCTTTGGTTGACTATTTCACCGGACCGGCCCTCATTTTTTTATTCCTGTTGATCTTCGTTGAAGTCAACGCGCGCACGAATCCGTGATCCAAGTCGAGCAACATTATCGGACGCGTGAGGCCGCTGCGCTGCTCGGGGTGCATGTCAAAACCCTCGGAAGGTGGATCCTGCGTGGAGAAATCGCCCCTGTGGTGTCTCTATCTGCAAGGGATATCCGGATACCTGCCAGTGTGCTCCAACGGTTCCTGGACCATCGCACGCTCCACCGTGGGGCCGCTGCGTTATGATCGGCTCTACAGTGGATGCCTCCTCCGCGGCCCGCCCTTTTCTTTTTTTGGAAATGGATGAGCAAGAAGACTCACGGACTGGTGCCAGCACGGGGGAACGGCTGCACGATCAGCATCCAGACGTATATCAGCGGGTAGTCGCGATGCTCGGACAGGGTGCGGCGGTCCGTGAGATCAAGAGGCAGCTCGGTGTCCATCATCGGACAATCCGGGCCGTGGCAATCCGTGAAGGTCAAACCATTGACACGATGCGTAGAGAGCTCGGTGCTCGATCCCTCGGAGTGGCCGGCCTGGCACTAGAGGCGCTCGAAGATCGGATCATCGGAGGATCAGTGAAGCCTGCTGAGCTATCGATGGCGATCGGGATCCTCGTCGATAAAGGTCAGCTCCTCACCGGAGGAGCAACCGGACGTGTCGAAAAGATCGAACGGCACCAGGTGGAGCGGGAGATAGACGCCATGCTGGTAGAGGTAGAGACCATCGAGGCCGAGATCATCACAGATACCGGTTTGTCCGGTCAGAATCTTTTGCCAATAGAGCCCCTTCCCGATGGTGGTTCACCTGGCTATGCGGCCGGCACGGATGGATCGGCTTCGGACCATGGGTCCGGTGTCTCTGATTATGTATCAGATGTTTCCGGCGCGCTACCTATGGCCGATGCCTTCCGTGC
>Ga0194058_10000833_pt1 | contig 15313 bp, 15 predicted proteins | sample SepL4417m_MetaG_FD_155490 | JGI IMG/M metagenome (GOLD analysis project Ga0194058, IMG submission 155490) | Anoxic zone freshwater microbial communities from boreal shield lake in IISD Experimental Lakes Area, Ontario, Canada - Sep2016-L442-17m | ecosystem: Environmental > Aquatic > Freshwater... | reverse complement strand
CACCAAGCATCGCCAAGATGACAGGCACGTTCTGATTCAGCGGGGTATGTAAGAAGTGTTGATCAACGGCGTGGAAGCCGGCGAGGAATTCGGCGAACGCCTCGGGGCCAATCGCAAGCATGAGCGACAGGCCGATTGCGGAATCAACCGAGTAACGGCCGCCCACCCAATCCCAGAAGCCGAACATGTTGTCGGTGTCGATACCGAAAGCACTGACCCCCGCAGCATTGGTAGACACCGCCACGAAGTGCCGGCCCACGGCCGCTTGATCGCCGTGCGCACCGAGGCCAGCAAGCAGCCAATCGCGCGCCGTTGACGCATTGGTAATGGTCTCAATCGTGGTGAAGGTTTTCGACGAAACCACGAACAACGTGGTCGCAGGATCAAGCTGGGCAAGGTTTTGGGCGATATCGGCGCCGTCGACGTTGCTCACGAATCGGCATTCGATATCGGCTTGCTTATAGGCGTATAACGCCTGATAAGCCATCGCCGGACCGAGGTCGCTGCCACCGATGCCGATGTTGACCACCGTACGAATTCGTTGGCCGGTGTGTCCGGTGAAGGCGCCCGAACGAACCCGATGAGCAAACTCGGCCATGCGGTCGAGGGTGGCGTGCACATCGGGAACCACATTGCGCGCGTGCCCGGTGTCGTCGGCGGTACTGATGACCGTGCCGCGCGGCGAGCGCAGCGCCACATGCAACACTGCCCGATTCTCAGTGGTGTTGATGCGTTCGCCGGCGAACATAGCGTCGCGTTTTGCGGCAACGCCCGCAGCCTCGGCGACATCGGCAAGAAGACGCATGGTGACAGCCGATACGCGTTGCTTTGAGAAGTCGACACGTAGGTCGGCCACGTTCAGAGTGAACGACTCGGCTCGCAATGGATCTGTCGCGAAAGCATCACGCAACGACACCAGCGACTGATCACGCGCATGCGAAAGGAGCGCCGACCAGGCTGGCGTAGCGGTGATGTCCACGGTGTCGACGTTAGTGCTGCGCTACCGGCGCGGAGTCTTTCATCAGCTGCACGTGCGGGTGATCATTCGGCGGTGAGTTCGCCGCCACCGAGATAGCTGCTCTCGATGAGATGGCGGTTGGCCGCCAAGTGCTTGGCATCGCCCTCGATTTCGAGCGTGCCGTGGTTCAAGACATAGGCCCGATCGGCTACCTCAAGAGCTAAATGCACGTGCTGCTCGACCAGCAAAATACCTGCGCCGGTTTCATCGGCGATGCGGCGCAACACGGGCAGCAGCCGCTCGACAATGATGGGTGCGAGACCAAGGCTCATCTCGTCGACCATCAGCAACTTGGGACTCGTAGCAAGCGCGCGGCCCATGGCCAGCATCTGCTGTTCGCCACCCGACAGCAAGCCGGCCTTGCGATCCATCAGCTTGTCGAGCGCAGGGAAATAGCCAAGCGCCTGATCGAGGTTGGCCGACCCCTTTGCTGCACCCAACTTGAGGTTCTCGCGCACGGTGAGCTGAAAGAAGAGACTGCGATCTTCGGGAACATGAGCCAAGCCCTCGCGAGCGATCAGGTGGGCGCGGCGGCCCTTCACCGATTTGCCAAGCACGCGAATGTCACCCGACAGAATCGGGTTGAGCGCCGACGTAGTTAACAGTGTGGTGGTCTTGCCCGCACCGTTGGGTCCGAGCAGGGCAACAATCTCTCCCTCATTGACCGTGAGGTTCAGATTACGAACTACCGGAACACCGTTGTAGCCAGTAGAGAGGTCATCGATTTCGAGCAGAGCCATCAGTGCGTCTCCTCTTCGGCCGAGTGACCAAGATATGCCTCGATCACGCGGGGGTTCTTTTGGACTTCGCTTGGAGTGCCCTCGGCTATCTTGATGCCGAACTCAATGACGTAGATGTAGTCGCACACATTGAGCACGAGACCCATGTCGTGGTCGACCAAGAAGATCGTTGACCCGGCGCTGATGATGTCGCGCAGCCGCTCGCCCAGCACCAAAGACTCGGCGCTGTCGAGTCCGGCGGCGGGTTCGTCCATGCACACAAGGTCGGGACGAGCCGCAAGTGCCCGTGCTGCGCTGACAAGTTTGCGTTGACCCTGGCTGATCTCGTTGGGCATCTTCGATGCAAGATCTGAGATGCCCAGCACGTCGAGCGCCCAATCGGTAGACGAGTTGTCGCGTGAGCGACGAGGCATCACGAGGTCGGCGAAGAAGCTGCCAACTGACTGCTTCTCGGCGGCCACTTGTAGGTTCTCGCGAACGGTGAGGTCGTCGAACAATTCAAGCGATTGCCACGTGCGTCCTAAGCCCAACTTGGCACGACGATGTGGCGGCAGCGAGCCAATGTCGCGGCCTGCGAACTCGATGCGCCCGGTGGTAGGAACGAAGCCGGTGATGCCATCAATGAAGGTGGTCTTGCCGGCGCCGTTGGGACCAATGAGGCCGACGAGTTGCCCCTTTTGCACGGCGAAGTCGACTTCATTGACGGCCTTGAGGCCGCCGAACGTGACCGACATGCTGGTTGTCTGCAGCAAGGTCGTCATCAGTGGGCACCAGCTTTCTCAGTTGCAGTAGTCGCGGGCGAGTCGTCAGAAGTATCGCTGCTCGGTCGTTGTCGTGCGAACTTGTGTTGCACCGCTTGACCCATCTGACGGGCCGCGCCAGCGATGCCTTCGGGGTTTCGAACCGAGGCGATGATCAAACCAAGGCCACCGAGAATGAGGGTGAACTCACTGGGTACGCCCAGTGTTTCGCTGGCAAAGGTAAACACCAGACCACCGGCCACCAAGAGTCCGCCGCTAATAGATCCGGCCACGCTGGTGATGCCGCCGAGGTAGGCAAACGCGAAGAAGGTCAGCGATTGAACGTAGTTGAACTTGTCGGGCGTAACACCGCCGAAGCGATACGCCGATACGGCACCACCGATGCCAGCAATAAACGCCGACGTTGCAAAGGCGAGGATCTTCATGCCCGACACGTTGACACCGGCAGCGGCTGCGGCACGCTCGTTCGAGCGAGTAGCCAGCAGTCGACGTCCGGTTGCTGATCGGCGAAGGTTGGCAACGGCGTAACACAGCAGAACCACAACGACGAGGCAGAACATTGCAGTCATCGGGTTGGGCTGTTTACCGTCGCCCGCGATGAATCCCAGAATCTTGTACTGCACTGCTCGCGGTTGTGCGATCAGTGCAGGCACCTTCACCGGCGCGCCCTTAAAGCCGCCGTTGATCGTTTGGTTACCAAAGATCGCACGGTCTACTGCCACAGCAAAAGCAAGGGTGACAATGGCGAGGTTGACACCGCGCACACGCAGCGCTGGCAAGGCCACGAGCACACCAACGAACATCGCCACAATGGCACCAATGAAGATGGGGATAGGGAACGGCACGTTGTGCTCGGTGGTCATCTTTGCAACGAGGTAGGCCGAGATACCCGCAAAGGCCATCTGTGCCAACGAAATCTGGCCCACATAACCAGTGATCACCACGATCGACAAGCAAATGATGATGCCGATGAGCGAGTTGGCCAGAGCGAGTCGGTAGGTAGGGCCAAAAGCGAACAGACCACACGCCACCGCCACCAGAGCGAGGGCGGGGCCGGCGTAACGAGTGGCCCACCTGGGTGGCGTGGGCGAGAACGGTAATCGTCCGGCACTAATGGCACCGCGAGTAGGCAGGCTCTTGCCACGGAGGAAGAGCACCAACACAATGACCACGAGTGGCAGCACCCGCTCCATACCCGGGAAGGCGCTTCCGCCCGACTTGGGAAACCAATGATGTTGTGCCTCGAGGTACTTCACGAGGCCGTACTGCATGCCCAGCACCATGGCCGCAAACGTGGTCCATCCAAACGATGTGAAGCTACCCACGAGCGCCGCAGTAAGCGCTGGGATGATGAGCGCCGGCAGCACCGACGGGTCGACCGTGCGCAACACGGTGGCGGCAAAGATACCGAGCAGGCCGGTGATAGCCGTGGAGATCACCCAGTTGGTGCCGGCCAAGAACTCGGGCGAGAAGCCGAGCACGACAGCACCCTTTTCATTCTCGGATGCGGCCCGTGTTGCCAATCCGAAACGTGTGAGCTGGAACACGGCGTACAGCACGCCGGTGAGCACCAACACCAAGATCGCGATGGCCAATTCGTCGGAGTTCATGCTGATGCCCAGCGGCAGCTTGAGGGGCTTCGAGCCGCTGAAGAACGGCATCGACTCGACAGCGAATGGCTGAATAGAAAAGCGGCGAACAATGACCGCCTGCAGATACAAGAACAGACCGATGGACGCAACCACCTTGGCCAGCGGCGGCGCCGAGCGCAACGGCCGGAATATCAAGAAGTGCAGCGCCAAGCCGAGCAATACGGCGAACAACAGCGAGATCAGCAGCGCAGGCCAGAACTGCATGGCGGGCCCAAACGAGATTCGGGTGGGCCAGTGTGGAAGTTTGAGGGTTGAGGTGGAGTCGAGCTTGTGAACAACTCCCTCGATCAACGCGAAGGGGTTTGGCAACGGCGGTAGAAACAGGTCGCCATCGCGGCGCAACACTGCATACACGTACGCCACGTACATCGCGATCGCGCTGTTGGCGAAGTTGACCACGCCCGAACCGCGATAGGTAACAACCAAGCCCAACGAAATTGCGGCAATGAGCGCACCGCTGGCCAAGCCTGGGCCGGTGAGGAATTGGTTTCTGGTGTTGGTGTCGAGCAGTGCCCAAACCACCATGCCCAACGCGCTGAGCCCAATGAACCACTGAAAATACTTTGTTACGAGACCCTTCATCGGCCCTCACCCCCGTTGATCGTTGTATTGCAAAAGGTGGTGCGCCGCTCACGCGGCGCACCACCTTGATTACTTCACATCCGAATGAACTACGACTTCACTGCAGTGGCATCAATCGGCTTGCCATTGAGGCCGTCAGCAATGCTGATCCACTTGCCACCCTTGAACTGCTGAATACCCATTTGGGCACCGCAAACAGATGGGAATGGAACGCCCAAGATGACCTGCTTGCCACAGTTGAGCGGACCCACCTGCAACATCATTGGACCAGTGAAGCTGCGAATGGCACCATCGATGGTTGCAAAGTCGGTTGCGCCCTTGGCCGCGTTCACGAACTTGGCGAAGGTCATCAGGTTTGAAAACTCTGGGCCAGCAAAGCCGGTGTACTCAAGCGTGGTCGCATTTGGCGCCGGCTTGCCGTACTGCTGCACCTTGGCAATGTAGGTCTTCATACCGCTGTCAAGGTCGGGCTGGAAGTAGCTGTAGCCGTAACCACCGAAGGACCAACCATCGGGCACCGGACCAGTCTCGCCAGCCTGCTTGAGGTGATCAGTCATTGGAGTACCAAAGCACAACCCCGTGGTAATCACGGTTGGTGTGATCGCCAACTGCTTGAGCGCGTCGTACACGTTGATGCACTGCTGAATGGTGATGATGGTCATCACGACATCGGCCTTGTCGGCACCAACTGCGGTGAGCGCGGCCTTCACGTCGGCCGCTGAAGCCGAGTCTTCGACAAACACAGGCGTGTAGGCAATGCCGGCCTTCTTCAACGCGGGGGCGATGAGCAACGGAACCGCTGCCTGACCCGCTGGGTTGTTCTGGGCCAAGATCGCAACGCTCTTGGGCGTGGGGGTGAGACCAGTGGCGATGTAACCAGCAAGACCGGCAACGACGCCAGGCGAGCCTGCGGTGAATGCCTGACCGGCAGGGGTGAGGAAGTCGTCTGAGGTAACGCCGTTACCAACAATGACCGGCTTCTTACCGTTCAGCGTGTCGTACAACTCCTTATTTCCGTTCAAGATGGTGCCGGTGATCACGACGGCAATGCTTGCGTCGTTGGCGAACTGGGTGCCGCACTTGGCACCGTCTTCGGCGTTCGAGACCTTGCACGAAACGATCTCGATTGGCTTTCCGCCAGCTCCGCCAAGTTCGGCGTTGAGATAGTCACGAGCGGCGTTGATGCCGATGGTGTTCTCAGGGAAGAAGTCTTCGTCGTTGGCGTAGCCAACCTTTACGCTGTCGCCAGTGGCTGCCCCAGCGGTGCCGCCGGTGTACGTAAGCGCCCACTTGTTGAGCTCGTCGGCTGCGCCAGACGCAGTTGTGGTTGTATCGCCGCCGGACGTGTTGGCCACAGGCGTGGACGTCTCGGTGCCTGCAGTGCCTGCAGGAGTGGCCGTCTTGGTCTCTGAACATGCAGCAGCGCCAAAGCTGAGCACGATCAGAGAGGCGGCAATTGTGTAACTGCGTTTTCTCATGGTTATCCCCTTGTTGAAAGAAAGAATCGTTCACTTCACAGGATCGACAATTTCTGGCCGAACGCTGTCACCTACCGACGGTAGTACACCGGTTCTAGCCGATGTGACGCCCGCCACCGCGGCATGGCGCGAACTAATTGCGCTCAGACCGGCTCGCTAGAAATGCGCCGAACAACACCGTGGCACATCCGAGCACGCTCAGCAAAGCAATGGCCTCACTGCGAACAGCGGCACCAAGGAACAACGCGACCACCGGAATCACGTAGGTAGTCATGGCCGCACGGGTCGATCCGACCCGACCAGCCAAGGTGCCTGCAGCCACAAAAGCGACCGCCGAGCCGAGTACGCCAAGGGCAACGTTGGCAAACAATGAGTGCCACGAAAACGACGACGCTGGCACAGCGGCCATTCCGAATGGGGCAAGCATCAGCGCAGCAATGCCTGCCGCCCGCCACAACACCGGCAGCGCGCCGTACTTTTGCTGCATCGGAACCACGATGTTGATTGCAAGGCCGTACGAGCACAAGGCCAGCAAGATGAGACCAACGCCAATCGCCGAACTCGACCCTTGACGCAATGAGGGCCAACCGATGAGGGCAATGCCGAGGCTGCCCACGATGAGTCCGAGACGCTGACGCTTGCCCGGTGGCCGCCGGAGCAACACCGTCGCCACGATGGCCGCAAAGATGGGTGTGCCGCCGTTGAGCATGCCGGCCACGCTGCTCGACACATGCTGCTCGGCAAGCGGGAACATGCTCAGCGGGAACGCCATCCATACCAACGCGATGAGTGCCACTTTCGGCCAGTCGTGACGATCGATTGGTGAGTGCGCTCGAGGCACGCACGACAAAGTTGCGAACCCAAGAGCCACGCGCAGCCACGTAATGAGCATCGGCTGAAACGAGTCGAGCGCTTCGGCGATGAAGAAGAACGATGCGCCCCACACACCACCGGCGATACCCAGCAGCATCCAATCGGCTCCACGGAACGCGTCTTGGTTGCTGCCCTCGGCCGTGGAGACGAGAGGTGTTGATTTGGCCATGGCCGAAGCACCCTACCGAGTGCGCATCACCCACGACTGAGTGATCTAACCGCGCCCCACAAGATCGAGGCTGCCCATGATCGCTTGTTCGTGAGCGCTGCGGGCTTCGATGAGCTCGCGCCACTTGTTGATCTCGGCCTGATCGCCGCTGGCATACGCGCTTTCCACGCCCTCACTGAGCCAACGACTGACGTTGCCGTACCACTCGACAACATGTTGCAATTGCAACGACTGTGGTGAACCTGGGTCGCGCCCTGCCGCGGCAGCGATGGCAACAACTTCTTCGTGCATCCACTGGATCTCATTGGCCACACGCACCGACAAGTTGCGCAGGATCTGATCGATCATGCCCATCGCAACGACAGCCGGTGCATCGGTGAGATGAGGAAGCACTTGCTCGCGCAGATCGCGAGCAAGTCCGATGATCATTTGGTCGCTAGTTGGTTTGCTCAACATGTCACATCTGACCTTTCATGGCAGCAAGAATTGGTTCGAGTTGTTTGCTGGCATCGATCCACACTCCGGAGCCGAATACCACCGAGTTCAGATTGAATAGCGACGCCAACAAGGTGTTCTCGTCTCGGCTGTAGGCCGCGCCACCCTCGAGCAAACGACGCACGGTGCCCACGACACCGAGGATCAAGAAGTAGGCCACGGTGACCGGATTGACCTGTGCCTCATTCAGTCCCGTGAGTTCGCGGTAACGCTCGCAGAATCCCATCACACCTGCATCGTCGAGCAAGTCGGGCGGAGCAATCTGAGCGACTGCTTTGAAGTAACCGATGTCTTCGCGGGGATCGCCGATCGAGGCAAGTTCCCAGTCGAGAATCTCGAAGTGGCCATCTGCGGCCAGCATCAGGTTTGCGCTCTGCAGGTCTCCGTGAATCAACGTGAGCGGAACTTCGGGTGGGCGGTGCGCATCGAGCCACGCCGCTACGTAGCGCAGGATCGGCAGGTCTTCGACGTGAGCATCTGCCGTGCGTCGCCATTCGTCGATGCGATGGCCGATGTAGGTGTTCCAGTCGGCGGGCCGCTCGAGGCGAGCGGGTAGCGACGACACCGGCAAGCGGTGATAGCTGGCTAAGGCATCGGCCAACTTGATGTTGAGTCCCTCGAGCGAACCGCCAGAAGTGGCATAGGGGAGGAACGAGTCAGATGTTGTGTACTCGATAACAAGTGCACGGGTGCCGAGATGTTGTCCCGAGTCGTCGAAGTAGCGCGTGCGCGGCGTGCGCACGCCGTGATCAGAGACGGCGGAAATGACCTCGAACTCTTGCGCGCGATCGGTGTCTACAAGCGCACGGCCGGGCGGCGGATCGCCGCGCAACACCAGCACCTCTTCACCTTCGGCATGACGCACATGCGCCTTGCCCAGCAGGCGGCTGTAGCCACCGGTCATGACCTCGTATGCCACGACCTCGATGTCGCGCCATTGCGGTTCTTGCTCGGCAAGAAAGGCCGCTAGACGTGCCGGCATTTCGTCGGGATTGTTCATGACTACTCCTGTGTCGCTGAGGTCAGATTGTGGGAACTTCGATGTGACGGCCGAACACCGTTGCCATTGCGTTCATCATCTCGCCGAGTGACGCATAGGCACCAGACGCTTCGACCAATGTTGGCATGAGGTTGATCTCTGGGTCAGCAGCCTCGACCTGCAAGCGAGCAAGCACTTCGTCGACCGCTGCCTGATTGCGCTGTTCACGAACCGAGTCGAGTCGCTTGAGCTGACGCATTTCGTCCTCGTTTGTGATCTGCAAAATGGGCATGGTGTCTTCCTCGTTGCCCTCGAGGAAGCGATTGACACCCACCACAATTCGCTCGCCCCGATTAAACAAACGCTCTTGTTCGTAGGCACTATCGGCGATGCAACCCTGGAACCAGTTGTCCTCGATGCCAGCAATAACACCGTCGAGCATTGAGCCATGGCCGAGTTCGTCGAGGTGACTGAAGATGGCCTCGGCCTGACGCTCCATCTCGTCGGTGAGCGCTTCGACGTAATACGAGCCGCCGAGCGGATCGGCCACATGAGCAACGTTGGTTTCATAAGCGATGACCTGCTGCGTGCGTAACGCGATGCGAGCCGAGCGCTCGGTGGGCAATGCCAACGCTTCGTCCATCGAGTTGGTGTGCAACGACTGCGTTCCGCCGAGCACGCCAGCGAGGGCTTCAATAGCGGTGCGCACGATGTTGACCTCGGGCTGCTGCGCAGTAAGCGACACGCCCGCTGTCTGTGTGTGAAACCGAAGCTGCATTGAACGATCAAGTTGGGCGCCGTAGCGGGCCTTCATCCATCGCGCCCAGATGCGACGCGCTGCGCGGTACTTGGCGATCTCTTCAAAGAAGTCGATGTGAGCGTTGAAGAAGAAGCTGAGCCGTGGAGCAAACGAATCGATAGCCAATCCGGCCTGCAACGCAAGTTCGACATACGCGAAGCCGTTGGCCAACGTGAACGCAAGTTCTTCGGCAGCGGTAGAGCCGGCCTCGCGAATGTGGTAGCCGCTAATGGAGATGCTGTGCCATTTCGGCATTTCGGCTGCAGTGAACTTGATGGTGTCGCGAACCAAACGCATGCTCTGACGCGGAGGAAACACGAACTCCTTTTGCGCCTGATATTCCTTCAAGATGTCGTTCTGCAAGGTGCCACCGAGCTGCGCACGATGCACGCCAGCTTTCTCGGCCTGAGCGACGAACATCGCAAAGATTGGCGCCGCTGGCGAGTTGATGGTCATCGAGGTGGTGGTCTTCGCCAAGTCGATGCCGGCATACAGATCTTCCATGTCGGCCAAGGTGTCGACTGCAACTCCGCAGCGACCCACCTCGCCGAGCGACATCGGGTCGTCACTGTCGAGGCCAAGCAGTGTGGGCATATCGAATGCGGTAGAGAGCCCGTCGCCACCCGACTTGATGATCTCTTTGAAGCGCCAATTGGTGTCGTCGGCGGTTCCGAAGCCGGCGAACATGCGCATGGTCCACAGCTTCGAGCGATACATCGAGGCGTACGGCCCACGCGTATAGGGATACACCCCCGGGTGCTCAGCATCGTCGGGGCCGTACACGGGCTCGAGCGGAATGCCGCTCATCGTGTTGGTCGCGCCCTCACGAAGCTTGCTCGCCTCGTAGGCCGCCTGCCATAGCTCTTTAGGGGTTGCCACTGTCATCTCCACATCTACCCGACGCGAGTAATGGCCGTACTGTAGGCGGATATGACCGAATCGTTCGACCTGAACCAAACCGATCGCTTGCTCACAACTACGCGTGCCGTGCGCAAGCGACTCGACCTCAATCGTCCGGTGCCGCGCGAGCTCATCACCGATTGCATCCGCATCGCGTGCCAAGCGCCGGCAGGCAGCAACCTTCAGCGTTGGCGATGGATCGTGGTCGACGATCCCGATCTCAAGATGGGTCTCGGCGATCTCTACCGCCGCGCCTATGAGCCCTACATCGCGATGCAAAAAGTCGCTGTGCAGCGAACCGGGCGCTCGGACGTCAATGCCATCATGGATAGCTCCGACTATCTCGCCACCGTGTTGCACCAGGCCCCGGCATTGGTGATTCCGTGCAGCCTCGGAGTACCCGAAGGCCCACAGGGTTCGGTCGCCGGTTTTTATGGCAGCGTGCTGCCAGCCGTGTGGAGCTTCATGTTGGCAGCGCGCAGCCGCGGGCTCGGCACGGCATGGACCACCTTGCATCTCGACTTCGAGGCCGAAGCCCGCAGCCTGCTCGGCATTCCCGACACGGTGACGCAGGTAGCCCTTACACCAGTGGCCTATTACACCGGCGACACGTTCAAGCCAGGCATCCGTCGGCCCGCCGAAGAGGTCACCTACTTCAACGGTTGGAAATCGTGAGCGCTGCAGTGGCCCGTGTCTGCGCCTGAGTCAACCGACCACGGCACCGAACGCAGCGGACTCTTTTGGGGCATCAGCGCCTACCTGTTGTGGGGCCTCGTCACCATTTATTGGAAGGCGCTGAAACACTTCAACGCGTTTGAGTTGATCGGCTACCGCATCACTACTTCGGCATTGCTCATGGGCGCGTGGCTGGTATCACGCGGCCAAACCAAATCGCTCCTCGACAAGCTTCGTGACCGTGGTGTGCTCACCCGCGTCGCCATCGGCGCAGTAGTGCTCTCCATCAACTGGACCACCTACGTGTGGGCCGTGGTGCATGGACGCGTGATGGAAACTGCGCTCGGCTATTTCATGACCCCTATCGGTCTCACGTTGCTCGGCGTGATGGTGTTGCACGAGCGCCTGCGCAGGGTGCAGAAGTTGGCGCTCGCGTTAGCGGTGGCGGCGATGGTTGTGCTCACGGTTGGATACGGACAGTTTCCGTGGGTGTCGTTACTCATCGCTTGCTCGTGGGTGACGTACTCGTTCCTCAAGAAACAAGGCACGCTCAACGCGTTCGAAAGCCTCACCACAGAAACGCTCATCCTGTTCCTTCCCGCAGTTGGTTTGCTTATCTGGGGCACCACACGCGCTCAGAGCATCGTCAACACCGCCACCTCAACCGAGTGGATACTGGTGGCGCTCACCGGCGTTGTCACTGCAGTGCCGCTGCTGATGTTTGCGCTCGCGGCCAAGCGACTGCCGCTGAGCGTGCTCGCGCTGGTGCAGTACATCGTGCCCACCATCAACTTCTTGCTCGGATGGCTTGCCTACAACGAAACCCTTACCCTTGTGCGGGTGACGGGCTTCGTGTTGGTATGGATCGGACTCATCGCCGTGACCATCGATTCGATGCGTTGGACTCGGATGGCCACATGAAGTGGACCGTGCACGGCGAGCGCACCATCTACGACAGCGAGTGGATTCGACTCGCGCTCACCGACATCGAGATTCCCGGCGGTCCGCGCTTTGAGCACCATGTGGTGCGCATGCCCACCGAGGCGTCGGGCACCGTGGTCGACGACCCCGACCGTGGCGTGCTGTTGCTCTGGAGACATCGCTTCGCTACCAACACTTGGGGATGGGAAGTGCCCGCAGGTCGAGTTGATCCCGGCGAGACGCCTCTACAAGCCGCGGCTCGCGAAACGCTTGAAGAGACCGGCTGGCAACCCGGGCCGCTCCAACAGATCGGCCGCTATTTCCCGCAAAATGGAAACAGCGATGGCGTGTTTAACTTGTTCGTCACCGGGTCGGCAACCTACGTGGGCGAACCAACCGACCCCAGCGAATCAGAGCGAATCGAGTGGGTCACGTGGCAAACCGTGCGCTCCGAGATCGAGGCCGGCCGAATTGGCGACGGGCTGTCGCTTACCGCACTGCTTCTCGTGGCATTCTCGAAGCAGGGATAGCGCGCCACCACTGATAACTTTCACGAATGAAATCCGTCTTGCTCAGAACGTTCGTTGTGTCGGTCACCCTGCTCGGCCTGTCGGCATGCGGTAGCTCAAGCTCTACGAAATCGACAACGCCCGACACCAGCGGCGCCAGCGTGGCCCCCAACGACACCGACGGCGACCCCGACACCGGCGGCGGCGCCGACCAAGATGGCGGCACGATTCCTCTCGTCACTGCGGTTGGAACCGACGACGAGATCCGCTCTCAGATCACCGAGGGCTTGGTGAGCCAGCAGCAGTCTGGATACACCATCGACAAGACCTGCATCGCCGCAGTTGTGGCCCGACTCTCAGCCGCCGATGTCCAAAGCTTCCGCGACAACTTCAACTCACCGGCGCTGAGCCCCGAGGGCATCGCGCTCGGAGGCGACCTCAACAAGTGCCTCACGGCCGACAGCACCACTACGGCAGCAAGCACTACCAGCGCCCCGTAGTCGCTTGCACGGTGCTCCATTCATTGCGATTGGTAGATTGCCGACATGAAATCAGCGATGCCCAGACTTTTTCTCGTTACGTCGTTCGCCGTTCTCGGTTTGTCTGCATGCGGCAGCTCAAATTCATCGAGCAACTCTGGCTCAGCGCCTGTGGTCACCGCCGTGGGCACCGATGCCGAGGTACTTGCTCAGTTCTCACAGGTGTGGGTCACCCAGGCGGGGCTGGCAGGTTTCGCCGCAGACAAAGCGTGCGTGCTGAGCGTTCTCACCAAGCTCGGCGCGGCCGATATTCAACGACTCCGCGACAACATCAATTCGCCAACCTTCACCGAGCAGGGGCAGCCCATCGTGAACGATGGCCTTGGCAAGTGCTTGGCAGCTGCCGCAGCCAGCACCACAACCGGCGTAGGCACCAGCACCGCCGACTCTGGTGCGACCACCACAAGCGCCCCCTAAAACACGGGCGAAGCGGCAACGATCAGCTCGCCTGCCAGAAACTGTTGCAATGCACCGATGGCGTCGCGGTGACGTTGCACATCGCCGGTCACTGTTGAGAACGTGGCCAATCCCGACAACACCGCGGTCAGGAGATCTTCAACGGCGCGTGGTTGTACATCGGGCCGAAACTCACCTGCGGCTTCGGCATCAAGCACAAGCCGACCGATAAACGTTGGCGCTTGGTTGCGCAGCGGCCGCACCAGTTCGACGAGTTCGGGGTGCCGCTGAAGTTCACTCGGCACACTCACCAAGAACCCAGCGATCGATGAGTCGCTGCGGTTAAGACTCGCCGCCGTATCGAGTGCGCGGCTAAATCTGGTGATCAACGAACCGGGGGCGGCAATCGCCGCGTCGAAGCTGTCGGCCACGAGGCTGAGCACCACTTGATAGACGCCCGCATAAAGCTCAGCCTTAGAGGGGAAGTAGTGATAGATCGCTCCGGTGGTGATGCCAGCCTCATCGGCAATGCTTCGGTTGGTGGTGGCGCCATAGCCATCGCGGGCAAAGGTGCGACGAGCAACTTCGAGCAGGTTTTGGCGCGTATCTGACGAGTCAGCATCGCGGGGTCGACCCAATTTTCTGACGACTGGAGTGCGCTTCGCCACGCTCAGCCCGCTGCATCTGGTCGCTTGGGACCCGGATCAATCAGCATCCCAAACTTGATCTGATTGTGGGCATGGGCGAGATGCTGCATCGAGAACGCCGCCCGGAATGCAGTCCACTGACCTTGGGCCTCGAGGGTTTGATTCACGCTCTCCTTCGCCAACTTCAGCGCGAAGCTTGGGCGCAACGCGATCTTGCGGGCCATCGCCATCGTGTAGTCACGAAGCTCGGCAGCGGGCACCACTTGGTTCACCATGCCAAGGGTCTTGGCATCTTGCGCTGTCACCCAATCGCCCGTGAACAACAGCTCCTTTGCCTTACGAGCACCCAGTTCCCATGGGTGTGCGAAGTACTCGACACCGTTCACACCCATACCCACCACCGGGTCGCTGAACAGTGCGTCGTCGGCGGCAAGGATCACGTCGCAGACCCACAACAGCATCAACCCACCGGCAATTGTTTTACCCTGCGCCGCCGCCAATACAGGCTTTGGGATATTGCGCCACCGCCAGCACATCTGGAAGTAGACCTCTTCCTCATAGGCCATGTAGCCCTCTTGGCCGGGGCGGCCGAAACCGCCGCCCGAAAACACCGCGTCGAACTCGCGGCTGCTCTCGGTGTCGCGTAGGTCGTGGCCACTTGAGAAATGCGGACCGTCGGCCTGCAACACGATGACCTTCACGTCGGTGCGCCGCGACGCGTCGTCGAAGCACGCGTTCATCTCGTAGGTCATCCGCTTGTTCTGAGCGTTGCGGCTCTCGGGGCGGTTGAGGGTGACCACCGCGATTCCGTGATCGCCTGGGTCGACGACCTCGTAGCGCACCGTCGAAAGATTGTTGAGGTCAATGCTCATAGTCAGGACTCCGATGTTGAGTTGTGCGGGGTGGCAGTAAACACAAGGTGTAGAGCGCTGAGGCCGCGCAGTGTCATTGAAAGCTCTCGATCGGTTGGTTGCTCGATCGGGGCGAGTGCGATGTCGTGCAACCGATCGAGCAACAACTCGAAGCCGATGCGCGCTTCACTGCGTGCCAGCGCTGCGCCCACGCAAAAGTGAGGACCCTGCCCGAAGGCAAGGTGGCCGCGGGCATTGCTTCGTTCGATATCGAACACATCGGCGTTGGCGAATTTGGCCTCGTCACGGTTTGCGCAGCCGTACATCAC
>Ga0194058_10000832_pt1 | contig 15336 bp, 10 predicted proteins | sample SepL4417m_MetaG_FD_155490 | JGI IMG/M metagenome (GOLD analysis project Ga0194058, IMG submission 155490) | Anoxic zone freshwater microbial communities from boreal shield lake in IISD Experimental Lakes Area, Ontario, Canada - Sep2016-L442-17m | ecosystem: Environmental > Aquatic > Freshwater... | reverse complement strand
GTTTTTTTCCTGGATGAATGGAGGCCATTACCTGAATAATTGTCAACAACCTGCCCACGTTATCGAAGACGACACCCTTTTTTAAAGAGCAGGCACAGAAGTTTGAAGTTCAGAAGTACCATCTGATTCAGACATGGAACAAACATAACAACGTTTATGGAGCAAAAATGTCACCGATTCGCGTCGTCTTCATCGCATCGGAAGCAGTTCCCTTTGCCAAAACCGGGGGCTTGGCCGATGTCGCAGGCAGTCTTCCCGATGCGCTGCGTCAATTGAACGTGGATATTCGCGTGGTTATTCCAGGTTATCGACAGATTTTTGAACACGGTTTGCGTCATGAGCTGGTCTGTCCCAACCTGCATACATGGTTTGGTTCTCAACGATTAACGTTTCAGGTACGCAAACTGTTGGTTGAGAATGCCGCCCCGCTGTATGTCATCGACAGGGAAGATATGTTTGACCGGCCCAACCTTTACGGCAATGGCGATGGTGACTATTACGACAATGCCGAAAGATTCATTTTTTTCTGTCGAGCCGTTGCCTCGCTGATTCATTCCTGGGACTTTACCCCCCATGTGATCCACTGCAACGACTGGCATACCGGTCTGATTCCTTTGTACATGCAATCTGAACCGGCGTTTCGTCGATTCAAAACCCTTTTTACCGTACATAATATGGGATATTCCGGATTGTTTTCAAGTGACAAATTCATGTTGACCGGTTTGGATTCATCGCATTATCAGCCGAACGGACTGGAATTTTACGGGCGGTGGAGCATGTTGAAAGCTGGGCTGGTTTATAGCCGGGCTGTCTCCACAGTCAGTCCGACCTATGCGCAGGAGATCCAAACACCGGAATATGGAAAGGGCCCGGAAGGCGTTCTTCGCAACAGGCGGGCTTCCGTGTTCGGGCTTCTGAACGGTGTCAATTATCAACAGTGGAGCCCAGAGACGGATTCTTTGATTCCCGCTCGGTACACGCCTGGCGACTTATCTGGCAAACGCATCTGCAAAACCGCCCTGATTCGGACATGTCAACTGGACGAGGCCCTGATGGAACGTCCGGTCATAGGCATTGTATCCCGGCTGGATATCCAAAAAGGGATCGATTTGATCATTCCGATACTGAGAGAACTGCTTGAATCCCTGAATGTCGGCTTGGTCATTCTGGGAACCGGCGATAGCGCATTGCAACAGCGCCTTCAACAGGCCGGTGAACCCTACGCGGGCGCGTTCGCATTCATTCAGCGCTTTGACGAAGAATGGGCCAGACGGATTCTGGCCGGGGCCGATATGCTTCTGATTCCATCCCGCTATGAACCCTGCGGCTTGACCCAACTTTATGCCATGAAATATGGGACGATTCCTGTGGTTCGCGCCACCGGCGGTCTGAATGATACGGTATCCGAGGTGAACGAGCGTACCGGCGAGGGAACAGGTTTTACATTCAAGCACGCTAATTCCACCGACTGTTTTTCTGCTATTAAAAAGGCTGTTGACGTTTACCGGATGCCACTGATCTGGAGGCGCATTCAGTCCAACGACATGTCCATGGATTTTTCCTGGGGAAAAGCAGCACAGAACTATTTGTCTCTTTACCAAGAATTGATGATGGACAGTACCATCTGAAGCTTCTCAGCGAGTCTGAGTCTGAACTCTTTTTGTAAAGGAATGGCTATGGACAATATCTCCCGGGGTATTGCAGGGATGAACGACGATCCCCTCTGGTTTAAAGACATCGTTATATATCAACTGCATGTTAAAAGTTTTTTCGACAGCGCCGATGACGGCATCGGCGATTTTCAAGGCCTTACCCAAAAACTCGACTACCTGCAGGATCTGGGAGCCTCCGCCATCTGGCTGATGCCTTTTTGCCCTAGCCCCCTTCGTGATGACGGTTACGATATCGCTGATTACCGCAATATCCATCCCGCTTACGGCACCCTGCGTGACTTCAGGAAATTTCTGACTGAGGCTCACCGCCGGGGCCTGCGGGTGATAACGGAACTGGTAGTCAATCACACATCCGACCAGCACGCCTGGTTCCAGCGCGCCCGCCGCGCCAAGCCAGGCAGCGCCTGGCGGGACTGGTATGTCTGGAGCGACACCCCGCAACGCTACATGGATGCCCGAATCATTTTCCAGGACTTTGAAACATCCAATTGGACATGGGATCCCGTGGCCGGGGCCTATTATTGGCACCGCTTTTATTACCATCAGCCCGATCTCAACTACGATAATCCCCATGTGCGCAAGGCGATCCTCGCCACTCTGGATTTCTGGTACGGAATGGGCGTTGACGGACTGCGATTAGATGCCATCCCCTATCTCTTCGAGCGCGAGGGCACCAACTGTGAAAACCTCCCGGACACGCACCAGTTCCTGAAGGAAATGCGGGCGCATGTTGATGCCAAGTTCAAAAACCGCATGCTCCTGGGTGAAGCGAATCAATGGCCAGAAGATGCCGTGGCCTATTTCGGCGACGGCGACGAATGTCACATGGCCTTCCACTTCCCGCTCATGCCGCGGCTTTTCATGGCGCTGCACATGGAGGACCGGTTTCCGGTTCTGGATATTCTGGATCAAACCCCTGCCATACCGGATAGCTGTCAGTGGGCGATCTTCCTGCGCAACCATGATGAACTGACGCTGGAAATGGTCACCGATGAAGAACGAGACTATATGTACCGGTTCTATGCCCAGGACCCCCGCATGCGGATCAATCTCGGGATCCGGCGGAGACTTCTTCCCCTGCTCGGAAATCACCGCCGTCTCGCGGAGCTTGCAAACGCGCTGCTCTTCTCCCTGCCGGGTTCACCGGTAATTTACTATGGCGATGAAATCGGCATGGGCGATAACGTCTATCTCGGAGACCGTGATGGCGTGCGCACGCCGATGCAATGGAGTCCGGATCGCAACGCCGGGTTTTCACGCGCCAACCCTCAAAAGCTTTTTCTGCCGGTGATCATCTCTCCGGAATACCACTACGAAGTTGTCAATGTAGAGGTGCAATTAGCCAATCCACATTCCACTTTGTGGTGGATGAAACGCCTGATCGCCCTGCGGAAACGATTCAAAGCCTTCTGCCGCGGCTCCATCGAATTTCTCACACCCGACAATCATCGTATTTTGGCCTTCACTCGCAGCTATGAAAAGGAAAAGCTGCTGATTGTCTGCAATCTGTCACGGTTTGTCCAACATGTTCAGTTTGACCTTTCCGCATATCTTGGGATGATTCCGGTGGAGCTTTTCGGACGGACCCCTTTTCCGATCATCCAAACAACGCCTTATTTCCTGTCGCTCGGTCCCCACAGTTTTTATTGGTTCTACCTCACGCCGGCCCAAACGGTTGTTGATGGGACCATACCTCGGGCCGGAGAAACAGGAGTTCCAGTGGTGGAGTCAGATTGTGAAGAAGAAAATTTTTTCAACAGCAAGGCCACTGCGCAACTGGAGGCGGTTCTGCCAGGTTTTATTACCCGCAGCCGGTGGTTCAGCGGCAAAGCGCGACCGCTCAAACAGGTCGGCATCCTGGACATGTTTTTATTGACGAAAGAATCCCGGCGGTGGGCTATCGCCCTGGTGCAGGTGGACTACCTCTCCGGCAATATGGAAGTGTACGCCGTTCCCATGGCGCTGGCGGATGAGAACCAATCCGATCACCTGTGGCGGGAACATCCCGAGGCAGTCATTGCAAAACTCAAGTTCAAATGCAGGCAATCGACCTTTTTGCTGTATGATGCAATGGTGGATGCCGCCTTTGGCGAAGCGATGCTGGATGTTATGACCAATAAAAAATCCATTAGCGGGCGCCACGGACAGATGCGCGGTTCCACAACGCCTGCATTCCAGACTCTGCTTGCAAACGGCCACCCCCTGCCCTCACCGACCAAGATGCATATAGAGCAGAGCAACACATCAATCCGGTTCGGCGATATTCTGATTCTCAAACTCATCCGCAAGCTCTCACCAGGGATCAATCCGGACTTTGAAATCGGTAGGCTGCTCACCGAAAAACGATTTCCGCACTGCGCACCGACCGCAGGTGGAATCGAGCTTCGGCTAAACCAGGACGAACCGATGACCCTGGCCATCCTGCAAGGGTTTGTGACCAATCAGGGCGATGCGTGGAGTTACACCCTGGATTGCCTGGGCCGTTACTTCGATATGGCCATGGAACAACCCCCTGGAACATTGCCGGCCGCTTTCCCCGTCGATTTGCTGGACGTATCCCCATCCGGCGAGGTGGCTGAACCTATTGGATATTATTTGGAATCAGCCCGGTTGTTGGGCCGACGCACCGCTGAAATGCATGTCTGCCTGGCATCGGAACAGAGCTTGCCGGAATTCAAGCCTGAAGCGTTTTCCAAGCTCTACCAGCGTGCTTTGTACCAGTCCATGCGCACTCAGGTTGGCAAAACCCTGCTACTGCTGCGGCGGCAGTTCAACCGGCTGTCAGAGGGTCTGCGACCGCTGGCGGTTACTATCATGAAACACGAAAAATATCTGATGAACCGCTTCAAGGAGTTGCTTGACATCAAAATCGTCACCCTGCGCATCCGCTGTCACGGCGATTACCATCTCGGGCAGGTGCTTTTCACGGGAAGCGATTTTGTCATCATCGATTTCGAGGGCGAACCGGCCCGGCCCATCACGGAACGGCGCATCAAGCGCTCCGCTCTGCGCGATGTGGCCGGAATGTTGCGCTCGTTCCACTACGCCGCCCATGCCGTTCTGCTGCATCGGCATGAAAACGTAACTCCACCCGAGGCCATTGCGAAGTTGGAGCACTGGGCGGAGTTCTGGTATCGCTGGGTGAGCGCTGAGTTTCTAAAAAGTTATCTTCAGGAAGCTGGCGAGAGCCGGTTTATTCCTGCCACCCGCAATGAGCTGCGCGTCCTTCTGGAAACGCTGCTCATTGAAAAGGCGGTCTATGAGCTGTCCTACGAACTGAATAATCGCCCGGACTGGGTTGGAATCCCGCTGCGCGGGATCTGTCAACTACTGGGCGACAACCTAAACTGACACGAAACTCAAATTCATCGCTTGACACCTTTCAAATTTTCACATAATTCTTCATAGTATTCCAGCGTCTGCTGCGCAATGGCTTCCCAGCGGAAGTGCGATTCAACCCGCCGGCGGGATTCGGCCCCCATGATTTGTCGCCTCTCCGGTGCATGCAACAGCTCATTGATGGCTGCCGCCAGATCTCTGGCATACTGTTCCGGCCTTAATGGCTCCGGATCGGCGCTACTTACCGGATCGAAGGGGACCAAGATTCCGGTTTGACCGTGAACCACAACTTCGGGGATGCCCCCCACGGCCGCTGCAACCACCGGGGTGCCGCAGGCCATGGCTTCCAGGTTGATGATGCCGAAGGGTTCGTAAACCGATGGGCAGACAAACAATGTCGCATGGCTATAGAGTACGATAATTTGTTCCACTGGCACCATATCGGGAATCCAGATGATGTCGTTGGGGGCGCCGACCCGAGCGCGTTCGACTTCAACGCGCATTTCACGCGCAATCGCTTCCGTATCTGGTGCGCCGGCGCACAAAACGATCTGCACCCCTTCATTGATGTAAGGCAGCGCATGTACCAGATGAATGATCCCCTTTTGCCGAGTTAGGCGGCCGACAAAAAGCACATACGGTTTGAGCGGATCAATCCCGTAGGCAACAAGTATGTCGGGGTTCAGCGTCTTTTGGTATTGCCCGGTATCAATGCCGTTATAAATCACCCTGATCTTTTCAGCATCAGGCTGATAGCAGTTCATAATGTCGCTTTTCATGCCCTGCGACACAGCAATGATCCCGTCGGCATTCTCCATGGCGGTTTTCTCCAGCCAACCGCTGACATTGTAGCCGGTTCCTATCTGCTCCCGCTTCCATGGGCGCTTCGGCTCCAAAGAGTGGACGGTAATGACCAGGGGAATTTCCATGAACTGTTTGACCAGGCAGCCCGCCAGAAAGGCGTACCAGGTGTGGCAGTGTACAATGTCGGCATTTCCTGCCAGGCCGGTAATAGCGATATTGCGTCTCAGAACATCAATAACCTTTTCATTTGCCTCCCCCTGGCGGAAAAGATCCGGCATATCGGCAATCCCTGTCACATCAAAATTTGCGCCGGACTCTTGCTGATCGCCGAAACACAGCACCTTCAGTCGATGCCGGGCATCGTCCAGCCGTACCAGTTCGCGGCAGAGATAGTCCACATGGACACCTGCGCCTCCATATATGTGAGGTGGGTACTCGTTGGTTATCATCATGATTTTCATCGGCAGCCTCCAAACGGTGGATTTTTAAAGGGATTAAGTTCTTTACAACTTACATTTCGCTCATTTTTTTCAGCCAAAATTGATTTATATACTCCACTTTGATGGTAATTAGTATCTGAACTGAAACATCTAACTATTTGATAATAAATGACATAGCGTTTGATTTTAAAAACGTGGATTTAGTGGTTTTTAGTGGCTATTATTACTTTTATAATTTCCGAAAAAATAGATATATGTAAAATCAATATGTTAGTATTTGGCATTAGTTTTGCTTGTTAAAAATATTTATTTCAAAAAATGGTGAATATCCTAAATATTATCAAATTGTTAAGTGGTTTAAGTTCAGGCACTAATTAGGTGCGCTTCGGCCCGGTAAACCATGATACTTGAGCTTAGGACCAAAACGGCCCCTCTCATGTGTTGTTTTTTTATTTGTTCTCTGCAAGGCCCATAACCGTTCGAAATCCAGTGTCCGCGCACGACTCGAAAGGAAAACGATCAAGGACTGCTGGAATTGGGCCCCCGTCTCTGGGCTCGCCGACCATCCCTCCGATAACGACATGCCGATTTTCATGTGTCATATCTCTGGAAGGATCGGTCAATACTCGCAGCGCCCACTCGGCAGGTCCTTCGTTCATACCCCGAATACCAAATGCATTTGGAGTGTAAAAAGCGGCGGACATTGGTTCGTTTAGGTCGCGTGCAGGACTGGTCGGGATGTTTTTTCCGTTGGATTGCAGCCGATTGGCTCCTTCGATCAGTACGTACAACCACTCCGTTTGGGTGGGCAACCGTCTGCCGAAAAAATTTGCATAAGCTGACGCGCCGTAACCTGTCGCACGCAACACGGGATTGGATGCCATTGCAGCATCGCTGACATGAAACTCATTGTCGCGATACTCAATTGGCTCATAACCATCATATACCGCGCCCAGCAGGTACCAAATTGCACCATCGCCTTTCACAACACCATTTTCAATGATAATCCGCGCACGGTTTTGATTCAAAAAACCGACATATTGCAGGTTAGTTACCAAAAAAACATCCATATCAAATTCTGCGACTTCAACCGATTCGCCCGAGGATGATCCAAAACCGGATGGCAGGACCATCCTGCCGCCTGGAATGCGTTGCTGCCTTCCAACATACTCTATAGTGTCTTGTATCATCGCGTTTGATAACGATCTGCGGTCGTGGGACTGAATCGCTGAGCCCGTTTCTTTTTTATTATTGTCAACAATCGCAGGACTGTTTTCCCTGGAAATCGAAATATCGAATTCACCCATAAATTGCCAGAGCATCATGAGCAATACCGAAACTGCAGAGATAGCAACACCAGTCCTAATCCATTTGGACCTGGAAAATGTGGACGCTGGTTTCGGTTCTGTTGAAACATCCACCCGCTCAAGGGTTGAAACTGTATGAACGACTAAATCAATCCGGGCAAGTAACTCCTGCACGGATGCTATCCGTTCATTGCGGTCCTCCGCTGTAGCTTTTTGAATGATCAGGTCCAGTTGTTGAAAAAATGGATCGCTGGTTTGGTTCAGCCTGGCGCTTTTAAACGGAATCGTTCCTGGCTTGATTTTTCCCTCAACAGCTTCGTAGAGGATCTTGCCGAGAGAGAAAACATCGGCCCTTTGATCGGCTCTTTTAAAATCGGAAAAATGCTCCGGAGACATGTATTGAGGTGTGCCTTTTACATCAATGGATTGCGTGACCGACTTTAGTCTGTGTGAGCGCGCCAGGCCAAAGTCCGCAATCTTCGGGGTTTGATGATCCATAAGGATATTTTCAGGCTTCAGATCACGATGCACGATTCCGATACGGTGCAACGCCAGAACACCTTCCAGTACCAGCATGAAGCAATCTCTTAACCAGTCCCTGACTGCGACTTCGTCTGGAAAAAATCCATCTTCCGGCATGGTTGCCCGCAATGAACCACCAGGAACATATTCCATGGCGATATATTCAATCGTAGCATCTTTTTCGCATATTTTCAGGGTCACGGAATCGTAATCATATACTTGCAGAACGTTGGGATGGCAAACCTGAGCCATGGCCTGGACTTCACGCCGAAACCGCTGAACCGAAGTTTCGGCATCCTCATCGTCTTTTTCGATGGATTCCAGCCATTCCCTTGATATCACTTTTATGGCGACATCACGATTCAGATTGTTTTGATGCGCACGATAGACCTCGCCCATGCCGCCTTTATCAAGGAACTCAAGAATAACCCATTTATCATTAAGCACATCACCCATTTTCAGTGTGGTGCTACAAGATTCTGTCATTATGGATAGGCCCTTTTCATCATTCAAAGCTGAACTCTGCAACGATTGGATCAAATAAGCACCCCGATTATCGCTATGCAAAGGCGCCAAACTTCGTTGATTGATTGCCAGAACGTGCTGATCGAAAAACTCTCATACAACCCTTTTGGGGGTCTGCGAATCAACCGCCCAGCTCGGCAAATCCCGTTTTTCCGCCCTATAATAAATGTTTTTTTCCTCCCACAACTGTTCCATCCTTCTTAGTTGCGTCACAGCTTTCTCCCCGTCCAGAAAAGCAACGGCGGCAACCAGTGCGTTTATAAGGCTGAGAATCGTCACGTAGGACTCGATGAAACCGTCAAAACGGCACTTCGTCGTCAATATGTGATCCGAAAAAGGCGCGATCGGTGAAAACGGCGAGTCGGTCAGACTGACAACCACGGCTCCCGCCAGATGGGCCGCTTCAGCCACCTCAACCGTCAGGCGGGTGTAACGCGGAAAGGAGATAGCCAGCAGTAACGAATCGTGCGATATCATATTTACATCCCGCCACATTTCCCCGGTGCCCGGAACAATCAGTCGCACCCGCTTTCCCAGAAACCCGAGCGTACTCGACAGCAAAACGGCCAGAGAATGGGCGGACCGAAGTCCGAGGATGTTGATATCTTCGGCATCCTTGAGAACATGTGCAATCCGAATAATGTTGCTGGTGTCAAGATTCTCGGCGGTTTCCGCCAGATTTTTAGCGTCCTGTTGAACCGTCACTGATACGAGTTCGTCAACGCTGCTGATGTTCCGCGAGGTCTGTTTGAGTCGTGAAACAGTGTCATGCCCGGCCATCATGAAGGAGCGCAGGTGGTGCTTCATTTCTGGAAACCCATCGAAACCCAGAGTTTGCGCCAAGCGAACGACAGTGGCATCGGACACGCCAGAAACTTCGGCCAACTGGGCCACAGTCATAAACACAACATCACCTACATGTTGCAGGATGAAGTCGGCCAGCCTGGTCTGAAGCCGTGTCAGTGGAGTTTTTGGAAGGGGAAGCAACGCACCAGTGTTGGTCATTATACCTGCCTTTTGTAATTAATATTACAATTTATTTTTATTGTAATATTAATTACATCATGATATTCTTGTCAAGTTAAAATCACAGTTCCAATCAGAAATTTTGGTGACCACCTACAACAAGCCAAAAGAAAGCAAGAAAAAATGCAGAGTTATCCAGATTCATCATCGGATCAGTCTCGAATCGTGCTTAAAAGAAGAATTTGGGTATGGCGGGATATTTTTCGGCCATTGTCCGTGCACCCATCACAGGAACCATTCTGATTCTGGAAATGACAGGCGCCTACGATTTGTTGTTGCCGCTGATGATCGTCTCCATCATTTCATACAGCATTCCCGAGTATTTTAAAGACAAACCAATCTATGAAGCGCTGCTGAACAATGCCAAAATCTGAATATCCGAAGCACTGGCTTTAATGGGTGAACTGGACGAAGCCATTGCCATGTTCCAGTACCTTCTGAAAATTATGAATCCGGTTGGTCTCTTTTCAGAGGATTTTGATCCAAACACCAACCATTTACTTGGCAATTTCCCTCAAGCCTAAACCCACGTCGGGCTCATTAACACCGTGATGACCATCAGCGGTTTGATTGAAGCGCGGGATGGCAAAGTTCGCGCCTGGGTGTAATAACCTGCAAAGGAGACGATATATGTGGACAAGACAGACACTTCATGAACTGATCAGCAACAAGATGGCCGGCTATCGGTTCATCGTGGTCGCCAACCGCGAACCATTCATTCACAGGTATGTCGACGACCAAGTCACAGTGATAAAACCTGCCAGCGGGCTTGTAACGGCTATTGACCCGATTATGGACTCCAGCGGCGGCACATGGATTGCTCACGGTAGCGGGGATGCGGACCGCGAGGTGGTAGATGAATTCGATCGCATCCGGGTGCCGCCGGATAACCCGACGTACACGCTTCGCCGGGTGTGGTTGACCAAGGAGCAGGAGCAGGGATATTACTACGGACTGGCCAATGAAGGGTTATGGCCCTTATGTCACATCACATTCACACCCCCGGAGTTCCGCCCGGAAGACTGGAAGATGTACCGCGAGGTGAATCAGTTATATGCCGATGCCGTACTTCAGGAGGCCGGCGATGAACCGGCTTTTGTGTTCATCCAGGACTACCATTTCTGCCTTCTTCCGAGGATGCTTAAGAATGCCAACGCCAAGCTGATTGTAGCCCAGTTCTGGCACATCCCCTGGCCCAACCGGGAGGTGTTCCGGACATTCCCCTGGAAGGAGGAGCTGCTCGACGGGCTGCTTGGCAACGACCTGATCGGGTTCCATATCCGATACCACTGTCAGAACTTTCTCGACACTCTGGATCGGATGATCGAAGCGCGGGTGGATACGGATCGATTCCAGGTCATCTGTAAAGGTCAGACCACCATGATCCGAGAATTCCCAATCAGCATTGATTTCACCGAGCAAATGGCTCTGTCTCAAGCCCCGGAGGTAGATGCGGCGATGATCCGATGGAAAAAGCGGCTTGGAAAAACGGCGGATATCCTCGGTGTCGGGATTGAGCGGCTGGACTATTCCAAAGGCATTCCCCAGCGGCTGCGGGCGGTGAACTTCCTGCTGGAACAGCACCCCGAACTGTTGCGCCAGTTTGTGTTCCTGCAGATTGCCGCACCGTCACGATCGCACATTCCAGCATACCGAAAAATCGAAGACGAAGTCGAGAATCTGGTCGAGGAGATCAACTTCCGGTGGAAGGACCGGAACTGGCAGCCGATTGTGTTTCTGAAGGAACATCACGGCCCAGTGGACATGATGGCCCTTCATCGGTTGGCGCAGTTCTGCGTAGTCAGTTCATTGCACGACGGGATGAATCTCGTCGCCAAGGAATTTGTCGCCAGCCGTACCGACAATGACGGGGTGCTGATCCTGAGCGAGTTCACCGGAAGCGCCCGCGAGTTTACAGATGCCTTGCAGGTAAATCCGTTCGCCATTCATGAGATTGCCGATGCGATGCACCGGGCTGTCACGATGCTGCCGGATGAGCGAAAACGGCGCATGCAGCGTATGCGGGAACATCTCGAACAGCACAACGTCTACATGTGGGGCGGGAAAGTACTGTCGGAACTGCTGAAGTTCGACTTCCCGGAGAACACTTGATGCCCAAGCGGATAGCCCCTCAGCTCGACCTTCTTGCCGGAAAGATCCATTCCGCCCTGAAACTGCTACTTTTCACTGATTTTGACGGAACGTTGGTTGCAATCAAAGACCGGCCCTCGGAATGTTTTCTCGATCCGGCGGTCGGTCAGACACTGTCGGCTCTTGCCAGACAAGATCGCGTTTCTGTCGGCATAGTCAGTGGCCGGGAACTTGCGGATCTCCGGGCACGGGTCGGAGTTGACGGAATCGCATATGCAGGGAATCACGGACTTGAGATCGAGGGGCCCGGCTTTGCCTTCCGTGAGCCGAATGCCGTGAGTCTGATCAAGGAATTGCAGGAACTGTTGAACAATCTTTACCAAATAATCACCGAGTTTCCCGGTGCCTGGGTTCAGGACAAGGGGCTGTCTATAAGTGTCCACTATCGACAAATGAACCGCCCTGATATTTCTAACCTGCTCGAAGTGGTGCGCAAGGTTGCCTCACCCTACCTGAATTCTCAAAAAATCGTGCTCCGCAGCGGAAAAATGGTGCTGGAAATCCGGCCTGCTGTGGACTGGCACAAAGGGAAGGCCGTGGGTTGGTTAGCTAACCAAATGTCGCAGATTTGCGCAGAACCTTTGCTGATATATCTCGGTGACGACGATACCGATGAAGATGTTTTCGCGGCATGGCCCGAGGCGATCACTGTAAGTGTCGGAAAGAATCCCAACACCTTGGCGAATTACTCCGTTCATGATCCCAACGAAGTTCATGCCTTTTTGTGCTGGTTATTGAAACTTATCGTAGATTCTCGCAACCGATCTGAATCGTTGCCAAAAATGAATGAATGTTGTGAAACTGCTCCAAGACCCATGAGCCTCCCCGGGCCATCAACTGACAGGATGCTCTCATGAACGATGAAGAGAAAATTCCTTGCTGCCATTTTAATGCCGCCGGATATTGTTTCACAGACACTCATGGCCATCCCCATGATGGCGCTCTACGAAATCGGCATTCTCGGCGCCAGAATCTTTGTCCGCAAAAAACCTCAGGACGAGGACCTGGTTAAGTTATAACGGACACATTTATAACCACTTTATCTTTCCGCACAATGTGTAAGGACCCGAGACAGTCGGACGTTCGCAGTCTGGTGTACGGACTTTGAAACGATTAAAGGATGTCGTGTTATACCGATCCGCATAGGATGCCGCGACAAACGGCTAAACTGGCAATAAGCAATTGAATGTAAAGATGTTAACACGCCTTGTGGTGAAAAAGAATGCAATTTTCTGAAGTGAGGTTTTCCGGATGGGCATAGCCGCAGATATTGTCATTATCGTAGTTGCTGCCTTGATTGGCGCACTCATTGCGCAAAGAATCAAGCAACCGTTGATTTTGGGGTACATTCTTGCGGGGATCGTTGTGGGACCATACACAGGCGGAGTTACTGTTGGTGATATCCATGAAATAGAACTCTTGGCAGAAATCGGAGTGGCCCTTCTTCTCTTTGCGCTGGGGCTGGAGTTTTCAATCAGCGAATTAAAACTAGTACGGAATATCGCCCTATTCGGAACCCCTATTCAAATTCTGCTAACCATCGGTCTTGGCTTTTGTCTTGGTAAATATTTAGGGTTTTCCACAGTGCACGCATTATGGTTAGGTGCCTTAATATCACTTTCCAGCACTATGGTGACCCTGAAAACCCTCATGAACAAAAGGCTTGTGGGAACACTTTCCAGCCGGGTAATGATTGGGATGCTCATCGTTCAGGATATTGCCGTCATTCCGATGATGATTATCCTCCCTCAAATGAGCAACCCCGAAGCGGGCTTGCCCCTTTTAGTCATTGCCGTCATCAAGTCTGTTATCTTCCTGCTGCTCATGTTTTATCTGGGCAGAAAGCTACTCCCGTGGCTGCTGTCGCACGTTGCCCACTGGAACTCCAGGGAACTTTTCATTTTATCCATCACCGCCATAGGTCTTGGGGTGGGGTATGCCACATACCTCTTCGGGCTTTCTTTTGCTTTCGGCGCTTTTGTGGCGGGAATGGTTTTGAGCGAGTCCGATTATGGCCATCAAGCATTGAGTGACATTATTCCACTGAGGGACATCTTCGGTCTTTTGTTTTTTACATCGGTCGGTATGCTTCTTGACCCGGTTTATCTGTTCGAAAATTGGGTCAAGATCCTCTCCTTGGTTATAGTCATCGCAGTCTTCAAAGGTGCAATATTCTCCACGCTGGCAATTCTCTTCCGATACATCAACATTGTTCCCATTGCAATCGGGCTCGGGTTGTTTCAGGTGGGTGAATTTGCCTTTGTGCTGGCACGATTGGGACTTGAAACGAAGGCCATCGACCAAAGCATGTATTCTCTCGTCCTCGCCGTGTCGGTATTGAGTATGATGCTTACTCCATTTGCGTCGGCCATGGCGGCTCCCCTTTATAAATTTAAGAAACGACTATTCATGTATGAGCCGTTGCAAACAGAGAACATTCCGCATTCCGGACTTAAGGATCATGTCGTCATTGCCGGCGGCGGGCGGGTGGGACAACACATCGCCCAGGTCCTGACGCAACTCAATCTCCCTTTTGTGATTATTGAATTGAATCACCAGCGAATGCTTGAATGTAAGGCTGCAAAATATCCTGTCATCTATGGCGACATGAGTCAGTCAACGGTAATTGATGTTTCACGATTACCGGCAGCCAGTCTTTTGCTTATTACCACGCCTTCGGTTGTTACGTCACAGTCCATTGTAGAACAGGCCCTTCGTTTCAGACCGGAATTGCATATCATTGCCAGGGCCACTGGCGCTGATCACGCTCGGGCATTATATGAAAGTGGGGTTTATATGGCGATTCTGCCAGAGATGGAGGCGGGGCTGGAAATTGCAAGGCAGGCACTTCTCCACCTGGAAATTCCTGTGGCCTTTATTCAGCAATATACTGATGCCGTGAGACAAAAGATTTACGCGCCGATTTATCAATCGAGCAGTGACCATCAGCTTCTGACCAAATTTGACAATATAAAAAATATGTTAGAAATTTCATGGATTACTCTCATGCCCGGAAGCCCTCTTGTCAGTAAAAGCATTAAAGACGCAGCCGTTCGCACCAGAACCGGAGTATCAATTGTAGGAATTATCCATGAGAAAACATTCTATTCCAACCCGAAAGCGGATTATTCGTTTCAAGAAGGAGATCTGGTGGCGGTTGTCGGCAATCAGCAAGAACGAAATGAATTCAAAAGAATAGCTGGCTATCATGTAAGATGAGGAGGGAAATTTTATGAGAAAGATATCTTTTTTTATGCTTCTATTTATGTTTTTCGCAGTGAGCAACGCTTCTGCTTGCGATTGTGCTGATGAAGCAATAATTTTATCGAAAGGCCAGACTATTTATGTACCCGCATATTCACATATTTACAGTGGCAACCGTGAAAGGCCTTTTTTATTGACTATAACAGTCAGCATCAGAAATATTAATCCGAAGCAAACGATTAAAATCACGACAGTTGATTATTACGATACGCAGGGCAATCTGATAAAAAAAATTATGGACACACCGGTTACTTTACAACCATTAGAATCAATACGCTATGTTAT
>Ga0194058_10000828_pt1 | contig 15367 bp, 8 predicted proteins | sample SepL4417m_MetaG_FD_155490 | JGI IMG/M metagenome (GOLD analysis project Ga0194058, IMG submission 155490) | Anoxic zone freshwater microbial communities from boreal shield lake in IISD Experimental Lakes Area, Ontario, Canada - Sep2016-L442-17m | ecosystem: Environmental > Aquatic > Freshwater >... | reverse complement strand
GTTGAGCTCCTCTCCATCCGGCATGCCGTTGCCATTGGTATCCGGATTGAACGGGTCGGTGCCTAAGCGGATCTCAATCAGGTCGGTGAGCCCGTCGCTGTCGCTGTCCCGGGTGGACCACGGCTCTGCGATCAGCGGGTCGCCACCGCAGGCGGCTTCCTGCCCGTCGTTCAGACCGTCCGCATCGGTGTCGGTCTTGTTCGGATCAGTCCCCATGGCGAGCTCTTCGAGGATCGTTAGCCCGTCTTGGTCGTAATCTTCGAGGCCATCCGGGGTTCCATTTCCGTCGGTATCCGCGAGGTTCGGGTTCAGGTAGCCCCAGCCTCCCGAAGGGGTTCGATAGATCAGGCTTCTTTCCGCTCCGTCCGGGATGTTATCGCCGTCCGAGTCCTCTGCGTGGTTGGGATTTTTCCCAAGCTGGAATTCTTCGAGGTTGGTGTAGCCATCGTGGTCGGGGTCGCCCGAGGCATCTGCCGGGTCCAGCGGATCGAGGGCATTCGCGCGCTCCCATCCGTCGGGCATTCCGTCATGGTCGGTGTCCGGGTTTCTTGGGTCGGTGCCGATCACCCCCTCCTGTCCGTCCGTGAGCCCGTCGCCATCGGTGTCCCTGAGCCTCATGAGATAGTCAGCGCCTTGGGCCCAATGGTTGCCATCGGTATCCGCGTCCCCATCGGTGCGGTCGAGAGGATTGATCCCCGCGAGGACCTCGGCTCCGTCCGGAATGCCATCCGCGTCGGTATCCATGATTGTCGGATTGGTCCCGCGGGCGACCTCATCTCCATCGGAGAGCCCGTCATGGTCGGTATCGGCGCGCGTCGGATCCGTTCCTGCCGCGTATTCCTGGGCCAGCGTCAGGCCGTCGTTATCGGCATCCGAGTTAGGATCGTTCCCGGCGGTGCCCAGGTAGAGGAGCTCCCATGCATCGGGAATTCCATTTCCGGAGGTATCCAGGGGGAGGCGCAGCCGACCTGCGAGGTAGGATTCCACCTGGGAGCGTTCGGCGGCGGTGAGGGTCCGGTTGTAAACCAGCACCTCGGCCACCGCCCCATCGAAGCAGTTTCCGACATCCGGGCTGCCGCCGAGGTAGCGGGGCATGCTCACGTTCCCGCTCTGGGAGCCAGCAGCACTGCCCGAGCTTTTCCCGAGCTCGTCAAGCGAAGCCTGACCGCCGGAGTATTGCGCCGTGAGAACCCGCCATCCGGTTCCTTCAGATATCCCAAGACTGCCTTTGCACGGAGCATAATCGGTGCGCAGCTCATAGAACCCGACTCCGTTTGTCCCGACCGAGACGCAGGCCCCAACGGTCCCGATGAGCGAAGCATTGGGCTCTGAGGAATCCACCAGATAGGGCAGCTGGTAGGACGTCGCTCGAACCTCAAAATAGGCCTCCCTCCAATCGCGATTGGTATAGTAGTTGAGATCCACCCTCTGCGTGCCCCAGCTTTGAAAGTTCGTCGCGATCGCTGGCTGGGTGAGAAAATCTGCACAACACCGCGTGGGATCAGAGATGGAGAGCCCGACTCCGGCCCAGCCTGCGTAGGGATTTAGGGTGGTCGCGTTGATTTTCCCGTCGGTGACGTCGTACCGCTTCACGGTATCGGTGTATCCTGGCTGATAAGGACAGGTCGCCAAAGTTGGCTGCGGATACACTCCCCCTCTCGTTGCATAGCCGTAGACCCATATCGAAAACCTCTTATTTGCAGGCGTGGCTGGCATCGCGGCGGGCCAGGGGCTGGCCCCGGATCCTCGTGCTCCTGAAAACAGATACCGCTGGCCCGAAGTGCCGGCCGCACGGGAGGCGTAGTTTGTGGCCGCAGGGTGGGCCGTGCGCGAGGCGTCGGGGATGACGGCCGAAATGAGGGTAAAGTTGCCTGAACCCGAGAGAGGCAGCTCCATCCGCTGCGATGTGCCATCGAAATCGACCGCGCTGATGCCCTCGCGAACCGTTGGCACTGGCGCATTTGCGGCAACGCTTGTGGCCGGCCCACTCGAGGTGAGGCTTGCCCAGCTGGTGACCTTTCCGCTGGTCGTGGCGATGCCCTCTCCTCCCTTCAGCCACAATTGCAACCCTGCGGCAGGGACGGGCAAAGATCGCTGAAAAACAAATTCCACCAATGCCGCGCGGGCTGACGACTCTGTTGAGACGAGCAGATTTTCCAGCTCTGCGGGATTTGAGAACCGGACCCAGACCTTCGCCCGTCCGCTGGCATCCGTGCGGATGGTCTTGCTTGGCGCACCCGCGTCTGCGGCGGTGGGAGCTGAGGCGAATACCTGTCCCAGGGATTGAAAGAAGCAAAAGTGGACCGGGGCATTTTCCAGCGGTTGGAGCTGGCTATCGGTCACCTGGACCTCGAGCGGCGCTACGGGAATCCCCGAGGCCGGGATGCCCTGGTTATTGCCGCCCACGATTTGGATCTCCGGGCTCGCGCCATTGAAATAGTCGAGAGGGTCGGTGAGTACATGGAATTCCTCGAGGTTGGTCCGGCCGTCGCCATCCGTGTCCTCTGCGCGAGGCATGTCCGGCTGGCCGGAGTAGTAGCGCGCCCACCACGCGGGGATCTGCCCGGCGGGTGCGGAGAGGTCAAAGGCGAAGAGGTTTTTGGCCTGACCGATGTTGGCGGCGCTGAACGAGGCGTCGTCAGCGGTGGCCGGCGTCCATGGGTAGTTCGACGAGTATCCGACCTCGATGAGGCGGTCGCAGAACGGTTGGGCGAGGGCTTTGAGCTGGCCGAGGTTCACGGCGTTGTAGTTGCCATTCGTGCTGGCTTCGAGCGTCTGCTTGAGCGCGGTGAGGTTCGTGCCGGCTCCGCCGGGAAGGCGGGCATCCAGCTCCTCGCAGGCGCGCGCCGCGAGATTTTTGAGCTGCCCTTGGTTGATCGCCATGTAGTCGCCCGGCGGGTTGTAGCTGCCTGGCCAGCCCGGCGAGGCATTCGTGCTGGACAGGCGCGGGATGACATCGCGCTCGAACCACCAGGCCGGGTAGGCAGACGGCTTGTTGGCGGGAACCGGTGAGGCCGCGAACACGGCGAGGGCGCAAGCGAAGCAGAACAGGCCGAGGACCAGAAGGAATGGGACGTTCACTCTTGCGCTCTTGTCGGATTGGCTGGGGTTCGGCCGATTCATGCGAAAAGGGATTTCTTAACCGCAGAGAACGCGGGGAAGAGGGAGGGAAGAGGGTTCCCGCGGAGGCGCAGAGGCGCGGAGAAGAAAAAGCGAAGAGGTTTAACCGCGGATTTTCGCAGACTGACGCAGATTGAGGAGTTGGAATGAGTAAAGAACCTCGGGGCAAGCCCCGAGGCATTTGGAGGGACCGGCTCTGTCCGGTCCGTTGCGATCCATGGACGACACGGAGGTCGTCCCTCCAGGAGCAAAGCCGAAGCAAGCATCGGGGTATCAGACCCAAAGGGAATGAGGCTCGGATCGCATACCTCTGGCGGATGGGCGACTTGTTTTACTGGCTTTCTGTCAGTTTGAAATCTGCGTTCATCTGCGCAAATCTGCGGTAAAAACTCTTCTCTCATCCTCTGGGCGCTCTGTGGTTCAAATGCTTTTGCTTCTATTTACTGGGCCGTGAAGCTGCCCATCGAGAGGTCGCCTTGAGGTTCGATTTGGATCTTACTGCGCCCGGTGGTTGCGATGATAGCCCCGGTGATTGTCGTGTTGCCGCTGATCGTGGTGTCGCCGTTCTTCTTCACGACCAGGGCGTTCGAGCGGGCGGCGGCCGACTCCCCGTTGCCGATGACGAAGAGGTCGTCGGTGGGGATCCATGAATCGGCATTTCCTTGGGCAATGTTATAGCGACCGAGGACCAGCGATTCGTAGGCCTGAGCGGTAGTGAATTCGCCAAAAGCAGCGGACACTCTTCCCAGGGTGGTTGTATTTAGGCCAGTCGTGAAGGAGATAACTCCTGAAGCCTTCGTGCCGCAGCCGAGAGCAAAAGAAGTCCATCCAGATGCCCACGTAGAATAGCCGAAGGCTGCGGAGACGTCTCCTGAAGCCGTATTGCCGTACCCGCCGATTGCGGCGGAGAGGTATCCAGAAGCCGTAGTATTGTAACCGAGAGCCGTGGAGTAGTCTCCGGAAGCTGCCGTGTTCGAGCCAAGTCCAGTTGCGGCGATTCCTGTGGCAGTTGCGTTACTCCCGCTCGCAAACGAATTCGCCCCCGAGGCCACATTATTTGCGCCGAGCGTGATGCCGTTGGCAAAGTTGACTTTTCCGTCGGTGGTGACCGTGGCGGCAGAGGTCCCATTCGAGGAAACCAAGGCTGAACTGCGGAGGGAGGCGGCGTTGGCCAGGACCGTGCCGTCCGAAAGCGTGAGAGCGCGTCCCGCAGGGAGCGTGATGCCGTTAGCCGGGGAGAATGAGAGGCTGGCATTGCCGGTCGAGTCCGTAAGCGTGAGGTTTCCGCTGATCGTCGTATCGCCATTCTTTCTGACGACGAAGGCGTTGGCGCGGGTTGTGGCGTTTCCGCCGTTGCCGATGACGAAGAGGTCGTCAGTCGCGACCCAGGTGGTCGCGTTGCCTTGGATAATGTTATAACGACCGAGGACAAGAGAGTCGAAGGCTTGGGCGTGGGTCCTTTCGCCAAAGGAGGCTGTCATATCCCCAGATGCACTCGTTCCACAGCCAAAGGCGGCGGCCGCATATCCATGGGTTACTGACCCAGCACCGGTTGCGAGCGAGCAAACGCCATTTGCCTCCGTGCCAGAATTCAAGGCAGCCGAGTAGTCACCGTTGGCCACGGATCCGTATCCAATCGCAATGGAGACCAAGCCGGTTGACACTGAGCATTGCCCGATGACAGTGGACGATGCCCCAGATGCCGTTGAGCTGTAACCGAGAGCTGTGGACATGCGTCCGGAGGCTACCGTATTAGCCCCAAAAGCCGTGGAGTAGTCGCTGGAAGCTTTCGTGTTCGAGCCAAATGCCGTTGCGGCGATTCCTGTGGCACTTGCGTTACTCCCGCTCGCAAACGAGTTTGCCCCCGAAGCCACGTTATTTGTGCCGAGGGTGATGCCGTTGGCGAAATTGACTTTTCCGTCAGTCGTAGCTGTGGCGGCGGCGGTTCCGTTTGTTGTGAAGAGAGATGTGCTGCGGAGCGAGGCGGCGTTTGCAAGCGGCGTTCCGTCGGCGAGGGTGAGCGAAGCGCCTGTCTGGATGGCGATTCCGTTGGGTGCTTGGAGTTGGCCGTTTGTTGCGACCGAGACGGCGATGTTGCCGCTTGCGGTGTAGAGGGCCGAACTGCGGAGGGAGGCGGCGTTGGCCAGGACCGTGCCATCGGAGAGAGTGAGGGTTCCGGTGATTGTCGTGTTGCCGCTGATCGTGGTGTCGCCGTTCTTCTTCACGGCCAGGGCGTTCGCGCGTGCTGTGTCAGACTCCCCGTTGCCGATGACGAAGAGATCGTCGGTGGGGATCCATGTGGTGGCATCGCCTTGGACGATGTTGAAGCGGCCGAAAGCAGCCGAATCGTTGGCTTGAGCAGTCGTTTGTTCCCCGAAAGAAGTGGTCATGCTTCCGGTGGCCCGTGTTGCAAAACCAAGAGCAGTGGAGGCGTATCCAGCGGCGTATGACCATTTTCCTAATGCGGTGGAATAGGCGCCACTGGCATTTGTTCCGTAATTACCCGCGAGGGCAAAGGATCCAGAAGCAGACGTGTCAGCGCCGAGCGCAACAGCGGCCCAACCGCTTGCAACTGAGTTATATCCAGCGGAAAAGCTGGCTACGCCAATCGCCTTTGTATTGCAGCCGAGGGCTGCGCTGTAGTCACAAGCGTAGGTATTCATGCCGAGCGAGGTTGCGGCGATTCCCGTGGCAGTTGCGTTGCTCCCGCTCGCAAACGAGTTTGCCCCCGAGGCCACATTATTTGTGCCGAGCGTGATGCCGTTGGCAAAGTTGACTTTTCCGTCGGTGGTGACGGTCGCTGCGACATTTCCGGACGAAGCATACAGCGACGATGCGCGTCCGCTGGAAAGGGTCGAGCCGTCGGCGAATGTGAGGGTTGCGTTGGGAGAAATCATCACGTTCTTGCTGAACGTGACATTTCCTGCGGTGAGACCCGCAGGAATGTTGACAGCTCCTGTTGCGCCTATCGTGAGCGAGCTGTCAGGTGCGTTTCCGTCGATCACAAGGGGATTGGCGTTCCCTGTGCTATTTGTAATGAGAAACGGATAGTTTTGGGCTGAAGATCCCACCCCAATCGCCCAAGTGCGCGCACTCTGCCTATTCAGCGTGACCTCAGGGGTTCCATTCGAAGTGACGAACAACTTGCCGAGGCCGTTTACGACAACGCCATTCGTGTTTGTGCTGTCAAAGAAGCGCCCGGGGCTTCTAGCAATTGTGTAGTTGCCAGATAGTGCAGGATAAATGGTTGCCACGGTAGTCAGCTGGGTGGCGCTATCCACAGATTTGATCATATATCCAGACACGGTGTCGCCTGGAGCGACGGCAGAGGTGAATGCCGTTCCGGTGCCGGCAATCGTGTAGCTCCCCACTGGACCAGAGATCGTCCCATTCCCCGGAGCTGCAGCACTGGCTTGCGAGTGAAGGGTGCCTCGTGGGGTGGAAGTGCCGATTCCGAGCGTGGCATTATTGCTCAACGTGACATTTTTTGTAAATGTTGCGGTGTTATTGAACGTGGCAGCGCCGGTATGCGTGGTTGTGCCAAGCGTCGTGGTTCCTGTGACTGCGAGGTTTTTGGAGGCGCTGACATCGCCGCTCTTTTTGACGACGAAAGCATTCGCACGGGCAGTGGCGTTGCCTCCGATGCCGATGGTGAAGAGGTCGTCGGTGGCGACCCACGCGGTCGAGTTGCCCTGGGCGACGTTGAACCGGCCGAGGACGAGCGAGTCGTAGGCTTGGGCGATCGTGCCTTCGCCGAAGGCTGTTGCCGAGGTGCCTGTGGCCGTGGCATTGCTGCCGCTCGCGAGGGAGCTACTGCCCGAGGCCGTCGAGTTGGAGCCGTGGGCCGTAGCCGATATTCCGGAGGCCGTGGCATTGTTACCGCTTGCGAAGGCGTTTGTCCCGGACGCGGTATTGTTGGTGCCGAGGGTGACGCCATTCGGAAAATTCACTTTTCCGTTGGGGGATGTGCTGGCGGAGACGGTTCCATTGGATGTGAAGAGAGACGAATTGCGCGCGCTTGTGAGAATCGTGCCGTCGGAAAATTGGACCCCGGGGCCAGTTCCGGCCAGCGTGATCAGTCCCGTATTGGGATTGAGGATGATCCCAGGCGCGCCGGCTGCGCCGAACAGGCTCAGCGCGTTGAGCGAATCCAGCAGCATCTTGTTCATTGGGATTCCGACGCCGTTATCCTGCCAGGAAAACGTGGTGCCCGGGCGGGTCGAGGTGAGGCCGAGAGTGAACGTTGTCCCATTCTCTGTGTAATGCCACAAGGCCGCCGACTGGCTGGTGCCGGTCGTGCCGAAATCGAGATCCCCCGCAATATGCGCCTCGCCCTGGACGGTCAGGTCGCCGGCCTCGGCCCCCGAGGCATTGACCGCGAAATTCCCGGCTGACTCGCTGGCGGCCAGGATCGGATGAGTTCCCAGCGCGATCGCCGCAGCGATTCCGGCCAGTTGGTGTGAAAATTTGATAGCAGGCTTCATGGTTTTTTTTCGGAGAGGGCGGGAAGATACCAAACCCGGAGGGAGGCTGTATCTACGTAGTTTTACGAAAAATGCAGCGCCTCAGGTAAAAATGGAGCGGCGCCGCCCTCGTCCTCGTGGGATTGGAATCGGAGGAGGGACCGCGAACGATTTTCGCCATCGGGCCGGGGGCGACCCGACTCCTTTGGTAGAAGCGAATGAAGTACCCCGGGGCAAGCCCCGAGGCATTTGGAGGGACCGGCTCTGTCCGGTCCGTTGCTATCGACGGACGACACGGAGGTCGTCCCTCCAGCAGCGAGGCCGAAGCAAGCTTCGGGGTATCAGACCCATAGCGTATGAATCGAACGCCTACGGGTGGAGCATCTATCGCGCTGACGGCCCCCGGGCGCCCCGGAAGCTGCGCCAGCGATCCAGGGGCAGGGAGGCGATCGCCATCAGCACGAGCTGGCTGACCACGAACCCGGCGAGCCACGGCACCGCCCTGTTCATGAACCCATAAGAGTGCAGGCCAACGCCGAGCATGTTCACCCCGAACCAGGAGAAGCTCGTGATCGCGCTCCCGAAGATCGCCATCACCATCAGCCCGCGCTGCCCGATGAGCCCGCCCAGGCGGGCGTGCAGGATGATCGCGCACCAGAGCACGATGAGCAGCGCCCCGTTTTCCTTAGGATCCCAGCCCCAAAACCGGCCCCATGACTGGTCGGCCCAGATGCCGCCGAGCACGGTGCCCACAAAGCTGAAAAGCGTTGCGAAGCAGATCACGCCGTAGGTCATCCGGGCGAGCGATTGCGCCGACTCCTTCGTCAGCGAGCGGGTGAACACCCCGCGCAGGACATAGATGATCGCGAGGGTGCCAGCGAGGAACATCGCGGAGTAGCCGAGCGTGATCGTCACCACGTGGGTCGCAAGCCAGATGTTTGTGTCGAGCATCGCCTGCAGCATCTCCAGCGTGTCCCCGCTGCCGGCGAGGTGGTGCGCGATGATCAGCGTGAGGAACCCGATCGCTGCGGCGCACGCCGATCCGACGCCATCCCGAAAAATCTTTTCCAGGATGAGCCCGATGATCACCGTCCCCCAGCCGATAAAGACTGCCGACGAGTAGAGGTTGGTGACCGGCGGGCGCCCCTGGAGATACATCCGCGAGCCAAGCCCGAAGGTATGGATGGCGAACGCGAGGATCAGCACGTAAAATGCCGCGCTGGCCAAGCTCCGGCTCGCGCCCAACCACGAGGCGCACACGACCAGAAACGCGAGCACATAAAGCCCCATGGCCTGGTAAAACGGCTCGAGCCGGTTGAAGAGAAACTCGTATGCCGCGTGTCCGGACGCCTGCGGCTCGTTCTTCGCCATCCAGCCGGACAGCTCGCCAAGCTGCCGGTTGAACTGCGCGGGATCCCCGGCCTGATAGGCGTCGCCGGCGCGGGCATACGCACCGGCGACCGGGCTCAGCTCCCCGGTCGAGATCGTCTGCAGCAGGCTTGCTCCCATCGACAGCCACTCCTCGCGCGGAGCCGCGCCCCCCCGGCTCGGCGGCACGGGCAGCACGTATCCCATCTCGGCCATCGTCTCGCAAAGCGCGGTGAGCTTCGCAAAGGAATCAAACGCCCCCTGATCGAACATTTCGTTCTTCGCGCGCCGCTTGATCGCCTCGAGCCCGGCCGGAAGCGTTTTTACCCCGGCTGCGATCTCGCCGGAGAAATCCTTCGCCCCCTCCGGTCGCAGGCTATTTTTCAGGCGCTGGTAAACGACCAGCGAGTTGAGCAGGTTGAAGGTTGCCGTCTGGAAAGGCGTGCGCTTTGCTGGCTCGATCTTTTCGGCGTGCTGCCCCTGGATGCCGATTCTTTCAAAGAACGGCTGGAGCTCGGAGAAGCTGAAATACTTCCGGTCGTTCTGCTCCCACCCGAACAGGCCGAGCACTTCGGGGTTGTTGATGACGAATGCCGGGTAGCTGTCTGCGAGGGGGGCGTTGAACATCGCGTCCGCCAGCCAGCGCGTGGCGCTGAGCGTGCGGCCGTCGTCCAGCCGCAGGGTCTGCTTGCCGCGGAGGATGAGCAGCGCGTTGCGCGCCACCGTGTCGAACGGCTTGTTCCGGCCCTCGGAGAGCACGGGAAGCTTTCCGAACGCGGAGATGTCGAAATCTCCAGGGGCGGATTTTGGCATCCGTGAGCTTGATGCGACCCAAAGCACAGCCCCCGCCAAAACGATCCATGGAAAATAGCGTTTCATTTTGCGGAGCGGGATTTCCGCCGGCGTAAAAATCCGGCAAAGTGGTAGGTGAGCTGGAAAAGCAGCCCTGCGCTGACGATGACGCAGGCGAGGTACGGCGCGATGAAGCTCGGGTTATAGACGACCTGGAGGATCGTGGCCGCCTCGTTCTCCTCGAACCCCGACTGGAAAAACGTCTCGCCGCGATACCGCAGCGGGTGGTTCATAGAGATGAGCACGTCCCGGCGCTCGTTCCGCTCCGGGTCGTTCAGCACCGCGCGGCTCGCAAAGTTTTTTGCGATCTGAGTTCCGGCATAGCGCTCGTGGGTGAACTTCTGCAGCGTCAGGCTGAACGGCTTGTAATACCTCGCCTGGCGCATCACGAGCCGGTAGGGCTTGCCCGCGAAGGAAAATGTCTGCGGCTCGAGCTGCGCTGAGACAAGCCATGTATCGGAGGCCGGCGAAGGGGCTCCTCCGGAAGAGATCTCGATCACCGCGCCTGCCGAGTCGCGGGAGTTCTCGGCCGTCGCGTGCGGCATGCTGGACAGCGCGATGTGCGCGCCCGCGCCCCGGGTGGCCGCAGGGGCCGCATTCGCTCCGGCCTGCTCGAGCGGCTGAAGCTGCGCGTTCTGGTAAAAACTCCTGACGGTGATCTGGAAGGGAAGGCTGCCCGGAGCGATGGTTCCTCCGCGCTTCAGCCGACCCTCGGGGATCGCCGTAACATGATCAAAATCCTTGTCCGAACCGTCAATCAGCGCCAGCTCGATCGCCCGGAAATCCTCGGAGTAGTTTTTTGTTTCTCCTGGTGCCAGGCGCATGAAGCTTTCGACCGAGAACAGATCGGTAAAAAGCCCTCCCGCGAGCATGATGATCAGCCCGGCGTGGGTGAGGTGGATGCCGAGCTTGCTCCACGACCAGCGGAACCTGCGCAGGTGAGCTGCGACCAGGTTGACGAGCAGCACGCCGCCGATCAGATGTCCGCCCGGGAATACCGGGAGGGCCAGGCCCTGCGACCCGGCCGGCCACCAGACGATCAGGCTTTGAAAATACCGCTCCTGAACTTCATGGATGCCGAAGCTCACCTGCGCCAGCGTCCCCACAAAGACCAGCACCATCGCTGCGGAGAGGCAGACGATCGTAAGCTTCAGCGACGAGATGAAATCAAGGAATCGGCGGGCCATTTCGGTCAGGGTGGCAATGGCCCCGGCTCGAGGGGCTTTGGAGAAGCGGGCCGTGCGAGGCCCACGGTCCCTATCCATTGGACAAACGCCTCTTTCTGCGACCCGGCGAGGGCAGCATTTCCACGCATCTTGAAAAAGAATGTTCTGCCGGCCCCGGAGGCGATGCCCGCGACGATTCGCCCGTCCTTGGCCGGATCTCCGCCTTCCGGCAGGCCCTCGAGATCGACGAGCGTGACGTCGCCGAGCGGCGAACCCATGTGGCTGACGATCTTCGCAAGCTGGCTGGCGGTAATTTCCGGCTGGCCGAGCTGCGACAGCCAGCGGTTGATGTTATCGAGGACGCCGCCCCCGGGCCCCGCAAGGATCACCAGAGAAATGTCGGCGCTCTCCCCGCTGTCCCCTTTGACAAGGAAGCTCTCCTGCCGCATCGACGAGAGCGGCTTCACCTCCCAGCTTGCTGGCGGGTTGCCAGTCACAACCTCCTGCGCAGGGACAGCGGATTCCTCGCGGGCGCCTGCGGCCTGGCCCTCCGGCTCCGCTTTCGAGGCGCGATAAACCTTCGTGGCATCCTTGTCCTTGCAGCCGGAAAAGAGCCCGCATGCAAAAAGCAGCCAGCAGAGAATCGCCCGGGGAAATTTCATAAGAAACCCGAACGGATCGATGGTCAGTCCGTGCATACGTGCAGTTTCTTGATCAGCGCAGCCACCGGCGTTTCTTTCTTATTCGGGAACCGACCCACCGCGCGGCTGATGTTGCTGCGATCTCCCATCCCCAGCGTTTGGCAAACCCACTCATCACCTACGACCGCATCGGCAGGGCGTCCTCGCCTCACTGGGAAATTTCGGCGAGGAACTTCTGGGCGATCGGCATGCGTCGGCCGATCCCGAACGCGCGTCCGGTGACCTTCAATCCCGGAGCGGCCTGCTCGCGTTTGTATTCGTTGAGGTCCACGCGGCGGATCACCCAGCGGACGGTTTCCTCCTCAAAGCCGCGCGCGCTGATCGCCCGGGCGCTGAAGTGCTCTTCGACATAGAGGCGGAGGATCTCGTCGAGGATCTCGTAGGGCGGGAGCGAGTCCTGGTCGGTCTGGTTCGGACGCAGCTCCGCGCTCGGAGGCTTTTCGATCGTGCGCCTGGGGATCACGTCGCGGCCGGCGCTGCGGTTGAGAAATTCGGCGAGCCGGCAAACTGCGGTTTTTGGGAGGTCCGAGATGACCGCGAGCCCGCCGCACATATCGCCGTAGAGGGTGCAATACCCGACCGCCAGCTCGCTCTTGTTGCCGGTCGTGAGCAGGAGGTGGCCGAACTTGTTCGAGAGCGACATGAGGGTGAGCCCGCGCAGCCGGGCCTGCATGTTCTCTTCTGTCGTGTCCTCTGCGGCCCCGGCAAACGATTCCGCCATCTGAGCTTTGAGGGCTTCGAAGCTGGCCGAGATCGGGATTTTCAGGCATTTCATGCCGAGGTTTTTTGCGAGGAGGAGGGCGTCCTCGACGCTGTGTTCCGAGGAGAACGGCGAGGGCATGGCGACCCCCGTGACGCGGTCTGCTCCGAGCGCCTCGACCGCCAGGCAGGCCGTCACCGCGCTGTCAATCCCGCCGCTGAGCCCGAGCACCGCCGTGCGGAACCCGCATTTGTTCATGTAGTCGCGGAGCCCCAGCACCAGGGCATCGCGCAGGTCGCGCAGGTCGTTGATGGGTTCGTGCTGCCAGGGGATCAGGCTTGCCTGCGAGCCTTCCCCGCAGAACTCGGCCTCGTGGTTCATATCGCCGATGTCGAGCAGGAACGATCCCTCCCGAAACCCGGGGGCCTGGATCCAGAGGGCGCCGTCAGACGTGGCCGCGAGCGAATGCCCGTCAAAGACGAGCTGGTCGTTCCCGCCCACGGCATTGCAGTAAAAGAACGGGATCCGGTGCCTGCCGGCCTGCAGGCGGATCATCTCCCGCCTTTGCTCGGGCTTTCCGACATGGAATGGGGATGCGCTGATATTCAGGATCGCGGCGGCTCCGGCAGCCACGAGATCGCGAACCGGATCATGCACGTAGAGCCCGCGCGGGAGGAACTCCGGAGTCCAGATGTCCTCGCAAATCGTGATCCCAATTTTTCGGCCGCCGATTTCGATCGGAGCGACGGATCCGGCAGGCTCAAAATACCGCGCCTCATCGAAGACGTCGTATGTCGGCAGCAGGGATTTGAAGACCTTCCGGATCGGCTGCCCGCGCTCGAGAACGGCTGCCGCATTGCGGAACGGACGCCCGGAGGCATGCGTGTCCACGTAGCCGACCACCCAGGCCGCCTGCCCGACCTGCGCGTGCAGCTCCTCGAGCGCCTTCAGGTTTGCAGGGACAAAATCGGATTTAAAAACGAGATCCTGCGGCGGGTAGCCGGCCAGGGAAAGCTCGGGAGTGAGGATGATCTCCGCCCCCTGACGTTCGAGGCTGGCGGCCGCCGAGGCGATCTTTTCCGCATTCCCTGCGAAGTCGCCGACGGTCGAGTTGATCTGTGCGATCCCTATTTTCACCAGAACCCCCATTGCCGGGTCGCCATGATGTAGATGCCGAGCCCGAGGTTTGTGATCGCATGCGCGGCCACGCAGGCCGCCAGGCTTTTCGTTTTGACGAGCAGCCCGTTGTAGATGCATCCGGTCAGGAAGGCAGATGGCCAGTCGGGCATCCCATGCGCCAGCATGAAAAGCCCCGCCACACCAAAAAATGAGAGCGGGCGGAACGCGCCCAGCGCGACATTTCCAAAATCCTCCCGGATCAGGTAGCGCATCAGAAATCCGCGCCAGAAGATCTCCTCGACGAGCGGCACGATGACGACGAGCCGGGCGAAGCGCGCGGCAACCGTCAGCCAATAGACCGCGGGGGTCGCAGAAAAAACTGTCGGGTCGAACCCCTCCGTGCGCCGGGCTAAGCCGAAGAGCTCCTGAGGGGACAGCCAGAGGGCGAGGACGAGCAGCCCGGCCACTGCGGCCGCAAGGAAACCGCCCGCATTTCCGAAGTCGTAGCGCCTCCAGTAGAAAACGATCGCCGCCCCGCACAGTAAGGTCTGGAGCGGGTAAACCCAATATTCCGGCCTGCTGAGCAGGAGGTTTTCCGACCCTCCTCCGAGGCTCCTTACGCCCGCTGCGAGCGCCAGCCCGCCCATGAAAATGCCAAACGGCAGGACGTAGGCGGAGAGCTGGTCGTGGTTGGCGCGGTCCATGGCGATCCTGCATCCTACCCGAAACCGGCCCACGGTGGGAACACTTTTGCTTTCCGTCAGCCCATCCGCTCTGCTAATGCCTTAGCGCGTGACGAAAAATCCCGTCTATCATTTCTTTTACTCCCCGGGAAATGTGGGACCGCTCATCCTGCGGCTCTCTCTCTCTGGAATCTTTTTTTACCATGGAACCCAGAAGGCGCTGGGATGGTTTGGCGGGCCGGGGTGGCAGGGAGCCGTTGAGGCTTTGGCCGGGTTCGGGCTGCCGGCCGTGGTGACCTCCCTGGTGATCGCCATGGAGATCGCCATCTCCCTCTCGCTGTTTTTTGGGTTTCTGACGCGGCTTGCAGGGATCGCGGCCGCGATCGTGATGTCCGGTGCCCTGATCGTTCTGTCCGGGCAAGGGGCGGCCTTTGCAGATCTGGAGCTTCCGGGAATCATCTTGGCTGCGGGCCTCGCCATTGCCTGCCTCGGCGGCGGAGCCCTCTCCATCGACCGAGCGATCAGCCGGAACCTCCTTCCGCTCGTTGGATAATACCGGCATTTCCCGAAGATCGGTCCGGGCGGCCGCCGCCGGCGCGGGGATCTTCACCGCCGCATATTTTCTTATTGCTTCCGGGCTCCTGCGGCGGTGGCTGCGGAAATCTGCGCCTCCCCCCTGTGATTTATCCGGGCTCGAGCCCGCCACGTTTTTTCGCCCGATCAAATCCGGCGAGCCCGGGCTAGCGCGGAATCTGGAGGCCTTTCTCGAGGGGGTCGAGCCGGGCGACCGGATCCTCTTCGGCGCGTCCGGCGCCGCCGAGCGCGCGCTCTGCGCGGCGCTCGCCAGGAAATTTCCGAATCTGGACATCCAATGTCCCCCCCTCGGCGGCTTGGCATGCTTGAACCCAAAGGTCGGGAAGCTCGTGCAGATGGAGCCTCTGGCGACACACGACCGGTGGATCGTCCTCGATAGCGATGCCTGCGCTGACGGCCGGTTTTTGCGGGCCTTCCGCCTCGAGTGGCAGGAGTCCGCAGCCGCCGCATTTTCGGCCCCGTATGTTTTTGAGGATGGGGGGTGCCTGGCCTCCCGGCTCGACGCGGCGGGGACCGAGCTCGCTCTCTGGCCTGGCGTGGCGGTCCTCCGCGCCGCCGGGCGCGTGGATTTTCTTGCCGGCGCCTGCATGGGGGTCAAGGG
>Ga0194058_10000824_pt1 | contig 15389 bp, 12 predicted proteins | sample SepL4417m_MetaG_FD_155490 | JGI IMG/M metagenome (GOLD analysis project Ga0194058, IMG submission 155490) | Anoxic zone freshwater microbial communities from boreal shield lake in IISD Experimental Lakes Area, Ontario, Canada - Sep2016-L442-17m | ecosystem: Environmental > Aquatic > Freshwater... | reverse complement strand
ATCTTGGGTGGTGGCTTTGGCGGCATGGCCGCAGCAAAAGCCTTGGGCAAAGACGCCCACATAACCGTCGTTGATCGCCATAATTTTCAAACTTTCCTGCCGTTGCTTTACCAGGTATCGACCGCTGGCCTCGCTGCCGATCATGTTGCATATCCAATTCGAGGCGCTCTTCGATCCTTCAATGGCCAATTTCGAATGGGATCACCAATATCGCTGGATCATAAGAACAATACGATAAAGCTAGATTCCAGTGAGGTTCTACCTTTCGATCATCTAATTGTTGCCCTTGGTTCAGTCACCGCTGATTTTGGAACTCCTGGTGTTGATGAATATGCACTCGGCATGAAATCAATCCACGAAGCGCTAACTATTCGCGCCGAGGTAATGCGTCGCTTTGAAGATCTCTGCCGCTTCGAAGATGACACGCGATTTGGAATCACCGTGGTTGGTGGTGGTCCTACTGGCGTTGAGATGGCTGGCGCACTTGCTGAATTAGTTCGTGGTCCGCTAATGAACGATCAGAAGCATGCCGCGAACCATATTGATATTTCCTTGCTCGAAGCTGGGCCAAGACTGCTGCCGATGTTCTCGCCATCCCTCTCTGAAAAGACCAAGGTCTCACTTGAAAAACTTGGGGTCAAAGTTTTAGTAAATACTGCGGTAAAAGAAGTTGCACCTCGCAAACTTTTGCTTCGCGATGGCACGCAAATCCCAAGTGAAGTAACGGTTTGGGCTGCCGGTGTTAAAGGCTCACCAGCGCTCGAGCGACTCTCGCTTCCACTCGATGGCACTCGGCTAAAAGTTGCACCAACTCTCGAAGTTGAGAACTATCCAAATATTTGGGGCATCGGAGATTTATCTGGCGCAAAGGATAAACAGGGTCGCTTCCTACCAATGGTTGCACCTGTAGCAATGCAGCAAGGTCGCTTCATCGCCACCCAAATTTTGCGCAAAGCAAAGGGCGCCGAACTTAAAGAATTTCATTACAAAGATAAGGGCTCGATGGCAACGATCGGTCGCCATAAAGCGGTCGTAGAAGTTAAGAAGATTCGCTTCTCGGGCTATCCTGCTTGGGCAACTTGGTTATTCCTACACCTCTTCTACTTAATGGGTGGCCGAAATCGAATTGGCACAATCGCCGATTGGCTCTGGAACTACTTCACCTTTGATCGTGGAAATCGCCACATCATGGACTCTATGTAACATGAAGGTTTTAGAACTATGAAGAAGGGTTACATCGACCTTCGTGGTCACAAGACCTGGTCGGTGCAATGGAATAAAAAAGGTGAGCCTGTCCTGTTACTCCATGGGGGTTTAAGTTCCACCGAGGATTGGGCGGATTGCATTCTGCCAGCAATTAAGAAAAATAAAGTCTTTGCCTATGACCGCACAGCACACGGCCGCACCGGTTCCCGTCCTGGTTATTATCACTTTGATTTTCAAACTGTTGAAGCAATCTCTTATATTGAAGATGTTATTAAATCACCAGTGCACCTGATTGGTTGGAGCGATGGTGGAATTATTTCACTGCTAATCGCACTCAAACGCCCAGATCTGGTTAAATCAATCGTTGCTATCGGAACAAACTTCCACTGGGATTCGGGTTTACCTTTCAATGAACCAAGCGAGGCGAACGCACCGATTGTTATCTCACCGGAGGACGCTGCAGAATTTGCGGAGCGATCACCAGATCCAGCACACATGCAAGCCGAAATAATTCGTAAAGCATTTCAAGTTTGGGCTACCGAGCCAACAATGACTACGACATACCTTGCAAAGATAACTTGTCCTGTGCTTGTTCTAACAGGCGATGATGAGCCCTTCTCAAATCATCACACGATTGAACTTTATGAAGCACTTCCAAATGGCCGGCTCGCCATTATTCCCGCGGCCTCACATTTCGTAGTTAAATCCCACAGCAAAGAAGTTGTTCGAGCCATAAAGAAGTTCTATAAAAATCCAGAATTTCCAATAACCAAGTGGCCAAGGCTCAGAAAAGCGCAGCAGGAGCGTTTGCTGGAACATAGGGAGAATTAGGGACTACTCGACTTAAACGTTGATAACTTGAACCTTGAGCCGGGCGCGGATCAACTTCGCCCTTATTCGGCCAAAAGCTCATCGCTCGTTCTGCCTGTGCTGTGATCGTCAACGAAGGGTTTACACCTAAATTCGCGGTCACCGCAGCGCCATCAACAATGTGCAACGTTGGATAATTCCAAACTCGGTGATAGGCATCAATCACACCATCTTGTGGGCTGGCGCCAACAACACAACCGCCAACAAAGTGCGCCGTAAACGGGGCGCCGATCAAGTCACCGACGTGGCCACCAGCGATCCCCCCATTTTTCTCAGCGATACGTCTAACGACTTCATTTGCCGCCGGAATATAAGTTGCATTTGGATTGGAAGCATCATTTTCAGATGTCAACCGGGAGCCAAATATTGAACGTTTTAAATAAACCCGCACCGATGAGTCCACATTCTGCATAACCAGGGCGATAACGGTTCGCTGGCTCCATTTACGAACATCAAGTACCCGGCGCAATAAATTGGGATGACGCACCACAGTCTTTAACCACTGCTTGCGGCGAATTTTTGGAGTCGCGCCCTCGGTCATCACAGTCTGCAACATCCCCATCATGTTGCTACCGATTCCATAGCGAACAGGTTCAACGTGGGTGTGTTCATCTGGAAAGAATGATGATGTGATTGCAGAACCTTGGCTGTAATCAATATTTGTATTTGGCATCAGCGCACCAGTGAGCGCTTCACTATTTGTTCTGGATAACTTGCCTAAGGCGCTAGACAATTTTGGAAGTACACCCTCGCCTTTCATGCGATGCAATAATTTCTGCGTGTTAAATGTCCCAGCCGCAACAATTACTTGATTAGCTGTAAAGACTTTGCGCCCACCAAACCAAGCAGAGCTCTTACGGGTATAGATCTTCCAAGTACCATTAGCTAACTCTTCAATCTTATAAACCGTATGGTCCGGGACTACTTGGGCGCCGGCTTTTTCCGCAAGCCCTAAGTAGTTTTTAGGTAAGGTGTTCTTTGCATTATTTCGGCAACCAGTCATGCAGGCGCCACATTGAATACAACCTTCCCGCTCTGGACCAACGCCACCAAAGAAGGGGTCAGCAGCTTTAATTCCTTTGCCACTTCCAAAATAAATACCAAGTGGCGCCATCTTGAAAGTATGTCCAACACCCATTTCGATTGCTGCTTCTTTCATTGCCGCATCTGACGGCGAAAAATATGGATTTTCAGTTACGCCGAGCATTCGCGAAGCCTGGTCATACCAAGGTAAAAGTTCTGATTTCCAATCGGTTATTCCAGACCACTGCGGATCATTGAAATAAGTATCTGGTGGGATATATAAAGTATTTGCATAAACAAGTGACCCGCCACCGACACCAGCGCCAGCAAGAACTAACACATCAGGCAACGCGTGAATTCTCTGGATACCGCGCAAGCCAAGTTTTGGTGCATACAAAAATTTAGAAATTCGCCAAGATGTTTTTGGGAAATCTTTATCGTGGAAGCGACGCCCGGCTTCGATTACACAAACTTGATAACCTTTTTCAGTTAGGCGAAGTGCGCTTACTGATCCGCCAAAGCCCGAGCCGATAACAACAACATCGAAGTCGCGGCCGCCGCTTTCCATGGGTCATTCATACCAAAAAACCTTCGGGAATGTTAGAGCCAGAGATAACGATTCCGATCTTCCACTTCACCTGCCATTAATTCAAGATCAAACTCTCCAGAACGACGCTGCCAATGGTTGGCTGATAAGAGTCTTGAAATACCCGCAAGGTTTATTGGATCATCCAAATTAAGCCTCGCCTCTTCAAGGGAAAGTGTACCCTGATGATCAAAGACAGTTGTTGCAATAACTATTTTTCCTTGATCTTCCAAGATTTCCACCTTGCGACCTTGTTGTGGCCAATCAATATTTGAACAAGTTTGAATATGCCAGATTGAATTCTCTGTTTCATCACTTTGCAACAGTGCAACATCATGATTGTGATCATGTCCAGCAAGCCACAAGATAATTCGCTCATGCTTCAGTAACTCTGCGACCAGCTCTTTCTCAGCTATCCGACGATCTGCTCCTTCTGGGGCATAGTCATTAAATAGAGTTGGGGCTGGATGATGGGAGAGCAAGACAAAATATTTTGGGGTTGAATCAGCAAGAACTTTCTTCAACCAGATGAACTGGGATTCATCTAGCGAGCCTTGCCAGCCACCGTGTTCGTTCACAGTATCCATTGAGATTAGACGAACTTCACCGAGATCCCGATACCAATACTTTGTTCCGCGAATTGAATTCTCTGGATCGAGCCCATGATCATGGCCACAACTCAAGTGCAAATTTGCCCAATCAGATGGTTCGTTAAATCGGCGCCGGGCATCACCAGTGATTGAGCGAAAACTTGCGCCATCTGGCTTTAGATAACTAGTTGGTCCAACCATCTGAAAGCTTCCAAAGGTTTCGGCTAGATCAATATCTGGTGAGAGTTCTTGAACTCTTTGATCTCCTACCGCAAATGATTTTGTGTATTCATCGCGCACAACCGTGCCTTGCAGTAAAGCATCATGATTTCCGTGAGTGGCATACCAAGGGTGGTGAAGACCAGTTGCCTGGAATGGTTTGCGTACTGCATCAGTCAAGCCTGGAATCGTTGGCAGGCCATAAAGTGAACGTGGATAATCATCGGCACAACCATCAGGGGTTCCTTCTGGATTCCAGTAAGACTGATCGTATTTGGCGGGATCTTTCGTGGCCACACCTTCCCATTCAGTGGTGTTTCCACTATCAGGATGCAAGTGCCCGCCATCCATCAAAGTTAAATACCAATCTAATTCATTTGATTGCGCGTTATCTGTTACATCCCCAGTAACTACAACCGCATCAATTTTTCGATCTGTAACTGGACCATGTTCAATGTTATTGATGGTTCGAACCATTGCTTCAAGAGTGTGAGCTGTCATTATTTCATTCGCTCGGTAGGTTCCAACTAGCTTCACCAGAGCGGAGAGTGGATGGTGGGGGTCGGCATAGCGATCTAGAATTTCTACTCGTGCTGGCGATTGTGCGTCACAAATATGAAGATCAGAGATATGTACCAAACTTAAAATTGATTTTGCAGAATCTGATGGCTTATCACCGAGGATAACTTCACCAGAACTCTTTTCTAAATCGCGCCATCCCAGTTGATTTGCCGCGCCTCGGACTAATCGTGATTCTTGGGTATCTTTATTAGGCACTCTCCACCATTACTTCCTCTGCAACAATCATAATTGATATACGATCACCAATTTCGATTTTGCGAACTTCCTTACTTGAAACATTTAAATGTACAAGGAGGCCACCCTCAATTGTTATCCCGAGTTTTGTAAGTGGGCCAAGGAACGATTTGATTACGACCTGACCAGAAGTACCCTCTGGGTCAGAATCTGAAACTATATGTAGTGACTCTGGGCGAATTAACGCAGTAACGCTTCGGCCATCTGCAATTTCTGCAGAATGCTTTGAGAGCTGAATCTTCTGCCCCAAAACCTTTACGTTTCCACGCTCGGTTACTTGCGCTGGAATCTTATTTGCTTGGCCCACGAAGGAGGCAACAAATGGTGTTGCTGGATTATTATAAATTGCAATTGGTTTATCGATTTGTTCAAGTTTTCCATGGCTCATCACTCCCACACGGTCAGCAATTGACATCGCTTCTTCCTGATCGTGTGTAACAAAAAGAGTTGTTATGCCCAGATTCAATTGAATTCTCCGGATCTCTTCTCGGATTTGCGAACGAACTTGCGCATCTAGCGCAGATAGAGGTTCGTCAAGAAGTAATACTGTTGGTTCAATCGCGAGAGCTCTTGCAAGTGCCACTCGCTGCTGCTGTCCACCTGAAAGTTGGTGAGGATAACTATTAGCTTTTTCGCCCAGCGCGACCAATTCAAGTTTCTCATTAATTATCTGCTTTCGCTTAGTGGCTTCTATTTTGCGTACCCGCAGGCCGTATTCGATATTTTCAGCAACTGTCATATTGGGAAAGAGTGAGTAGGACTGAAAAACCATTCCCATATCGCGCTCGTTTGCTGGTTTGTCTAAATAGCTAACTCCATTAACAACAAGTGAGCCAGAATCAGCGCTTTCTAGCCCAGCGACAATTCGAAGCGCTGTTGTTTTTCCGCAACCGGATGGTCCAAGTAGCGCGACGAGTTCGCCAGGTTCAACTGTCAGGTTTAGACCAGCAAGGGCGGTGACATGACCAAATTTGCGATTTATTTTGTTTAGTTCAAGTTTACTGCTCACGCGACTTGAATTTTTATCGTTCGACATCATGGCGCCACCTCTTGAAGTTGGGAGTTTGATTTACTTTTCCTACGATTAGAAAACATGGCGATCATTACCATTAATAGAACTGCACCGACGAATGAGAAAACTGAGAGCGCAATTGCCCCAAGAATATTCTGTTGTGCGGCTACGACCGTCCAGGTTGGGAAGGTATCCCAATGCAACAATGAAGTAATTGTGAATTCACCAATTGCGAGTGCAAAGGAGAGAAAAAGCGCACCCGTGATTCCACCTTTAATGCTTGGAATGATGACCCGGATAATTGTCGCAGGCCAACTGGCGCCGAGGCTTCGAGATGCCTCAACTAATGTCTTTAAATCAATGCTTGATAGCGAGGTATCCAACGTCCGATAAGTAAAAGGAAGTGCGATTATTACAAAGAAGAAGACCAATTCATATTGGGAATTTTGTACGAACTTAGGCATCGCAACTTGTGCGCCAATTGCCAGCGACACAACTGGAATGATTAGTGGAAGGATGCAAATAAATTCAACTAGTGAGCGCCACTTTGCAAGCTTTAGGTGTAAGAGAACGGCTGTCGGAACCATCAAAGCAAGATTTAGTATTCCTGATAAGAGCGCGAGTTGCAGTGAAGTTAGCAGATGCGAAACAAAGCCCTCTTGATGGATAAGCCAGACATAATTAATAAAAGAATGACCCTTTCCGCCCGCACCACGAAAGCTAAATTCGCTTGCTGCGACTAATGGCAGAATAAATATCAGGAGGGCCAAAATTAAGACTAATCCGACGGTAAGAATTCTATTAAGTGAAATTTTCATGTGGTGCGCCACCGATTAGCGCGACGTTGGGCAAGTAAGTAACCAGACATCGCAACTCCAGCTACGAAGATCATTCCAACGGCCAGCGCGTCACCCAAGTTGGCTTCATTCGAAATTACATTTCCGTCTACCAACGTTCCAATAATTATCGGCACTAGGGGGACGGTTCCTACGGTCATTGCGCGAGCCGTCGCATAAGCTGAAAAGCCGCCAGCGAAGAGCAAGAAGAAGGCACCTAAAAATGAGGGCGTGAGGATAGGTATAACGACCCGGCGCCAATACGTAATTGAATTTGCACCTAAATTAATACTTGCTTCTGACCACTCTTTGCGCAAACCCTGTAGAGCGGGTTTAAAGACCAAGATCATTAATGGGATTTGAAAAAAGGAATAAACCATTACCACTCCAGTAAATGAGAACAAGGTAAATTTCCCAGCATAAATATCCCAACCAACCGCCTTTAAGAATCTAGTAAATAAGCCTTCGGTCCCAAAAGCCGCAATAAACATAAAAGCAAGTGGCACACCACCCGAATTAGCAAAAACCGCCGAGATGCTATCTAGCACAGACGTTAATTTTGGTCCGGCGCTATTAACGATTACATAAGCGAAGAGTCCGCCAAGAAGCGCGCCTATCAAGGCGGTAATACTTGCAAGTTTTATGCTGACGACGAATGCGTGAAAATATGAACCGTGAATTAGGGGACGGTAATTTTCAAGTGTCCACTCATTTTTATTTCCCTTCAGTGATCGAATCGTCACTGCGAGAATTGGCCAGAGTAAAAAGAATCCGACAAATGTAAAGAATGGCAGCAGCGGAAAAGTTAGGTTAGAAAGTGAGAAGCTGCGGCGAGCGGTCCCCTCAGACCGGTTCGCCACAGCTTCTTTTTCCATCTTTCCCGTTATGCGTCTAATTAATTAACAACGAAATTAATTAGAGGAAATTGCAGGCCATTGATCCTTTAACAAAGCCTTTGCAGCTGTTTGCTCATCAGGTGTTGGAGTAACCAACTTGGCACCGGCTGGAGTTTCAAATCCTGCTGGTGGGTTGATTGCCAATCCCTTAGCGCGCATCGCTGGCTCTGTTGTTGGGTGTGCAGCACCTGAGATCCAGATGTTCTGTCCGCCCATGATTGATGAGAAAATCTTTGATCCGCTCATGCCCTTTGTTGAGCCAACTGTCATTGAAGACTTGCCCTTGTTCTGGGAGAACAAGAATTCAGTCCACAAGCGAGCTGCTGCAGGGTGTGGTGCGTTGAAAGGTATTGCCATGATGTAAGGAGTTCCCTTGATGACGGCATCTGAAGGAATTACATACTTAATGGTCTTGCCGATCTTTGCTGCTGATGCAATTGCACCAGGACCGTTGAAGTCCCAGCTAAATGAAACTTTGTAAGCACCGGCTGCGAGGTTTTGACCATTTGCTAGAACTGGAACGAAGTTTCCAGAAGACTTAAGTCCCTTGAAATAATCGATTCCGCTCTGAACATTTGCAGTGGTTCCACCTGATGCGAGGTTTGCTGCGAAGACTGACATCAACGCTTCCTGTGCACCTGTTGGATCGCCACCAATAGCAACCATTCCCTTGAATGCTGGATCTTTTAGATCAGCAAAGGACTTTGGTGCCTTTGAAATAGATGTGTCATATGCAAGTGCAATTTGACCGTTGTAATCGCCATACCAACGACCGCTTTCATCCTTGTACTGTGCAGGAATGTCGGCCCAAGTTGCAACCTTGTACTTTGCAAAAAGGTTTGCATTGTCGGCGCCATAAGTGATTCCGACGTCAACTGCATCTGGCACCTTTGAAGCTGGCGCAGACTTTACAGTCTGAATTTCATAGGCAGATGATCCATCTGGATTGTCATCTGTAATTTTGATACCGAAAGCTTTGGTGAAAAGATCCATAGCCTCGCCATAGTTAGCCCAGTCGCGTGGAAGAGTAATTACATTTAACTTACCTTCTTTTTGCGCGGCCTTGACGAGTGCATCCATGCCACCGCAAGACTTAAGGTCTACGCACTTTGAAAAGTCTGTTGCTGCACTTGAAGTTGTTGCCACTGTTGCTGGAAGAATTGCAACAGCGATTGCTGCAACTACTCCGATCACGATCTGCTTACGCATATAGCCTCCTTGTAAGGTGTAAACGGATTCAAGCCGCCGGAGGAGACCAGAAAGGTACTTTTTGGTGGATTTTTTATGAAGAGGAAATTAACAACGACTAGGAAAACTTTAAACTTTTAGTTAACAACAGTTAACAATTGGGTTGCTAGGTCGATGACGCTGGTTGCGCCAGCTTCAAATAGCTCATCTTTTGTGTGTGCCCCACTCGTAACACCCACAATAAATTGTGCACCTGCCGTTACACCACTCTGCATATCCGACTTAGTGTCACCAATAACTGCAATTTCCGCAGGCGTGAGATTCACTCCCTTTGGCAGACTGAATTCTTGCAACGCTTTAAAAATCATATCGGGTGCCGGCCTGCCATGGCTTACCTCCGAGGCTGCCACAGATACATCAATTAATCTGCGCCAATTTAGCGAATCAATAATTACATCTAATATTTCCCGAGGAAATCCAGTGGTGATTGCGATTCCAATATTTTTTGATCGAAGGTCAACAAAAAAAGGTGTAATGCCGTCAAACTCTTCGAGCTCACCATCCTTTACTAACCTGATGTAGCTCGAAATGAATTTCTCGTGGACCATATTTGCCTTCATCTTGTCACCATTTAGCAGGTGTAAGAAAACATCCATTTTTCGCTCGCCCATTGTTGCATTTACATACTCAGTCATTTTTGTCATTTCTGGCGAACCCATTTCAACACCGAGGGTTGTGATCCCAAGCTGGAAGGCCTTTACAACTAAGCCATCATCTTTAGCGGTTGTGCCAGCGACATCAAAAATTGCTAATTTTGTCTGTTTGATTACGCCCATAATTTAAAGCTCTCCTCAGCAATTGCCGGAGCCAAGGTATTTCCGCGGCCACCACCACCTGTTACAACCGTTACTCCCGCTTCAATCTCTTTGCGGAAATAGATAGCTGGCCCAGTTGATTCGCTATAAATTCCATCCCAGCGTCGTGCGATCTTGGGACCTTGAGCTCCAAAAATACTAGATATAACTTTCTGCAAGTGATCGTATGGTTCTTCCAGCAATTCGTGGCCAAAGGGTTCTACATATTCATGTGTGTCACCAATTGTGAAAGATCCATCAAGGCGAGGGGCTAGTAAAAGCTGCATCCGCAACTCTGATGCCAATGCACTCTGTGGTGGCAACTTATTAATTGATAGTTCGCGAAATGCCGGGTAATAACGCATGGAATCACCATCAGCCACAGAATGGCCGAGCTTGGCTGCGATCGGTTCGGTCGCAGCCATTTGAAGTCGTACTCTTCGCACGGCTGCACCCTGCATATGTTCGCTCAAGAATCCGTTGTGATAAGCGCCTGCACAAATAACGAGAAGGTCACCAGAAATCTTCTTACCCGTGATATTGCGCAAGTGGTGGCCGGTTTCGGTGCTACTTAGATCCATAACTTCAAAATTTGGCAGCCATTCATAATTTGGATTATCCAGTAGATACTTGCGTAATCCACTAAAGAGTAAGTTGGGTTCGATTGCTGCATCTTTTGTGCAACGAAGTGCGCCGAGGTAATTTCCAGCAAGCAAAGGTTCCAGTTTTTTAGTTTCATCCGCGGTTAAAAATTCAAATCCACGAGCTTTGGCATCGGTCATTTCGGATGCCTCACCGATAATTTGAAGCTCTTCCTCGTTTGCCGCAATTGTCAGTGAGCCATTTGCACGAAATCCAATTGTTCCCACAGTCGTGCCAATTTTTTCCCAAAGTTCACGGGAGCGAAGTGCAAGTTCTAACTCGGCACCTTTTGCTCGCCCAGAAACCCAAACAAGTCCAAAGTTTCTAACAGAGGCAGATTGCGCCTGCGGATCTTTTTCACATTGGACAACTTGATGACCGGCTTCAAGTGCAAGATAGGCATGCATCGTTCCGATAATTCCACCGCCAACGATCAAGATTTTTGCCATGGCATATTGGATCATCTAAAAAGCAGATAAGGTTAAAATTAGAGTGACTTGATTATGAACTTATAACTTCGCGAGCCCCCCGTCAGGATTGAACTGACGACCTGCCGCTTACAAGGCGGCTGCTCTACCACTGAGCTAGAGAGGCGGATCGAGTCAAATAAACCGACCGTTGACCAGGGGCAATTATGGCACGCAATTTGATGTGCGAATTACGCCCAAATACTGAGTAAGTTTGCCGTATGCGCCTCGGGGTCTTAGATGTTGGTTCAAATACCGTGCATCTACAGGTCGTCGATACCTACCCGGGAGCCCGCCCTAATCCCACCTTCAACCATAAGGAAGAACTGCGCCTAACTGAATATTTAACGCCCGATAACAAGATTTCTGATGAAGGAATCGTCGCCCTTCGAGCAGCAATTGCGCAGGCCGTTGCTCAATCAAAAGCGGTTAAAACCGAAGAGTTACTGCCCTTTGCGACATCTGCGCTTCGTGAAGCAGCTAATGGGGATGAAATTATCGCCACTATAAATAAGGATTTTGAAATTGATCTTCAAGTCTTATCTGGTGAAGAGGAAGCAAAGTTAACTTTCTTGGCCGCGCGTCGTTGGTTTGGTTGGTCTAGTGGCCGGCTGTTGGTGATTGATATTGGTGGCGGTTCACTTGAAATTGCATCAGGTGTTGATGAGTCACCAGAAGTTGCGGTGTCACTTCCGCTCGGCGCCGCGCGCTTAACAAAGAGTCACTTGAGTGGTGATCCATACGCGCCCAAAAGTATTAGGGCGCTGCGCGATCACATCGAGAATCAACTTGAGTCAATTCTTCCAGCACTGGTGCATCATGAAGTTTCAGATCGAGCAATTGCAACGAGTAAAACTTTACGCACAATTGCCAGACTCTGCGGTGATTGGTATGAAGGTAACGGAAAAGTTATTACCATTGACGCAATCAGAAAGATATCGGCCCGGCTTTCTGAAATGGATTTGGAAGAACGTACGAAGTTACCTGGTGTTTCGGCAAACCGCGCTCGTCAGATTGTTGCAGGGGCATTTGTTACAGAAAGTGTGATGCGAAATTTGGATTTGGATAAATTAGAGATCTGCCCGTGGGCGCTTCGTGAAGGCGTTATATTAAAATTTATGGATTGGTCGGAAGTTTAAGAATTACACTATAGGTGCTGGAATTACCTCAATGTGTACGCACTTTTTCTTATCAAAATAAACCACCCAAGCATCGCCAGGAAGTAATTTGCTTTCTGGCAATTCAACATCTGATTTCTTTGTTATCTTCTCAAGCATCCGAGGTAGTACCGGATTATGGCTACAGAGAAGAATTGGCTTGCCTTCTTTCTGGACTTGCTCGGCTAACTTTTTTGCATAGTCGAGGGATTTATCTTTATCTTTCTTAAAGGTGTATTCGCTCAAGTGGTTGGTAATTTTTGGTTCCAGATTTAGCGCTTTAGCCATTGCTATTACCGTGTCATAGCAACGCACCGCATCCGATGTGTGTATTTCAGCAAGGCCAAATACCTGATAAGTCGCCAACATGCGCCGAGCCTGCTGTTGGCCAATAATCTCTAGTGGGCGATCTTCATCCCCGCTCTGCCATTCACTTCTGGCAAGAGCCTTAGCGTGACGCAGAAGTATTAATGGTGTTGCATCAAAGGGCATCTCGATAAATTTAGTAAGAATTTCAATATCAGTTTCCCGAGTTAACTTAACTAGCGCAGCTTCAATCGCTTGCCACTCCATTAAATCAACTTCACTATTTACGTGGAATGCCTTTTCGCTATCAATTGCCTTCGCGCACCAATAACTAACGCGCTTCTGGCCATCTATCGCAAAGTATTCAACATCGCCGATAAAAGGTCCCAGTTGCACCGAAAGACCAGTCTCTTCCATGATTTCTCGATATGCACAAGCAATTAAAGTTTCACCATTGTCGAGTTTGCCTTTAGGTAATGACCAGTCGTCATAACGAGGGCGGTGAATTATTGCGACCTCAACTTCGCCGGCTGCATTTTTCCGCCAGACAACTCCGCCTGCGGCTTGGGTTATTTCACTCATCCGCGCGCCCGATACCACTTGATTACCTGGTCATGTAATTCGGTTAATGGCTCACCACTTGAACTCTTTGAAATGTGCTTCCAATCGCCATTACTCGCCATTTCCCAGCGCACAGTTGTCGGCGCCAAATAGCTATCTAGCGCACGAAATAGCATCCGCTTGTGGTCAGTTTGATCGATGCGAACCATGCTCTCAACGCGGCGATCTAAGTTTCGGTGCATTAAGTCTGCGCTACCAATCCAAACTTCTTCTTCCCCGCCGTTTGCAAAATAGAAAATTCGAGAATGCTCAAGGAAGCGACCAAGGATTGAGCGAACTGTGATGTTCTCAGAAAGTCCTGGCACACCTGGGCGAAGGGCGCATATTCCTCGGACAACAAGCTCGATCTTTACACCCGCGTTCGATGCCTGGTACATAAGTTCAATAAATTCTTCATCCATAATCGAGTTCAACTTCATCCGAATGCCGGCAGGTTTCCCAGATTTTTTATTATTGATCTCATTTTGAATTTTGGCAAGTAAGCCACTGCGCAAGGTACGCGGCGCAACTAGTAACCGTTCGAAAGAAGTTTGTGGCGCAAAGCCAGAGAGTTGATTGAAGAGCTTATTAACGTCCTCGCCAACGACTGGGTCGGCACTCAAAATTCCAAAATCTTCATAAAGTCGGGCGGTCTTTGGATTGTAATTTCCAGTCCCGATATGGACATAACGGCGAATTCCGCCGGCCTCCTCTCGGACTACGAGTGAGAGTTTGGCGTGAGTTTTGTGACCAACAAGTCCGTATACGACGTGCACACCAGCATCTTCAAGCTTTCTAGCCCAACGCACGTTCGCTTGTTCATCAAAGCGGGCACGAATTTCGATAACGGCTAAAACTTGTTTGCCTGATTCAGCGGCTTCGATAAGTGCTTCAACAATCGGGGAATCTCCAGATGTGCGATAGAGCGTCTGCTTAATTGCCAATACTTTTGGATCTTGTGCTGCAGATTCTAGGAACCGTACAACCGAGGAAGTGAATGATTCGTACGGGTGGTGAAGCATAATTTCGCGGCGGCGGATCGCATCAAAAAATTCTTCACGTGAGTCTGGGTCAACATCGCGCAGATCCCAGGCAACTTGGCTTCTAAATGCTGGGTACTTCATATCAGGGCGATCAATATCTGCAATTTGATTTAGCCCAGTTAGATCTAGTGGTTCTGGATAACGCAGGATATCTTCTTCTTTAACTTGAAGCTCATCCATCAAAGTTTGCAGAAGCTCTTGATCAATATCACGATCTACTTCAAGACGAACTGGTGGGCCAAATTTTCTACGAAGTAGTTCTTGCTCCATGGTTGCCAGTAAATCTTCTGACTCTTCTTCTTCAAGTTCAAGATCGGCATTTCTAGTTACTCGAAATGTATAGAAATATAGAATCTCCATCCCGGGAAATAAATCTCCGATATGGGCCGTGATCACTTGCTCTAATGGAATGAAGCGGCGTTCTTCACCCTTTGCAGTTTCAATAAATCTAGGCAAATTCGAAGGAACCTTTATTCTCGCAAATAACTCGGTCTCTGACTCTGGATTCTTAACAACTACCGCAAGATTGAGTGAGAGTCCTGAGATATATGGGAATGGGTGTGATGGATCAACAGCAAGCGGTGTTAGGACCGGGAAAATTTTACTTTGAAAAGTAACATCCACGACAGCGCGTTCGTCCGATGTTAAATCTTCCCACTTAACAAGATTAATCTTCTCTCTTTTCAGCGCTGGGTAAACACTTTCATGAAAACATTTTGATTGACGGTCAATTAGCTCTTGCGTCTTTTTCGATAGTTCGGTCATTAATTGAGTTGGTGAATATCCGGCCGTATTTACTTTTGTGACTCCAGATTCCAACTTGCGTTTTAAGGTTGCAACTCGGATCATGAAGAAGTCATCGAGATTTGATGAAAAAATTGATAGGAATCGAGCCCGTTCCAGAAGTGGGATAGTTTCATCTTCCGCTAATTCCAAAACTCGCTCGTTAAAGGCAAGCCAACTGAGTTCGCGATCCACCAAAGTTTCACGGGGGTTTTTGGCAAGAAGCGGGAAAGTATCTGACTGCACGGAATAATTCTCTCGCAATTAGATGAACAGGAGGTAATCGGTATATGTA
>Ga0194058_10000818_pt1 | contig 15431 bp, 10 predicted proteins | sample SepL4417m_MetaG_FD_155490 | JGI IMG/M metagenome (GOLD analysis project Ga0194058, IMG submission 155490) | Anoxic zone freshwater microbial communities from boreal shield lake in IISD Experimental Lakes Area, Ontario, Canada - Sep2016-L442-17m | ecosystem: Environmental > Aquatic > Freshwater... | reverse complement strand
GTATCGGACCACGTGGAAAATGGGACAATTGCGTCGTTCATGCGTTGCTTCACAGCCTTGGCAACGCCTCGGACCGTCCATTACCACACCGCCGTACTGCTGGGCCCCCCCCGCCGGATCGCAAAAATAGCCTTTTTCCGACAGACACTAGCTAGTCTCTCCAATTGCCTATACTTATACCAATTCCTTAATTTCGTTCGTATGGGGGCTCGTTTCACTCTCCCCACCCTACTGCTGCGGCTAAAACCGGTAGAGCCACTTTACCGTTTCCTTGAGGTCATCCGGCCCGTCGCAGTAACCCAGGGAATTGTTCTCGTGCCGTAAATTGGGTCATGAAACCCGTCAAAGGTTTCGCGGACAAGGCATTTTGATACGCGGTCATTGCCCATTCCGCCAGGCGATTTGGCGCAGTGCCGCCGCGTTCTACAACGAAGTATTTTGTGAGGCCACGATACATCGTTCCCGGTAGTGCAGGGCCAAGTTCCTCGGCTTCGCAGTCCTCGGGCAAGGCCAGCCCCACGATCAATCGCTTGCTGCTTTTCAGCCAGACGGCAGCGTAGACAGGGCAACTTGCATCGCTGTTGACCGTGAATTTGACGTAGGTGGTGAGCAAATCGCTGTCGGCTTCGGGGGAAACCGCCAAAAGCAATCGAGCAATCTGCATGAACTGCCCGCGAAGCTGCTCCCAAGCAGGCCCGCTCACCTTGGCAATCGTGCGTTGCGACAATGCACCCATGATATTCCTTCCGTTGACAAATCTTCTGCGTAACACCGGTGGCATCATACCGAGAATCGCTGTAGCAATAAAGGCGTGTTTCATGCCAGCAGTGATAGCAGTGGAGATCCCGCCGAACAGGGTTGCCGTTTGCACCGTATTCACCCGCGAAGCGGGGAGCGGGGAGCGCATTGTGGCCGGTCTCCGACCGAGCCACACGAATTCCACTTCGGGGTACGGGAACAACGCGGGTCCGCCAACCCAGGTGCGCTGCGCGACCCTGGGCTTTGCTGTGATACCCCTTCGGGGTACGGGAACCTTTTCGCGGGATCCTGCTCCACGCCCCACGCTACTTGAACCGCTTCGCGGTTATCGGGCGGTTCGGGATGCTGCGGCAGTCGAAACCATTTGAATCACCGCAGGGGTCTTGGCGGTCAGGTCGGCCGGCGGCGCGGTGGGGGCGACCCTTGTCTCCTCCAAAACGGGATCAGGCTCGATGGCTTCCAAGTATCCGCGGATGAAACTGACGGTTTCGTCGACCGTGTCGGCCTGAACAAGGATCAGGTCGCCTGACTGAGCGACGCGAAGGGCAAATTCGACGGCGGCATCGGCACCGCGAATCTCGTCGATCTGCCGCACCCGCTTGCCCTTCTCCGCGCCGTTGCGGAAGAGGCGAGTGATCTCGCCTTCCGCGCGGCCGCGAAGATAGTGATCCTCATACAGGATCACCTGGTCGAAGGCATCGCCCAGCAACTCGCCCTGGCGGATCATGTCGCAATCGCGCCGATCACCGGCCGTGCTGTAGACGCAGGTCCGTCGCTGGTGCGGGAATTTGTCCAGTACCGGAATCAAGGCGGCCAAGGCGTCTGCATTGTGGCCGTAGTCGACGATTACCGTCGCCCCGTGGATCTCCAAAATGTTGAAACGGGCCGGAACCTTGTCCATATCGGCCGCGAACGATTCGGCCCGGGCGCGAATCACGTCGGCCGGCACCTTCAGAGCCATCGCAGCGGCAATCGCAGCCAGGGTGTTTTCCACGTGGAAGGAAACCTTGCCGCCACTGGTCAACGGAACGCTGTTGAGCGACAGGAATGTTTCCTCCCGCGAGCCTTCGGCGACGATGATTGTGTTCTCGCGAACAAAGATGGCCTGCCCACCGGCGTTGCGATGCCGCACGATCACCGGATGATTGCCGTCCAGCGCGAAGTAGCAGATCTTGCCCGCCGAATAAGGCTCCATGGCAACGCAGTGCGGATCGTTGGCATTCAAGACCGAAGTGCCATCGGGTGGCACGACATCGACAATGCAACGCTTCACCTTGGCCAGGGTCTCGACCGTGTGGACCTCATTCAGGCCGAGGTGATCGCCCTCGCCGATGTTGGTCACTACCGCGACATCGCAGCAGTCAAAGGCCAAACCTTCACGAAGGATGCCGCCGCGGGCCGTTTCAAAAACGGCAGCCTCGACCGACGGGTTCATGAGCACCGCGCGAGCACTCTTTGGCCCGGCGCAGTCGCCCGTATCGATGCGGCGGCTATCGACGTAGATGCCATCGGTGCATGTCATGCCGACGCGGATGCCTTTGCCGCGAAGGATGTGCGCGATGAAACGCGTGGTGGTCGTCTTGCCGTTGGTGCCCGTCACTGCGACGATGGGAATTCGCCCGTCGTCACCATCGGGGAAGAGCGTGGAAACGATCGCTTCGCCGACGGGCCGGGAGATTCCGACCGAGGGCTGCAAGTGCATCCGCAACCCCGGGGCCGCGTTGACCTCCACGATCACGCCGCTTTGCTCCTCCAGGGGTGCGCTGATATCGGTTGCCACGACGTCCACGCCGGCAATGTCCAGGCCGATCATCTGTGCCGCTTCCACGGCGCGGGCCGCCACCTGGGGATGGACTCGCTCGGTCACGTCGATAGCCGTACCGCCGGTACTCAGGTTGCCGTTGCGGCGAATGAGGACCACGGTGCCGGCGGGCGGGACCGAATCGGGCGTGTAGCCTTGATCGGTTAACACACCCAGTGCCACGGCGTCAAGTTTGATCTTGCTCAATACGGTGGCATGATGCTCGCCGCGACGCGGGTCAAGATTGGTCGCATCGACCAGTTCACGAATCGTTCGCACGCCGTCGCCCAGCACTTGGGCCGGCTCGCGGCGGGCCGCCGCCACGACCTTTCCACCGACGACCAGGACGCGGTAGTCGTGTCCCGGCGCAAACTTCTCCACAACCACTTGCTTGCTCTCGGCCAAGGCAGCCTGATAGGCCGCCAAAATCTGCTCGCGGGTGGTGAGATTGGTGGCCACGCCGCGGCCTTGATTGCCGTCGCGGGGTTTGACGACGACCGGCACGCCGATGTCGCAGGCAGCCACCCAGGCGTCGTCCGCATCGTTTACCGGCCGGCCTTCAGGGACCGGCACGCCGATGGCCTTCAATAAAGTCCGCGTCAATTCCTTGTCCTGGGCGATCATTTCGGCAATGGCACCGGTACGGTCGGTCTCGGTGGCCTGGATGCGGCGAAGTTTCCTACCGTAGCCAAACTGCACCATGCTGTGGGCGTTCAACCGCCGCGTGGGAATGCCGCGGGCATTCGCCGCTTCGACAATCGCGCTGGTGCTAGGGCCAAGGCATGCCTCCTGGGCAAAGTCGCGCAGCCGCTCGACCGCGGCCTTGATGTCATAGGGAAGATCGTGGATTGCCGCCAGAACGATCTCCCGTGCCGCATGGAGACACTCCCGTGCTACTTGCTCCTCATGGTATTTGAAGACCACGCGATAAACGCCTGGCTCCGAGGTTTGGCGGGTGCGTCCAAATCCGACTTCCGGACCGACAAGCGACTGCAATTCCAGGATAACATGCTCGAGAATATGGCCGGGATAGGTTCCGTCCCGAAGCCTTTGAAAAAATCCGCCACGTGTACCGGTACTGCACCGATGCTCGATCATGGTGGGCAGCCAGCCTATCAGCCGATCGCTGAACCCGGGGAAGTCGGTGGAAGGGCGGTCGAGATCCTTCAGATCCAACCAGACCTCAATCACGGGTGCGTTGGTCCAGACGTTCGGACCACGCAAGGCCAGCACTTTACGAAATTCCATAGTAGTTGTTTCTCACCGCAGGGAAATGAAGACCTTGCCGCGTTGGTGGAACGTCGTGGCCTTCGGAAGATTCCTTGTGATACGCCGGGAATGGCGTAAAGGTTTCATCGGCATTATCAAAATCTTCGTTTAGGGGGCGGGACCGCAATCTGCAAATACCAAGCATACTTTTGCGGTTTCGTTAAGGCAGGGACATCGGCAAGCGGTTTTCTGAAAACATGGGAAGAACACGGCGAAGCCGTACCATCGGCATCTGAACCTCCCTATCCTATTTTTATTGAAACCTTATAACTAGGAAAAAGCAATAGGCAGTCGCTTAATTTTTCGGAGATCCCCTACTTTATCCGTTAATTCTACAACTTAGTTTTAAAAAAGACAGGCAACCGAGGGAGAAGCCACTCCGGCAACACCCTTTCGATGGGGGGGGCAGGCCGGGGGTGAGGGCTTTTCAGCCTCGATCATAACCTTGCTAACTGCTGTCACTGCTAGCTCGAAGTAGGGTGGGTGAAGCCTCTAATGGTGCGTTACGCGAACCGGTCCAGAACAGCGGTAAGGGTTGGCGCAGAAATAACTGTCGCGTTTTGCCCACTCGCCGAGCGGGGGCAGACGGCACACGGAGTGTGCCTGCTACTTTTCTTGCGACCGTTATTTCTGCGCCAGTCCTAAGTGCTTTCGGCGTCTTGATTTCGTGCGTAACCCACCATTTCTCGGCCGGTTCGCTCCACACACCCTACGGTCTACATATTCTAGGTCAAGAAACCATTCCGAGACGGTTTTCGTATCGAATCCTAGCAGACAACAGGCGTGGAGAATAGATTTCTGGCCTTGTGGTGCGGGCGTCTCGCCTGCCCGGTTCAACCTTGGGCAGGCGGGACGCCCGCACCACAATTATCCGCAAACCCGGCGGAGAGCCAGATTTCTGAGCGCGTTACAACTGACAGAACCCCAATTGATGGCCGTAGCGGCTTTTATGCGGTCTTTTCTGAACCGATGAACCGATGTTATAATCTACGGCAATCCAGTAGCGACACCCCGTCGGGGGTTGATGGTGCTTCCCTACTTCTCTTTGATCTGAAGTTCTTGTGTCTGTACGTTCTCCCGAGATCCTCGACCTCCGCAAAGAACTCCCTCCACGCCTGCGTGCGAAGGCCGAATCGATGCTTGAGGGCAACGAGGTTCTTTTGGCGTGGTTTGAACCGGATTTAGACAGCCAACTCAATTTTTCGCAGGGGCTGGTTCTCCTTACCGACACGCGGCTCATCAGCCTGTCGGAAAATGACCAAACGTTTGATAATAGCCCCCAGGGTGATAATCAGACAGGTAGTAAGGCGTGGTATCTCTCGCAGGAAATTTTCCTACAGACGAAGGAAAAAGGGGGGGCTTCCTCCCTGGAACTGGCTGACTGTCGAGGATTGGTGGCCCAATGGCGGCATACGCCAGCAAAGAGCAAGGCTTCTCACCATTTCGTTGACCGTTGGAAACTGCTCCGCAGCGGGCAACCGGCGGAAGGTGAGTCGGCCGAATCGACCGATTCGCTCTGCCCGAGCTGCGGCTCACCCATCAAGGGGGAGCAGGGCTTTTGCGAGAATTGCGCGTCGCTGTCTGGTATTAAGCCGGGACGCTCGCTCCTGCGGCTGCTGACTTTTGCTCGCAAACGCGGTTGGGCGGCCTCGTTGGGCCTTCTTTTGACGATCGCCGGTACATCAGCCAGCATGGTGCCGCCCTACCTGACGAAGCCTATGCTCGACGAGGTGCTGGTTCCCTTTCAGAACCATCAGGATGCAAAGTTCTATCTCGTTCCCTGGCTACTGGGAGGGCTTGCCGCGGCATCAATCCTTTCTTGGTTATTGGGCTGGGCTCGAACCTATGTCATTGCTTGGGTCAGCGAGCGGATTGCGGCCGACTTGCGCAATCAGACCTATGCCCACTTGCAGCGGATGTCGCTGGAGTTTTTTGGCGGAAAGCGAACCGGCGACCTGATTTCGCGGGTAAGCACTGATTCAGACCGCATCTGTTACTTCCTCTCGGTCCACCTGTTGGATTTTGTCAACGACGTGGTGATGATCTTGATGACCGCCATTATCTTGCTCTACATCGATTTGCATTTAGCTCTGGCCACGCTGGTGCCGTTGCCGTTGATCGCCTACCTAGTGCATAAGGTACGCAGTCGGCTGCGAGGCGGTTTTCAGTTGGGAAGCCGCGCTTGGGCCGACATGACCAGCGTGCTGGCCGATGCGATTCCCGGCATCCGTGTCGTCAAGGCTTTTGCCCAAGAACGCCGCGAGGTCGATCGCTTCCGCCTCGCCAATGATCGCGTGTTGCACGCGAACGACCGCGTCAATCGGCTCTGGTCTTTCTTTGGACCCGTGATCACCCTGCTGACCGACGGTGGTTTGCTCATCGTATGGGTCGTCGGCGTTTGGCAAGTCTACAACAACAATCTGACCGTCGGTACTTTGACGCTGTTTCTTGCCTACATTAGCCGATTCTATATGCGGCTGGATTCAATGAGCCGTATGGTTTCGGCCACGCAGCGAGCCGCGACGGCAGCCCAGCGGGTCTTCGGAGTCATGGATCGCGAGGCGACGGTCCCCGAACCGGTTCATCCAGTTCACCCGGGCCGGCTCCGCGGTCGCATTGAATTCCACGAAGTTGCTTTCCGCTATGGCACTCGCTCCGTCGTTGAAGGGATTAACCTCACGATCGAACCGGGGGAGATGATCGGACTGGTCGGCCCCAGCGGATCAGGCAAGACTACGCTGGTGAATCTTGCCTGCCGCTTTTACGACGTGGCTGAAGGGGCCATCCTCGTTGACGGCACCGATGTCCGCTCGTTTCCCATCGAGGAATATCGCAAACATATCGGCCTGGTTCTCCAGGAGCCGTTCCTGTTTTACGGCACCATCGCCGAGAATATCGCCTATGGCCGGCCCAATGCCAAGCGAGAAGAACTGATCGCTGCTGCCGAAGCCGCCCGTGCCCACGAATTCATCCTCCGCCTCCCCGACGGATACGATTCGATTGTCGGCGAGCGTGGCCAATCGCTCTCCGGCGGCGAGAGGCAGCGGATCAGCATCGCCCGAGCGCTGTTGATCGATCCCCGGATACTGATCCTCGACGAGGCCACATCGTCGATCGATACGGAGACGGAGCGCGAGATTCAGTTAGCCTTGGATAACCTCATTCGCGGTCGCACGACCATCGCCATTGCCCACCGCTTGAGTACGCTGAGCCGTGCCAATCGTTTGGTCGTCATGGAACGGGGGCAGATCGTGGAGGTTGGTCCCCACCAAGAATTGCTCGACCGGAACGGATTATATGCTCGGCTTTATCGCGCCCAGTCGGAATCGCCGGAGGAACGTAACGCATGACCTCGCCGCATCCCACACCGCTGCGCCCCGTTCGCCTGGAGTACAATCCGTGGGGCCAACTCCTCATGGAGACCGACGATGGCCAGAAGTTCTCCGGCGTCTTGCCAGTGCGAGCCTTTCCCGTTTCCGACCCCGATCACTGGATCTCGATCTGCGATTCTCACGGGCAGGAGCTTCTTCGCATTGATGACATTCACGACTTGCTGCCTGATGTGCGAAAAACCTTGGAACTGGAACTATCGCAGCGAGAATTTGTCCCCGTGGTCCGCAGAATTCTTTCGGCCACGCAGCACGAGCCTTCCGAGTGGTTTGTGGAGACGGACCGGGGCCGCACCACATTCCAACTCAACAGCGAGGACGATGTGCGTCGGATCGAGCCTGACCAGGCCTCCATCTGCGATTCGCACGGCATTCGCTATCTCATAACGAGCGTGCGTGGCCTGGACGGCGGTAGCCGGCGAATTTTGGAGTACTTCCTGTAGCCATTGTTTTATCCCTCCACCCATCGCAGCGATCTTTCCACGGCCTTGAGCCAGCGACCGTACTTCGCGTCGCGCTGGGCAGCGGCCATTCTCGGCAGATACTCGCACTGCATGGCCCAATTCCTCGTCAGTTCGTCCATATCTTGCCAATACCCGACGGCCAGTCCGGCGAGGTACGCCGCCCCAAGAGCCGTCGTCTCGGCCACCTCGGGCCGGCAGACGGGTACGCCCAAAACATCGGCCTGGAACTGCATCAGCAGATGGTTGACCGAAGCACCGCCGTCTACCTTCAATGCGGCCAGCGCAATACCGGCGTCCTTCTGCATCGCCTCCAATACGTCGCGGGTTTGATAGGCCATCGATTCCAGTGCTGCCCTGGCTAAGTGGGCCGCGGTCGTGCCGCGGGAGATACCGTGGATCGTGCCGCGGGCGTAGGGATCCCAATAGGGTGCGCCCATGCCGACAAACGCCGGCACGAAGTAGACGTCGTTGGTATCGGCCACCTGAGCGGCAAGCGTCTCGACTTCCGCGGAGTTGGCGATCACCCCTAAACCATCGCGGAGCCACTGCACGACCGCTCCGCCGATGAACACGGAACCTTCGAGGCAATAGGTGATTTTACCGCCGATGCCCCAACCGATCGTGGTCAACATGCGATGCCGCGACTCGATCGGCGTGGTTCCCGTGTTCATCAAGAGGAAACAGCCCGTGCCGTAGGTATTTTTGGCCATGCCGGGCGAAAAACAAACCTGGCCGAACGTGGCCGCCTGCTGGTCACCCGCTACCGCAGCGATGGGCACGGGGCCGCCAAACCACTCGTTGCTCGTTTGACCATAGACCTCACTCGACGACCGTACTTCCGGCAGCATGGCTCGGGGCACACGGAGAATTTGCAGCAGTTCGTCGTCCCAATCCAGGGAGTGAATATTGTAAAGCAACGTACGGCTGGCGTTGCTGTAGTCGGTTGCGTGGACGCGGCCGCCGGTCAATCGCCAGAGGAGCCACGAATCGACCGTGCCAAAAAGTACCTGGCCCCGTTCAGCACGGCGGCGGAGGCCATCGTACGTGTCGAATAAGTGCGAGATCTTCGTGCCGGAGAAATAGGCGTCGATCACCAGGCCCGTCTTGGCCCGAAAAGTCTCTTCAAGGCCCTCGGCCTTCAAACGATCGCAGATTCCGGCACTGACACGGCTTTGCCAAACAATGGCCGGTGCGACGGCTCGGCCCGTCTGCCGATCCCAGAGGATCGTTGTCTCGCGCTGGTTGGTCACCCCCACCGCCGCAAGATCGCCGGCCGTCAGAGACGCCTGGGCTAGGGCCGCGCGTGCCGTTTCCAGTTGCGACGACCAGATCGCTTCCGGGTCGTGTTCCACGATGCCCGGAGCCGGTAGAATCTGTGGGAACTTCTGCTGGGCGGAAGCGACGATCCGTCCGGCACGATCGAAAACGATCGCCCGGCTCGACGTGGTTCCCTGATCGAGGGCGAGAATGTATTGGGGCATGTGAACGGCACGTGTGTGGCAAGATTCTCTGGCAGACGGACGCCACCGTGGCACGGGCATCTTGCCCGTGTCGAATTCCACGGGCTGGAAGCCCGTGCCACGCGCTTGCCAGAAAATCTTGCCACACACAACGGTACTTTGGTGTCACAATGTCAGTATAGTGTTCTTGCGACGAAAAAGACAGGGAGAGAGGGGAGTAGGTCAGGCTTTCCAGCCTGACTTTTCGGGTTGGCAAAAGGGGTCGCAAATCAATGACTCCCGACCCAATGACTCCAATTGCGGGTGAGCAGTCCGCGATAGCGCTGCCGGGTTTCCCAGAAGAGCCAGCCAACGTAGCCGTTCGACGCCATCAGGGCGATCACCAAGAGACACATCGCGAGCCATGGCCGATCTGGCTGGGCCGAATTACTGCCGGCACTGTTGACCGGTGCGAGATCCACAATTCTTGATTCCGCAGGGGCTGAGTTCGCCGGCGTCGCTATCGGCACCACCGCCGGCGCGGACGGGGCAGAAGATGGCGGGGGAATGATTACCGGTTCTCTGCCGGACGGCGTGGCCGACGACAGGATTGGCAACGTAGCCGCCGCCGGCATCACCGGGCTGGCAGGCACGATGGGTGCCGTCGCTGGGGGCAAGGATGCCGTAAGAGGCACTTCATGCGGTAGTCGTTCATTGCCCAGCGTAATACTAAAGTGGCTTGGCCGCATCTCTCGGGCCTCACGCGGCACGTCAATGTCGATAGGCTCGCCTGGCCGCAGCGATTGAAGCGTTGCAGGGTTGATCTGAATAATGAATTCCGTCCCGCCATTGGAGGCCGGTCGGTAGCCAAGGTCCACTCCCACCAGGGCCAGTGCAAGGCATGTCAGGGTTGTATTCATAAGAAAAATCTCCCTCCCGCGATTCTGTAGGTTCTCCCTATCTATGGTAACTTATCGCACCCGTAGGTAAAGGCATGGGGCCACGAAACTGGAAACACTTTTGTCCTAAATCCACCGATGGGGGGGTGAGTGGATATGTGGATAATACATGGCAAGCAACTTCCTGTCTCTTCTGCTTGACACGGCCCGATCTTCAGGCAAAATAGGAGACACGGGGCCGCTCCCCTGTTGTTTCCACCTTCAACCAAGGAATCTTCTTATGAAAGCCAATCGTACATGGATCCCCGTCACAATACTTCTTCTTTGTGGCGGAATCTCGGGTTTTGCGTTAGCGATTGCCACGACACGGCCATCGGCGGCACTTGCCGCCGATGCGAAGACCGGCTGCCGCGATGACAAAACTAGCCTGCCTGCCGCCGGGACCGTCGCACATAAAGTGCAACGCTTCGGCTCGATGATCGGCCTGCGGCCGGAAAAGAGGGAAGAATATGTCCGCCTGCACGCCAACGCCTGGCCAGAAATCCTGGCGATCCTCACAAAGTGCCACATTCAAAACTACTCGATCTACCTGGGCGAAATTGACGGCAAACTTTACCTATTCAGTTACTTTGAATACACCGGCGAGGACATCGCCAAGGACGTCGCGGTGATGAAGGCCGATGCCAAAACGCGCGAGTGGTGGACGCATACCGATCCCTGCCAGATTCGTCTGCCCAACACCAAGGAAGGCGATTGGTGGAAAGGCATTCCCGAGGTCTTTCATATCGATTAGAATGGGTCGGCTGGCAAAGATCTAGTAGAACGGAATTTATTCCGTTCACGTGAAGAAGCAAGGCAACGGAATGAATTCCGTTCTACAAACCTCTCTTGAAAGGACGTCTTTCCATGCCCCGATTGTCGATGCAAATCCCTCACTCCCTGGGCCGTGAAGAAGCAACGCGCCGCGTCAAGGAGCAACTCCCCAAGGCTCAGAGCCAAGTCACCGATCTCGACGAGCAATGGCAAGACCACACGTTGACCTTCCATTTCAAGGCAATGGGCTTCAAGGTCGGTGGCACCCTGGCCATGGAAGACTCGGCGGCGAACCTCGACGTCGACCTCCCCTTGGCCGCCATGATGGTCAAGGGCATTATTGAACAACGTGTCCGCCAAGAACTCGGCACGGTTTTGGCTTGAAGGCCATTGCAGAACCACGGATTTCACTCGCCGCGAATGCGCTGTAAAGCCTTGGCGGCGGCGGTGCGAACGTCCTCCTGCGGATCGCTCGCAGCGGTCTCCAGTGCGGAGCGAGCTGATTGGGCATCAGCACCAAGGTTGCCCAAAGCGCGGGCGGCTGCACGGCGAACGGCGGGACTTGTGTTTTGCAACGCGGCGGTCAAGGCCGGCACGGCGTCTCGCCCTATCCAGCTCAATGCCTCAATGACCATGCGACGGGCTTCGGCATCTGGGTTTTGCAGGGCATTGGCCTTTTTGAGCGACGGAAAAGCGGCTTTACCCAACTGGCCCAGCGAGCGGGCTGCCGCACGGCGAACATCGGCATCGGGTGTGTGCAGGGCTTCAATCAAGGCTGGAGCAACCGTGTCGGCTTCTTTTTCCATTTGGCCCAGGGCGACAGCCGCACGATAAGCCTGGGACGCATTGCCATGGCGAAGCATCTCCAGGAGTGCCGGCAAGGCTTTGGGATGGCTTTCAATCTTCCAGAGGGCTACGGCCGCGTTGACGCGAGTGATTTCGTCGTCCTTGCTCAGCATTTTGAGCAGTTCCGTCACGGCCGGTTTTGCCGCGGGACCGAAATTGCCCAGGGCCTCCGCAGTGCGGCGAGACATGGAGAGAAGCTTCGTCGATCGCATTGTTTCGATCAAGAAGGGTATTTCCGACTCAGCGGCGGAGCCGATGCGACCCAATGCCCAGACAGCCATGCTCCGGACGTATTCATTGTTATATTCGTTGCGGGAGTTGACCTCCACCAGGACCGCGTGCAAGGCCGGCACGGCCATCGCTGCTTTGGGACCGAGCGTTCCCAAAACATACGCCGCATGCCATTGCTGGCGGAACTCCGCGGAGTTCAGTTGATCGGCCCATTGCTGCACGGTCTTGCCTTCCGGCCCAAGGGGCGGCTGGGCAGTTGCGGTGGATAGCGGCAACAGGAGAATTAGGGCAAACAGTAGTTTCACTTTGGTTTCAACTCCCGATCCTAATGTGGGTCACGGCCCTTTTTGTTGCGTTTGGGGTTTATCGGCGTCTCGCCAGGATTCGGGTTCTCAAGCGGACCACTCTGGAAGATGACGACTCGCAGGGCAGCCTCGCCCTCGCCCAGAGCGGCATAGACACAGAACGGAATCGAAGTATTCTTCAGATCGGTCGCCAATTCTCCCAGGGCCTTCAGATCTTCCTTGGCCTTTTTGGCCGCCTGGATCTGTTCGGGCTTTGGCTTGTTCGGTTCTGGGTTTGCCTCGCTGGCTATCACGTACTCTGCAAACGTAGCAGCTCCCAAAATATTTCTAGTGTTGAAAGGACGCTCTTTACCCGAGATATCGCAGGTTGCTTGCATGTTGAGCAGGACTTCCTTGTCTTTCGTGTCAAACCCGATACCGAAGAAGACATGAGGGGTATTGTCTTTCGTGAGCGTCACAATCACGCGGCCCTTGGCATGCACCGTGTTTCCGGAAGCCGGCCCAATGGGCTTCCCCTTCGCTGGGCGGATGGGCCCCTTGGCCTCCATGATCTCGATCTTGTGCTTCGGCATTGTATCCAAAGGCAATATCTGCAACCGGAGTACGCTGGGGTCGGGAAGAAAGATGCCTCTGCTCATGCTGCGCGGCCGGTTGGCGACTGTATCGACGTTAATCGCCAGCGGCTGAACGGTCTTGGGCAGACACAAGGGGACAAAACGTGTTTTCTGCTTACAGGAGAACTGTAGACCACAGTAGCGAACCAGCGTGGCTTTGTCCTTCGCTTCGGCGGTCCATTGGATTTTCCACTCGCTCTCCTCCTGCCAGACTCGGGCAATCTTCACTGGATCATTGTTTTTGCTGGTCATCTGGACCGACCAGCCTGGAGTTGGCCCATCGTCCTCTTTTTGCAATTCAAACTTAGGATTGCCTTTGGCGACCGCGTCGCCGCCAATCAACTCGACGTCAACCGCCAGCTTGGGATCGAGCTCGGGGATGCCGAGAGAAACGGCGTCGTTGGCACCCTTGCCCGGCTGCGGCAAGTCAACGGCTAGTACGAGGCCATCCAAGGAGACGTTTTTTTCCGCTTCAACCGGCTTGGCGGGCGGTTCTGGCTTCTTCTCGGGCGGTTCTGGCTTGACCGACGTATTGGGGGAGGATTTTCCATCCGTTTTTTGCGGGTCGTTGGTTTTGGACTCGTTGGGATCGGCTGACTTTGGCATCACGTTCTTCGGCTGCTTCTTGGAAGTCTCGGTTTTCGCCGCAGAATTATCTTTGGCAGTAGAGGTTTTGGAGACAGCCGGCTTTTTCACAACAGACTTATCAGGCGGGGCACTCACGGCATCTTCGATTGGCCCCTTCTTTTCCTCTTGCTTTGGCGGTGATACAGTCGTTTGTGGTGCGGGCGTTTGTGGCGCGGGTGTGAGATGCCTCGGAAAAAACCATGCCAGTCCAGCCACGGTCGCCAGCAACGCGATACCAGCAACGGCCCCAAGAATCTTCCGCGTTGTTGTGTTGAACCAGCCAAATTTTGTCCGGCCGGAGGTCAACCCACCGGCCGATGCTGCGGCGATTCCACCGTGGGACTGGCCCTTGTGCTTACTCTGTTTACCCGGCTTAGGCGGCTTTGCTGCGATTGCGGCCGTGGCAGGCTTCTTCATGCCAGTCGTCGGGACGGCAAGAAAGGAGAGCCAGTCGTCGGCCGGAGCGGCTGGCGGAGTGATATCTTCCAGGGGCTTTACCGCTCGCGGCGCACGTACGCCTGTCGCGCCATCGGATCCTTTCTGCCAAGGTGCCAGGGCCGTACTCACCTCTTGGGTCGATTGGTAACGGTTTTCCGGCTCCTTGGCCATCATCCGCTTGCATATTTTGACCAACTTTGGCGGAGTATCGGGCCGATCGAGCAGAACATCGCGCGGTTCTTGCGATTGATGTTTGACAATCCGCTGGGCAAGCGTGCCTTCTGGAAAAGGCGGATGCCCCGTGAGCAGAAAGTACAACGTGCAGCCCAGGGAGTAGATGTCGGCTCGATGATCAAAGTTCGTTGTTTCCATGGCCTGTTCGGGGGCCATGTAATCGACGGTTCCAAAGGCCGGCTCACCTGCCGCTGCCCCGCGTGGTTCGTCGCTCTGGTTTAGTCGGGCCAGGCCTAAGTCGAGAATCTTGATTACCCCCTGGTTGGTCACTAGGAGGTTTGCGGGCTTGATGTCGCAGTGGACGAGGTTGTGGGTGTGGGCGTGGGCCAACCCCTCCGCAGCCTGGCGGATGTAGTCTGCCGCATGATCGAAGTCCAAGGGTCCGTTGAGTTCGACGATCCGTTGCAGATCCTGGCCTTCGACAAATTCCATGACGATGAAATAGCGGTCCATTTCATTGTCGACACTATAGGCCCGAACGATATTGGGATGGTCGAGTGCGGCGATCGCCCGGGCCTCGGCGAAGAAGCGATCCAACGAGGCCCGATTTTCGGCGATGGAGCGCGGGACGATCTTCAGGGCCACGCGGCGATTCATCGTCACATGTTCGGCGAGGAAGACGGTGCCCATACCGCCTTTGCCCAACCGCTGAATGAGCTTGTACTTGCCTAGGCGGAGTTGTGCCCGCTGGCCCAGGGCCAGGAGTGTGCCGGCCTGCCAGCGGCTGACGAGATTTTCGCGGACCAGGGCCTTGGCTAAAGCGGATGCATCGGGCGAATTACCGGCGAGACGCTGAGCCGCGACAAGCTGCTCCGAGTCGAGCAGCTTGCTCTTTTCCAATGCCGACAGAAATTCGTCCACGGTGCTAATGGCCATAATTTAGTTCGGATCCCCTTCCGTTGGGGTGCTTGTGGCGGCCTAGCAATCTATGAGGCTATACCTAATCTACCAGAAAAATGTTTTTCTCACCAGCAGTACAAGCTAGTATTGGCCTAATCGGTGGTCTTTCTGGGGTCCGGGGGTCCGAAAGTCCTTTACACTGTCGTTGACACTGGCTGTTGGGTTTAGTATACTGTAGATTGCCTGCCAGCCGCGAGAGCTCCCCCCCCGCCTACTCGCACGAAAGGATTTCCCATGGCCGATCATACCGTCCGCAAGGTTTCACATTCTGGAGTGGGTTATTCGGTCGTCGATCTGAACGACGTTCGACATGTCTTTGCCGCGGCCACGCCGCTGGCCGGTTCGACCTTCGACCAGCAGGCCGACGACGCTCTGCGAACGATCGAGGCCGTAATTCATGAGG
>Ga0194058_10000815_pt1 | contig 15464 bp, 2 predicted proteins | sample SepL4417m_MetaG_FD_155490 | JGI IMG/M metagenome (GOLD analysis project Ga0194058, IMG submission 155490) | Anoxic zone freshwater microbial communities from boreal shield lake in IISD Experimental Lakes Area, Ontario, Canada - Sep2016-L442-17m | ecosystem: Environmental > Aquatic > Freshwater >... | reverse complement strand
CCGGAGAACAGGGTGCAGGAGAAGTTCCCGGTCTTCTCGCGGAGATGGAAGCGCTGAGTGTTTCCTACGTTCAAGCCGCGTTGACCGAGATGGGGTGGGATTTTCCGATTGGCTGCCGGTTCACGACCGCCGATGTCGCCGGGGTATTGCATGTTGCTGACAAATACCAGCTTTTGCTCGGCAGGCTTCTGGAGATGCTGGCCGAAGAAGGAGTTCTTCACCGGCCAAAAGACCAAAAGACCAAAAGACCAAAAGATACCCCCTCTGGGATCGCCGCACCCCAGTGCGGCAATTGGTTCTTCACCGACCAAAAGACCAAAAGATATCCTGACCAAAATTTTGATGAGCGGCGCCAGGAACTCCAAACAAGGTATCCTCAGGCGGAAGCCGAGTTGACGATGCTCGGCCGCTGCGGAGCAGGCCTTGCCGGGGTTCTCCAGGGCAAGATCGACCCGCTGGAACTTCTTTTTCCGGAAGCGGATCTAACGATGGCCGTCAGACTTTATGAGGATTCGCCAACGTTTGGAGCTATGAACCGGATTGTTGGAGATGCCCTTGCAGCGATACTCGCGGATCGAACCGGCGGCCAAAAGCTGCGCATCCTTGAAATCGGCGCAGGCACAGGAGGGACGACCGCTGCGGTCCTGCCGCGTCTCAACGTGGCGGGTGAACAGAGCCATCGGGAGAAGACGATTGATTATGTGTTCACCGATGTTTCGGCTCTTTTTCTGACCAAGGCAAGGGATAGATTTTCGGACTATCCTTTCGTGCGGTATCAATTGCTTGATATCGAAAGAGATCCCATCGGACAGGGTTTCAAACCCCATGCTTATGACGTGATCCTGGCTGCGAACGTGCTTCATGCTACGGAGAATCTTCGTCATACCCTCAAGCAGGTAGGACAGCTCCTTTCGCCTGGAGGCATAGTGGTGCTGCTGGAGGGGGTTGAACGCCGACGGTGGCTCGATATGATCTTCGGGCTTCTCGACGGATGGTGGAAGTTCAAGGACCATGACATCAGGCCTTCCTACCCGCTTATAGGCGCCGCCGCCTGGGAGAAATTGTTGCAGGAAAGCGGTTTCGCCGAAACAGCGACGATTTTACCCGAGCAAAGCGGGTGTCTCTTCGAACAAGCCGTGATCCTGGGGAAAACGTCACCCCAAGCGAAACAGACTCCGGTTAAAACGCCGCGTCATTGGCTGATTTGCTCCGATTCCACCGGGGTTGGCGCAGGGTTATCCCTTCTTCTATTAGCACAGGGTGATATCGTGACCTTAGCTTTTTCTGGGGAGCGGTTCGTCAGGAAGTCGGACGGAGAAAATAGCGAACATTCCAGCTATACGGTCAACCCGGAAGAGCGCGAAGATTTTAGCAGACTTCTCCTTGCAGCAATGGAGGGAAAGCCTGCGCCAGAAGGAATCATCCACCTCTGGAGCCTTGATTCGCCGGAGCCAGGAATTCATGCAAACAGCGACGTGGGAGAAACGTCAGTGCGCCTTTGTACGGGAATGCTACATCTGGTGCAGGCCCTAATTTTGAGGCATATTGAGGATGCGGATTTTTCGCCGCCGCCTTCGCTCTGGCAGGTAACTAACCATGCCGTTTCTGCGGACGGCTCGGAACGGCTTTTGTCAGGTCTTTCCCAGGCCCCACTTTGGGGCATGGCCCAGGTGATTGCAGCGGAACATCCCGAATTGAACTGCATCCGGATCGATATAGATCGTGGGACGGACTGTGTGAGCTCCCTTTTCGAAGAGATCATCCACGGAAAACCGGATGGAGCATCTTGGGCGAGAGTCGAGGATCGAAGGGCAGAGCAAAGTCTAACCCCTCGACACTCGGTACTCGCCGCTGCATTTCATCAAGAGGATCGTGTCGCTCTCCGCGGAAACGCCCGCTATTTGGCACGGCTGGTTCCTTTTGGAAAACAGGGGGCAGATAAAAAAGATTCTAACGTCCATTCGGATGGCGCTTACCTGATCGTCGGGGGTATGGGAGGAACGGGACTTAAAATCGCTGGACATCTGGTTGCACAAGGCGCCGGACAGGTGATCCTTCTTGGCCGCAGCGGAAAACCTATCGATGGTAGTCCGGCCTCAGAGGCGATCCGGCGACTGGAACTGGCCGGCGCCAGCGTCGTTGTTGCGCGGGCGGATATTTCAATCAAAAGCGATTTGGAAGCTGTCTTGAATACCGTTCTAACATCGCGAATGCCGCTAAAAGGTGTAGTCCATGCCGCCGGTGTTTTCGAGGTCGGACTGCTTGCGGATTATGAAAGGGAATTTTTCGAAACGTTCTTTGCCGCGAAAGTAGTAGGCGCCTGGAACCTCCATGAATTGACAAAAGACATCCCGCTCGATTTCTTTGTTATGTTTTCTTCCGCCACCTCCTTTGTCTGTTCTTCCGGCCTCGGGAATTATGTGGCTGCAAACGCCTTCCTGGATGCTCTGGCTCATTACCGCCGGAGTATCGGATTGCCTGGACTGAGTATTGACTGGGGAATATGGATGGGGACGGGCATGGCGGAGACTGTTGACAAGCGGCGCGCCATGAAATCTTCCGGCCAGGTGGTTCTCCAGGGGTTCAATGCGCTTGCGCCAGAAAAGGCATTGTCTGTTTTTCAGCTTATGATAGGCTCCACAGAACCTCAGGTGGTAGCTATGCTGATGGATTGGCGATTGTTCTTCGGGCAGTATGCGGACAATGCCCGACCTGCCTTTTTCGATCTGATCCCGGATTTTGAGACAAGTCCTCACACGAAGCAGGAAAATTTTTATCAGAAATTGAAAACTGCTCCAGAGGATCAATGGCGCGATCTGCTCCGTGAGCACATTCGTTCCCTGATCGCCGATGTCTTGGGCCTGAACTCGGAGGCCGTTGATATTCATCAGGGTTTTTTTCAACTGGGGATGGATTCTCTAACATCAATGGAACTGAGGAACCGCTTGCAGAAGGAATTGCGGCGCCCTGTGGCTGCGACGCTGATCTTTAAGTATCCCACGGTAGAGTTGCTTGCTGAATATCTGCATGGCATTGTCGTCAACCACGAAATCGGATCCGCACCCGTTCAGATCGCCGAAAACCGGCGGGAAACGAGTAAAACGGCGGTAGATTGCGAAGGAAAAACGGCCGCAATATCTCTTGACGCCGCTCTCGGTGACTTGACTGAAGAAGAGGCCGAAGCGCTACTGCTCGAAAAATTAGAAAGACTGAGGTATTAAGAAATGAGCATGTCGCCAGGAAATCAACAGACAGACTCTCCGATAAAAAGGGCGCTGCGAGCTATCAATGACCTCCAGGCGAAACTCTCTGCAATGGAGAACGCAAAGACCGAGCCGGTTGCCGTGATCGGGATGGGTTGCCGGTTTCCCGGCGGGGCCGATAACCCTGCATTGTTCTGGAAGTTGTTGAAAAACGGGGAGGATGCAATCACCGATCTTCCTGGTGACAGATGGAACATTGATGAATATTACGATTCCGATCCTGATGCACCTGGCAAAATGTACATGCGGCGTGGGGGGTTTTTAAGCTCCATAGACCGTTTCGATGCTACATTCTTCGGCATTTCTCCGCGGGAAGCGGTGTGCATGGACCCACAGCATCGCCTTGTGCTGGAAGTAAGCTGGGAAGCTCTTGAATACGCCGGAATTGCGACTGCGGGCCTGAATGGGTCCCGGACGGGGGTTTTTGTCGGCATCGGGCAGAACGGCTACGCGCGATTGAAACTGGGCGGAGCGGACAAGACGCAGATTAGTACCTATGACGGCACCGGCAATTTCCTCTGCTTTGCTCCCGGAAGACTGGCGTACATCCTGGGGTTGCGGGGGCCGAACCTGGCTATTGATACCGCCTGCTCATCCTCCTTAGTCGCTATACATCAGGCATGTCAGAGTCTGCGGGTGGGGGACTGCGACCTGGCGCTCGCTGGCGGAGTGCAGCTTGTCATTTCTCCGGAGATCACTATATTTCTGTCACGAGCGCATGTGCTTTCTCCGGATGGACGTTGCAAGACCTTCGATGCGGCGGCCGACGGCTTTGGCAGAGGCGAGGGCTGCGGGATGATTGTACTCAAGCGGCTCTCGGATGCACTGAAGGATCGGGATACGATTCTGGCGCTGATCCGGGGATCGGCTATCAACCATGACGGCGCCAGCAGCGGGCTGACCGTTCCGAACGAGCGCGCTCAGGAGCAGCTCATCCTTCAGGCGATTCAAAACGCCAACGTTGAACCCAACCGTGTGACTTATATTGAGGCGCACGGCACCGGTACTTCGCTGGGTGATCCGATCGAAGTGAACGCTCTTGCCGCATCGCTCTGCAAAGATCGAACATCCGACAACCCTCTGATTATCGGGTCGGTCAAAACCAACATCGGACATCTTGAGGCGGCGGCCGGAATCGCAGGTGTGATCAAGGTCATCATCTCGCTTCAGCACAAGGAGATACCGCCCCACCTGCATTTCAGGATTCCAAATCCCCATATCGACTGGAAGGGAATACCGATAGAAGTGGCCTCGGAGGGCCGGGCGTGGCTGCCAACTGAGGGGCCGAGGATAGCGGGTGTCAGCTCTTTTGGATTCAGCGGAACCAATGCCCACATCGTGCTGGAAGAGGCATCTGAAGTGGAGGGACGACCGGCCGGTCACCCCAATAGGCCTGCTGGAGCAGGCTCTCTCTACAATAACGACGAAGCAGCAATAGGGGAGCAGCGTGATACGTCAAGTGTAGGGGCGATCGGCCGGTCGCCCCTACATATTCTGGCGCTGTCCGCCAAAAGCGATGTGGCGTTGCATTGTCTTTGCCAAAGGTATGAAGGATATCTTGCAGAGCATCCGGAGCAGGCCAAAATATCTTCTAACGGGTTGAGGGACATCTGTTTCACGGCCAATACCGGCCGCTCCCCGTTTGCTAAAAGAATGGCGATCATTGCGGCGACAGTGGATGAATTGAGAGAGCGGCTTGCCGCTTACCGTGAAGGCAGGGCATGTACAGGTCTTTATACCCAAGATAAAATGATGAATGATGAATGCGGAATCATGAATAAGAAAGAACCAGCCATAGATGCCTCCCATTCATCATTAATCATTCATAATTCATCATTCAAAAATGAGTCACCCGCTGACCTTGCCAATCGATTTGTAAAAGGCGGCGTTATAGCGTGGAATGACTATTACAGGGGGGACGACTACAGGAAAGTTGCTTTGCCAACCTATCCCTTCCAGAGACAGCGTTATTGGGTTGAGGAGAGTGTCAATGAAACCCCCAGGGAAGAAACCCCCAAGGACTGGGATAAATCGCTCCCCGCGTGGGGAAGAAGGCTGCATTTACCATTTTCCCGCGAAGTGCGCTTCGAGAACCGCTTGAGCGAAAACTCGCCTGCTCATCTATCCGACCACAGGCTTCTTGGTTCGGTCGTAGTGTCGGCTGCGTCACAGGTTTCGATGGTCATGGCTTCGGTGGCGGAGGCGTTCGGGACGGATGGGGCGGATGGGCTCCGAATCGGGGAAATGGTGTTTTCTCAACCGCTGATCATTCCGGTCAAAGGTGAGAAGTTGGTTCAGTTGATATTTCTCCCCGAGGATGAGGGTGCATTATCATTCAGGTTAGTGAGCGCCGAGTACGATCTGGCAGGGGCGAATCTTGTATTCGACCCATCTTTGATTCGCCCTATAGAAAGGCGAATACAATATCCGCCCCTACCTAAATGGACGACACATTCTTCCGGAACGATTTTCATCGCGCCTGGGAACGAGCCTATCACAGCCGGATGGGTGGATAATTGTCAATTAAAAGATGATTTTCAATTCGATCAGGTCAAAATATCTAATGGCCGATCCCAAGCTGGGCGAATTCTCAAGGGAGATGAATTTTACGCGGCGCGACTTCAATTGGGCTACCAATTCGGCTCCTCATTCAGGTGGGTGGAAAGGATGTTGCAGGGTGAAAACGAAACTCTTTGCAAAATGGCGCCCCGTTGCCAAAGCGGGGAGGGTGATGCGTATCCGCTCCATCCTGGGTTGCTCGACTCCTGCTTTCAGATGATAGACGGATTACAGGATGCTGATCGGGACGGTGAACATATCTTTGTGCCGATCAGGATTGAAAATCTCAGGTTTTACCGACAACCTCCCTCCGGCAATTTATGGTGTGTTGCGCGCAGGGAAGTGCACGACGGCGCGAATGCTCGGACCCGTAAGGGAAGTCTGCAGTTGATGGATGAAAATGGAGATGTGATTGTTGCGGTGGACGGCTTTGAACTCGGCAGAGCCAGGCGGGAGCTTTTCATCGGGCGCACACCCATTATCTCCCCCCCCAAGGAGGCGATCTACAACGTGCTATGGCGGCCTGCCCCGCCTGCAGACAAATCGCTCCTGGGACCGGGATCGCCGCACCCCAGTGCGGCACGGCGGCCTGCCCCGCCTACAGGCGAATCTCTCCTGGGACCGGGACCGCCGCACCCCAGTGCGGCACGGCGGCCTGCCCCACCTACAGGCGAATCGGTCAAAAGCCGCTGGCTCTTATTCGCAGATCAATCCGGCATCGCTGCGGAACTGGCCACGCAGCTTCTGGCGCGCGGGGATGATGTCATTCTTGTCACACAAGAAAAACAGTATATCGCATATAAACAAAATGCAGGGGACAGTCCGCCATTAGATCAAAAGCTAAAGAGCGTTAGTTTGGAATACCAGCGATTCAGCGATTCGGCTTTTCCTAACGGCCTGCCTTTTACCGAACCTGCCACCACAGTTGACCGCTACGGCGTAAATCCCGAGGCGCCTGAGGATTTCAGACGGCTCTTCCGTGCAATCGGGATGCCGCTCAAGGGGATAATCTATCTTTGGGGCATTGACATTGGACAAACTATGGATGAGGAAGCGATCTTGCGGAGCGAAATCGTCTGCGGGGGTTTGTCCGCTGTAGTTCGCGCCATTTTGGAACAGGAAAGCGGGGTATCTGGCACATTGTGGTTTGTCACCAAAGGCGCCCTACCCGTCGGAGCCGAATGGAGCATTCCGCCGGATGCTTCATCCGGTGCAGCCCTTCAGGCTTTGTTGTGGGGAATCGGCAGTGTGCTTGACCTTGAACATCCAGAACTTTGCAGGGGCATTGATCTTGATCCTTTGGAAAGCGAGGCGATAATCCCGATGTTTCTGGAGGAGATTCTTCATCCCGATGCCGAAAACAGGGTTGCCTTGCGCAAGGGTGTGCGCCATACCGCAAGGCTTGAGATATGCGATGAAACGCAGGAAGGCGGTTTTCATTTCGATGCCGACGCAAGCTATCTGATCACTGGCGGGCTTGGCGGACTGGGGCTTGAGGTCGCACATTGGATGGCGCGCAACGGGGCGCGCAACCTGATTCTGTCCGGCAGAAATGCTCCCATGGCTCCAGCAGCAGAAAAGATCGGGCGGATTGAGCAGACCGGCTGCAATGTCCTGGTTTTCACCGCCGATGTTTCGGATCGCAAGGACGTGAAACGGTTGCTAAGCGCAATCGAATCCCGAATGCCGCCCCTTCGCGGCATTGTGCATGCGGCTGGAGTCACCGATGATGCGATACTCATCAGGCAGGAGAGAGGCAGTTTCAGGAAGGTGATGGCGCCAAAGGTGCGGGGAACCTGGAACCTCCATGAAGTCACGGCAGGCAAACCGCTCGATTTCTTCGTCTGCTTTTCTTCTGCGGCGGCGATCATCGGCTCCGGTGGACAGGCCAACTATGCGGCGGCGAACGCCTTCATGGATGCCTTTGTCCATGTAAGACGTAGGCAGGGACTGCATGGGCTGAGTGTCAACTGGGGCGCATGGGGTGAAGTCGGCATGGCGGCAAAAATGAAAGATGAAGTCAGGGAAAGAGTGGCTGCTCAGGGTATGGGAGCCATTGCTCCGGAAAAAGGGCTCGAAATTCTGGGGGATTTGTTGCGGCGGGATGAAACGCAGGCTCTGGTGATGGCGGTTGATTGGAATCGGTATCTGGAAAGTCACTACCCTAAGGAGCCGCCACCTTTCTTCGAGGCCGTCGCCGGAGGACGGGCCGCACCGGAGATGGAAGGCTCCATCCAGCTCGCCGGATGGCTCAACGAAACGCCAGTTGGTGAAAGGCATGCGCGCCTGTTTGATTATGTACGTTCACAGGTGGCCGCCACCCTCGGCATGACATCACCAGAACAACTGGAGCCACGGCAACGGCTGTTTGATATTGGTATTGACTCACTCATGGCGGTGGAGTTAAAAAACCGCCTGGAATCGGGACTTGGTATTCCACTGCGCTCGACCCTTGTTTTCGACTACCCAACGGTTGAGGCCCTCGTGAAGCATCTTTCGGAAGATGTGCTGTCCCCTCTTTTTCCCCAGGTACAAGCAGAAACTATAGAGAGCCTACTTCCAGCAGATCTGCTGGAGCATGGCTTCTACAATGACAAAATCGGTTCCATGCTGTCGGAGATCGAAGCCATTCCGGAGCAGGAACTCATGGCCATGTTGACCAGCAGAAAACCGAAAAATAGGGAGGCTGCTTAAGTGAGCGATCTTTCCAGGCGCATATCTCATCTCTCTGCGATCCAGCTCGCGTTTGCGGCGCAACAGATCGAAGCTAATAGCGAACTAATGAGGGCTGAACAGGTGAAGCGGGCTGAACCGGTTGCGATCACCGGCATGGCCTGCCGTTTTCCTGGCGGGGCTGATGATCCTGATGCCTTCTGGCGTTTGTTGAAAAGCGGCGGCGATGCAATATCGGAGGTTCCAGGCGACCGATGGGACATAGCGGCTTTTTATGATCCCAACCCCAACGCTCCGGGAAAGATGTGCTGTCGGTACGGAGGATTTCTGGAACGCGTGGATCTTTTCGATGCCGATTTTTTCGGGATATCGCCGCGTGAGGCGGTAAGCATGGACCCCCAGCAAAGGCTTTTGCTTGAGGTGAGCTGGGAGGCGCTCGAACATGCCAATCAACAGAGGGAACAGTTGTTCGGGAGTTCGACCGGGGTTTTTGTTGGGATCAGCACCTCCGATTACGCCTCAATCCGGGCGGCTTTGCGGGATCGAAAGGCCATCGATGCCTACTATATGAGCGGCGCCACCCTCAGTGTTGCGGCGGGACGACTCTCCTATCTGCTGGGAGTAACCGGACCCTGCATGTCCATTGATACCGCATGCTCGTCGTCTCTCGTCAGTATTCATCTCGCATGTCAAAGCCTGCGAAACAGGGAGAGCCGCCTTGCTCTGGCGGCGGGAGTTGGACTAATACTTTCTCCCGAACCCTCCATCAATTTTTCGAAGGCCGGTATGCTGGCGCGCGATGGCCGCTGCAAGACCTTCGATGCTGCAGCCGACGGGTATGTACGCGGTGAGGGCTGCGGGGTAGTGGTGTTGAAGCGCCTCTCGGATGCTCTTGCTGATGGCGACAGAGTTTTGGCTATCATCAGGGGTTCGGCTATCAATCAGGACGGTTCGTCGGGCGGTCTCACCGTTCCCAGCGGTCCTTCCCAGGAAGCGGTGATTCGGATGGCGCTTGCAGGCGCCGGCCTTGAACCCCTCCAGATAAGCTATGTCGAGGCTCACGGCACGGGCACGCCCCTGGGCGACCCGATCGAGATCAACGCCCTGGCGGCCGCGCTCTGCAAGGAAAGGGCGTGGGATCATCCTCTGATCGTAGGATCGGTGAAGACCAACATCGGTCATCTTGAGGCAGCGTCCGGAATCGCAGGGGTGATCAAGGTGGTTCTGTCGCTCCTGCATAGGGAGATACCCGCCCATCTTCATTTCAGAACCCCCAATCCTCATATCGACTGGAAAAACATGCCTATTGATGTGGCGACTCAGGGAAGGCCCTGGTTGCCTGCGGAGGGACGGCGGATCGCCGGTGTCAGTGCTTTTAGTTTCAGCGGAACGAATGCCCATATCGTGCTGGAAGAGGCGCCGGAAATGGAGGGACGACCGGTCGGTCGCCCCAGCAAAGACGGCGATATATCCTGTGTAGAGGCGACCGGCCGGTTGCCCCTACTCGCGGATCGGTATAAGCGGCGCGAGCGCTTCTGGGTGGATACCACAGGTGACCCAGGGAAACCGGATGGAATATCCTGTGGAGGAGCGACTGGCCGGTCGTCCCAAGATTGTTTGCCACATACTTTGCTCGGCAAGCGCCTCAACCTTCCGATGTCCCGCGAGATACGCTTTGAAACGGTCTTCCGCAGAAATTTCCCGGCCTTTCTGGAGGACCATCAATTGTTCGGGACTGTGGTGGTTGCCGGTGCTACTTATCTTGCCATGATTTTGCAGGCGATCAAGGAGTCGTTCCATCTGAAAGCCGCCGTTCTGGAAAATGTACTGATGGAGCAAGCTATTACAATCGGGGAGGGAGACACCTTGCTTGTCCAGATGTTGATTGTCCCGGAGTCGGAGGGGCTTTTCAGCTTTCATATAATGAGTAGAGACGGGTCTGGAGCGGACGGGTTTGCCGGAAGCTCTTTTGTTCGCTCCTACAAAGAAGGGGAGGAAGTGGAGGGGAGACCTGCCGGTCACCTCAACATATATGATTGCAATGTCTCCGGAAAGATCAGGATTCCGGAAGAAATACTGATAGCGCCCATGGCTGATGCCTCTCTACGAAGGGAAGAGGCGCAAACTAAGTGGGAGGAGATTGACGCCTCGGCGTTCTATGCGGAGATATCACGGGCCGGCCACCACCTCGGCGACTCTTTCCGGTGGATCAGGAATATCTGGAGGCAGGGAAGGGAGGCGTTCTGCCTTCTGGAGGTTCCTGTGACGATATGCCGGCATTCAGATACTCCAGTTAGCTACGAAAGCCACCAGATGAAGCATCAGGATATTCCATCCGGCTTTTTGCAGAATGTTCCATCCGGCTATCCGGGTCTCATTGATTCCTGTTTCCAGTTTTTTTGCATCTGGGGTCAACGGCTATGGGCGGCTGGGTCAAGCGATCACCAGATGGAAAATCGAATGCTGTATTCGCCATTAGACGAAGACAAGATTAGCTCCAACTTTTGGTCGGAAGATCAAAACGCCACCTATATCCCTTTTTCCCTGGGTGAGATGCAGTTTTTTGCTCAGGAGATATTTTGGCCGGAGTCGGGCGGACGACTGTGGTGCCATTCGACTATCACTGCAATTGATCCGCTCACCAAAGGGATGTCCGGGGACATCACCCTGTTCGATGAAAGAGGCAGGACTCTCCTGAAGATCAGCGGCCTGAACGCAAGAAAACTCACCAGTGACTTGCTGTTGAACCACCGAAAGGAGCAACAGGATGTTCCATCCGACTTTTTGCCTAAGGAAAGTCGTGAGGAATGGCTGTATCGTGTGAACTGGCTTCCGATCGGGCATCCGGTCAGGCACCCGGAGATGCAATCTGGCAATGCCGCGCCAGGAAGATGGCTCATTTTTTCGGACAACGGAGGTGTGGGAGACACCATCGGCGGACTTTTACAGAAGGAAGGAGAATCTGCTATGCTCATCTTCCCCGGTCCTGAATACAACCAGAAAGATAGGGGCGACCGGCCGGTCGCCCTAACGGGGGGGCGACCAGCCGGTCGCCCCTACTTGATCAATCCCGGCGAGCCTGCGGATTTTATCCGTCTTGTCGATGAATACTGCAACAACAATCACCCCTGCAAAGGGATCATCCATCTCTGGAGCCTTGATACAGGGGACGGGATGAGCCAGGGTTTTCTGGAAAAAGCAGAGGCGCTGGCCTGCGGGAGTATCCTTTATCTTGTCCAGGCTCTGGCGGGAAATAAAGCTGAGGTTCAGCCCCGACTATGGCTCGTTACTAATGGCGCCCAATCAGCGGCATGCAGTAATTGCCTACCGCCTGTAACATCCCTGGAACCAGGCCTCTGTTCCCATCAATCGTTGATTTGGGGATTGGGAAACGTGATTCGGATGGAGCATCCGGAATGGAAATGTTCATGTATTGATATTGACCTTACAGATGACAGACAACAGATGACAGATGACAGATGGCGACCTTCAGCCTTCAGTTATCAGACAACGCTCCTTTTCGAATCCATACTCTGGGCCGACATGGAAGATCGGATCATGATTCGGGATCATTCACGCTATGGCGCAAGGATCATGCCGCTGCTATTGCCATACAAGGGGAGGTTGACTCTACTGCCGGATGCAACATATCTGATCACCGGGGGACTCGGAGCACTCGGACTCGAGACAGCCAGGTGGCTGGTGGAGAAGGGGGCCGCAAACCTGGTGCTTGTGGGGCGAAACGAAGGATCAGCAGCGGCGGAGGAGCAGGTTCGTAAGCTAAGACAGTTGGGAGTGAGGGTGGAGGTACTCAAGGCGGATGTCGCAAAACGGACGGATGTTGCACGGTTATGTGGAGGGGCGACCGGCCGGTCGCCTCTACTCTCCGGGATGCCGCCGCTCAAGGGGATTATTCATGCTGCCGGTGTTCTATCCGACGGTGTCCTGATGAAGCAGGATATGGGACGATTCCATAAAGTGATTTCGCCAAAGGCCGATGGCGCTTGGAATCTGCACGAAGCGACTCTGAGTATGAATCTCGATTTCTTTGTCTGCTTTTCTTCCGTAGCATCAGTACTCGGGTCGGCTGGCCAGTCCAACTACGCGGCGGCCAATGCTTTCCTGAATGGATTCATGTACGAACGCAGGAGGCAAGGGCTGCATGGGCTAAGCGTCAACTGGGGACCGTGGGAACTCGGGATGGCGGCTGGACTGGAAAATCGGGATGCTGAGCGTATTGCAGCCCGCGGGATCAAGGCTATTTCTCCTGTGGAAGGATTTGATATACTGGAGCAATTGATTCTTCATGATGAGACTGAGGCATCTGTGCTGCCGGTGAGCTGGGACAAGTATCTTAGCTACCATTATCAAGGGATGACTCCACCCTTTTTTCAGGCGGTGACGGAGGAAAGTTCAGGTAAGAGGAGTGCGTCGGAGGAAAAGTCCGCCATCATCGGGAAACTGGAGGAGATGCCTGCCGGACAACGCAGGACAGCTCTGATAGATTATGTGCAGATGCAGGTAGCGATAGTGCTTCATTTGAAGCAGGCAAAGCGGATATCACCCGACCAGGGGCTTTTCGACCTCGGAATTGATTCGCTAATGGCCATGGAGTTGAAGAACAAGTTCGAAATGGACATGGGAAGACCACTAAGGCCGACTCTGGTCTTTGATTATCCAACGGTGGATAAGATCGCCGGCTATCTTTTCGAAGAGATAGGGATGGCTGATGACCAAGGCCGTCAAACGACACTGGAGCCCCACAAGGACAAAGGGAGCGGAGCCGTTGTGGTTCTGTCCGCAGAGGAAATCAATGATTCGATCGCAAATGAGCTTGCAAAGCTCGAATCGTTGCTGAAAGGATAATAGTATGGACCGGCCAAAAGACAGAATGTTCCATCCAGTAGCAAATCCCGACAACTCTTCCGCGCAGAGGCTACTCAATGCCCTTCAGGAGGCGCGGATGAAAATTGAGACGCTCGAACTCATCCGGTCAGAACCCCTGGCTATAGTGGGGATGGGATGCCGATTTCCGGGAAATGTCGCAGATCCGGAGGGTTTCTGGCAAGTTCTCAGTCATGGCGTGGATGCCATCACGGAAGTACCGAAAGACCGGTGGGATATTGATGCCCTTTACGATCCTGATCCCGATGCTCCGGGCAAGATGTGTACCCGTTACGGTGGGTTCCTGCCTAATGTGGATCATTTCGACGCCCCCTTTTTCGGGATATCACGGAAGGAAGCTATCGGGATGGACCCGCAACAGCGGCTGCTTCTGGAGGTGTGCTGGGAAGCGATAGAGAACGCTGGGATCGTCCATGCTGGCCTGCGAGGAACCTCTGCTGGCGTTTTTATGGGAATCGGCGCCTTCGATTATGCGGCGCTTCGGTATATGCAACAAGATTACGAAGGAATCGATCCCTACTTTGCCACCGGCGGCGCCCTGAGCGTTGCTGCAGGCCGGCTGTCATATATGCTGGGTTTGACGGGGCCAAGCATGGTGGTGGATACTGCGTGTTCGTCGTCGTTGGTGGCGGTGCATCTGGCATGTCAGAGTCTTCGCTCCAGAGAGTGCGATATGGCGCTGGCCGGTGGGGTGAACGTGATTTTGCTGCCGGAGCTATCGATCAATTTTTCGAAGGCGAAGATGCTTGCTCCCGACGGAAGATGCAAGACATTCGATGCGTCTGCTGACGGGTATGTTCGTAGCGAGGGTTGCGGGGTTGTCGTACTGAAGCGGCTATCTGACGCAGTAGCCGACGGGGACCGGATTCTATCGCTGATTCGGGGCAGTGCGGTGAACCAGGATGGACCGAGTGCGGGTTTGACGGTTCCGAGCGGACCGGCCCAGGAGGATGTAATCCGTCGGGCGCTTTCTATCGGGGGAGTGAAGGCCGGGGATGTAGGATATATTGAGGCCCACGGGACCGGGACCTCTCTGGGAGATCCGATCGAGGTAGGTTCACTTGCTAAGGTTTTTGGCGGGAGACCGAAAACAGACCCGCTTGTGATCGGGTCGGTGAAAACGAACATCGGGCATCTGGAGGCGGCGGCGGGGATTGCGGGGTTGATCAAGGTAGTATTGTCGTTGCAGCGGGGGGAGATTCCTCCGCACCTGCATTTTCGTAAACCCAGTTCTCACATAGCTTGGGAGAAGCTGCCATTCGAGATACCAACCGAACCGAGGGAATGGCCGGCAGGAAAGAAGAGATTAGCCGGGGTGAGCGCTTTCGGAGCGAGCGGCACGAACGCGCACGTCGTATTGGAGGAGGGGCCTGTTTTCGGGAAAGTAGAGCCTGCTTCCAGCAGGCTATGCAATGACAAAGACCGTCCGTTTCATCTTCTGGCGCTTTCGGCCAAGGGGGAGCCGGCGTTAAAGGCGCTGGCGGGACGATACGCTGCACACCTGGCGGATCATCCCGAAAATCGTAGGGGCGAATCTTGTATTCGCCCTATCTTTGAAGAGGCGATTGCTGACGTGTGTTACACTGCCAATACGGGACGGTCACACTTCGAGGAGCGTCTGGCTGTGATCGGCGCTACACGGGAGGAGATTGCGGCAGGCTGCCTGGCTCATCAGGAAGGTCGTGAGAACGAGGGTGTCAAGACGGGTCTATCGTATATGACTAATGAGGAGGCCGGAAAAATCGCCTTCCTCTTTACCGGTCAGGGTTCTCAGTATGCGGGTATGGGCAGGGTTCTGTACGAAACTGCGCCTATATTTCGTGCGGTCATGGATCAATGCGCAGATATCCTGGAGGGGTTACTGAAAAGCCCCCTGCTTGATGTGATCTATTCCGCAGAGCAACGTGTGGAACTGAACGATACTGCCTACAGCCAGCCAGCGCTATTTGCAGTTTCATATTCGCTTTTTGAGTTGTGGAAGAGCTGGGGGATCGAGCCGTCGCTTGTGATGGGCCATGATGTTGGAGAGTACGCGGCGGCCTGTGCAGCCGGAGTGTTCTCTTT
>Ga0194058_10000812_pt1 | contig 15477 bp, 16 predicted proteins | sample SepL4417m_MetaG_FD_155490 | JGI IMG/M metagenome (GOLD analysis project Ga0194058, IMG submission 155490) | Anoxic zone freshwater microbial communities from boreal shield lake in IISD Experimental Lakes Area, Ontario, Canada - Sep2016-L442-17m | ecosystem: Environmental > Aquatic > Freshwater... | reverse complement strand
CCCTGAAACAGAAATATCAGATATTTCTAAACTTATAAGAGAAGCCAGGATGATCAAGTCTCCATACGAGCTGGACCTGATTGTCAAGGCCGCGGCCATGAACGATGAGTTATACAAAAGTCTGGGGGAAATACTCAGGGAAGGTATGACAGAAATGGAATGCACCGCCCTTCTTGAAGCCCGCCACCGGAAAAATGGTCATCAGGGTTTCGTGAGGGTAAGAAGATTCAACCAGGAAGCTCTTTACGGTCATATTGTGTCTGGCAGCAATCTTGCGGTTCCAAGCTGTTCAGTCGAGCCCACTGGAGATCCAGGACCAACCTTCTCGTTGCCTCACGGCACTGGATTCAAAGTAATAGAAAGACACCAGCCGGTCCACGTTGACTACGTGGGGATCGTGGACGGGTACATGGTTGATCAAGCCAGGACATTTTTTCTTGGCACGCCTCCTGAACAATTCCTCGATGTCCATTCGTTGGCCCTAGCAATACAAGAAGCTCTAATTAAGGAAGGCTTCCAAGGCGTTAATGCGGAAAAGCTTTTTGAAACCGCAATCGGTATAGCATCGGAGGCAGGCATGGAGGAAGGTTTCCTGGGCTACCCGCAACCAGTTCCTTTTGTAGGCCACGGAGTGGGTTTGGAGCTGGATGAACTTCCAGTAGTCGGAAGGAAATCTCCCTATGTACTCCAGTCGGGGATGGTGATCACGCTTGAACCTAAATTCTTCTTTCCCGGCAAAGGGATGGCAGGAATTAAAAATTCTTTCCTGGTGACTGAGGAAGGGCTAAAGAAGCTTACTCTGTTTGATGACACTGTCCAGATCCTTAGTTGTTAGTCGGCTCTCAGGTCTTGGTGAAGAAACTACCCTGGAGGGTCTCGATGCCCAAGGATAATAAGCTTCCTCTCAATCGCCTGTTGAAGTCTTTCTTCCCAATCTTTCCAATGGGTTCTAAGATCTTCCAGTTGATTGGACAGGGCTCGCCATTCAGATTGTCGTTCTGACGCGTCTGGATCTGTCGTGTTCTTTACAGCTTGCTCAATGTCTTTGAGCCTGTCGGCGATTGGACGAACTCGCTCTTTGATCGCTCTCATTTCTGAAAGAATAGATTCTTCCTCCGGCGTTAGCGCCATCTTGGGCGCACACACAGAACATTCGATCCCTTCGGAGGACGACGGAGAAGTACTGCAGTCGCAATCAGGTGCTATATGATCTTGCTGATTAGCCATAGTGGTCGTCACCTCCTTGGTTTTTTCTTATTCTTGATATAATCACTACGAGGCTGAGTGTCAAAAGGAAGGAATTATACCAGGAATAATTCGATGCAGGTGCGAAGCCTTGTGAAAAGGGAGGCAATGATCGCTAGGGCTTACGGGGCATACTCTAAGAGGTGGATTGGCAGCGAACTGAATATATTTGGTACCTTGTGTAGAAGATTTTGATCAAAGAGGGTGCGAGCGTTTAATAACGTCCGATCACATGGTCCATGAGCGTGTTCATTACTTCGTGAAACAGAACCTTGTAACCGCCTGGCCAAGTGTGTCGAATGGGCGGAGGAGGAACATAACCATAAAAAAACCTCTCCTGTACTGCAGAATGAGGGACGCCTGCTTGCTGTTGAGATGTTCGAGATAAATCGGGAAAATTGTCCGTAGCCAGAGCGGCAAGAGAGGACGCGAATACTACAAGAATCATTGAAAATATGAATATGAAACGCTTCATTTTTTCCTCTATCGTTATATTTTATATTGAGTGGAGAGAAAAATCAATTGCAAAATTATTGCGTGTGATTATTCCGAGTCCAGTTCTAATAAGAAACAAGATTATGGAACAGGGTCACATCTTAAGTAAAACTTTGAAAGTGCTGGAATCCAGGGATTGCTTGAATGCCTCCTCAGCTTTATCGAAAGGGAAAACCCCGGAGATAAGAGATGTAGGATCAATAAGGCCTCTTTCCAGGATCCTGATGGCTGGTGGGAAGAGTCCGCACCTTGATCCGACGACTGTAATCTCATTAATCACTAGAGAGGCAGGATTGAAATCCAGAGCGCCGTGGTAAGTGCTTTTTAGCACGAGAGTGCCACGCGGTTTCACAAGATTCGTTGCTAAATCCCACCCTGACGGATGCCCCGAAGCCTCTATGACAACGTCAAACTCCTCGGTCCTTTCTGTTAGGGCATCAACGGTCATCACCTTTCCGCCCATACGACCAAAAAGATCTAGTTTACCAGGATGCTTTCCTACGAGCAGCGTATCGCACCCGGTGAGGTTAAGAACCATGGACACCAAGAGTCCAAGCTTACCATCGCCGATTACCAGGACGCGGTCTGAAGGAAGGATTTTGACCTGCTCCAGAATTTCAAGCGCAGCGGCTAGAGGCTCCGTAAATACCGCCTTCTCGTTTGAAAGATTTTCGTGGAGAGGCACAAGGTTGGCTTGAGGAAGCGCAAGGTATTCGGCGAAAGCACCGTTTCGGCCCTGGATACCGAGAACCGTCCGATGAGGACAGTGGCGCTCCAGACCGTTCCTGCAATACGCACAGCGCCCGCAGCCAGAGTTGATTTCTCCCACAACACGCTTGCCCAAGAGTTCAGGATCAGGAGATTGGTGCACAACTCCGACAAATTCATGACCCAATACTCCTGTATAGTTCATATAGCCTTGGATGATTTCTGCGTCAGTTTTACAAATTCCTGCCATGAGGACTCTTATCAGAGCTTCTCCCGGTCCAGGTTCCGGATCAGGAATTTCCTTCATGGCTAATTTATTGTCAAAGACGAGAGCTTTCATCCTATACTTCCTTATGGATTTTGGTTAATTGACCATTGAACTCTCTAGAATTTTTCTTTTTATGATCGCTTTACATTGTGTAAAAAACCTGACGCCTGCTTGATTCATTGCGAAATGTTTCACAGACAAAATGGAAGATAAATTTCTCAAGAATTCCAAACAGTACAATCGAATTCTGTCACTCTACCGAGTTGGCTCCGGAATTGCAACCTCATAGGTGGGTTCGTACCAGTTCAGAGCCTCTCCTTCGTTTAACGTTCCCCCCTCCACTTTTAAAATGTGAATGAAGACGTGGAGGAATTCTCGGCCAACCAAATTCTCGAGTAGAATAGTTCGAGCTACTTGTTTTCAGTAAAAATTTTTGTTATGAATCATATGAATAGCTTCTCGGAATCGTCGGTTAAACTCGATGTAGCGGGTGAAGTCCTGTTTTCGACTGGGGAAAAAGCTACGTGTGAATTCATAAAGTATCGTCGACAAAACAATAGTTATATAAAGTCAAAATAGGACTGTGAGGAGGCCACTCTCAATGAAAGATAAGCGCGTTTTTTTTAATCCTATTCGTATGCTTAGCCCCAAGCTGGATTCTGAGGCGATAAAAATTGAAGAATTGTATAAAAGCCCTGTCTCCGAGTCATTGACACTGGAGGAGGGTCTTCTTGTAATGTTAAGCAAAATAATAGAAATGACACGTCAGGCTCGTTTAGGTTTTTCTGCTGTATCAATGGAGGAAATAGAGGCGTCTGACAAACTGGCCGGAGAAGTTCATCAGTTGGAAAAGTTGCTGACCGAACAACTGGCATGCTCTCTGTTTGAGCCTCCAGAAATATGTAGAGCCGTTATTCTGTTCCCTGGTCACTTGGAGAGGGTAGGTGACTACCTGGAGAGCATCCATAAATGCTGCAAAATCAAATGCCGGGATGGGGTGCCTTTTACTGAGAGGGCTGTTTCAGAAGTTGATGATATGTTTAGTCTTCTGTTGGAGACAATGAATAATTTCCGTGACGCTTTCATACGGCCCAACAAGGTTCTGCTCGAAAACGTGATAGCCGAAGGAAAGAAGTTGGAACAAATATGTCAGGACTTGCAGTTGGCCCATGTGGAGCGTCTGCTGGATGGTTCGACTGCTCCTCGAGCATCCTCTTTATATCTGGATGTTTTGGAGTCCACACAATCAATTAACACGCACATTGGAGCAATGGCCGGGGAGATTCACTCGCTGATGCAAGCACAGGAAAATGTTGCCTGACGCCCTCATATGGACGGTATTTCTTTACAATCATGAATAACCATTGTGGGGTCGATGTCCATATTTGCTGTAATGAATCGAACCCGCTTGTTGAATAGGAGTTATCAAATAATGGTTCCCAAGAAAATTCTTGTCTGTACGGATTTTTCTGAGAACTCGGTTTTGGCACGTATATGTTCCATCGAATATGCCAAGGCTTTTGGGGCCGAACTTTTGGTGCTCCACGTAGTGAATTCACGACTTTTTGGATACCCCGGTTTTGCTGCTAATGCTCCAGCAGAAATGGCCTTGATAGAAGAACACATTCGTCGAGGAGTAGAGGAGGAGCTGGAATTAATAGGAAACGATTGCAAACGTGAAATCGACGAGGTGAATACTTACTCCAGGACGGGAGCCCCTGCAGAAGAGATTGTAAATTTCGCGGACGAAGAATCGGTGGGCCTCATTATTATGGGTACGCACGGGTGGAGCGGAGCCCGTCACCTTATTATGGGAAGCACTGCCGAGAACGTTGTACGAACCGCCAATTGTCCAGTACTCACTTTAAAGTCGTCTGCCAAATCCTAGGGGTGTTTTCTGCACTTGCCAAATGCTTATAGGGAGATATCGGTTTTTAAGGGAATGAAGATTTAGGAACGCAAGACCAATTATTTGACACAATTCCGACTAAAAAGGTTAATATAAAATGAATAGTAGTGAGTCCAACATGTTCTTGTTTTCAGGAAAGGTAACTTCTGAAGAGCGTGAGCGTATTCTGGGTCATGGTGGTTGTGTCGTATGGCTGACTGGGTTGAGTGCATCCGGGAAAACAACAATAGCTGAAGCCCTTGAAAAGAGGCTTGTGACGAACAATCGCCCGGCCTACGTACTCGACGGAGATAGCCTTCGACGTGGGCTGTGCAAAGATCTGGGGTTTTCGCAGGATGATCGAACGGAAAATATTCGAAGAGTTGGAGAAGTAGCTGCCTTGATGGCAGACGCCGGTTTGATCGTTATAGCGGCATTCATATCGCCATACCGAGCAGATAGGGATCGGGCTCGGGCAACATCAGGAAATGGACGTTTCGTTGAAATTTATTTGGACGTCCCATTGGAAGTATGTGAGAACAGAGACCCTAAGGAGCTATACCGAAGGGCACGGGCCGGCGAAATTCCAGAGTTTACGGGGATTAGTTCTCCATACGAGCCTCCAGAGGCTGCGGAGATTGTACTAGACACCTCGCGAGAATCTCTCTCCAATTGCGTGAATAGCATAGAGCTTTTTATGAAAAACGCAGGTTATATCAAATGAGCTAATGGCAGCGGTTCTGTTGACGCTTGTGATGACCCAACACCTTTGATCACGATTGACGGCCGATCCTTTTTGCCAAGGGAACGAATAAATTTCTTGCGCCGACACCTGACGGGATGTGCATCAGTGCGACAAAACAGAAGTAGGAGGTGGTTATGTTAGTCAAGGATTGGATGAGCAGAAATGTGATTACTGTCAAAGTAAACGATACCCTACAGCATGCCATCAACCTCATGGTGGACCACCAAATTAGCGTGCTGCCGGTCATGGAGGACAGCAAGTTAGTCGGGATGGTAACTGACCGTGATGTGAAAAGAGCTTCGCCATCCAGTGCTACTCTCCTAGATATCCAGCAAGCACTCTATCATCTGTCTCGATTGGAGGTAGGAGCGATTATGAGTGCCTACCCTATTACCGTGCCTCTGGATTATACTCTCGAAGAGACGGCAGAGATCATGCTTCAGAAAAAGATTTCTGGTCTTCCCATAGTGGATGATGACGGACAACTAAAGGGAATCATAACCAAGAGCGACTTATTTAAAGCAATGCTGTCTTTAAGTGGATCAGCCAGGCAAGGGCTTATGTTCGGCTTTCTCATTGAGGATAGACCTGGTTCTATCAAAGAAATTACCGATGTAATGCGAAAATACGATGCTAGGATACTAAGCATATTAAGTTCTTACGACAAGGCTCCTCAAGGTTACAGATTCTTCTATATACGTCTGTTCGATATTGACCGTTTTGGGCTGGAGGACATGAAACAAGACCTCAAAGAAAAAGCCAAGATGTTGTATTTCATAGACCAACGAGAGAATATACGCGAGATTTACTCAGGCTGATTTCAGGCTTCTGATCAATGCCCAAAGGATCTCGGAAAGGTCTGAAAATAAACATTGAGCCTTCGTTCCAGTTTCTCTGTCTTGAATTAAGCTTATTGGTATTCCGCCCGCGAATCATGAGTCTGTGATGAAAGAAAAAATTGAACTGCTTCAGGGAGACATTACGAGGGCGAAAGTGGATGCTGTGGTCAACGCGGCCAATAAGAGTCTATTGGGCGGAGGAGGGGTAGACGGGGCCATTCACCGCGTAGCTGGACCGGATCTTCTGATCGAGTGCAGGACTCTCGGCGGCTGCGAAACAGGCGATGCCAAGATTACTCGCGGTTACAATCTGAAAGCCCGGTACGTAATACATACCGTTGGTCCTATATACAGGGGTGGGGCATCGGGAGAGCCCAAGCTGCTTGAGAGTTGCTACATGCGCTGTTTTGAGGTGGCACATGAACAAGGCCTTAGCTCTCTTGCGTTTCCATCTATAAGCACAGGTGCATACGGATATCCGATTGCAGAGGCTTCACAAATTGCGCTCCAAACATCAATGAGCCGGCTTAAACGATTCCCTGAGATTGAAAGAGTAGTATTCGTACTGTTTTCCTCTGCCGATCTGGAAGTTTATCGAAAGGAGCTTCAACAGCTTTAAGAAGGTACAGGACTTAAGGCCGTGCTACCAGGATACTCAGCAAGACCATCAGCCCGAATGCGGAAATAATAGTGCCTGACACTTTGTTGACGACCCTTAGTTCCTTCGGATCGATCCTTTTGTGCAAGAGACTCACTACGCCGCTCAGGATGACCCACCAGAGGGTAGAACTGGTAAATACGCCAAGTATTAGAGCTATTGCCATGATGCCTTGGCGAGGGGATTCCGCCACACCCATGGTAGCGAAACCTGCGGCAAAAGCTAACCCAACTTCGACACTAACGACGGTTAACTTGTTGTTATTGTAGGATTTGGTCATTTTATTTGGCACTACATATTTTCATCTTTTTTCGATCCATGTCCTCACAGGGGAAATGATCGTCTTGGGGACCTCGAGCAATTTGTAGAGTTCCAGGTGTTCAGCTTCGGGTGTCAACGCCGGTGGAAAAGTGTGCCATCAGGGCGGAGTAATAGTGTACCAGTTGATGCCAAAAGAAGAGGCCGGCTAGGCCCACTTCTTTCCTTTTATCCAGACCTGCTTCAGTTTGAATCATTTTGATCTGATGACGTTTCATTTAGTTGCTTTTTCTGTTTCTTACTTTGGTTGAGCCGGTAGCTCTCACCATTCATTTCAAGGATATGGACATGATGGGTGAGCCGATCTTTTCAGGCTTGACCAGTCTGCCTTTTTGTATCCTCTTTTGGAGTTCGGTGGTACGATTCACCGTGCAGCCGATGGGTCTTTTTTAAGATCACAAAAGGGTCAATTCCCAAGAGCGCCGAGGATATGTCTTTACACAGGAGCAGAACCACCTAGCATCTTTTGGAAAAGCTTGACATAGGTTTTTACCCTTCTTTCCCAAGAATGTTCTCTCACCATAAAGCTGATAACCTCCTGCCTCTTGTGGGTCGGTGGGTTTTCCAGAAGTTGCTCCACGCCTGAGACAAGGGCGTCAATGTCTCCGTAACTAAATATTTTTCCGAACCCGGTCTGCTGAATAAGTTCGTTGTTGATAACCAGTTCCTCGGAAAGCACGGGAAGTCCACCTCTCAAGTAGTTAAATATTTTAGATAAATCATTGTCGAACCTATTTATCCCCGTGGCAAGGGCCAACCCGATGGCAGAATAACTTATGTAATCCCAAACATCGTCTTCTGGAAGTTCGCCGTGCTGCACCACGAGGGGATCCAGTTTGCAGTCTTCGTTTCCTCCATACAAAGATGCCTTGTTTACACCGACCAGATGAATCGTGCACCAGCCTTCGAGCCTCCGTGCCGCCTCGTTCAAGAGGTGAACCATTCTTGGAGCCGCGAGGCTTCCCAAAAATAGCATGGCAGGTACTTTGGATGTAAATGGATTACTCATGGATGCGGGGATAGTTGAGGGACAACCCGTAGGAACTAAGACCGTCGGCGGGGTGGTTCCATAGAGATATTTCCAACGATCCCGGTTAATAGTATTGTTAAGGCTTACGGTTGAAGCTCGGGCCTTAATCATCTCCTGGCAGTGAAGCAGCATCTCCCGGAAAGGCCCGTCTCGCTCAGGCAATAGATTGTCCACCACTCGTACTATCCTCGAGACTACAGGACCTTTGAACTTTCCGATCAGGGTAATTGAGTGGTGGTAACAGGTCTTGACAAGGTCGTACCGGCTGGAACCATCGAGTGCTCCGAGAGTGCGGACAGGGATGAGTTTGTTGAGTCTGCCTTCTCTTTCGACAGGCGCAATGATTTCTACTTCGATTCCTTCACTTAACAGGCCGGTTGCAATTGCCCGAAGACGGACAAGATCAATGCCAGTCGGAGGCGCTAAAGGATTTTTGTGAAAAACGATTCCTATCCGCATTAAGGATCTCTCTTCCACTTATTTCAATCGGATGATACAAGAATCTTGCTATTGATGAAAATTTAACCGCAGCAAGAAAGTAAAATAGGAAAAATCAAAGTGGCCAATGCGAGAACAGACGAGAAAAATTTGCATAGCTACTCCTGAATTCCCTCCGGAACAGTGGGGGGGCCTAGCCCGTACCGTAAGTCGAGTGGCCGGCCATGCCACCGACGTTGGTTTGGAAGTGCACGTGGCCCATTTTACCGTTGATAGCAACACGCCGATTCTCCTGGACGAAAATCGGAAAATACGCAAGACCAATGGCTTCACGGTTCACAACATAACGTTGGGAAAAGAAGAGCCTGTTGCCACAGTTCCGGATCTCTGGGACTGTCCTCATAACCTTACCCTTCAAATGATGTACCAGTCTTTGGAGATACTCGATCGTAATGAGCGATTCGATCTTTTCCACTCCTTCTTTCTTTATCCAGTGGGTTATATATGTGGAATGCTTGCTCACAGGTTGGGGATTCCTTCAATAGTTACTCTAGTCGGCAATGATGTAAAGAGGTATATCTTTAGCCCTGAAAAAGTGAGTATTTGTCGGACTGGCCTGGAAAATGCGGACAGAGTCGTTGCACTGAGCAAAGATCTGGGGGACATGGCTAATGCTTTGACTCCAATATCAGAAAAGACGCGCATCATTTACAATTCCGTCAAAATACCCCTTGAGAATCGGAAAATTAACACAAGCCACTCCAGCCCTTTCCGCATAGGATGCGCTGGGATTTTTAAATATGCCAAGGGACTTCCCTATCTTTTCAAGGCAGTAGCCGATTTGGCAGTACACCGGGACATTAAATTGGAACTTGTGGGAAAATTACGGGACAATGAAAAGAAGATATACGATTATATGCTCAGCAAAACCGGTATAGGAGATATCCTGAAACTCATGGATCCTATTCCCCATGACCTTATGCATCAATGGCTCCGTGGTCTGGATGTTTTTGTCCTGCCATCCCTTACTGAGGGATGCCCGAATGTCCTTATGGAAGCAATGGCGGTCGGAGTGCCGGTTGTTGCAACCCGCACCGGGGCCGCAGAACATCTTGTGGAGGATCGAGTATCAGGTTTATTGGTTCCTTGGGGGGATTCAGGGTCTCTCGCGTCAGCCTTGATCCAAATTATTGATGATAGAAATCTTGGTGAATCTTTAGGCGCAGCGGGAAGGACAAGAATGAAAAGCTTCTCCTCGGTTGTGGAACGACGAGCCTGGGAAAACGTGTACAGGGAGCTTCTGAATTTCTAGATCGGATACATTGTTAATGGATAATCAAAGAAAGCACTATCCCGAAGATCATTGGTTGCGGTCTCACGACAGTGAAAAGGCTTTCCATGACTACATGGACCAGCAGGGGAAAGCGTATAGCATAGTTAAGAACTCTTTTATTCAAGAACTACTTGGAGACTTGCGAGGAAAACGTTTTTTAGACTATGGATGCGGGGGTGGGATTTTTTCAGTACACGCTGCGAAGGAAGGCGCCGCTGAAGTTATTGGCGTAGATGCTCTGGAAACGGCACTTGCAACTGCCTCGTTCTTCGCACGTAATGAAGGGGTCCAAAATATCTGCCGCTTCGTTCACAGCAGCGACTTCCCGACGAGGTTCCAGCAGCCTCGGTTCGATGTAATTCTCATGAAAGACGTGCTGGAACACGTCGAAGACGACCAAGGGTTGCTGGAAGCAGCCTCACAGGCCATAGTTCCAGGTGGAATACTCGTCTTGAGTACTCAGAACAGTCTCTCCCTGAATTTTCTTATTCAAGGGACTTACCGAAGGGGAATTCGGCGAGACAAGCATTGGTTTGGGTGGGATGAAACTCACCTCAGATTTTATACTCCGATGAGTTTGAATAAGCATTTGAAAAAAACTGGATTCACCAGTGTTGCATGGAGGTCGGTATACATAATCCCATACAAGCTTCAGGCACCGCTTAAAACAGGCAAGAAATTCATAAGGGTTGATGCTTTGAGTTGGATTGACAGGGCTTTGGGTTCGGTTTTTCCGTACAATCGTCTCGGATGGAACATTGTTGTAAAAGCCGAAGCTTCCCCATTAATCTCAGAACGAATCAAGGTGGACTCAATGCCCCTGGAACAAGTTCCCGTGGCACCGCTGGTGATTGCCAGTCAATCAGTGCGCTTCCAACAACAGACCCCTTCCACTGGAATCCGTTGACGTTCTGTAACGGATTTCCCCTTGGTTTTCAATGGCGTAAACTAAATCATGTGGAAAGCTCGTCGTGATAGCGAGGCTGGGTTCAATATTTAGCAGGAGTTTCAAGAATACCCTGTTCACGCCTGCGTGCCCAACCACAAGCAAACTTCCTTCCGACTTTCCAGCGCTGATCTCTTTCAGGAAGGACTTGATCCGGAATTCAGCGTCTTGGTAGCTTTCACCGCCAGGCGGTCTGTCAAGCCAAGAGTCTCTAAGGGTTAGAAGATCACCCCTTACCGAGCAACGATATTCTTTCTCCCAACGTCCGGCTGATAGTTCTGCAAGAGAAGGTCTAAAATATATTGGGATGTTGAGCTTCTCAGAATATATCGAAGCGGTAAAAGCCGCTCTTCCCAGATGGCTTGAAAAAATTGCCGAGATTTGTTCATCCGCAAGAATTAGAGCCAGCTCTTTCGCGGTCTGAACGCCGTCCAAGATCAGAGGCGAATCAGAGCCACCCATGATACGGCCGTCACGATTCGACACCGTTCGGCCGTGGCGTCCGACAATTATCTTGGGCAAATTGCACCGGAAATCATCCTTGGTCGCGTCGTTCATGTATTTCTTCTTCTAATCACAACTGTTCCCGAATCGCGCTGTTATCGTCTTCGAGCAATCGAAGAACCTTGTTGTGAAATTTCCTTACAAGAACTGACCGTTCGGAATACTTGCCTGAATAAACCAGAAGCCCAGGAAAAAGCAATTGTGCCCATCTACTTTTTGAGCTACTTATAACGCTTCTATACTTGATTGATTCGAGCCGGCCGGCAAGAATTCTACGATGCAAATCATTTCTCTTGCAAATATCAGAATAATCCTGTCCGTCTGACTCTTGGAAGACATACTGCTCTCTCTCAAAAATGCTGCTTTCTACCTTTCTTATATTGACCAAGCCGTAGCGGTCGGGCTGATCAAACATCAAGGAATGAGGTTCCAGAAGAAAACGCTGAGGCAAAAAGACCACATTAGGACAATTAATGTATGTGTCAATCAGCCGCTTAAGAGCTTCAACGTCCTCAATCGATTCATGAGGAGTATTGAATATCAGGTGAATATAGTTCTTGATTCCTAGAGCCACTGAGTAATCTATAAGTTGATACATATTGTTCACTTCGAAATGTTTCCCCAAGAAGTGAATGGTAGCTTTATGAGCGGATTCCACCCCCCAGAAAAGGCTGAAGCATCCTGCTTTTTTTACTTTTTCAATGAGTTTCCGGCTAAACCCACTTACCTTTGCGTACGAATACCAGCGCAATTTTGGGAAAGATTTGGCAAGCCTATCGCAAACTTCCGACAATCTTTGAGGATCTCCATTTATTGAAGCGTCAGCAAATTGAAAGGTTGCCGTATCATATTTACGAGCTAGTGCGACAACTTCCGAGACAACTTTTTCAACAGACTTGCAGTCATAAGAGTCTACCAAACGTCCTGTACAGAAACTGCACCTTGAAGGACATCCCTTGGAGATCCTATACGGAAGGAACAGAGTCTGCTTCCCCATCAAGGGGTGATCGTATCGATAATTTTCCAGCGGTAAGCCTTCAAAGTCGGGAGGTCTTTCTTCTTCGGCTGCAAGGACGGATTGTGGAGACTGACGAAGTTGATCTCCATCAAGGTAGACGATTCCAGGAATCTCGTCCTTGGACACCCCTTTTTCTCCTCTAAGAAAACGGTAAAGCATTAACAGGGGGATTTCCCCATTACCTTTTATCCAATAGTCAGCCTGCGCGTAACCGACAAAGGACTCTGCCGGTCTTATTGTGATGAAAGGACCTCCGAAAACCACTATCGATTCCGGGTTAACGCTCTTTATGTGCTTGGCCAATAGGAGACTGGCCCAGAATTGATGGTACGCAACTATAGAAAATCCATATATTGCTGCATGTTGAACAATACGGGCCCCATATTTTCGAGTGAATTCGTCCAGCCTCGTGTGCAAAGCGGTCCCTTCTAAATGTGAGAAAAAATCCTCTTCCGAAAAGTTTCTATCTGGATTGTGGAAATCAATATCTTCGTCTGCATCGAAAAGATATTCCATAAGAAAATCATATTGAGTTACTGGTACGTCATGCTCTTTCAGGAAGGAATAGATGACTGCCATTCCGTAGGGCATGAATTTAGTCATAAGGTATCGCTTGCTTATGGCTGGCGGATGAATCAGCGCTACTCCCTTGGCGTGTTGAGAAAACACTCTGGTATGCACTCCTGAGTTAGAATGGGGATCTTCAATACGTGAGATAAATGATTTGCTGTCTGTGATGATTGTCAATATTTTAAATTTTCTCAGATTCTGACTGGGAAGCACAGGCTCAAATCGAAAATGCACTCCACTTATCGAATTTGGCATCTCTTCGTGTTAGAATTCCAAGCACTTGCAAGAGGTGGCCCTCATGGACATCCGTCGTCTAAAAGTCTTCTGTAAAGTGTTTGAACTTAAGAGCTTCACCAAAGCTGCCGAAGCTCTTTCGATTTCTCAACCTACAGTGAGCGAGCATATTCGCGCCCTGGAAAAAGCCCTCGGAGAAAGGCTGATAGACCGTCTTGGCCGCGCAGTGATTCCGACCCCTGCCGGTAAAGTTTTCTATAGGTATGCTCTAAGCATCATTCAGATGCTTGAAGAAGCCACTCAGGCATTGGGCCAATTCAAAGGGCGTCTCGCAGGGCGGCTTATACTAGGAGCCAGCACTATCCCAGGAACGTATATTCTGCCAAGGTTTATCGGAACTTTCAAGACTGAGCATCCCGCTATAAGGTTTACTCTACGTATTTCAGACACGGCTGAGATCGTGCAAGAGGTACTTGAAACGAACCTGGAAGCGGGGCTCGTAGGCTCAAAGTGGAACGATCGACGCCTATTACTAGAGGAAGTGTTCGCAGACGAGCTGGTCCTAGCTGTCTATCCCGAGCACCGATGGGCAAGAAAGCGCAAAATAGCACTCGAAGAACTCGTCGATGAACCATTTATTCTACGAGAGAAAGGTTCTGGAACGCGCATGGTAATGAACCGTATTATGGAGGATCAGGGATTGGATCCGTCCCGCCTTCCCATTGTGGCAGAGATGGGATCTACTGAAGCGGTTCGTCAAGGAATAAGATTTCGAATAGGCGTGTCAATTCTGTCTAATCAAGCCGTCGCTGAAGATCTTAGGCAAGGCACTCTGGTTCTCGTGGAAATTAATAATGTACGCTTTTTTCGGCCACTTTACCTGATTCAGAGGAAAAATCGCCAGATTACTCCCCTGTGTCAGGCTTTTTTGGCTTACCTCCGCGTTGGAGTGAAACAGATCGAGGGTTTCAGCGTATGATGTTGAAAATGCGCCCCCATTTAACCAAAGGGAAATCTTCGGCGGAATAGTAAATCAGGAACGCCTCTCCTTTTACATCCTCGACCGGAACAAATCCCCACCATCGACTGTCGTGGCTTTGGTCCCTGTTGTCTCCCATTACGAACAGGTGGCCCTCGGGGACTTTTACGGGGGGCAGGTTGTCTCGGGGACTGATATCGGCAGGCAGTGCCATATTGGTGACAAAACGTGCGTGAGAATTCTCTTCTCCTTTTCCGTTGATTATGACTTTTTTATTCTTGATCTCAACGGCGTCTCCCCCGACTGCAACGACACGTTTGATGAAGTCCTTGGTCCGATCTTCCGGGTAGACGAATACTATGACATCTCCCCGCTGAGGCTCGGCAATGCGAGGCCATCTTTTTTCCGTAAAAGGGATACGAATTCCGTAAACAAACTTGTTGACCAGGATGTGATCCCCTATGAGCAACGTGTTCTCCATTGAACCGGATGGTATCTTGAACGCCTGAACAAATATTGCTCGAATAAGTATTGCCAAAATGACCGCCACAACAAAAGCTTCACAATATTCCTGAAAGATGTTCCTTTGAGATTTTTCTTTTTTTGTTGAGGCCTGCTTTGTTGCCATTATGTTAGTCTCTTTTCGTTTGAGCGGTCTCACGACAGCATTGGGGGGAACAAACTTTATAAAACATCTCCGGAAACATGTAAAGGGACCAGCCAATTTCAGAGGAGAGCGAACTGGTACCGATGTGCCTTCAAACAAGCAACTTGATTACTTTAGGCTGACAGATCTTGTCTACGATAATGTTCAAGTGGAATAGTTTCTGTGCGCGGTTACACAAATGCCTCAGAAATTGGCGGACAGAGAAGAGGTAAAAGGGGCAATTATTTCAGAAAATTCCTCTCCAGAGATGAGCCCCTCCATAGACCTTTTCACCAGTCAAAATGAAACCGGCGGGGAGGATGGCAAGCATCCCCACCCTCCGGTTTGCCGGTTTAAAGGCCCCTCCCTCCCCCGAGGTTGAGGCCGGGCCCTTCCCTACCACTAGAGCCGCACAGAGTCAAGTTACTTTTGAGGGCTGATAATTTTTCGGATGCCCCTAAGATGCTTGGGCATCCTCGACACGCCCTTGTCCGAGATAAGCCTCTTTGACGATAGGATTATCAAGTAGTTCAGTCCCCGAACCTTGCAGTACAATCCTTCCCGTTTCCATAACAAAAGCGTGGTCAGCAATTTTTAAGGCCGCGTCGGCATTCT
>Ga0194058_10000810_pt1 | contig 15491 bp, 16 predicted proteins | sample SepL4417m_MetaG_FD_155490 | JGI IMG/M metagenome (GOLD analysis project Ga0194058, IMG submission 155490) | Anoxic zone freshwater microbial communities from boreal shield lake in IISD Experimental Lakes Area, Ontario, Canada - Sep2016-L442-17m | ecosystem: Environmental > Aquatic > Freshwater... | reverse complement strand
GGCAAACATCCTTCCTAAAAAGCATTTCCCACGCCATGAGCGAGATGCGCGCCACATTTATCAGGCCGTTCGCGACGAGCTACTCTTGGACGGGAACTCCCGCCAGAATCTGGCGACGTTCTGTCAGACGTGGGTCGAGCCCGAAGTCCACCAGCTTCTTGACGACTGCATCGACAAGAACATGATCGACAAGGACGAGTATCCACAAACTGCCGAAATCGAGAACCGCTGCGTCGCCATGCTTGCGGACCTTTGGAATGCGCCGGATGTGGCCAACGCCATCGGATGCTCGACAACCGGATCCAGCGAGGCCGCCATGCTCGGAGGGATGGCCATGAAATGGCGCTGGCGGGCAAAGCGTCAGGCCTTGGGGAAACCGACTGACAAACCGAACATGATCTGCGGGCCGGTCCAGGTCTGCTGGCACAAGTTTGCCCGGTATTGGGATGTCGAGCTGCGTGAAATTCCGATGGAAAGCGAACGCCTTCTCATGAGCCCGGATGAAGTTATCAAGCGATGCGACGAAAACACCATCGGAGTTGTCCCCACGCTGGGCGTTACATTCAACGGCCGATACGAGCCGGTCAAGGCGGTCTCCGACGCGCTCGACAGGCTCCAAAAGGAAACCGGATTGGACATCCCAATTCATGTGGACGGTGCCAGCGGAGGCTTTCTCGCCCCGTTCTGCGCGCCTTCCCTCGAATGGGATTTCCGCCTTCCGCGTGTAAAGTCGGTCAATTCCTCCGGCCATAAATTTGGGCTGGCCCCGCTGGGCTGCGGGTGGGTTGTCTGGAGGGAAAAATCCGATCTGCCGGAAGCACTTATCTTCAACGTGAACTACCTTGGCGGCAATATGCCCACGTTTGCACTGAACTTCTCGCGGCCCGGAGGGCAGATTATCGCCCAGTATTACAACTTTCTGCGCTTGGGACACGAGGGATACACCAAGGTCCATTCGGCCTGCTACGAAACCGCACAATTCCTCGCCAAAGAAATTGCCCAGCTCGGTCCCTTCGACATGATTTATAGCGGTGATCCGGCGGAGGGAATCCCTGCGCTTTGCTGGGCGATCCGCCCCGGAGAAAATCCCGGCTATTCGCTTTTCGACCTTGCCGACCGACTGCGCGTGCGCGGCTGGCAGGTGCCCGCCTATTCGATGCCTGCGCATCGGGAAGACCTCGTTGTCCAGCGAATCCTCGTGCGTTTGGGTGTCAGCCGTGATCTCGCAAGCATCCTTGTTGGCGATATTAAAGCCGCGATCAGCTACCTGAGCCGCCCGGATGTGAGATCGGGCGTAGCTCCTCAGGATGGCACGGCGTTTCATCACTGACATTATGGATACCACCAAAAAGCCATCGCTCGGACTTACCGGGTTCTTCATGATGACCGGGTCGATGGTCATGACCATCTATAGCTACCCGGCCTTTGCGACCTCCGGGTTCTCCCTGGTTTTCTTTCTCGTGTTTTCCGGTCTGCTCTTCTTTATCCCCGTGGCACTGGTGGCGGCGGAGCTGGCGACAGGCGAGGGCTGGCAGACCGGCGGCGTTTATACGTGGGTGGCTGCGGCCTTCGGAAAACGATGGGGGTTTACGGCAATCTTTCTCCAATGGCTTCAAATCACAGTTGGCTTCGTCACGATGCTTTACTTCGTCGTCGGCGCGCTGAGCTACCTCATGAACTGGCCGGAGCTGAACACCAATCCGTGGATCAAACTCGCCTTTGTTCTCGTGATTTTCTGGCTGGTTACATTGTTCAATTTCAGCGGGACCTCGTGGACCGCCCGCCTTGCCACCATCGGGCTCATCGGCGGAGTATCGATTCCCGCCCTTATTTTGATCGGCCTTGCCATCACCTACATCGTTCAGGGCGACCCGATGCAGATCAAAATGGGACTATCAGATTTCCTTCCGGATTTTAAGAATGTTCAGACGCTTGTGGTTCTTGTGGCATTCATCCTTTCCTACGCCGGGATCGAGGCTTCGGCCCCTCACGTCAACGATTTGGAAAACCCGAGGAGGAACTACCCTCTGGCGATCATTCTTCTCACCATCTTCGCCATCGCTATCAACATCCTCGGAGCCCTCGCCATCGCAATTGTGATTCCTTCAAGCAAGATCAACCTGAGCGCAGGAGTCCTCCAGACCTTCCAAGTTCTTCTCGACCAGTACCACTTCGCATGGGCGCTCAAACCAGTGGCCATTCTGCTCGCGCTCGGGACGGTTGCCGAAATCAGCGCTTGGGTCGTCGGACCGGCACAGGGAATGTTCGCAGCAGCCAAAGAAGGCCTGCTCCCTTCGGTTTTCACGAAAGTGAACAGCAAAAACGTGCCGATCCCGTTTATTCTTGCCCAAGGGGTGGTCGTCACCATCTGGTCCGTCATCCTGACGATTGGAGGCGGCGGGAACAACCTTTCGTTCCTCCTCGCCATGGCGCTCACTGTCGTGACTTACCTCGCAATGTATATCCTTCTTTTCCTCGCCTACTTTGTCCTCAAAACCAAACGTGCCGATGTTGTTCGTGCCTATAATATCCCCGGCGGAAAATCGGGCGGATTCATTGTGGCAGGAGCCGGTCTGCTCATGGTGCTCCTCTCAATGGTCATCTCCTTCTTCCCTCCGGCCAGCATCTCTGGCGCAGCCGAATTCCATTACGTGCAAATCCTGCTCGGCTCGTTTCTCGTCAGCATGATCATTCCCCACCTTATTTTCGCCTTTTGCCACCGGCCGACGGAGCGTGCGAAGAGTTCTTGATCACCTGATTTTTCGCTTCCGTTTTCCATCAGCCTGACGCAGCCTGCCCCTCAAACGATGAGATGGCACAAGGACAACTTTTATATCAGTGACGATTCCGAGGATGTGGACTTGGCTACTGTCCATCGGTTGCTGGCGGACACATACTGGGCCCGCGAACGCCCTCGCGAACGGACTGAGGCCTCGCTGGCCCGCAGTCTTTGTTTCTCCGTAAAAACAAATGGCAACGAGCAGGCGGGCTTCGCGCGGGTCATTTCCGACGCAGGCTGCTACTCCATCATTTCTGACGTCGTGATCGACCCGCAATTCCGCAAAATGGGAATTGGAAAGTGGTTGATCGGAGTGATTTGCAACCACCCGCAAGTCGTCGGCTCTGTCACCATTCTCTGGACAACCGACCAAGTTGAATTTTATAAGAGCTGCGGGCTCGCACACGAAACTGGAATCGAAGTCATGCGAAAACCCCCAGCGTGGATGAAGACGTATCCTGGAATGGTGTAGAGATTTTGCTGGCACTCGCTGGCCAGCGATCAGAGCGCGCAGAACCAATTGCAGAGCATGCTTTACGCCGTGCAACAGCATTGACGTCAACCCGCTTGGCCAGAGTCGTGCGAGCCCAGCTCGGAAAACAAGAGGGCAGCGGCAGTACGAGTTTCGACGCCAAGCTTGGAAAAAGCATTTTCCAGATGCTTGCGGACCGTGTGCGTACTGAGCCCGAGAATGGCAGAGATTTCACCATTGCGCTTCCCTTCCCTCACCCAATGCATGACTTCCATCTCCCGCCTCGAAAGCGCTCTGTCCCCCGTCAAGGCGCTGTGGGCAATCGCCCTCGGCGTCCTGCGGGATTGAATCACTGCCGACAGAATTCGATTGAATGGTCGCACGGAATCGAGATCTTTTTGTCGAAATGCGCTCGCTCGTCCACAGGTGAGAACAATGATGTCGCCCTTCCTTGTCACCTGATAGATTGCGACCATATCCTTGATTCCTAGTGGGCGGTCCAATTCGTTGTAGAAGTCCGATCGGTGCCAATTCTGGTTGGTAACCATTTCGCTACGCCGGTAGCAGGATGGCTGGCGAGCTGGCAAGAAATCACGCGCAAAAGGATGATTGACGTGATTTTTCTGAATGAATTTCGCCATCGGAGAACCCGTTCCAAACCAGCCTGCTTCTGGATGATAAACATCCGAGGCAAGAGTGTCGCCGGCGCAGTAAACGGCAGAATAATAATCTCCGGGAACCACCTCGGCAAAGATTCGAAGCGAATGTTCGGCCACTTCGCGGTCATCCCGCGCGCCGATAATAAAGTCCAGCGAACCCAATATCGACAAGGATGTTCCCATCGACCGGATAGTGGCATGCCGGCATTCGCGGAGTCAACCCGTCAAGTGGGAAAAATACGCCATTCGTCGAATTTTCAAGCGACGGAATTGCGCTACGTTCGCGGCATGTCGAACACACCCCGCAAATACGACGACCTCAAAACACACCTTGCCAAGCTCAAAGATTACGGGCTCCTCCATACGATCGACATCCCGGTCAACAAGGACCGCAACCTGCATCCGCTTGTCCGATGGAGCTATGTTTCACAGCTCGAATCCCGCGAGCGCAAAGGGTTCTATTTTACCAATGTCACCGACAGCAACGGGGTGAACTACAAGGGGAACTGTGATGTCTGCGTGGCCACGACCGCAGGCAATGAGCAGATCTACGCGGTTTCAATGGGCCTCGACTCGCAGTTTGATGTGAGAAATCCCGAAATCGACGTCCCAGCTCTCAGCCAGGCCATCGCGGATAAATGGGCTCACGCCTTCAGCAATCCAGTGGCAGCAGTCGAGGTCACCGCCGAGGAAGCTCCCGTACAAGAAATCGTCCTCACCGGTGACGCTCTCATCGGCGACGACAAGGGGCTCGCATCACTGCCGATCCCGAACAACACCCCGGGCTTCGATACCGCACCGTATTTTTCCGCCGGCCTCTGGGTCACCAAACCGCTCGATGGCGAACGGGAGAACTTCTCTCAGAACCGCACCAACATCAAAGCTTCGAACCGCATGTGCGGGATGTGGCTGATCCAGACAGGCGGAGATGCCCACAATAATTGGGAAACCTACAAAAAGGCCGGAAAGAAAATGCCGGTTGCGCTGGTTGTCGGCGCACCTCCGTGCATCCAGCTTGTCGGCCCGCAAAAAACTCCGGGCACCATCGATGATTTAGATGTGGCAGGCGGTCTGGTCGGAGCGCCGATCCGGAAAGTGCGTTGCAAGACGGTCCCTCTCTTTGTTCCGGCCGACGCGAATATCGTCATCGAAGGCTGGGTCGATCCAGAAGTCCTCGAAATGGAAGCGCCCTTTGGCGAATCCCATGGATATATGAGCATCGAGGAATACAACCACCGGATTGAGGTCACCGCGATCACCCGTCGGAAACATGCCATCATCACTTCGATGATCTCGCAGATGGCACCCTCGGAATCCGGCGTCATCAAGCGGCTCAACTACGGGGCGGTAACATTGAACTTCCTCAAAAACACGCTCGGAATTAAACAGGTCCTGAAAGTGAATTTGCACGAAGCCATGGTCGGCGTCTCACGATTCACAGTGATCGTCTTCGAACGCAATACGCCGAAAACCGAAATCTGGCGTGCACTTCGCGGAGCGACCGTTGCTATGCGCTCGGTTGGCAAGATCACCGTGGCGGTGGACGAGGATATCGATCCCACGAACCTCGAAGAAGTCCTCTGGTCGATCGCCTACCGCGCCCATCCGAAGCAGGATTACGAAATCCTCGACTACCAGGCAAACGGCCACGCGCCAAAACTTCGCCACATGTTCTGGGAGTCGCTGGTCATGATCGATGCCACGCTCAAGTACGATATGGCTCCGGTCGCCCTGCCGAAAAAAGAATTCATGCTCGAGGCAAAGGAACTGTGGGAAAAGGCAGGGCTCCCACCTGTCCGCCCCGCCCGGAAATGGTTTGGCTACAGCCTTGGCGACTGGTGCGACGAGTGGGACGCTTGCGCCCAGCGAGCCGTTGATGGCAAGTGGCTGCTCAATGGCCTCAGGACACAAAAAACTGTGCGCACCGACGATATCGGTGGCCCGACCACCGGGATCCCCCGACATGCCACCGCCATCTATGACGAAAAAACCGGCGAGGTCCGGTATCCGAAGGGATTCCCGGTCGCAGACGACGCGATTCCAGACTTCTCGGCCAAGGATCTCTCGGAATTCTGAGCGGCCTCCGTGGCAGCATCATGAAAAAGCGCTTGATCGTCGGAATCACAGGGGCCTCAGGCACGATATACGGTGTTCGGCTCCTTGAAATCCTCCGGGAAATCGAGAGCATCGAAACCCATCTCGTTGCCTCTGAGGCCGTAGAACGAACCACCAGCGAAGAAGGCGGTCGCCCGATCAAAGAGATCGAGGCGCTGGCAGACGTGGTGCATGACAACCGGGATATCGGCGCATCGATAGCGAGCGGTTCGTTCCGAACAATGGGGATGATCGTCGCGCCGTGTTCGGTAAAGACGATGTCGAGCATCGCGCATAGCATTACAGGCTCGCTGATTACGCGAGCTGCCGATGTCGTACTCAAGGAACACCGATGGCTTGTCCTGATGTTTCGCGAAACACCCTTCCACCTCGGACACCTTCGCAGCCTGACAGCCCTGGCAGAGATGGGTGCGATCATCGCGCCACCGATCCCATCGTTTTATCACCAGCCACAAACGGTCAGCGACATTGTCGACCAGTCAGTTCGCCGCGCCCTCGATCTCTTCGACCTTGACGTTCCCGGTATCAAGCGCTGGAAGGAGACAGAGTTCTGCGATGCTGCTCCACAGAAGTGATTTGTCCGAGGTAGCAGTTTTCTCAAAACCAACACCAAAAGATAAGGCATTATGAAACAACAGGCATTGAACGATTTTGTAAACGAACTTGAATCCATCGGACAGCTTGTCCGCATCCGCGAAGAAAAGCGGGTGGACGAACTTCCGCAGATCATGGAGCAGAATCCCGACAAGGCGGTTCTCGTAGAAAAGGTCAAGGACTCGGAGTTCCAGTTCCTGGCCAACGCGTATTCCAACAGAAGTCAGTACGCACATGCGCTTGGTTGCCACGCGGACGAATTGGCGCAGGAAGTGGCCAAATTCGGAACGAAGACATTTAAACCGATTATAGCTCCAACGGCTCCACAAACATCGCCTATGCAAGAATCAAGACCGTTGGAGGCGGGGATGCCAAGCAAGCTCTGGCAATAATTCTCACATGTTCGCGCCAGTGGCTGCCAAAGATAGCCTACGTTTTCGACGAAGACGTTGATATCTTTGACCCGGACCGGGTTATGTGGGCTTTGGCATGGCGGTTTGATCCGGCTAAGGACATTATGGTTTTGCCGGGCCAGAATGTTTTGCCGCTTGAACCGATGTGCATGACCAACAAGCCACCGGTTCACCTCGCAAAAGTCGGTTTCGACTGCACGATCCCTGTGGTGGGCGATGTCGATCGCCTCTCCTTCGCGGCCTGCACTGTGACCGAACCATTCGGCGATGTTCCGAAGAATCTCAAAATCATGACTGAAGCCGAACTTGTAGCGGCCATGACAAAATATATCGAGGGGGCTCCCCGCACATGGCACGAAATTCTCAAGAACTTCCACGGTCAACCTTATCCCAACATCTATCGCGCATTCGGCGGACTGCGCCACAAGCTGGGGCGCATGGCGGATGAGAGACCTGCCTATCCCTATGCATTTTCAGACAGCAGCTTCATTGTTCATCCATCCACTTGAAACCTGGGACTGAGAACATTTCCGAATTGCGATTGTTTTAACCAGTCTCAACAATCGACAACATGAGCAACCCATGAACCTACTCCGATCTCAACGAACACCTGGCCGCGCTGAAAGCGGAGGGGGTGCTCCACGTTATTGATATCCCGATCAACAAGGACAAACACCTTCACCCTCTCGTTCGCTGGCAGTTCCGGGGAGGGATCGCAACCGATGAACGAAAAGGGTTTCACTTTAAGAATGTCACCAATGGGGCCGGCACCAAATATGGCGGGTCATGTGCGGTCGGCGTGCTGGCTTCCAACCAGCGCATTTACGAAGTCGGAATGGCGGCCACAGCCAAGGAGATCGGACCGAAATGGCTCGCGGCCATGGCCAATCCGATCGCACCTCGACTGGTCGAAACCGCAGAGTGCCAGGAGGTGGTGATTGCACGCTCCGAAATCCGCGATGGGAATGGCTTGGATCTGCTCCCTGTCCCGATTTCTACTCCGGGGTTCGACGTTGCCCCGTACTTCACCGCTGGATGTTGGGTCACGAAGGACCCAGATACCGGCGTCCAAAACATGGGGGTTTATCGCGGGCACATCAAGTCCTGCGACCGCGTTGGAGTGATGATGGAGATGTCCACTCTGGCCGGTGGCTATGTGCACTGGAAAAAGTATCAAGCAGCGGGACAGCGGATGCCCGTGGCGTTGGTTCTGGGAGCCCCTCCGATCGTGGAGTTCACCGGACCGCAGAAGCTTCCCTTGGGACAGGACGAGCTCGGCGTCGCTGGCGCATTGGCTGGTGGACCGATCAATGTCGTGCGCTGCAAGAGCGTCGATCTTGTTGTGCCTGCAGAGGCCCAAGCCATCATTGAGGGCTGGATCGATACCGACATTCTCGAACCCGAAGGGCCTTTCGGCGAGAGCCATGGGTACATGCAGATCGAGGAATACAACTTCGTCATGCATGTGGAAACGATCACCTTCCGCCGCAATCCGATCATTACCTCGATGATCTCCCAGGTGACGCCCAGCGAATCAAGCGTCATCAAAAAGCTCGCCTACGAACCGATCTTTCTCGACCAACTGCTCTGGGCGATTGCCTACCGCGCAAACCCTGTATCCGATATCCAAATCCTGAACTACCGTTCGCCGGGACACGTCCCCCGAACCGCCTCAACCGGCACGGAATCCACGCTGTTTATCGATGCCACGCTGAAATCGGATTTTCCGCCTGTTGCTCTCCCCAAAAAGGAATTTATGGAGGAAGCCAAGGCAATATGGGAACAGCTCGGTCTGCCTCCGCTTCATCCAGAAACGCCGTGGCACGGCTACGACCTTGGGCAGTGGTGCCCGGAGTGGGATGAAATGACTGCGAAAGCCGCCTCCGGAAAATGGAAAGAAAACGGAGCTCGAGCCCTCTCGTTGCGCACGCACTTGGAGGATCCCCAAGCTGAAGCCGCTGGAATTATCGCTGAGTTGCGCTCAAAAGATCATCAAAAACCGGGAAAGTAATATGAGCCTCTCACGCTCGAACGGTTAACTAGCACATCGGCAGTCGGGTTCCTGATCATGCCCCCACCTGATCGAAAGTCAGTTCTTCCTTGAACCCGAAGCCTCGCGAATTGTCAGTCATACGCATCCAAGTGGGGGTGAGCTTCCAAAGCGTCGCCGATGCCATGGCTTTTAAAAGCTCAGCGGGGGATCCTCTGGTGGCCAGCGAAACGAATGGATATTTTTTTGTGTAGACGGCGGCCGCGTGTGGAAATTCCAGAAATTCAACCGGGGTTGCCACCCCGCTCAGTTGGAGTCCCCTGAGAGACTTCCAGTCTTGATGCTCTTCATAAGCCGTCGCTGCCACTCGTGGATGTGCGAGAAGATTGGAGCTGTGGACAGTCGATTGAGCCGAGAGAAAATAGAGATTCAGCTGCTCATCGTGCGCATAATACACAGCGGCCGCGCATGGCTCGCCATTATGATCTACCGTCGCCAGCGTGATGGTGGTCAACGAGGCAAGAAAAGCAGCGATCATCTTGCTCAAATCCTTTGGCTCCTCAAACATTGAAAAACAGATCCTCGAATCAATCAACGAAAGTCTTCAGTGTCTCCCAGAGCGGAGCTTGGCGACGGAACAGATGAAGGATGAAAGTCTGGTGTCGGCCATGAATTGCGTCAGGTGTCTGGATGGGTTGGCGTTACAGTAGGCATATTATGGCGAGCGCACCAAGGAAATGCACGCCCACAATGACGGGAGTCGGTTGGCTGTACACAAGAGAGGCTGGCATCTTTTCCCTGTTCCACGCCGCTGTTTACCAGACGAACGAGACACCGGTCGTTCTACTCCAGAGATTTTTGAAAATGCTACCCGCAGGTCCAAGCGGTTCCAAATCTGGAACCACGGGATCGAGAGGCACTGAGGCCACCATCCACCAGCTGACCGCAAGGTAGGCAACCTTCAGGAAATTGATAACGACTAAGATTGTCGTTTAAAAAGTTGCAAAAGTCTTCAGCCGGGATATTCTGAAATCGTTCTGGGGGGAACAGTAGGCCGTCACAGCATTCGTTGTGGCGGCCTACATTTTTTGTGACGGATTGCATGCTGTCATGCCTCTGGTATTCCTGCCAGCAGGACCCGACCACATCCCGGCCATGCCACACCCCATCAAAGTGCTCTTCGTCTGCGGACGGAATCGAAGAAGGAGCCCAACAGCCGAGCGAATCTTCAGGGACGATCCGAGGCTGTCGGTCAGATCGGCAGGCACCAGCGACAGCAGCAAGAGGAGGATAACGGAAAGCGATCTGCACTGGGCTGACCTGATTTTGGTCATGGAGCGCAAGTATGCAGCCAGGATCCGTGCCTTATTCCCTGATGCTGCCATCCCGGCCATGCGATCTCTTGATATTCCCGACGAATACGAATTCATGGACGGCGAGCTGATCGATCTGCTTCAATCGGCAGTGGAGCACGAACTTGAAAAATCTGAAGGGTAGGACAGTCTTTGACCTGCCTTCTGTGCTACGTTTCCCAGCACCATGAGAGATTTCTTAGCCATAATCCTCCCTCCGGTAGCCGTTCTTCTGTGTGGGAACCCCGTGCAAGCCCTACTGAATCTGACCATGACCCTGTGCCGGTGGATCCCCGCGTCGTTCATGCTCTCTTCGCGGTCAACAGCGCCTTCGCAAACGAGCAGGCAGAGGCGAAGAGTAATTCCCTCAGCCCCTGCCAGTTGTGCAAAACTAAACGGGTATAATTCATAGATGAAAACCATTAACTACATCATGATGGGCGTAGTGCTCTGCCTTTTGGCAAGCAGCTACGCGTTCGGTCAAATTCAACAACCTGGGCAGTGCTACACCACCGCTGACCCATACAAGCGCATCCGAGGGGTCGATGGGAAGACATACTACGTCCCTGGAATGCCGCCACTGATCGTTCCGAGTCCGTCGGAGATCAAGGGCTCGGATCCTGGCCCTCAGGGAAATCGGCCTGGTGCGATGCGGCAGTCGGACGCTGATACCGCGAAGATAGGCTACGAGCTGACTCACGACAGCAAGAGGCCGGTCGACCCTGAACATGAGAGGATGCGGCTCATCATCAAGGCTGAGCAGGAGCGGGGCCTGTACGACCCGTACAGGGAACCGAAGCACGCGCCGGTTGAAGGGGTCAGCTACCGGGAAAGGAAAAACTACCAGGCCCGGGTAGCCGAGCAGACGGACCTCCTCGCCCAGCAAGCCGAGCTGATACGCAACCTGCAAGGGCAGGTGAAGTCAGTGGTAGAGGCTCTCCCGGCTCCGCAAGTGCAGGTATACGTGCAGCCGCCAGTCCAGCAACCAGCTCCACGACAGGCTGCAACACCGATGCCACAGCTCGAAGTTCAGCCAGCCCCTGCGATCACGCCGATGGGGGATCGACCTCCGCTCGGAATGATCAACCTGCCTGGCGCGCCAGCCGAGCCTACGTGCAGGTTGCGTATCAGCAGCCAATGATCCAGCAACAGGCGGATCAGCAGCCGCCGCAACCCGCACCAACGCCGTATCTGACCAAGGCCGGTCAGATGATCCTGGCAGAAAAAAATGGCGCCGCTAGGCTTGCAGCAATGCAGGCCATAAGCGCCAAGGGACAGGCGATCCATCGGGAACAGCAGGCTCAGGCAGCACAAGTCGCTGCAGTGGAGTTGCAGCAGCGGCCTGAGATGGCGCGTGTGGCTCTCTCGTTAGGAGAACTCCAGGCGGAGCAGGGCAGGTTGGATCTTGCGGCAGCGCAAGCCAGCAATCAGGCCAACGCGCAACTTGCAAACCAGCAGCAGCTGCAGCAGCAGGTGCAGCAACAACAGCAACAGCCGTTCAGCCTCATGATCAACGGCAAGCAGTATGGGGCGGTGCCGAACTACTCCCCGTTCAACGGGCCGTTCGGGCAGACCGGCGGCAACAGCATCAGACCTCGCAATTATGGAGCGTACAGCTCGATCAGGTAAAACAAAGCCGCAAAAACCCAGGAACTTCCAGATGGACCCGACACAACAGCATGAAACTGAACCAAAACGCAGGTCGGCTTATTTTTGGAGCTGTCCACCGGACGGCCCCGACAGAGTCGAGGTCGTAGGCGTCACCCCAGAAGGAGAACCGCTGTGGTTGTATCCAGAGGCCTTGACGCTTCCTACGGAGATCTGGATAACCAGATGGGGGTTCGGCTACTTTCATTATGCCAACAGCGGCGAAGTGTTCAGCAAGGTGCAATGGCAAACCCGAGCACACATCAGGCGATGGTTGTGGAAGAAACACGCCAAGACCCGCGAACAGTATGGGAAAGCTTACAGCAACGAACGCCTCCACAATCACCATGGCTTGATCAACTTCCCCATGTACACCAAATGGAAAAACTCATGAAGCAAACCGAAGAACGGCACTCCGAGAGCCGGATGCGAGAAATCCGCACGTCCGGTTCGATGAGGGGGAAGGGAAGTCGGCGGTCATTGGCCTTTGAGCCTCTCATCCCGTGGCTTCTCTCCCTACTCTACCCAATCAGGTCCGACTTCGCGGAGATGATTATCCCCCTTGCCGTGATTTTCCGGGATCAGATGAGCTCGGCGGCGATTTCGTCCGCGAGAAGCCGCCCCTTGCGGGTGAGCCTCACGCGCGAGGCTTCCGTGACGGCCAGTCCGTTGGCTTCGAGCGCGGCAAGAGCCCGAGGGTCGGCGGCATCCGAGCTGATCCCGTCGGAGGTTCGGAGGGAGAAGGCGATGCGCTCGGCCCGGCGGACAGATGGGGTTACTTCCTCGGAGAAATCTTGCAAGCTCAGGCGTTGTTCGCTCTTTTGGATGTAGCCCGAGGTATCCGCGACATTTCGCCAGCGGGTGCCTTCCCGGGTGCTGAAGGCGCTCGGCCCGAGGCCGGCATAATCCTCGCCCCGCCAGTAGCCGAGGTTGTGGAGGCATTCCCGGCCGGGCCTCGCGTAGTTGGAAATTTCGTATTGCGAGAAGCCGGACTCGGAGAGCGTGTCCATGGCGAGCTCAAACAGTGCTGCATCCCGGGCTGCATCCGGCGAAAATTCGCCGCTCGAGAAGCGGCTGAGGTATTCCGTATCCTCCTCGTAGGTGAGGCAATATGCGGAGATGTGCTCGGGCTCGAGCGCGAGCGTCGTCTCCAGGGTGCCCGCCCACTGGCTTTCCGACTGGCCCGGGATCCCAAACATCAAATCGAGATTGATGTTCGCAACCCCGGCCTCGCGAAGGGTTGCGTAGCTGCGGGCCGCCTGCAGGCCGGTATGGGCGCGCCCGAGCGTGCGGAGGAGGGAATCTTCCCATGACTGGACGCCCATGCTCACGCGGTTCACGCCGAGCTCGAGCAGGGAGGAGGCCTTTTCGAGCGAGACCGTCGCCGGGTTCATCTCGATCGTGAATTCCTGCACCTTGGAGAAATCCACGCGCGAGCGCAGGCCGGAGATCAGAAACTCGAGCTGCCTTGTCGTGAGCGAGGTCGGGGTTCCTCCGCCAATAAAAACCGTTTCCGGGTGGAGGCCTGGGGCCTCCGCCTCCGCCTCCGCTAGCAAGGCATTCAAGAAGGCTTCCGCCTGGTGGCGGCCGCCGACTTCCTTGTAGAAGCTGCAATACGGGCACGCTTTCGGGCAGAACGGAATGTGCACGTAGAGGTGTCGGGCCATCGGTGGGCAGACGATTTCCAACGCGGGCCAGGATGCCTCAGATCACCAGCCAAGCTCAGGAAGCCGCTTCTCGAGGCTCCGGCCGCCCCCACCAAAAATGATTTTGTAGGTGGCGGAGCGGCCGTCGGGAGCGGTCAGCACGAACGCCTGGGTGGAAATTTCCGCATATTCATTTCCGGTCGCGAACCACGGGACATTTTTTCCCAAGATCCGCCAGGGGCCACCGGTGACGGGAAATGGCATCGGCGAGATTTTTCGAGGGGTGCCGAGAATTGTCAGGTAGTCCGGGCACGAGCCGCCGCCTGCTGCTTTGTAGCTGGCGATATAGCTGCCGTCCTTCATGATCCGGTAGGTGGGCATCCGCCGGCCGGCCTCCCATTTGGGAGCGCGAAGAAGCGGGACGGAGGCCCCAGCGGGATCCGGCCGGCTCGCCGCCGTTGATTCATACAACCCAGGCGGCATGAGCAGGTGCTCCGCATCGTCCCCGCTGCAGGCGTCCCCGCGCGTGGTTGCCGGCGCGCCGGGATGACGGCCCGCGCATGCCGCGAGGCAGAAGCCCGCAAGAAGAACAAGAGGAAGCTTCACGCGCCTCGATTGGCTTTGTTGAATGCCGAGTCGAACGCGATGGCGCTCGGCGCGAAATCCAAGCTGCGGGTAAAGGCGCACGCTTCCGCGCCGCCATGGATGCGATCCATGCGGATGTCCTCCCACTCGATGGAGAGCGGCCCCTGGTAGGCGGCATCGTTGAGGGCGACAATGACGTCTTCGAATGAGATATCTCCGCGGCCGGGAGAACGGAAATCCCAGTAGCGGCGGACATCTCCGAATTCCGTGTGCCCGCCAAAGACCCCGGCGTCTCCATTTCCGTGCCCCCACCAGGCGTCCTTGACATGGCAATGGAAAATGCGATCTCCGAATTCGCGGATAAACTTCACGTAATCCACCCCTTGGTAGCCTAGGTGGCTGGGATCGTAGTTGAAGCCGAATCGCGGGTGTTTGGAGACCGCCTCGAGCGCGCGGGCGGAGCTGGCGATATCAAAGGCGATCTCTGTCGGGTGGACCTCCAAGGCAAAGCTGGCGTCCGCCTCGGCAAAGACATCGAGAATCGGGATCCAGCGGTCGGCAAAGTCCTGGAACCCACCTTCGATCTGCCCGGGAAGCACCGGAGGGAAGGAGTAGAGCAAATGCCAGATCGAGGAGCCGGTGAAGCCGTTGACGACCACGCGATCCGGTGCGCCGCCCGGCCGGGCATCGAAGAACTTGCGGGCCGCGCGCGCGGTGTCCTTCATCTCGTTGGCAGCGCGCTGGCGGACTCCCTCGGGCTCGCCATCGCCCCACACATGCGGCGGAAGAATCGCCTTGTGGCGTGCATCGATCAGGTCGCAGACCGCCTGGCCAGCGAGGTGGTTGCTGATCGCTTGGCAGGTCAGGCCGCTCGCCTCGAGGACTTCCCATTTTCGCTCAATATAGCCGGGTTCGTTGAGTGCCTTCGAAACATCGAAATGGTCGCCCCAACAGGCGAGCTCAACGCCATCGAAACCCATTTCCTTAACTTGTGGAGCGAGCTCGGCGAGCGGGAGATCGGCCCATTGGCCGGTGAAGAGAGTGACAAGTCGTGACATAGGCCGGCAGCTTGGCTGATTGCCAGGCTCGGCGCAAGCCCGCTGCTTCGGACCCGATCAGCGCGTCAGCGTAAAGAATGGAGGGCGGTCGCCCTCGGCCGCCTTGCAGAGCAGCCCGAGGGCGTTGCCTCCCTTTGATGGGCGGGCGGGCTCCGGGCTAGCCCCCGGCGATTGCCGGGAC
>Ga0194058_10000806_pt1 | contig 15552 bp, 13 predicted proteins | sample SepL4417m_MetaG_FD_155490 | JGI IMG/M metagenome (GOLD analysis project Ga0194058, IMG submission 155490) | Anoxic zone freshwater microbial communities from boreal shield lake in IISD Experimental Lakes Area, Ontario, Canada - Sep2016-L442-17m | ecosystem: Environmental > Aquatic > Freshwater... | reverse complement strand
CTTGAAACGTGCCGAATCGCCGCCGCACACCGAGTGCAACAACGCACGGCCGGTGAAGCCGTATGTGCACAAACCGTGCAGGATCGGACGATCGAAACCACCCATAGCTGCGAACGATGGATCGCTGTGCAGCGGGTTGCGGTCGCCGTTGAGGCGGTACACCAAGGCCTGATCGACCGAGGTCTGATACGTAACCGAGTGATCGGGGGTGCGCTCTGGTGGAACGTTTTGTGGACCACTTGGGCCACGGTCGCCACCCCATCCGCCTTCGCCGCGGATGAACAGCGACGCACCAGTGGTGTACAAGGGCGCACCGTTGGCATCGGTGGCCACGCTCTCGGTGACTACAACAGCGGCCTTGCCCTTGTCGTACATCGCGGCGATTCGACCAACAACAGTTGCGGTGCCCGATACGGGCAACGGCTGGTGCAGAGTGACCGACTGCGAACCGTGCACGAGCATGGCTGGGTTGAAGGTACCCATGCTCGAGAACGTGCTGCCAGCGCCGGGGATGACCACAGGGAATGTGGGCAGCGCCTGTTGAGGCGTGTCTTTGGTGTTTTCGGTGGTGTAGGCCAACTCGTTGGTGCCTGCACCAACGCTGACGGCGTACAACAGCGCGTCCTTGCTGGTCCAGCTCACGGTGGTGGGCTCAGAAACGGAACCGACGGCTTCAGGATTCAACGGCATGAGAAATCTCCTTGGTAGCTACAAACGGGTACAAAACAACGAGCGGCAGTAACGACGACTGCCGAATCACTAGCGGCGAGGCTGTGGCCACGAACCGTCTTCGCCGTCCATGCCGGCATTGCGGCGGGCACGGCTGATGAGGTCGGCGACGATGGGTCCAAGCTTGGTGGGATCTTCTTGCGGGGCAACGCGTGGACCGCGGTGCCAACCCTCGGCGATGGCCAATGTCTGGCCACTGGCCTCGAACACGTTGCCGGTAACGCCAGCCGATTCGGCCGAAGCGAGCCATGTGACGATGGGGGCAATCCAGCGAGGCGAACGCATCTCGCGCTCTTCGTCGGTCTCGGGTGCTGGCCCAAGGCCTTCGGTCATACGGGTGAGCGCCACTGGCGCAACGGCGTTCACGGTGACGCCGTAGCGAGCCAACTCGAGTGCAGCGATGTTGGTGAAAGCAGCAATGCCAGCCTTGGCAGCGCCGTAGTTGGTCTGGCCTGGGTTGCCATAAATGCCACTGACCGAGGTGGTGTTGATGATGCGGCCATCTACTGGCTTGCCGGCCTTGCTCTGCTCGCGCCAATAGGTGGCAGCCCAACGGCTTGGGCCGAACGTGCCCTTGAGGTGAACCGCAATCACGGCGTCCCACTCTTCTTCGGTCATGTTGATGAGCACGCGGTCACGCAAGATTCCTGCGTTGTTGACCACAGCGTGCAGATCGCCGAAGGTCTCGATGGCCGTGTTGATGAGGCGCTGCGAGCCTTCCCACGAAGCGACGTTGTCGCCATTCGCAACAGCCTCGCCGCCCATGCCCTTGATCTCATCGACCACCTGCTGAGCTGGCGACTGGTCGCCACCCGAGCCATCGATGTTGCCACCGAGGTCGTTGACCACGACCTTGGCGCCCTGGCTTGCCAGGCTTAGTGCATGCTCGCGGCCGATACCACGGCCGGCTCCGGTGACGATGGCGACGCGGCCTTCACACAGACGATTACTCATTTCAGATCTCCTCAGTCGTACGACGTGGAACATCATAAAGTGAGAAGCGTGTGTGACTCTCATTTGACCCGCCGCGAAGCGATCATCGGCGCTGGCCTCGTTGCCGCCGCGGCCATCGCCAAAGGGTCACCGAAGGCGGCAGTTGCCGCCCCACCACCGGTAGAGGTGATGCCCGGATTGTTCGTGAACCCGCGCGACGCATGGGGGGCCGACCTGCCGCCGAAGGCAGCGATACTGCCCGAGACACCACAGTTCTTGTTGGTGCACCACACCGCTTCACCCAACGACTACGGCGAGGGTGGGGCGCGGCAAGTGATTCGCTCTGCCTATTCGTGGCACACCAGCGCCGCCAAGGGATGGCCCGATGTTTGCTACGAGTTCTTCATTGATCACGACGGCGTTGTGTGGGAGGGCCGAGCCGGCGCGTTGGCGGGGCCGGTGCGGGCCGATGCAACTGGCGGCAGCCAAGGCTTTGCCCAACTCGTGTGCCTTGTGGGCGACTTCACCCTCACCGATCCCACCGCAGCGATGCTCGATTCGTTGGTCAGCGTGTTGGCGTGGCTCGGCACCCGCTACTCCATCGACACCTATCCCGACGCCACAACGTCATTTATCTCGCGCGGGTCAGAGCGCTACAAGGCCGGGGCTTTGGTCACCACTCCAACGATCGCCGGCCATCGCGATATGTCGTTCACCACCTGCCCCGGCGACCACATCTACCGACTGTTGGGCTCGGGGCTTCGAGATCGAGTCAACGCCAAACGGTTCGCGTGGATGGGGGTGCCGCCCGAGCACGGCGTGTACCACGCACAGCGCCTTGGCCGCGTCGCGCCGTAGCCTGCACGTCGTGATCGACACTGCCCCCAACGACAACGCGACCGATCGCCCGATGCTCGACACCGAGGTGCTCATCGTTGGCGCCGGACCCGCCGGGTCGGCCGCTGCACGCATGTTGGCCGCTGCGGGTCGCAAGGTCACCGTTGTCGACAAAGCAGTCTTTCCGCGAGATAAATGCTGCGGCGATGGTCTCACCACGCTTGCCCTGCGCGAGCTCGAACTGCTGCAGTTCGCGCCGTCGTCGGTACCCAGTTGGACACAGGTGCAACACGCATGGCTGCGTTCGCCAAGTGGTCGCGAGGTGTGCCTTCCGCTTACCGGTCAGGGCCAGTTTTCTGCAGTCACGCCACGCATCGAGCTCGACAATGCTCTGCTCGAGCACGCCCGTGCTGCTGGCGCCACGGTGCTCGATGGCCACGGGTTCGTCGGCATTGTTGAGCAAACACCTCAACACATCGTGGTCAACATCGAACACGTTGGTTTGGTTCGCGCTCGCTACCTGATCGCTGCCGACGGCATGTGGTCGCCGGTGCGTAAAGCACTCGGCGTTGGCGAAAGCGGTTACCTCGGCGAGTGGCACGGCTTTCGCCAGTATGCAAACAACGTGACGGGCACGGCGAAAGATCGTCTCTACGTGTGGTTCGACGCCGACATCTTGCCCGGCTACGCGTGGTCGTTTCCCCTTCCCGATGGCCGCGTCAACATCGGCTTCGGCGTGCTTCGCGGCGGCACCATCAAGGTGCAACAGATGAACACGCTGTGGCCCGATCTGCTCAGCCGCCCACACATTCGCGAGGCACTCGGCGCCGATGCGGTGCTTGAGGGTCGCCACACCGCATGGCCGATTCCGGCTCGAATCGACAAGACCGTCCTTACTCACGACCGCGTGTTGTTCGTGGGCGACGCAGCCGCGGCAACCGATGCGCTCACCGGCGAAGGCATCGGCCAAGCGTTGCTCACCGGTCGCCTTGCTGCTGAAGCAATACTCAGCCCCAACACACTCACGCCAGCAATGGTGCGGTCGCGATACGAACACGATGTGCGCCATCACCTGCTTGCCGACCACAAGATGTCGATCGCGCTCGGTCGGGTGTTAGCCAAACGATGGGGAGCGCGCGGCGCCGTTCGTGTGGTTGGCCTCAGCGCATGGACTCGTCGCAACTTCGCGCGCTGGATGTTCGAAGACGAACCTCGCGCCGTGCTGCTCACGCCATCACGGTGGCATCGCCGCTTGCTGCGGCGACCCGGCGCATTCGCCGACTGACCCCGCCGGTCGCTTCGCTCGAACCGGCGCTGCGGGTACGGTTGCAGCTATGCACACACGCCTCACCGAACTCTTGGAAATCGAGCACCCAATCATGCTGGCCGGTATGGGCGGCGTGAGTTACCACGAGTTGGTTGCTGCCGTCAGTGAAGCCGGCGGTATCGGCACCTTTGGGGCAAGCACTATGGGGCCCGACGAACTGCCGCTTGAGATGGCCAAGGTACGTGCGCTCACGTCCAAGCCGTTTGGTGTCGACCTCCTCACTGCGTTTGCAGGCCAAGTTGAAGCCGGCGTTCAAGCCGTGATCGACGGTGGCGCACGAATCTTTGTGGCGGGCCTCGGCGTGCCGCGTGATGTGGTCGACCTGTTGCACTCGCACAACATCTTGGTGGGCAGCATGGCTGGCAAGGTTCGCCACGCAGTGGCCGCTGTGGCCAGTGGGTGCGACTTTGTGGTGGCCCAAGGCACCGAGGCTGGCGGACACACCGGCACGGTGGCCACCATGGCACTCGTGCCGCAGGTGGTCGACGCTGTTGGCAGCAAGGTGCCGGTTGTCGCCGCTGGCGGACTCTTCGATGGTCGCGGACTCGCGGCATCGTTGGCGCTCGGCGCCGATGGTGTGTGGGTGGGCACGCGTTTCATCGCCACCCCCGAAGCGCAAGCCGTGAACGGATACAAGGAAGCATTGCTCGGACTCAGCGAAGACGGCACCGTCATCAGCCGCAGCTACACCGGCAAGACATGCCGTGTTGTGCGCAACGATTGGACCAACCACTACGAGCAGCACCCCGAAGAACTCAAGCCGTTTCCGGCTCAGGCAGGCGTGTCTACGCGCTCGGGTGTCAACCACCTCGGCCATCCATCGGGCACCGTGGTCGAGGCCAACAAAGAGTTCATGCCCGCCGGCCAAGGCGCCGGCGCAATCAACGAACTGATTCCCGCTGGCGACATCGTGCGGTCGATGGTTGCCGAAGCCGAGCGCACCATCGATCGACTCCTCGCTGCCCGCAAGTGATTGCGGTTCTGCGCGACAACCGCAATCTGCGGCTGTTGTTCATCGCTCAGATCATTAGCTATCTCGGCGACTGGTTCACATATGTGGCGCTAGCCGGACTCATCGACGATGCGACCCACTCGAAGTTGTTGGTCTCGATGTTGCTGGTGGCGTTCTCGTTGCCGTCATTTTTGATGTCGCCGATTGCGGGCTCAACCGCCGACCGGTTCGACCGCAAACGGATCTTGGTTGTCGTGTCGCTGCTTCAAGCAGTTGCGGCGCTCGGTCTGTTGTCGGCCGGGCCCGGCCATATCTGGGTTGCGTTTGCGGCCCAATCGGTCATCTCCGGCTTGGCCGCATTCGTGCGCCCAGCCATCGAGGCTGCGGTGCCAAACCTGGCCACCGACGCCGACGAATTGGGTCGCGCCAATGCGTTGTTTGGTTCGAGTTGGGGCGTGATGTTGGCAGTTGGAGCGTCGCTCGGTGGAGCCTTCAGCGCAGCCTTCGGGCGCCGTGCAGCGTTCATCGCCGATGCCATCTCTTTCGTAGTCGCGGCGGCGTTAATCATGATCGTGCGAGGCGCGATGCAAGAGGCCCGAGCCCACGCAGCGCGACAGCGCATGCGTCCATTGGCCGATATGAGCGAGGCCATCAGTCAAGCGCGACGTGACCCGGTGTTACTGGCATTGCTCACCTCGAAAGCCACATTTGCCGTTGGGTCCGGAGTCGTCAGTCAGTTGGCAGTGCTTGCCAGCGATGTGTTCCACGGAGGCGATGGAGCACGCGGCGTAATGATCGGGGCCCGCGGAGTCGGTGCCGGCTTAGGCCCAATCCTTGCGTCTCGTTTCGTCGGCAAAGACCTATCGCGCGTGCTCCTCGTCTGCGGCGTTTCCGGCTGCGGATTTGCGGCCTGTTACGCGCTGGCCGCCTGGTCGCCCTATCTGTTGATGGCAGCGGGTTTTGTGGCGCTGGCACACCTTGGTGGGGGTGCACAATGGACCTTGTCTACCTTCGGTTTGCAAGTGCGCAGCGACGACTCAATGCGCGGCCGCATACTTGCCGGCGACTTCGCTCTCGTCACCTTGATTCTGGCCATCACCAGTGCGCTCGCCGGGGTGGCCTCGCAGGCGCTTGGTGTGCGCTGGGCGATCACCGTTTTCGCAGCGGCAGCTGGCCTCGCTGGCTCGGCCTACTTGGTGTTGACCCAACGTCTGCGGCACACGCTGCAGGCCGAGGCCGCCGCCGAGCACGTCGCGTAGTCCACCACCGCTTCCCTTCAACAAACGGTTTGTTGAAGACTTTTGGTCGACCCTCAACCTGTTGTCTTCAACAAACCGGGCAGCGCCGGGTGGGCCGGGCAAACCGGGCACGCCGGGTGGCGGGGCAGCGCTGGAGGCGACGGCGGATGGAGTGTGCCTGCGTTTAGAGCGAGTCGATCACCGAGGTGCACGCATCGACCAACGCTTGCGCACGCATGTCGGCGGCGAGGTTGTTGGCCATCTGATTCATCACGTAGGCGAACGAGAACTGGCGCTCGGGCTGAGCGAAAGCGACTGAGCCACCGGCACCGGGATGCCCATACGAGCCAGGTCCCGCGAACATCGAGAATGGCCCCGAGGTCATGAATCCCATACCGAAGGTGGTGGGCATGATGAGACAGTTGTCGGGTTCGTTCTCGGGAGTAACGGTGACACGGGCGACATTGCGCACCGCATCGCTGATGAGTTGCACGCCATCGATTGGAGCCATGGTGGCTGCGTAGACCTTGGCCAGTGACGGAGCATTGCTCACACCGTTGGCGGCAGGAATCTCGGCGGCCAACACGCGTGATGTGTTGAACACACTGGTGCCGAGACCACCAGCAGCCGACTCGGCGTTGAACGCACCGTTGAGAGACAACGCGTCGCCGCCGGGAGTGCCAGGGCCCATGAATTGGGCCATCATCGCGGCGACTGCGGGATCAAGGTTGGGCTGCGAGGCCAAGATCGGCGACACGCGCTTCACGAACTGGGCGGGGAGACCAACCCACAAGTCGATGTCGAGTGGCTGGGTGATCTCTTCTTGAACAAACGTGCCGAGGCTGCGATGCGTTGGGTCCACCCGGCGAACCAGTTCGCCAGCGAGCCAGCCATAGGTGAGTGCGTGGTAGCCGTGCGCAGTGCCGATTGGCCAGCGCGGTGCGGTGTCGGCCAACCGGGCCGTGATGGTGTTCCAGTCGAGCGCCTCTTCGAGGGTGATGGGCCCATCAACGGTGTAGAGCCCAACTTGATGCGACAGCAGTTGCGCAACGGTTGCGTCGCCTTTGCCGTGTGCTGCGAACTCGGGCCAATACTGAGAGACCGGCGCGTCGTACGACAGCAAGCCGCGATCGACACAGATGGCAATGGCAATCGCTGTGATGCCCTTGGTGGTGCTGAACACCAACTGCAACGAGTGCTCGGCGTACGGCACTGTGCGCTCGGTATCGAACCAGCCACCCCAGAGATCGACGACCTGAACGCCGCGATGATACGCCGACACGCCAGCGCCGAGTTCTTCGGTGTTCGCAAGGTTGGCAGCAAATGCTTCGCGTACTGGTTCCCAGCCGGGAGCAACGGTTCCGATGATGTTGGTCATGCCGCCAACATAGTGCGTTTAGCGCAGCGAGCCTTTGCTCGATGCCTCGTAGCGATGTATCGCCGGGGAACCCACAAGGAACTGAACCATCTGACCCTGAAACGCTGCGAGGTGAGGCGTGGCGAAATGAGCCGTGAGCGCCTCTTGATCGCGCCACTCTTCGAAGATCAACACCGTGTTGTCATCGTCGCACGCAAACGAAAAGCGATACTCGAAGCAACCATCTTCGGCCAACGTGGCGACACGCACTGCGTTGGTGGCCTCAATGATTGCTTCGCGCTTTGTGCCATCTACCGGAAAGGAACCGGCGATCAAGATCACGCGTTATCGACGATCTCGCGCAACGTCTCGATGGTCTTCGCAGCGTTGGGGCCAACAGGGTTCACCGACAACACGGTGACGCCAGCTTCTTTGAACGCACCAACGCGCTCTTTGATGTAGCTCTTTGGTCCAACCAAGTTGGAGAGCTCAAGCCACTCGCCGGGAAGCGCAGCCGCAGCTTCGGCCTTCTTACCCTCAAGGTAGAGGTCTTGCACGTTGACGGCTTCTTCTTCGTAGCCGTAAGCGCGGCAGATGTCGTTGTAGAAGTTCTTACCGCGAGCACCCATGCCGCCCACATACAGCGCCATGTTGGGGCGTGCGTAGTCGAGCAGCTTGGTGCGGGTCTCGCCGACGAACTCGTCGCCGATGGCCAACATGCCACCCGCCGCAATGTCGAGTGGCTTGCGCGATGGATCGCGCTTGGCGTTACCGGCCTTGAGCGAGTTGCCCCACACCTGCTGGAACTTCTCGGGGATGAACATGATGGGCAGCCAGCCATCAGCCATCTCGGCGGTTGCCTCGACTGAGCGGTCCTTGAGGCTCGCCCACCAGATGGGGATGTCACTGCGCACCGGATGGTTGATGATCTTCAGTGCCTTGCCTAAGCCGAGGCCCTGGCCCTGCGGCAACGGAGCCTGCACAACCTGACCCTGATAGTTGAACGGCTCTTCGCGCTTCCAAATCATGCGGCACGCTTCGATGTATTCCTTGATGCGCACCATTGGCTTTTCGTACGGCATGCCGTGGAAGCCTTCGATGACCTGTGCACCACTGGCGCCGAGACCGAGAATGAACCGGCCATCGCTGATGTGGTCGCAACCGGCGGCAGTCATCGCCATCAGAGCAGCGGTGCGGCTATACACGTTGAGGATGCCGGTGCCGATTTCGACCCGCTCGGTCTTTGCGGCAAGGTAGCCAACTTGGCTGACCGCATCGAAGCTGTAGGCCTCGGCAATCCAAACTTGGTCGAGGCCAGCCTTTTCGAGTTCTACAACTTGGTCGACGGCTTGCTTGAAACCACCTGCGTAATTGATCATCATTGAAAGCTTCATGGCGACGACCTTAGGTGACCATCGTTGAGATTTCCTGACCGGAAACCTTCGAGGTCGAGGGTTACGTATCGATAGCCCACGCCCTTGAGCGCGCTCACAATGCGTTCTCTGTGTTCGAGTACCGAGCCAATCTCAACAAGATCAACCTCGAGACGCGCTGTCTCGTCGTAGTGCCGTACCCGCAACTGGCGAAAGCCCAACCGCCGAAGCGCTGCTTCGGCGCGGTCGACGCGGCTGAGAACAGCAACCGATACCTCGGTGCCGTAGGGCACCCGGCTCGCTAGGCACGCAGCGGCTGGCTTGTCCCACGTGCGTAGACCAAAACGCTGTGACAACGCGCGCACATCGGCCTTAGTAATGCCCGCAGCCACCATGGGGAACTGCGCTCCACGTTCGTCGGCCGCAGCCTGGCCGGGTCGGTGCTCGCCAAGGTCGTCGAGGTTCACACCCAACAACACGGTGGCGCGGTCAGCGAGAGCGAGAGGACCCACCACATCCATCAACTCGGCCTTGCAGTGGTAGCACCGGTCGATGTCGTTGGCTCGATACGCAGCGCGGGCCATCTCGTCGGTGCGTACCGGAGTCCATCGCAAACCCCATTCGGTTGCCAACGCGCGACAGTCGGCCTCTTCGTCGCCAGCCAACGAGGGCGACACGGCGGTGACTGCATGCGCTGCCGATGGTCCAAGAACTTGGTGGGCGCGGTACGCAAGAAATGCTGAGTCAACGCCGCCGCTGAACGCAACGACCACATTCGCAAGTCGACGCAATTCGGCATCGAGTAACTCGAGTTTTTCGTCGAGCGAAGCATCCGCGGCAATGGTCACCGCCACATGTTCGCACCTCGGCACCCGAGTTCCAATGCCGTACGCGAAGCATGACAGGATTGCTACTCGTGACCGTGCCTACGTGGTGGAATCAGCGACGCTATGGCCTGTTTGTGCACTCGAGCGTTGCGGCGGTTCCGTCGTTCAGTCCTATTGGCGAGTATGCCGAGTGGTACTGGAGCCATATGGGCCCCGAACAGCTCGAAGATGTGTTGCTGCATCCAAGCCCGATGGCCGAAGTACTCGCCTATCACCGCGACCGTTGGCCACACATTGGGCACTACGACGACTTCATTCCACTGTTGTCGTACCACCGCTTCGATGCCGACGAACAGCTCGAGCTGGCAACCAGCGCAGGCATGAACTATCTCGTGCACACCGCCAAGTACCACGACGGGTTTTGTTGGTGGGACGCACCGGGAACCCAGCGCACATCGGTGCTACAGGGCCCACAGCGCAACGTAGTGGGCGAACTCGCCGAGGCGTGTCGCAGTAACGACGTGTTGTTCGGCACCTACTACTCGCTGCTCGATTGGGCCGACGATCGCTATCCCGACACGTCGTACATCGATGAGATTCTTCATCCGCATGTGCTCGATCTTGTCGATCGTTACGGGTCGCAGATTCTGTGGGGCGACGGCCATTGGGGCCACGGACCCGATCTGTGGCGCGGCGCCGAACTCATCGAGCGCGCCCAAGAGATCGCTGCGAAGCAGGGCCACGAACTGCTCATCAACGATCGTTGGTGGCATCCATCGCCGTCGATCACCACCTACGAATACAACGCACCAGCCGGGATTGAACTCGCCCCATGGGAGTTGTGTCGCGGCGTCGGTCACTCATTTGGCAACAACCGCGCCGAGCGCGCCGAGCACATGTTGTCCACCGGCGCCCTGCTCGATCTACTCACCGAGGTTATTGCCAAGGGCGGAAACCTGTTGCTCAACGTTGGCCTCACCGCCGACGGCACCATTCCCGAGCTACAACAGCACCCGCTGCGCGAAGTGGGTACATGGGTCAATGCGCATCGCGATGTTGTGCACGGCAGCCGTCCCTTCGATCTGTGGGGCGATGCGCAGGTTCGCTATGTGCGCGTCGACGACGATGTTGTAGCCATCGATCTGTCGGCGAGCGCCGAGTTCACCTTGGCCGGGCTCACACCCGATCGCTACGAGATCACCAGCGTTGCGGCCCACGACGGCGGCGCCTTGAACTGGGAGCAACACCGCGGCGGTGTAGCGGTGCAACGAGTGGATCGTTCACCGGTTGCTCTTGCGGGCGTCTATCGCGTTGCACTTCGCCCCGTTGCCGAGACCATCCGCTTGTTCGAGCAACGCGAGCCCACTCCGCTGCCGCTGCAACCGCTGCTCGATGCCGCCAAGTCTGGTGACATCGTTCAGTTGGCCGAAGGCGCCTACCGCGGGCCGGTCACCATTCCCGACGGCATCACGTTGCGCGGCCTCGGCTGGGATCGCACCACCATCGTGGGCCAGGGCGAGATCGTTGTGCATCTCGGCGCTCACTCACGTCTCGAACATGTGCTCATCACCGGTGGACCAACTCGCTTCTTCAACTTCCACGCTCCGGTCGTGCTGCTCGGTGGCGTGGGCTCAGCAATGGTTGGGTCGCGATGTGAAGGCCACATCGTGGTCACCGCCAACGACGTCGTCATCCAGACAGTCACCGGCGTTGGCGTCATCGGTTTCGCCGAGCGAACAACCATCGAGCGGAGCACGTTCAAAGGCATGCGTTGGGACATCGGCATCGAGCTCGCTGGCGGCTCGGGGCACACCATCACACAGAACGAAGTGATCGATCACATCTGCAACATCCGCCTGCGCGACGCGAGTGCCAGTGTGATCTCCGAGAACCGACTCGAAGGCCGATGGTGGGCCGTGCATCTCACCAACTGCAACCACATCGGAGTGATCGAAAACAACGTGAGCAACACCATGCGCGCCGTCAACGTGCACAGCGGCAGCGGCTCTGTCATCAGCGGCAATTGGATTGTCGATGGCGATAGCGGCGCGTTAGTCGAGTTCGGCGCCACCGATACCGCCGTGCTCGACAATCACATCGAGCGGTGCCGCATTGGCGTGTTGGTGTGGGACGCCCCCACCACCCGCGTGGGGCCCAACGCCTACGTCGATCTCCATGAAGAAGAACCAGTGGTCACAGGGCCCGAGTAGTTAGCGGCGCTGAAAGTTTGCTGGCCGCTTTTCGGCAAAGGCGCGCGGGCCCTCTTTGGCGTCGGCGCTCGCCATCACGGCCATGCCATGGGTGGCTTCCCATGCGAATGCATCCGCTTCGGACATTGAGTCGGTGACGCGCAGTGTCTTGAGGATTGCCTCAACTGCGAGCGGGCCATTCGCAGCGATCATGCCGGCGATCTCCATTGCCTTGTCGATCGCTGAGCCGTCGGGAACCACATGATTGATGAGGCCCAAGTCTTTGGCCTCTTGCGCTTGCAGGTGACGGCCAGTGAGCAAGATCTCGGCCGCAGCTGCGTACGGAATCTGGCGGCGCAGGCGCACCGCCGAACCACCCATTGGGTACAGCGACCAACGCGCCTCGCTCACACCGAATCGTGCGCTTTCGCCGGCAACACGAATGTCTGTGCCCTGCAGAATTTCGGTGCCTCCGGCAATGGCCACACCTTCGACCGCGCAGATGATCGGCTTGGTCGGCTGGTAGGTCTTCAGCAACCCGCGGTAAATGAAACCCGGATCTTCTTGCATGCGCTTGGGCACATCGATCGAGTCGACCTCGTCGACATCGCCCGCCATCGCGCGAAGGTCCATGCCCGAGCAGAAGTTGCCCTCGGCACCAGTGAGAATCGCACAGCGAATGTTGTCGTTGTCGCTCACTTCTTGCCACACATCGGCAAGGAGGGCGAACATCGTGAGTGTCATCGCGTTGAACCGCTTTGGTCGGTTGAGCGTGACCACCATGACCGCGCCTTCAGTTGTGACCTCGATCTGCGCCATGCTGACATCCCTTTCGTTCGTGTCCGTCTATCTTTGCCGGTGATCCCCTATGACCTCTCAATCGAACGCTCCAGTGATCATCGGCGCAGGCGTGTCACAGCAGCGCTTCGATGATCCCACTCAATCCGTTGAGGCCGGGGCGCTGATGCGCCAAGCGCTCGAGAACGCAGCCGACGATGCTGACTCACGACGCGCCCTCGAGATCGCCGATGCCTTGTTGCTGCCTCGCGGCACGTGGCCGTACGCCAATCCAGTTTCGGTGGTGGCCCCATGGAATCCGGCGATTCGATCGATTGTGGCCGACATCGGTGTGCTGCAGCAGACCTTGCTCAGCAAGGCCTGTGCGATGGTTGCCGACGGGAGTTCGCGCGTGGCTCTTGTTGCGGGCGGTGAGGCAAAGCACCGAGCGCTGCGATCACAGATCACCGGCATCACAGCGCTCGACACACCAACTTCTGGCGAACCCGATCAGCGTCTGGTGCCCTCAAACGAAATCCTCACGCAAGAAGAGATCAGCCGCGGGCTGCCTGTGCCCGCACGCCAATACGCAATGATCGACACGGCGCTGCGGAGCGCTCAGGGCCTGTCTGCCGCAGAGCACATCAACCTGCTCGCTCACCTCTGGAGCGACTTCAGCGCTGTCGCCGCCGACAACACCGACGCATGGACTCGCGCTCAGATTGATCGTGCAACGTTGGTCAATCCCACAGCGGCGAACCCGATGCTCGCATGGCCCTATACAAAGCTGCACTGCTCGCAGTGGAACGTGGATCAGGCAGCAGGTCTCATCATCTGCAGCGCGGCAACCGCCGACGAACTCGGGATCGCCCGAGACCGCTGGGTCTTCGCGCATGCGGGTATCGAATCGAATCTGATGGTGCCGCTCACTCGTCGTGCGCAGATGCATCGCTCCCCAGCGGTTGGCGTCGTTGGCCAAGCCATACAGGAGCACTGCGGCGTAACCCCGGCCGACATTGAGCATCTCGATATCTACAGCTGTTTCCCCGCTGCGGTTCGTGTGCAACAACATGAGCTTGGCATCGACAACAGCCGTCAGCTCACTGTCACCGGCGGCATGACCTTCGCAGGCGGCCCACTGAACAACTACACGTTGCAGGCAACCGCAAAGATGGTGCAGGTGCTGCGCACTCATCCGTCGACACGCGGACTCGTCACCAACGTAAGCGGCATGCTCACCAAGTACGGCGCTGCAGTGTGGTCGTGCTCACCACCAGAGCAGCCGTTTGCCGCGCTCGATGTAACCGCTGCGGCCACCGCTGCCACCCCCACCGTGGAAGTTGATAGCGACTACGCCGGCCAAGCCAACGTGATCACGTACACCGTGGTGTTCGACAAGAGTCAACCGGCGCAAGGCATTGTGGTTGCCGAAACCGCCGACGGCCGTCGCGTGATTGCGAGTTCAAGCGACGCCGCAATCGCTGCCGACATGGCTACCAACGACTGGATCGATCGCTCGGTGCGAATCGATGGAGCAGAGCTGCTCAGCTGAACGGTGCCGGCATGCGGGCATCGCGCCCAAAGCGTTCTCAGTGGGCGCTAGTGCTACGACCATTGGACACTTTTCTCTCACACTGTTTTCGCACATAGTGACACGGTCACTGGCATTTCAGTGGCGCCACACAATGAGGGACCGTGATGAATATCAGAAAGTTAGTAGTAGTTGGCTGCCTCACGGCAGGAATGGGAATGGGCGCAATGGGCGTGCACTCGAGTTTTGCGGCTCGAGCAATCATCGACGGCGCCGTGCGTCGCAGCGTGAACACTGGCGGAGTCGCCGGAAACAAGGTTCCTAGGGTTGGGGTCAACAAGCCGTGACCCTCTCAGACCATCTGGCCGGTTGCGGTTTCTCAGCAGCTGCGGCCGCCCAGATTGTCGGCTTGATCATGCTCTTGTGGGTCACACAAGTTCATCGGTGCTTTCCGAGCATGGTCGGTGGTACTAAAGCAAACCGAAAAAGAGCTAGGACCAATGTCCACTATCGGTTGGCAGAACAACTGGCACATACTGAACACGTTAAGAGATATCGGGGATATCCGGAAATGAGGAGAAGGTAATGAGAATTCCAAATTGGGTCTTGGCAAGCGGACTTGCCACGGTTGTTGCGCTAGGTGCGGGTTCGTCCTTCGCCGGCCGAGCAATCATCGACGGTCTCACCGCTGGCGCAAACGGCGGCGGCGCGAAAGTCGCCACGGTCGCGGCGCCAACAGCCGTAGCGGCTCCCAAGCCAGTTGCAGCCCCGGCACCGGCACCGGTGAGCTGCGCCAACATCAGCAAGGTCACCGCCTCAACTGACTTCTTGGATGTTCACGCCACTATTACCTTGAACTACACGATCGTTGACAAGTGCGCCTCCCCGTCCACCTGGAAGATCGACGTCGCTGACTCGCTTGGCGCCACCCAGTTCACCGCGACGAACACCACCGACAACTCATCGATCGGTTCGGTCACCGCCTCAGCGTTGCAGTTCAACGCCAAGTACACAGTGACCGTGACCGTGACCTCGAGCACCGGCACACAGTTGGCGAAGAACTCGCTGGGTGTTTCCACCAAGCCAGCCAAGACCTACCTGGCCGCAGCTCTGACTGCGTTGAACAACGCCAACAACGTGTACCTCACCGACGCTGCAACCGCTGCCGCCGCTGACACCGCCGCTGCAACCGATGCTGCGAACGCTGTGTATGCACACGATGTTGCCGCTTGGGCCGCCGGCGCTTCAAACGCTGCTTCATCAGCTGCCGCAACCGCCGCTGCGAACCTCGACGCCGCCAACGCAGCCGCAGCAAGCGCTGCCGCCGACGCTGCCGCTGCAGCCGACGCCGCTGCGAATGCTCCTGACGATGCCGACCTCGCTTTCGCAGCCATGGTCGCTGCCGACGCCTCAGTTGCAGCCGCCACCAACGCCGCAACTGCAGCCGCCGACTCGCAGACAGCAGACTTCAATGCACAGCAG
>Ga0194058_10000801_pt1 | contig 15595 bp, 13 predicted proteins | sample SepL4417m_MetaG_FD_155490 | JGI IMG/M metagenome (GOLD analysis project Ga0194058, IMG submission 155490) | Anoxic zone freshwater microbial communities from boreal shield lake in IISD Experimental Lakes Area, Ontario, Canada - Sep2016-L442-17m | ecosystem: Environmental > Aquatic > Freshwater... | reverse complement strand
CTTAAAAAGCCTTCGAGTATGCCAAAGTTGGCTTTACTGCGCAACAAGCGTTTTATAGCCCAGTCGAAGGTGATTAGCTTTCTTTTTTTAGTCATCTTTAAGCTCTATTATTCGTACAAAATTAAAAGCCAAACAGGCGGGCTAAGCTTTTTATGCCGCGATTATAACACTGAAAAGATAAATTTATTAATAGGCTGGAGTGGAAAAGCGTTGCCCGTCTTTGGCTATGCTAAAAATCACAAATCAATCGAGTCTGCCCCCCAATACTGCTGCTTTAATCTTTAATTAACTTAATAATCAATAGGTTGTATGTTAAAAGCATGCAAAAACGTGATCTTTTTAAAGCGCTCAATATAAGAAAATCAACAAGTTAGGTAACTCGCAATAAATAGCCCTCACCCTATTGTTTCCACGCTCCGGCGTCACTGCCATTAAGTTAGTGGAATGCAGTATGCAGTGGGAGTGGCTTTAGCCACGATAATCGTGGCTAAAGCCACTCCCACAATTCTACAAAAAACCTTAACTTAAGCATACAACTGGAGTAAAACCGCTTTAGCTGTTTTTACAGGCAATAGCTGAAGCGATTGCACTCCAGTTTTTTAAACAACTTACGCTTAACTTAACGACATTGACGCCGGAGCGTGGGGATTATTTATTGCAAGTTACCTTTAAACTGTCCCGCCTTAGGTGAATAGCCCTTACAACTGATAATAATGCCGTATAACACAGTGTTACACGGAAGGTTTGTTCTTTATGAGATTAAGGTTGTTGTGGATTTAGTGTGTCTTACTTTAATCGAAAACAGCATCCAGGGTGGGTACCATCAAAACCGCCTCACCCCACGTTTCTAAATCCTGTTCTGGCGCACTATTTAACTTGTCTATTGCCCAGGTTGGTAAGGCACCAAAGCGGTGTTCAAGTAGCTTTCTAAGCAGTTTGGATTCACCTTCTACCCGCCCTTTGGCAATGCCTATTCTTTCGACGTTGGCAATGTATTGCATTTTTTCACTCTTGATCCAGGAATAAATACTCCTTTATCCAATCAATCTCGGCATAAGCCTCAGGAAAATAATGCTCAACCGCCTCTTTCCAAGGACTGTCATAATTATCTTTTAAGGTTTCCGTGTCGACTGTCTGCTCAATATCCTGTTTAGTCATATCATCCTTATTGATTTTGGGTGATTATACTCAAAGATGGAGTTCGTGAGTAGGAATAACTGGGGGTCATAGTAAAGTTATTTCTGATATATTGTGCACTAACAAAAGCCACTTATAGTTTATCGCCGATCTGAGCTATAATTTTGCAATATGACTTATCAGAGATTCTTTATGCCGACCATTACCGTGTACCCCGCATAAACATTAATGTAGGGTGCATAAGCGATAGCGTCATACACCAAAAGGCATTAAAGGCACTTTGGTTTGATAATGGTTGTTGGGCGTGGTTTGGCGGATGACGCTGTCGCTTATCCGCCCTACGCAACAAAGCAAATCAATAGGGCCAGACTAAAAACACTACTTACTTAAGCATATCATCCTTATTAATCAACAAGTTATAATATATCCACAGGATTACTATCAAGATAGGGTTAATAACAGACAGAACTTCGGTTGAGGCTTTAGGCTAGTACAAGGCTGAGGTGTTGTTTTTATTTACTCTTATGCATCACTTTATTATTTTGTATCATATTGTTTTTGGTTAAGAAACTTTTTAAGTAAGCAGTATCGGGATCAGAGTGGGTGTTCAGGTTAAGCCAGAATATGCGTTTCTATTTATCAAAAAAATATACAATAAGAAATTGCTTGTAGCCAACATAACGCTTTAAAATTAACCTCTTTATAAACTCACAACACATAAGAACGGCTGATCATGCAAAATCATTTCACTATCCGACCGAATCTAACTATCGCTTGCTTGGCTTTACTGCTCGGCGGCTGCGCTTCTGATTCTGCACCTAAAGTAGCTCCCATGCTTTCCGGCGAAAAAATGCTGAGCGAAAGCCAAGACATAGCAAACTTTGGAGATCGATGGAAAAAAGGCAAGCAACTGGTTGATCGAGGTAATATTTTAATTCGTGATGGTCGAAATAAAATTGACGAAGGTAACCGAATGATTGAAGAAGGAGAAAAAGTGCAGCGCGAAAGCGAGGAAGGCTATAAAAACTTTAAAAATTAATGTCTGTAAAGGCTATCCACGTAAACCAGGACAAGCCCGCAAGGCTTAACTTTGGCAGCACGCAGAAAATATCTCCCCCCAAGACACGCCTCGTTCCCACGCTGGAGCGCGGAACGATAGGGTGTGGTTATTTATTGCAAGTTACCTAACCGCAACGGCGCTTGAAGGCAATTGAGTTGAGGCGTTTCATCAAAGCTGATAAAATTCATTCGATACGAACCGATGCCCCTTGCAAGTTTGTGCAGAACATGAAAATGTAAAAACTTGCACCCAAAACAGACGGAATTCCCGATACAAACCCTGCCCGCGACCGGCAATGAGTAATTTTTATGCAATTGTTTAAGTTTGACTTTATGACTCTTTGGCGCACTTACTTCTTAATAGTTATCATACTGTGAATTATATTACCCCCCAAGTATCGGTGGTAATGCCCTCGTTTAATCAGGGTCAATTTATCGAAGCCGCAGTCAGGAGTGTTCTTGAACAAAAATATCCTCCACTCGAACTGGTTATTGCTGATGGTGGTTCGACCGATGGAACCTTGCAGTGTTTGGAAGGTTTGTTTGGTATTTTTGGTGACCAACTGAGATGGGTGTCGGAACAGGATTCGGGGCCTGCTAATGCAATCAATAAGGCTTTAGGGTTGGCTAAAGGGAATATAATTGGCTGGCTTAATTCGGATGATCTTTATGCGCCGCGAGCTATAAGCAGCGCGTTTCTTTATTTGTCGACCCATCCTGATGCAGTGATGGTCTACGGGGAAGGTGAGCATATAGATGTAACGGGAAAATCACTGGGACGCTATCCGACACTTCCACCTTCTGTTGCTACCCCGGCTTTTCAGAATGGGTGTTTTATTTGCCAGCCTACGGTATTTTTACGACGTGAAGTATTTGATGCAGTTGGTTTGCTTGATGAAAGCCTGTCAACAGCGTTTGATTTTGAATTGTGGTTGCGTATTTTTAAAAAGTTTCCAGGGCGTATTGGCTTTCTCAATCAAGTTTTGGCTTATTCAAGGATTCATGCAGATTGTATTACCACTCGTCAACGTCGTCTGGTGGCAACGGAAAACATCAAGCTTCTCGGTAACTATTTTGGTCATGCCAACCCACATTGGGTGCTAACTTATGCGGAGGAACTTTATGAAAGCTATCCATTTGGTCTTGATTCATCAGACCTGAAAACTCAAATTTGGTCTGTTCTGAACGAAGTTGAGATGTTTTTGGATGAGCATGATGTGGCACAAGTAAAGGGCTTACTGTCCAGAGATGCACGCTTTAATCTTGCTTTGCCTGGACTATATGCATCTGTTTATTTGGATGGTTGGGTACCACAATGCCTTGAAATTCGTATTTATGGATCAGGGCGAAAAAAAGTTCTCTTGCATTGTGATAACAAACGACCCGATTTAGAGCCACTTCATATTGAAGTTAACGGAAGCTGGGGCACTGGATTTTCTATGGTAGTAGAAAAACAGGGGTATTTTGAAATAACAGTAACTATCCCGGATAATTACGCACAAACCAATTCTGTCATTACCATTAGTTCTGCTGACTTTTTTGTGCCCAAGTATTTCGATGCAAACTCTTCAGATATTAGGCAACTTGCTTTCAAGCTTTCAGGCATCGAATAATTCTCCTATTTGAACGCAACACTATTGAAATATAAGGCAGCACGCAGAAAATACCCCCCAGTATCCGCCTAGTTCCGATGCTCCAGCGTGGGAACGATAGGGTGAGTTATTTATTGCGAGTTACCTTAAGTTATTTCATGCGCATTCCTAAGATTTACAACAAAAGGTGTTTTTTGGCAACGAAACAGCAAAAGCAACTGATTTTTTATCATTGATTTCAGTTATAATGCCTCGTATTATTTTTGTTTGAGGCTTTCTATGCCAACCATAAGCATGTTTTACGGTATTCCCGTTTTCGATTCGGAGAAGTGCAATTTGCCACATGTTCATGTTCGTTATAATGAATTCAAGACGTCCGATTATTATCTGGAGGCGATTTTCGAAAATGGGAAGCGTCGCTGGCTTGATACGAAGCCATTAGATAAGACGCAATAAATGCCCCCAATCGCTGCCTGACTCTGGCACCCTGCTGCCTTAACGATTCCTGTAGGAGCGAACAATGACCGCGATATATCGATGCCTTCGCGGGCATGGCCCGCTCCTACAAATTTTAATTTCGAAGAGTGTAAGTCATGCCTTGGGAATTTATGCTGCTCATAAAATATTCTCGTTTAATAAAAATGTGTTACACAAAGTAACGAAAAATGGGTATGGAGACTATAAAGCCGGGGGACTTATTTATTGCGAGTTGCCTTATGTTATTTTGCGAACTTTTATTATCTGAAAGCTAAGGGGAAAAATGAATAAACGAGTTTCTATTATCGCAACCGGACTGTCCAGGTTTACTGGCAATCTCAAACCGTTGCTGTTTTTATTAGCCTTGGCTACTTCGATAAGTGGTTGTGCCAGGTTTAATGATTTTTTCGGCTCCTTCGGCCCTAGTATGGCGGAAGTGCAGGAGACGCAAAAAGACCCGCGCCTCAGCGGCATACAGCTTGTAGATATTGATGGCGCAGTTGCCCATAAACTGGCCGCCAAGCATAAGCAAAGTCTTTTTTCCGAGTCCTTTGGCGACTCTGTTCAGGCCGGCTACGTGATTGGCGCAGGTGATGTGATAGGGATATCAGTTTGGGAGGCACCACCGGCGATGCTGTTTGGCGCTACGTCCACGGATCCAGGCGCGGGGCCATCCACCACACAGGCGGCGACGTTTCCGGCGCAGATGGTGAGTCGCGAAGGTATGATCAACATGCCTTTTATCGGGCATATTCCGGTGGCAGGGCGAACGCCGCAGCAGATCGAGGTGGAAATTGCATTGCGTCTGAAAGATATGGCCAATCAGCCCCAGGTTCTAATACAAGTGGTTAACAATAACACGGCCAATGTCACGGTAGTGGGCGAAGTGGCAACAAGTGCACGAATGCCGTTGACTGCACGCGGCGAAAGGCTGCTGGATGCGCTGGCAGCGGCAGGCGGGGTGCGCCAACCGGTGAACAAAGTAACACTTCAACTGACAAGGGGCAATCAGGTTCAAGCACTCGCACTGGATACCATTATCCGAGACCCGAAGCAGAATATTATGCTGCAACCGGGGGATGTGATTACTGCCTTGTTCCAGCCATTGAGCTTCACGGTATTAGGGGCAACGGACAAGAACCAAGAGATTAATTTTGAGGCACAGGGTATCTCTTTGGCTCAAGCCTTGGCACGCGCCGGCGGCTTGGCTAATAACGGAGCGGCCGGGGCACCCGATTCACGCGCGGTGTTTGTCTTCCGTTTTGAGGACAGGAAGGCACTGAATTGGGCAACGTCACCGAAAGTTACACCAGAAGGCAAGGTGCCGGTTATTTACCAGATGAATCTGAAGGATCCGGAGGGTTTCTTGGTGGCACAGAATTTTCCTATGGATAACAATGATGTGCTATATGTCTCCGGCGCACCGGGTGCAAATTTTATGAGATTCTGGCAAATGCTGTATCAGTCTGTCTTTATTTTGAGAACCATCACTTTATTATGATACCCATCAAGATCGAAGTTTCACCGGGATCTACAATAGACGGACGTTTTAGAGGCAAGGTAACTTGAAAAAAATATTCACTGCAAAAGCTGATATAGGTTTAATCTGCGAATATGTGACAATTTATTTATTGAGGGTTTCAAAGCGTAACGGGATTCGCAACCCCTCTACTCACGTTTTGAAAGCTATTGAAGCCTTCAAATGTTTCAGTCGGGGTTGCAAACCCCGACTGGGATCCTTATTTAACTAAATTCCCCGCCTCTTCACTTTCTTTCTTGTTACTAAAGAGATGGTTGAGCGCACCACCTCAGTTTACGAGACTTATAGCTAATGCATAAGATGTTGATCGATGTCACCCGCCTCCTGGATCGAAGGATGCAGGGGCGACTGCCAACTGGAGTCGACCGGGTAAGCCTGGAATATGTGCGGCACTTTGGCGATCGCTCAAGCGCTTTGGTGCGGTTTGCCGGGCAATGGATAGAGCTGTCCCGGAGGGATTCGGATCGTATCTTTGAAGCTTTGTTGTCGCCGGACGGGGTGTTCAATCATCTGATCCGGCGAGCGGTTGCCAAGGCTTTTCCTCTAAGTGTGGGCCAGCGTTTTTCTAAGCCCCGGTTCCTGTTAAACACCGGGCATAGCGGTCTGGAAAAGATGGATTATGGCCATCGCTTGCAGCGTTCGGGACTTAAACCGCTTTTTTTCGTGCATGATCTGATTCCACTCACTCATCCTGAGTATTGTCGGCCTGGTGAGTCTGATCGGCATAGGGCCCGGATGAATACGATGCTTGGCACCGGACACGGAGTGATTGCCAATTCTGCGGCGACACTGGAGGAGTTGGCGACTTATGCCCAAGCTAATGGTTTACCTACGCCCCCGGCTGTAGTGGCACTGCTTGCTCCAGCCCAATTTCCTGACCCTGTTGCCGGCTCCCCCTTGAGCAAGCCTTATTTCGTTATGCTGGGAACCATAGAACCTCGCAAAAACCATTGGCTGTTACTTCAGTTGTGGCGGCAATTAATTGAGCGTTTTGGCGATGCTACGCCGCGTCTGGTGATTATTGGTCAACGTGGATGGGAATGTGAGAACGTAGTCGATTTACTGGAACGCTGTGAAGTTTTGAAAGGTTTTGTTTTTGAGCATTCTACTTGCCCGGATACCGAGTTGACCTCTTGGTTACTTCATGCTCAGGCTTTGTTGTTTCCATCATTTACGGAAGGGTACGGCATGCCTTTGGTGGAGGCGTTGACGCTTGGGGTGCCGGTGATTGCCAGTGATTTGCCGGTGTTTCGGGAGATCGCCGGGGATATCCCCGAGTATATCAATCCGCTGGATGGAAAGCGTTGGGGGCAATTGATTATTGAATATGCACAGCCGAACAGCCAGGTTCGACTGAGTCAGTACCAAAGGATGGCGGGCTTTGTAGCGCCGACCTGGAATGCACATTTCGAACAGGTAGAAGCATTAATGGAGCGTTTGAGTGATGGCGCACGTTAATTTGCCCCATGCTCGGGTACTCTATGCGCTGGATTTTTCCGCCTGGAAAAGATCGGCGGTACGTCAGTGCTTTCCGGATGCGCAAGTGGTTTTCATAGCCAACGCTGCCGAAGTTCCAGCGTGCGGGGTATTGGCGGTCTGGGGATTAAAGCCGGTAGATGCTGAGTTGGCAACGGATGTGAAGATTTTGCGTCTGGAGGATGGCTTTTTGCGATCCGTTGGCTTGGGTGCCGATCTGATTCGCCCCATGTCATGGGTTGTGGATAAGATCGGCATTTATTACGATGCAACCCGACCTTCTGATCTTGAGGATTTGCTGGCTAATACCGCATTTACCCCCGCAATGTTGGCGCGTGCCGGCTGCTTGCGGGAACGGATTGTTGCCGAAGGACTTACCAAGTACAACGTCGGCATTTCCTATTGGCAACGGTCGTCTGTTGCGAAAAAGGTCATTTTGGTACCCGGTCAGGTTGAGAGCGACGCGTCCTTGGTCTATGGCGCACCGAAGATTCATACCAATATCGGATTGTTGCAAGCGGTTCGCCAAGCGAATCCGGATGCATATATCATTTACAAGCCGCATCCGGATGTGATTGCCGGATTAAGGGCCCAAGGAGCAGGCGAAGCTGAAGCATTGGGCTGGTGTGACGAGATCGTGAGGGATGTGGATATGGGAAAATTGCTCATGGTCGTTGATGAAGTTCATGTACTGACCTCATTGGCCGGATTCGAGGCTTTGTTGCGGGGTAAACCGGTAACCTGTTATGGACAACCTTTTTATTCGGGTTGGGGACTCACGCTGGATGTTGTCCCTATCTCGCGTAGAAATCGACAGTTGTTACTTGACGAATTGGTGGCAGGGGCGCTGATTATGTACCCCTTTTACCTGAGCCGTATGAGTGACGCATTGATTACGCCCGAGCAGGCGCTGAATGAACTTCTGGCCTGGCGAGACAAAACGGGTGGAGCTGCGCCTTGGTGGCGGGAATTATTCAGGATGGTATTGCGCCATGTCGTGGGGGTGCGATGAGTAGGACGCGTTCTTTTTTATTTCTGCAAGGGGTTTGCTCCCCGTTTTTTGCCCGCTTGGCAGATCAACTCAAAGCCGATGGCCACCGGGTATTCAAGATTAATTTTAATGCAGGGGATCGGGTCTATTGGGGGGCACGGTCTGCCTGGAGCTATCGCGGACCGGTTTCCGGGCTACAGGATTATCTTGATAACCAATACCGGCAATATGGCATTACCGACCAGATTTTGTTTGGTGACAGCCGGCCTGTGCACCGTCCTGCTGTGGATCACGGGGAAGTCTGCGGGGTTCGTACTCATGTTTTTGAAGAAGGCTATTTTCGCCCCTATTGGGTGACGTTGGAGCGGGAAGGTGTCAATGGCCACTCTTTGCTGCCTCGTGATCCTGACTGGTTCCGGAATGTTGGCGCAGGTTTGCCGGATTATGGCGATGGACAGCCGTTCCAATCGTCTTTTAAAATTCGTGCGGCGCATGATGCAGTCTATCACACAGCTGGATTCTGGAATCCGTTGCTCTTTCCACGCTATCGTACCCATGCGCCGGTGAATGCGGCTGTTGAATACTTCGGCTATACGCGCAGACTACCTACACTGCGTTTTCACAAGCCACGAGATAACGCTTTAGCGGATGGTTTGGTTCGAACTTCCACGCCTTTTTTTCTTTTGCCGCTACAGTTGGGCAGTGATGCCCAGATTCTCGAACATTCCCGCTTCGATGATATGGCAGGGGTGATGGAGTTTGTCATGGAGTCTTTTGCACGGCATGCATCGGTGGAAGCCAAACTGGTGATCAAGAACCATCCGCTTGATATGGGACTGGTGAATTATCCAAAATTAATTAGTGAGCTATCAGATCGCTTTGCATTGGCTGGCCGTGTCGATTATATGGAAACCGGAAATTTGGAGTTACTGCTGCTGCATGCACAGGGTACTGTGACGGTTAACAGTACGGTGGGCTCGCTTTCGTTAGGGTTGAACTGCCCCACTATTGCGTTAAGCGACCCGATCTATAACCTGCCCGGTCTGACTTTTCAGGGGGGGCTGGATGACTTTTGGCGAGAGCGGCCCTTGCCGGATGCTGAGTTATTTCGACGTTTTCGTAATACGGTGATTCATACCACACAGGTCAACGGAGGATTTTATACTTGCAGGGGGATAGACTTGGCGGTGGAGAACAGTCGCCGCATGCTTGAACCGGAGAGCTCACCCTTGGAGCAGTTATTATGAGAAAAGCGGCTTTACCACGAACCCTGTTAATTACCGGCGCCACCGGGGGTATTGGCGGCGCTCTGGCTGAAGTTTATGCAGAGCCTGGAAATACCCTGATTCTACAAGGCCGTAATACCAAGCGCCTGGCGGAGTTGACCGTTATCTGCGAAGCAAAAGGCGCACGGGTGTTAACCCGCACGCTGGATGTTCGCAACCTGAAAGAACTCACGGCATGGTTACGCATGATTTGCGAACAGGAAAAAGTTGATTTAGTGATCGTGAATGCCGGTGTAAATACCAATATCGGCCCGCAGGGTGCAGGCGAACGTTGGGAAGATGTTCAGGCTTTAATTGAGGTCAATGTACTCGCCGCAATGGCAACAGTCGATGCCGTACTGCCTTCGATGCGTGCACGAGGAGACGGTCAGATTGCCTTAATCAGTTCACTGGCAGCCTATTTTGGCTTGCCTATAACTCCCGGCTATTGCGCCAGCAAAGCGGCAATAAAAGCTTATGGCGAGGCGCTGCGCGGCTGGTTGGAGCCGGAGGGCATTCGTGTCAATGTGGTGATGCCGGGTTATGTGGAATCGCAGATGTGTCATGACATGCCTGGCCCCAAGCCGTTTTTGTGGCCGGCCGAGAAAGCCGCTCGCACAATTAAATACGGCTTGGCGCGTAATCAACCGCGCATTAGTTTTCCGTTTCCGCTAAATCTGGGAACATGGTTTTTATCGGTGTTGCCCGCCGGCATTTCAGAGCGGATTTTGCGGCTGTTGAATTATGGCGGGTAATGTGGGCTGGTCGGTGGTAGTGCTGCCATTATTGGCCGGTGCGGGGCTGTCATTTCTGGTTGAGTCCCTGTTGCGGCCAAGGATCTTGGCGTTTTGGAAACGTCAGTCGGCTACATTGTTAATCCATATTGGGCTTTGGTTGTTGTTGTTTGCCTTTGAGCTTGCGGTGTTCCGGCGACCCTGGTTTGCGACTATTATCGCGCTGGCCTTCCTGCTTGTTGTGGTACAGGTCAGCAATGCCAAGTTTTATTCCTTGCGCGAGCCATTTGTTTTTCAGGATTTCGAGTATTTTACCGATGCCTTAAAATATCCTCGATTGTATTTACCATTTTTAGGGGTGGGTCGAGCGTTAATTATCGCCATCGGGTTCGGGGTGGCTTTGTATGCCGGGTTGACTTTGGAACCTTCTTTGACCCATCAGGTGTCAACCGCAGAATTTTTTATAATGGTGTTTGTCCTGCTGATTATTGGGGCCACACTTTTAGGGTTGGGAGCGAGGCAGAAACTGAAGGTGACTTTTGATCCAAAAACAGATTTGCAACAACTGGGATTAATGGCCAGTCTATGGCGCTATGGCGAGGAAGAATACGATAACCAGAGTGTGCCTTCACTCTATGACTTTCTGGAACCTGCCCCCTTGGCTCCTGAAGCGTTGCCCAACCTGGTAGTCGTTCAAAGTGAGTCTTTTTTCGATGCGAGGGAGTTGTTTTCCGGAATACGGCAGGAGGTACTGCGGGAGTTCGATAGCCTAAAAGCCTCAGCGGTTTGCCAGGGGCAAGTGGAGGTGTCCGCTTGGGGTGCCAATACCGTGCGTACCGAATTTGCCTTTCTTTCCGGACTGGCGTCTAAACTGCTGGGTGTTCACCGCTTTAATCCTTATCGTAAACTGGCAAGGCAAGGCATTCCGACACTGGCAGGTTTTTTGAAACGTCTCGGCTACCGAACGGTATGCGTACATCCGTATCAAGCCGGTTTTTATGCCCGCGACACTGTGTTTCCTCTGCTCGGTTTTGATGAATTTATCGATATTAAAAGCTTTAACGGGATCAAAAAAACGGGGCCTTATATTGGCGATGTTGCCTTGGCTGAAAAGGTTTGCACCTTGCTGGAAGCTTCTTCAACTCAACCAATTTTTGTGTTCGTCATTACTATGGAAAATCATGGGCCGCTGCATTTGGAAAAGGTGCAGGAAGGTGATGTGGAACGTCTGTATTCGAACCCGCCACCTGATGAATGTGATGATTTGACCATTTATTTACGGCATTTAAGTAATGCAGACCGTATGGCCGGCATGTTGCGCAATCGGCTGGAAACTTTGCCGGGAAATAGTTGGTTGTGCTGGTACGGCGATCATGTACCCATTATGCCTAAGGTTTATGGCAAGATGGGCGTGCCAGAAGGGCAAACGGATTATTTTATTTGGGAAAAAGGAGCTTCCTTTGGCAAGGAGAATCGACTGGATATTAAAATAGAAAATATGGGCTGTCTACTATTGCAAAAAATGGGGCTGCTCAGTATCTTAATTAAAAATAATTCTAACATGCCGGTCGAGACTTGCAACCTCGACTGAAACGTTTGAAGGCTTCAATATCTTTCAAAACGTGAGTAACGGGGTTGCAAACCCATACGCATCAAGCTAAGGCATTTTTCTCGTGTCTACGCGGTGATACATGAATAGTGATGCTGTAGGAGCGGGCCGCGCCCGCGAAATTTCGGCAGTAATGCCTAAGTTGTAGCGTATTCATCGCGGGCGCGGCCCGCTCCTACATTCCTTAGCTTGATGCGTATGGGTTGCAAACCCCGTCACGCTTCAGGATTTATTTAACAAATCTCCCCTAACCCCTCTTTTTTCAAAGAGGGGGACTGAATAGTTACAATTCAAGAGCTTTTTTATGATTAAGAGCTTTGCTGGATGACCGATTTTGTAAAAAATTACAATCGTTTTATTTCTTCCGCAAGCACCTGAACAGTTTTCTCAATTTGGGCTTCGGTATGTTGGCAGGAAATAAAGAAACGCAGTCGTGCGGCTTTTTCCGGGACAGCCGGATAAAGGATGGGTTGCACATTGATGCCGCGCTCGAATAACGCGGTGGACAAGCGCACCGCTTTGATTGAGCTGCCGGTAATGGCAGGAATGATGGCCAAGCCTGTGCTGGTGCCGGTATCAATGTTAATTGCCTTGGCCTGCTCCAGAAAAAATCGTCCTCGTTGTTGCAGGGCTGTGACACGTTCAGGTTCCCGTTGCAGGGTCTTTAGAGCGGCCAACGAAGCGCCAGCAATGGGGGGTGACATGCCCACGCTATAGAGAAAGCCTGGCGCGAGACACTTGAGATGCTCCACTAATGCCGTCCCTCCGGCGATATAACCACCGCAGCCGGCAAGCGCCTTGCTCAGCGTACCCATCCAGATATCTACATCATTGCCTTTGAGATTAAAATGTTGGCGGATACCCAAACCGGTCTTGCCCATCACGCCGAAGGAGTGGGCTTCATCGACCATCAGAAATACCTTGTGTTTATTTTTTATATCAACAAAAAGCGGCAGGTCAGGGTAGTCGCCATCCATACTGTAAATACCTTCGACCACGATGAGTACCCGTTCAAAGTAATGACGCTGTTCGGTAAGAACAGCATCCAGCGTGGCACTATCGTTGTGTGGAAAAGGCAGGCGCTTGGCACCTGAAAGCGTTATGCCTTGTAAAATACTGTTGTGGACAAGTTCATCGTGAAGGATGAGATCCTTTGGGCCGAACAAATGGCCAATGGAGGTAACGTTGGTGGCGTGTCCGCTAACTAAAACGATGGCGTCCTCAACGTCATAGACTTTGGCAATAGCTTGTTCGAGTTCGCGATGAATAGGGCGCTCTCCTGATACGAGTCGGCTTGCGGAGACTGATGTACCATAGCAGTCGATGGCTTTTTTGGCGGCTTCATTAATCTCGGGGTGGCCAGAAAGTGCGAGGTAGTTGTAGCTGGCGTAGTTGATGTACTCCCGACCGCCGATTTGGGTGGTCGCACCGGCAATACCTTCGTGTAGTTTGAAAAAAGGGTTGCCAATACCCAGTCGGGCGGCACCATCATTCATGATGCGAATTTGTTGGTAACCCGGATGCAGATGGAATTGGTAATGTTGCTCGGGGGTGTTAACCACCTTGGCAGATACGGTTATGGGGGCTTCGGCAGTGCTGCCATGCTCTACCTTACGAAGCCTGCGTTCAAGAGCCTGCTGGATGAGCTTGTCTTTTATTTGGGCCGTCAGACCGGGAAGTCCTTTTTGAGACATATTAATTAATTATCCTGTCAAGTGAAGTCGCACTTTGAGCTTGTAGATCACTAACCAAATTTGTGATTAATTGGGTAGAGTCACCGGCCTCATGTTGTGAAACTATTTGCTGGGTTCGTGCAAAAAGCTCGGTTTTATCTGAAACTGCTTCCAGTTCACCATTGCCTTTTAGCTGTTGAATAATACGTCCCGCCAATTTTGCGATGGTTGGGCTTTCACTCAATGCCATAACAGGTAGTCGGGTACCAAAACGCGATTCAAGGGCAACAATTAGCTCAACACCCATGAGGGAATCCAGACCCATATCGTAAATTGATCGGGTTGGGTCAATCTTGTCCGCAGAAACCCGGAGGATTTCACCGACTTCACTTTTGATCATGCCTATCAATGTTGTCAATAAATCTGCGTCAGAAAGCTCTAAAAGTAATTGTTGAATATCTTCAGCATTCTCATGTTGTCCATCGCTGTCACTCGCATGTTTCGCCAGTTCGCTAAACTTTGGGCTGTCTGCACTGGGCAGAAATCGGGATAGTGCTTTCCAATCCAGTTCCATTACGCCAAGATTGGAACGATCGGTAAGCAACATATTTTCAAGAACCTCAAGAGCGACAGCAGAGTTGAGTGCTGATCCACCCATGCGACTTTGCAAGGCCTCCTTGATTTTCTTGTTACGCGCCAAAAATCCTACATCATCAATAGCGCCCCAAGCTATGCAGGTGGCAGGCAATCCGTTAGCCCGACGCTGCTGCGCCAAAGCTTCCAGGCAAGTATTAGCCGCCACATAGTTGGCTTGACCGGGATTACCGAACAGAGTGGTCGCTGATGAAAACAGAATAAAGAAGTCCAGCGGTTTATCCAGCGTCATTTCATGCAGATAATAGGCTCCCAATGCTTTTGGTTCGAGCACACTACGGATCTGATTCGCGTCCATATTACGTATCAATCCGTCATTGATCACTGTGGCGGCATGGACAATGCCTTTTATGGGCGGAAGGGTATCGGCTATTTCCGTGAATAGTGCTGAAATAGCCTTTTTGTCAGTCACATCGCAGGAAGTTGCATAAACTGTTATGCCTTGTTTCTCAAGCAGGTCTATGGCGGTCTTGGCTTCTTCGGAACCGGGGCCGCTACGACTGATTAAAACGAGGCTACGCGCACCTTTGCTAACCAGCCATTGTGCCGTTGCAAGTCCAAAGCCGGTTAATCCTCCGGTTACCAGGTAAGAGGCATTAGCCGGGAGTACCAGGTGTTTCCGGGTTTCTTGATTTGGGGTATAAACATTGTTAATACCATTTCGATAGGTGATGACTATTTTGCCAATCTGCCTGGCCTGCTGCATGTAGCGGAAGGCGTCAACAATATCGTTGGCTTCAAACGCTTGATAGGGCAGCGGGTGAAGAATACCTTCGGCAAACAAGGCCATGAGTTCAGTAAATAATCGGTGGGTCAGGCCGGAATGTAGCTGCAATAACTGGTCAGCATCGATGCCAAAGTAGCTAATATTATTACGAAAAGGACGCAGGCCTATTTTGGTATTTTCGTAAAAATCCCGTTTACCCAGCTCCAGAAAACGGCCAAAGGGTTTAAGTATCTGAAAGTTTCGATTGATGGCTTCCCCAGCCAGAGAATTAAGTATGACATCGATGCCTTTTCCGTCAGTCTGAGCCATAATTTCATCAGCAAAGACTAGCGAACGAGAATCGAAGATGTGCTCAATGCCCAATAGATGAAGAAAATCACGTTTTTCATCTGAACCTGCTGTCGCGTAGATTTCCGCGCCCATCCATTTGGCGATTTGGATGGCGGCAATACCCACGCCTCCGGCTGCGCCATGGATAAGTATCTTTTCACCCGGCTGCAATCGAGCCAGATGATGCAGTGCATAATAGACAGTGAAAAAGGTACTTGGAATGGTTGCCGCCGCTTCAAACGAGATGCCGGGAGGTATAAGGGAAATAGCATTGGCTTGGGTAATTACCCGGTTACCGAAGCTGGAGGGACCAAAGCCAACAACCCGATCT
>Ga0194058_10000800_pt1 | contig 15616 bp, 10 predicted proteins | sample SepL4417m_MetaG_FD_155490 | JGI IMG/M metagenome (GOLD analysis project Ga0194058, IMG submission 155490) | Anoxic zone freshwater microbial communities from boreal shield lake in IISD Experimental Lakes Area, Ontario, Canada - Sep2016-L442-17m | ecosystem: Environmental > Aquatic > Freshwater... | reverse complement strand
CGTGTGCCCGAGCTGCCAGAGGTTATCGTAGCGAACCGAAAGATCCAGGCGAAGCGGCGTCGTGTTCGCGCTGTAGCGGTTGTTCACCTCGATGCTGCCGTGCAGCGGAAGCTTGTCCTTCACCGTGAGCTCGACATCCACCGTGCCGGGGATGGCTCCCGGCTTCAGCGACGGCGTGACCTGCCGGTCGGCCAGCTGGTTCAGCGCGATGATGTCCCGCTGGACATCATTGAAATTCGGAACCGTCCCCTCGGCGAGCGAGGGCGCCATCTTTTTGATCTGCTCGACGCTGTAGAACCTCGACCCTCGCACCCGGAGCCGACCGACCGGCGCCTCGGTCACCTGGAGCACGATGATCCCGCGCGTCGGGCGCTGCGGCGGGACGTTCACCGAAACCGTCTGGTATCCCAGATCCCGATACGCCTTCTCCAATGCCGCACGCGCCTGCTCGACATCCACTTCGGTCCGGCCAGGCCCGAGATACCCATACACCGCCTTCTCAACCGCCCCGTGCGGCAGCGTCCGCGCTCCGATCACGCGATATTCCTGGATATACAGCGACTGGGGCGTCTGCGCGTTGATCCGAGCCGCCACCTCCCGAGTGGCAGGCGGCTCGTCGGCAGGGCCCAGCGCGCCGGATAACGCCGCAGGAATCCAGACGGCAAGCGCCGCAAAGCTTGCGACAGCAAGCCGGCTCGCCCGAATCCTCACGCAGAACCGGGAAAATGTTTTTTGAAACGATAACATCTCGTGCATGGTTCGTAGTTTTCCGGTCTGTCCGGCGCAACGCCGCGAATGTTACATTTTCGTCACAATAGGATTTCCCGCCTCCCCTCGATCAAAAAAGGCATGCCCTCGCCGAGATGCCAACGGGCTGATTGAGGACCCCACATGAGAAGGGTGCCTTTTTAGAATCCGTTATTGTGGACAGCTCCTTACCGTCGTTGCTCCAGTTCGACCACGCACTTTCTCAATATGACGAAATTGTCACACGACCGGCATTTTCTTGACGAGCCGACCGTGGATAAGTTGTTCATAACACTATGAACCACTATCGGACAGGATGGATATCGGACGTGCACCTTGGCACATATGGCAGCCAGGCGGCAGCCCTCCTCGATTTCCTCAGGGAAAACGAGTTCGAAACACTCTACCTTGTTGGCGACATCCTCGACATCTGGGCGCTCCGGCGGGGGATATTCTGGCCGCAGGAGCACAATGACGTGATCCAAAAGATTCTCAGAAAGGGGCGCAATGGGACCGAGATCATTTACATCGTTGGCAACCACGATGAGTTTTTGTCGGGCTTCCTCGGATCCTATGGGAACGTGACCATAAAAAAGCACGCCTTCCACACCACCAGCGACGGACGACGCATGCTTGTCATGCACGGGCACGAGCTCGACACCGTCGTTCAGAACATGGGATGGCTCGCGCACATCGGCGATCTCGGCTACGGGCTCCTCCTGCGCTGCAACGGCCTGGTGAATGCCTTGCGGCACCTTTTGGGTTTTGAGCACTGGTCTCTGAGCGCCTACGTCAAGAGCGAGGTGAAAAACGTGGTGGGCTTCATCGGTCAGTTTGAAAAATCGATCGTTCGCTACGCACAGGATTATGGTGTGGAGGCCGTCCTCTGCGGCCATATCCACACCGCCTCCATCCGCAACATTGGGGGAGTTGAATACTTGAACACTGGCGACTGGGTCGAAACCTGCTCGGCCATCGTTGAACACCACGACGGGAGGCTGGAACTGATTCGCAGGAAACAGGTGCCTGACGAGCCCGGCCGTGCCAAGGCCACCCCAAAACAGGCCAGCGAATTGTCAAGGCAGCCTTCCGGTGCCGTGGGGGACCTATTTGCGGACGCGCGATAATCCGCCCAAATCCGTGCGTCAGAGAGCTGGACGCAGGGAGGGTGGCCCGACAAACGGTAGATCAAGGGAAAGCAGCCCGCCCTCGGGCTGCTCAGCAAGGCGGCCGGGGGCGACCGCCCTCCATTCCTTGCGCTGACACGCGGATCAGGGGATCCGGCTAGCCTGTGGCGTGGAAACAGAGAAGACTGATTGGGCAGCATCCCCAGGCATCCTGAGCTCCGAGGCATGCCCGGCTCGCCGGCTACATCATTTTTGCCCCCATTTCTGCAAGGGCGCTGCGCTCGCCTTTTGTGAGCGAAATGTGGGCGGTGATCCGCTGGCCGCGGAGGCGGTTCCGCGCGTAGACGAGCCCGTTCGAGCGGCTGTCCACATACGGGTTATCAATCTGGGCGGGGTCTCCGACCATGACGAGCTTCGAACCTTTGGACATGCGGGTGACAATCGTTTTCGCCTCCAGCGGAGTGAGTTGCTGGGCCTCGTCGAGAACGAAGAACCTGTTGGGAATCGAACGCCCCCGGATGTAGCACAGAGCCTCGATCTCGAGCAGCCCGCGCTCGATGAGCTGCTCGTATGGCTTGACGGGTGCGTGTTGGATATTGCTCCCGTGAGATTCGGCTTTTTGCTTATGAAACTTTCTCTCCGAGGCATTGCGCGATTTTCCATCCCCCCTCAAACGCGGGGGATGCAACGGCAGGAGAACCTCGAAGGCATCGTAGATGGATTGCAACCAGGGGTGCATCTTTTCATTCAGGGATCCTGGCAGGAACCCGAGCGTGTCGCCCATGGCGACCACCGGACGGCTCACTGTCATTCCGCTAAAATCCTTCTGTGATGTCAAAAAGAGCCCTGCCGCGACTGCCAGGAGCGTCTTGCCAGTTCCTGCCTGGCCGTAGCAGGTGATCAGCGAGATCTCTGGATCCAGCAGGGCATCCAGGAAGCACTGCTGGCCCGTGTTTGCCGCGCGCAACTCGATTCCCTTCGGCATCTGCAGGCTCGGGGGCACCTTGAGGCGAACGATGCGCCCGTTCCCGACATGGCGCCCGGGCAGCACTTTATTTTCTCCGGAAGTCAGCAGCACATACTCGTTGGTTTCCAAGAGCTCCGCCCGGGCCGGGGGCAGCTCCAGAGCGAACGCGCTCCTGAAGCGCTGGAGCTCGTGTGCATCCACTGCGACGGAGCGGATTTCGTATCCTTCAGCATCCTTCACCGCCACCTTATCGTTTAAATAATCCTGGCAAGTCAGGCCGATCGCCATCCCCTTCAGCTGCATGTTGAGGTCCTTTGTGACGAGAATCGTGGGATTTTCCTCGCCCTCCTTGAGAGCAAGGCACGCCGCCATGATCCGATGGTCGGTTCGGTCCTGATCCGGAAAGATCTTCTGGAATCGCCGGAGGGGCGAGCCCTGCCTGTTCGCTTCAGGAGAGTCGTTGACCAGGATCCTCAGGGATCCGCCACCTGAAGTCTTTGTCCCTTTGAGCACGCCCTTCGTATCATGTCCGAAAATCCCGGTGAGGAACCGGTGGACGGTCCGGGCGTTTGCCCCGCGTTCGGTCTGCTCATTTTTAAACCGGTCGAGCTCGGAGAGCACCTCGACCGGGATATACACATGGTTGTTTTCAAACCTGTTGAGGCAGTGGGGATCGTGCAAAAGAACATTCGTGTCCAACACGAAGTTTTTTACATGCCCCTCCTCGTTGCCCGGGAAGGTTTGCGTGTCGGAAGGAAAGAACAGGTTCTGCTCTTCTGAGGTTTCTATCGGAGTGGGTGTGTGCATTGCGAATTCTGGTGCCACCACAATGACGTCACCGCTTTTGCAACGCCTTTGAGTTTCGGATTCCTGCCAGGGAGAACTGGCTGGAGTGCCGGGCCGGGCGCCGGGAGTCCACGGCAAGGCGCTGCTCGGTCCAGCGCGCGAGCCGCACGAAGGGCAGGCCGATGAGGAGGTAGATTGCGGCGATGAGAAGACCGGTTCCAAAATAGTCGAACGTCTGGGTCGCGATCCTGTTGTAAACCCCCGTGAGGTCGAGGAGGGTGACCATCGACACCAGGGAGGAGTCTTTCAGGAGCGAGATGAAGTCGTTTGTCACCGGGGGAAGAACAAGCCGGAACGACTGGGGGATCACGACGAAACGCAGGCCCTGCGCGTGGGAGAGCCCGAGGGCGCGGGCGGCTTCCATCTGCCCCTTCGGGATGGCCAGCAGGCCGGCGCGGTAGTTTTCCGCTTCGTAGGCCGCGTAGTTTAGTCCGAGCCCGAGAATGCCCGCGACAAGTGGCGAGAGCTTGATGCCAATGTTCGGAAGGCCGTAGAAAATAATGAGGAGCTGGATGAGCAGCGGCGTTCCGCGGACGATTTCGATGTAAAGCGTCGCGACCCACCGTAGCGGCCAGGGACCGAAGACGCGCATGATCGCGAGCGAGAAGCCGAGGGCGATCGCCAGCATCATGCCGGCGAGTGAGACTTGGAGGGTCATCAGGCTCCCTTTGAGAAGGATCGGCCAGAACCCAAGGTAGCCCTGGAGACGTGCTTCGAGGCTCGGCTTCTCAGCGTGCATGGCGAGGAAGGATTTGTATTCGGTGTCGGGAAGCGAGGGGGCTTCCGGCTGGCCGAAGGCTCCCGCAATGGTTGGGGTCCACAGGCCCCATCGGGAAAGAATGTCCCGCATCTCGCCGCTCGCGACGGCCGCGGCCAGCGCCCGGTTGATTTCCTGCTGAAGCGCCGTGTTCCCTTTCTTCATGGCGATCCCGTAAACGATTTGTCCGAAGGGCGGGCCGCTGAATTGCAGGTTCGGGTTTGAGGCGGCGTAGTATTTCGCGATCGGGTAGTCCAGGAGGACGCCGAAGAGCCGCCCGTTCACGACATCCTGATAGGCATTGACCTCTTGCGGGTAGGTTTTCGCAATGATGCCGGGCGTGCTCTCGAGCATCGCGAGGGCGGCGGTCTGGCCGAGGGTGCCGATTTCCTTTCCGACGAGCTGCGCGAGCGATGAGGTCGGAGGCGTCCCTCGCCGGTCCACAAACTGCTCGAACGTGACATAGTAGGGATCGCTAAAGAGGACCTCGGAGGCTTTGGCCGGAGTGATTTCAATGCCCGCCACCACGCAGTCGTAGAGGTCGATGCCAAGCCCTGGAATCAGCCCGTCCCAGTCATTTTTTACGAAGACCGGCTTTCTGCCCATCTCCCTGGCGATCGCATGGATGATGTCGCATTCGAACCCGGTGAGCTTGTTATGAGAATTGTAAAACCCGTAGGGCGCGTTGCTGTTGGGATCGGCGGCCCAGCGAAGGACCTTGTCTTCTCCGCGAGCCGAAACCGCCAGGACGGTGCAGAGCAGAAGCAGAACATAGCGGAGCATCGATGTGAAATGCCAGCCCGACGCCTTCTGGCCGCTATCTGCAATCATTGGAACCTCCCCAGAAACCGGCGGGTGCGATCATCTTTTGGATTTTCGAAAATCTCGTCCTCGTCCGAGATCTCCACGATGTTTCCGCCCTCCATGAAGACGATGTAGTCGCTCGCGTCCCGGGCGAAGCGCATTTCATGGGTGACCACAATTTGTGTCATCCCCTCGTCGTCGAGCTGCTTCATGACAGCGAGAACTTCTGCGACGAGCTCGGGATCAAGCGCGCTGGTTGGCTCGTCGTAGAGCATGACCTGGGGGCTCATGGCGAGGGCGCGTGCGATTGCAGCGCGCTGCTGCTGGCCGCCGGACATCTGAGAGGGATACCTCTCGGCAAACGCCTCCAGGCCGACTTTTTCGAGGAGGCGAAGACAGTTTTCCCGGGCCTCCCCCTTAGATTGGTTCTTCGCCACGCGTGGAGCCAGCATCGTATTTTCGAGAATCGTCATGTGAGGGAAGAGGTGGAACTGCTGAAAGACCATGCCGACATGCTGGCGGAGCTCATGAGCCTTCCGCTCGAGGTCTTTGGGAGGGGCCTCGTCCAGGCCATGGCAGTCGATCGCCACCCCTGCAATGGAAATCCGCCCGGCATCTGGCACCTCGAGAAAATTCATGCATCTCAGGAACGTGCTCTTGCCGCAGCCGGAGGGGCCGATGATGGAAACCAGGTCGCCTTTTTCGACATTCAGGCTTACCCCATTCAGGATCGGAGTTTCGCCAAAGCTCTTGTGCAGGCCTTCAACCGTGAGGAGGGGGGCTTCCATGCCTCTTGTCTGTAAACGTTCCGTCTTCTGCCAGCAATAATCCGAACGTGACGAAATTGTCACAGTGGCGGCCCGCGCCCCCGCGCGCGACAGTGGTTCACGAGCGACTCCGGATCCTGCGCCCCGGGCATCACCACACCCCGCTCAGGGATCATTGTCGTGTTACAACTTTGTCACAAAGCACACCTTGCCAGCTGGCGGCACTTCCGCAGAAAAGTGAGGCAGCAAACCCAATGCGTGAAAATTTATTCTCAGAAGCCGCCGCAAGCATCCCCCGCGCGGGAGGGCCGAAAGCTGCCGACACATTCAGCACTTGATAACAGAAATATATGAAAACCAGAAAAAGCGGCTTCAATTTGGACGATATCAAGATTCGACAGATTAACGCAAAAGATTGCGACCAGATTATCAGCCTCCAACTGAAATGCTTTCCAACAATGAAGCCATGGTTGAAAGAGCACATCCAAAGTCAGGTCGCCATCTTTCCCGAAGGGCAATTGTGCATCGAATATCACAAGAAGGTGATCGGCTCATCGGCCTCGTTGATCGTGGATATTGAGATCTACGACAACGAACATAATTGGTTCGAGATCAGCGATCACGGATACATACGAAACCACGATCCCGAGGGCGATACATTGTACGGAATTGAAATCATGATCGATCCGGAATACCAAGGGAACGGCCTTTCCCGAAGGCTCTATGACGCACGAAAGGACCTTGCCCGCAAATACAATTTGCGAAGGTTGGTTCTCGGCGGAAGGATCCCCGGGCATGTGAACTACAAGGACAAGCTCACGGTGGCGGAATATATCGACCAGGTGGCCGCGAAAACCATTTTCGATCCTGTGCTGTCAATCCAGATTGCAAATGGATTTGTCGTGAAAAGAGTTATTGATAAGTATCTGGAAATGGATGAGGACTCCGGCGGCTACGCCACGTTTCTTGAATGGACGAACATCAATTACAAGCCAAATGAGATCAAGCATTACTACTCGTCAAACCCGGTGCGGATTTGTTCCGTGCAATACCAGATGCGGAAAATTGATTCGTTTGAAAAGTTCTCCCAGCAGGTCAAGTACTTTGTTGACGTGGCCTCGGAATACAAATCTGATTTCATTCTTTTTCCGGAGCTGTTTACCACCCAGCTGCTTTCTTTTCTCAAAAACACTAACCCTCAGTGCGCCGCAAAAGAACTTGCCGGGTTCACCCCAAGATTTCTTGAGCTTTTCACTGCGCTTGCAGCCGACTTCCGCATCAACATTATTGCCGGCTCTCATTTTATCATTGAAGACGATAACCTGTACAACGTCGCGTATCTGTTTCATCGAAACGGAGAAGTCGAGAAGCAGTACAAGCTGCACATCACGCCGAGCGAAAAGAAATATTGGGGCGTTGAACACGGGAACAGGATTGAGGTCTTTGAAACCGACAAGTGCAAAATCGCAATCCAGATCTGCTACGATATCGAGTTCCCGGAAATCAGTAGAATTGCCGTGGAAAAGGGAGCTAAGATCATCTTCAATCCATTTTGCACCGACAACAGAAACGGATATCTCCGAGTGCGCTACTGCGCCCAGGCGCGATGCGTGGAGAATCAGGTTTACGTGGCAATTGCTGGCAATGTTGGAAATCTTCCCGACGTCGTCAACATGGACATTCAGTATGCGCAGTCTGCGATCTTTACCCCTTCAGACATGGAGTTTGCCCGCGATGGGATTGCCGCCGAAGCGACGCCCAATGTGGAGTGCGTGGTCATTCATGATGTCGATATCGAAGCTCTCAAACGAGGCAGGGCCTCTGGGGCCACGCACAACTGGGAAGATAGACGAACTGATTTGTATCAGATCGTTTATAACGAGTAACTGCTTCATGATGCCTGCTGAGCAGTTGCTATAACGAAAGCATTTGACACAAAAAACCGCCGCCAGGTGATCCCCGGCGGCGGTGCTATTTTGTGCTGCTACAGGCGATTTGCCAACCCCTTAGAAGAGGAGTGCTGTCGAGAAGCCGAGGATCGTCGCATTCTGCACATCGCCAGTTCCGTTCGGCTTGATGATATACTGGATGAATGGCTGGAAGTAGGCCCACTCATTGATTTGGACGCGATACCCGCCTTCGATCACCGCCGAGTAGTTCGGCTGGTTGACATTGCCGGCGTGCTGCAGGTTATCGATCGCGTTGTAGTTGTAGCTCCCGAATCCGAGGGCCACCATCGTCTGGTCCTTGTCGCGGGTCGGGATGAGCCCCTTGTAAACCAGCCCTGTCTGAAAGTAGAACGGGATTCTGTTTGCCACGACATAGCTCGGAGTGAAGCTCACCATGTTGAATGCCGAAAGCCCCTGGTCGTTCAGGGCTGGATTGGTCGGAGGGATCGCCTGCTTGAAGCTCTTGCCGGCCGACGCAACCGCTTTGCCATCGGAGGGGCCTTTCCCCATCGGGGCAGGCTCTGCGGAAGCCTCGCGGAAGATCATCTGATCAGCCTGGAAGTAGAACCCGTATTGCCCTTGGGCCGTCTGGCCGTTGTAGGTCGGGGAATCCACTCCGAAAAAGTAGCCGCCCACAGCATATTTGCCCGGGAGCTTGTTTTCGCCAAATTTCGGGGTGTAGCCGAGTTCCGTGACGGCCATGACGCCGTTGCGGCTGGTGTCCGGCCCGTAGCCTTCAAATGCGAGGCCGTGGTTGGACGTGGCGGTTCCCATCGGCATCGCCAGGAAGAGGCCTCCCTTGGCATAGAGGTCGCTGGTCGGCTTGACCTGCAGCGTGCCACCCCATGCGGAGTAGCTGCTCGACCACTGGATGTTTCCGCCAATTCCGCGGCTGCTGTTGATCGCGTTGTTCACGAAGAGCTGGGCGAGAGGCTGAATCGCAAATTCCTTCGAGGGCTGAAGCCAGCCGCCGCGGACGCCGAGGAAGTTCTTGATCCCGAAGAGCTCCGGCGTCGTGTAGCCGACCCCGAAGTTGGTGAGGCGCCACTGGGTGCCACTTTGGAAATGCGAGGGGTTGAACATGCTGGTCGCCCCGATGTATGTCGCTGGATTTGCGTTGGGGCTAAGCGGCTGACGGTAGCGAACTTCTCCGAAAGCGACGAGGCCCTTGAGGGAATCCAAGCCGGTCAGCTTGGCAAAGTCGACATCGCCTTTGAAATTGACTTCCTGGTCGAAGACTCCACGAGCTCCATTCTTGCTGTCGAGGATGCCGAAGAAGTCGCCTTCCCATTTTCCGGAAAAGGCAAGGCCGTGCTCGGCCAGCGTGTCGCGCACGCCAAACCAGTTGCCTGTCATGTATTTTCCGTTCCACCAGTCGGCGAGCGGTGTCGAGGAGGGGGCTTCGGATGTCGCCTGCCCCGCAAACGCTGGAGCGGAGAGGAGGGTGGTGGCGAGCAGGGCCTTGGCAAGGCTTGATGCGCGCCCGATCAGTGTGTGTGTTTTGGATTCCATGGTTAAGGAAGCGGGGAGGCTTTCATTTGTCGGGGAAGGTGTCAAGCGGCTCGTTTGTGACGATTTCGTCACAAACGGCATGTGACCCCGTGTCATTTCGAGAATCCGGCAGATGTTCCGGCGGTCCATCTGCGCCTTCGCCTCGTGCTCGAACCGGACGATCCCCTCGGCCGTCGGCTCCTGCAGCACCTTTGAACCGGTCCGCCCGTTCAGGCCCACCGTCCGATCGTCATCTCAAGGTCGCCGACAATCGAAGCCATCTTTTTCAAATCTTTGCGGCGGCCTTTTTCGGGCTTCATGTCTGCGCCGTGGAGAAGCGTCAGCATGTCCCGGATATCGCGGATTATTTTTGAAGGCACATCGTCCACTGGTCCCAGATCCGAGACGACCGACTTGATGCTATCCAGCTGCGCGTCAAAGCTTGCCCGGGTGGCATCGAGGGTTCCATGACCGGCGGCGCGAAAGCTTTCGATCTCCTCGAGAAGGTTTTTGGCAGGGGATGCTTCAGCTTTTGATTTTTTCATGGCTGTCACTCAACCACGCACTCCAGAGCTCAGCAAGCTGAAACCATTTCGTCGCGCGCCTCAGCGAATTCCAATGAGAGAGAGCACGTTCAGGCCGAAGGCGAATAGCAAAGCCCCCAGGAATATGCAGACTGGCATGGTCAGGATCCACGCCAGGAGAATGTTGCGAAGCGTCGCCATCTGGAGGCCTGAGCTATTGGCCGCCATGGTGCCAGCGACTCCGGAGGAGAGGACATGGGTCGTGCTGACGGGAAGGCCGAAGTGGTCGGCGATCATGATGGTGCTCATGGCAACAAGCTCCGCAGAGCCGCCCTGAGCATACGTCAGGTGGTCTTTGCCAATCCTCTCGCCGACCGTCACGACGATCCGCTTGTATCCGATCATCGTGCCCAGACCGAGGGCGAGCGCAACCGCGTATTTTACCCAGTCGGGGATAAAATTGGTCAGCTGCTCGCCGTGCTTCTTGAGTTCCGCCGCCCGCACCTGCTCTGCGGGGTCGGTCAAAACCCCGGTCTTTTCGAGCTTGGCAATCGTTTTTGAGATCAGGTAGAGGTCGGTGCGCACATCGCCCCGATCAGCTGTCGGGAGGTTGTGGAATGTTTCCAAGCTTTCGAGGCGTTGAAAAAGATCGCCACATTTGTCCACCAGGCCGGCATAGACTTGAGGAGAAATTCTTCCTGAGTTTTTGATGTAGTCCGTGAGGGCGTCGTTGGAGGCTGGGTCATCGAGAATGATGCCACCGGCAGACTTCTGAAAAACACCTTCCATTTCGTGGGCGGCCCTGGCGACATCGGCGACCGTATCTGGTCCGGCCGACATTTTCAGGGCGTAGGTTCCGGGCAAAATGCCGACGAGAATCAGCACGATCAACCCCATGCCCTTTTGGCCATCGTTCGAGCCATGGGCAAAGCTCACACCTGTGCAGGTGAGCATCAGGATTCCGCGGATCCAGAGCGGGGGGGGAGTTTTTCCCTCGGGCGCGCGGTAGAGAGAGGGGTTTTTCACCAGCGCCTTGCACAGCAGGAGAAGCAGCGCGGCGGCGCAGAAGCCTACGAGCGGGGAGATGAGCAGCCCGAGCCCCACGTCCTGCGCCTTCGTCCAGTTGACCCCCTCGGAGATCGAGTGAGCTGGCCCCATCAGCGAATTGGCAAGCCCGACACCCAGGATCGAGCCGATCAGCGTGTGGGAACTCGAGGCAGGGAGCCCGAGATACCATGTGCCAAGGTTCCAGAGAATGGCTGAGATGAGGAGGGAGAAAACCATCGCGAAGCCGGGTGCGGAACCGATGTTCAACACCAGTTCGACAGGCAGAAGGGCCACGATGCCGAATGCGACGACCCCGGACGATACGAGCACGCCGATCAAGTTCCAAAGCCCGGACCAAACGACCGCCGGCGTGGCCTTTAACGTGTTCGTGTAGATCACCGTGGCCACCGCGTTTGCCGTGTCGTGGAAGCCGTTCACGAACTCGAAGCTGAGCGCCAAAAGAACCGCCAGCCCCACCCAGACATAGGTCGTTGCGGTCGGATCCGAATACGCGGCGGCTAAGAAGCACATGATGAGCCTATCAACATCAGAGGAGTGGGGCCGAAGCAAGGCGGCTGGCGTGACAAAATCGTCACAAGCGCGCGGGACGCGGGGTCATCTTCAGCAAATCAGAATGCGCATAGGCAGTGCGTTTTTTTGCTCTCTTGAGTGCCGCCAGCAAAAGATCCTTCCTGATGGGTTTTGTCAAAAAGTCGTTCATGCCTGCAGCCATGCAGCGCTCGGCCTCCGTCTCCAAAGCCGTCGCTGTGAGCGCGATAATCCAAGGCTGTCGGGCGGCGGGGAGCGTCTTCCGCAAAATGCGGGTTGCCTCATACCCATCCAGAATTGGCATTCGAAGGTCCATGAAGATGGTGTCGTAGTGGCTCTTCCGCAGCGCGTCGAGAACCTCTCTTCCATCTCCGACCACGTCAACGTGATATCCAAATTGCTGCAGGAGCAGAACGGCCAACTTTTGGTTCACCGAGTGGTCTTCTGCAAGCAGGATCCTCTGCGGGTAGTTCACGGCGAGGCGGCCCGCGTGGATCTGGGCAACCGCCTCGGAAAAAAGTGGCAGGGCAGACAGGGCATTCCCTGAATTCGCGGCAGCGCTCTCATGAGTACCAAAGGGGATCTGAACCAAGAAAGTGCTTCCCTGGCCAAGCAAGCTGGAGACCCCAATCGTGCCGCCCATCATTTCCACGAGTCCTTTCGTGATAGCCAGCCCCAGGCCCGTGCCTCCGAATCTCCGCGTCGTGGACGCATCGGCCTGGGTGAATGCCGAAAAGATCTTTGCCATCTGGTCATTGTCCATGCCGATCCCTGTATCCCTGACGGCGACCTGCAGGGAGACGGTGCGGGGAGTCGGCCCCGGCAGGCAGGAGACCTGAACGGCGACCTCCCCTCGCCCGGTAAATTTCACGGCATTGCAAAAAAGGTTGGTCAGCACCTGCCGGAGGCAGTGCATGTCGCCACAGAGGAGGATTGGGAGGGGCTCGATGAGCTTCAGATAGATCGAAATATTTTTCCTCTGCGCCTCGGGCCGAATGAGATTCAGGCAATGGCTGACCGCATCGCGCGGCGAAAAATCCAGGATTTCCAGCTCGATCATTCCCGACTCGATTTTTGAAAAATTGAGGATGTCGCTGACAATTTTCAGAAGTGCGGCGGCACTGGTTTGAATTGTTGTGGCGAAATCGCGCTGCTCCGCATCCAGGTCAGTGTCCATGAGAAGCTCAGAGAATCCGACGACCCCGTTCAGAGGAGTGCGGATCTCGTGGCTCATCGTGGCCAAAAATTGCCCCTTGGCAATGCTCGCTCCTTGCGCAGCAGTCCGCGCGGCAACCAGATATCGGCCGTGCATGGCGAGCCCGCCCAGAACAAGAAGTAGCGTGGCTCCGCCGGGCCCGGCGAGCAGAAACAGAACCAGGCAATCGGAGCGGATTGCCTCCAGGCCCGCCACATTCTGAAACGCAGAAATTGTGAAATGCGAATTGGGCACGTCACGGGAGGCAAGCGCAAACGGCATCGGCCGGCGGTCGATCCTGACCAGCCCGGGAAATCTTCCGGCGTATGGGGTGATTTCCAGTGGATCAAACGTCGAACGGTTGTAATATTCCATGCGCTGGCCTTCAGTTAGCCGCTCGATGCTGTAGCCGGGCAGCGCCTTCATTTCCCATGAGCGGTCGGAAGCCATGATCACACCCTTCGATGCTCCGGCGATCAGAAATTTGCTTCTCCCCGTGTACTGTCGGAAGGAGATCCAACCTGCCGAGAGAAGGCACAAAGCCGCAAGTGCCAGCGAAAGCTGCGGGATCCCGTGATGGAGGCAGTCCTTCGACCAAACTCCGATGACGAATCGACGCCCCCGTCCAGTGCCCGCAGGAATACATGTTTCATCGCAATAGGATTCCCTATCCCTCACGGCCAGCACCCCGCAATGTGAAAACTGCAACACTTTCGTCACAAGAAATTCATTGCGTCCGATTGCCCTGATTTATCGGAGCGAAATCAAGCCATTGCGGCGCTCCGCCAGCACAGTGGCGGGATTCAGAATATCAAGGCGAAGCCGCCAGGCGGACGACCTGTTTTTTGGCATCCCATTCGAGCAGTCCGGCATAGCGTCCCCACGAGATCAGCGTATGAGCCATTTCCTCAGGATTGCGTTCGGGAACACACTTGGAGAGGAGCTCGCCCAATGCCCTGGCATCAAGTTTTTTCCCCCGCAGCAGCTCCTCTCGAACTTTTGCAAACAGCCCAAGCTTTCCGATTTCGGCGCGGAGGATCGCCTTGCGCTCGGCGATCGGCGCGGACTGGAGCTGGCAGCCGAGCGGGGTCAGGGCGACGTGGTCGTGCGGGGTATGCACGAGGCCGAGCATTTCCGCAGATTTTACAGCCTCCAGCATCTCGTCAAATTTCTTTCCGAGGTCGTCGCCGAGCTCGAAGAGATCGTGCGGGGTTTCTTCGCAAAGCGAGATGAGGCCGAGGATTTCGCCGATGGTTGCGCGGGGGAGCGGGCTGATCGCAGTCTCGGCGGAGCCGTTCGGCGAGAGTTCGGGAAGTTCGTGCTGCGTCAGGATATCATGGATTTTTTCCACGATTTCCTGAAATTCCGGGGTCCCGGGCTCGCGCGGGTAGGCGAGGGGGTTCGGGATATCGAGAGCGATACGTCCCGGGTGGGAGGCAAGGACGATGATCCGCTTCGCAAGGTAGACGGCTTCCTCGATATTGTGGGTGACCGTGACCATCGTGCGCAGCGGGTTGGCCGGGTCGGCGCAGAGGCGTCCGAGCTCGTTGCGAAGAGATTCCGCCGTGAGCACGTCGAGCGCGCTGAACGGCTCGTCCATGCAGAGAACCTCGGGATTCACAGCCAGCGCACGGGCGATGCCAACCCTTTGTTTCATCCCCCCCGAGAGTTCGCGGGGATAGACTTTTTCGTAGCCGGTGAGCCCGACCATCTCCAAGGATCGGCGGATGCGGACGAAGGCTTCCGTTTCGGGCAGCCCGTATTGTTCGAGCGGTGCCCGCACGTTCCCTTCGACTGTCAGCCATGGAAACAGCGCGAAATTCTGGAAGACCATGGCCACTCCCGGACAGACGCCATCCACCTTGCGGCCTTTGAAAAAGACCTGGCCGCTCGTGGGCCGGAGGAGGCCCGCCATGAGCCGGATCAGCGTGCTTTTCCCGCAGCCGGAGGGCCCGAGCAGCGCGACAATGTCGTTCGGCGCAATGTCCAGCGAAATGTCCTTCAAAATGACTGCGGGGGGCGAGTGCCTTTCCGCTGTGAATTCCAAAGAAACATTCTGCAGTTTGATCATGGCCTGATCCATCGTTTTATCCTCCAAATCGGCAATAAAGATCGCCTTTGCGTTGCAGTTTTTTCCAAAACGTGCGGTTGATGACTACCACGCAAACAGCCATCACCACGATCGCCGCCGCCAGGCGGTTGAAGTCCCCGGCTGCCGTCGCCTCGCTGATCGCAGCCCCGAGGCCGGTTGCCACATATGCCTTATCCCCCTGCTGGAGATATTCTGAAACAATGCTCGCATTCCAGGCCCCGCCGGCGGAGGTGATCCATCCGGTCACCAGCGGCGGGAAAATGGCGGGCAGCAGGAAATGCCTCCACCTCGACCAGCCATGGAACCTGAAGATATCCGCGCAGGCGATCATATCGGAAGGAATCGCCTGAGCCCCTGCTGCCACGTTGAAAAGGATATACCATTGCGCGCCGAGCATCATGAGGATGATCGCGCCCCATTGCAGTGTTCCCCCGACGGCAAGCACGAGGCTGAAGACCAGTGGGTAAAGCATGGGAGCCGGAAAGGATGCCGCAAATTGGATCGCTGGCTGCAGGGTCCTCGCCCATTTCGGGTTCAGTCCGATCCAGACCCCGATGGGAATCGTCCAGAGCGAGCTGATCGCGAGAGCACAAATGACGCGGAGAAACGTGATGCCGGCATCCCCGATGATGGCGAGCCATTCGGTGCCGGGCACTTTCGCAAGCATCGTCCCCAGCTCGAAGAGCCCGTACCCGCTCAAGGCAAATATCGTGGCGAGAACAAGCCAGTAAGGAACCCTGGAAGGCGATGGGGC
>Ga0194058_10000798_pt1 | contig 15625 bp, 19 predicted proteins | sample SepL4417m_MetaG_FD_155490 | JGI IMG/M metagenome (GOLD analysis project Ga0194058, IMG submission 155490) | Anoxic zone freshwater microbial communities from boreal shield lake in IISD Experimental Lakes Area, Ontario, Canada - Sep2016-L442-17m | ecosystem: Environmental > Aquatic > Freshwater... | reverse complement strand
GCGGGGGAGATCGTGGGCGCGGGGGAGGAAGAGTAATTCTGAATCAACGCAGGATTAAAAGACGATGCGGGATTGAGAAACAACGTGGGATTGAGAGACGGCGTGGGTCGGGGAGAAGGGGTAGGAGTAGCAAGGAAGGGGATTGGCTTGATGAGTGCTTTCGGCGTGGGAGAGGCCTTCGGCTTGGAGGATGCCTTCGGCGTGGGAGAGGCCTTCGGCGTTGAGGTTGGCGATGGCGACGCCTTCGGCTTCGCTGTTGGTTTTAGGGTTGGTTGGGGGGAGGGAGATGCATTAAGAAACGATGCGGGCTTCGGGGGCGGTGCGAGCTTGAGGAGCGATGCGAGATTAAGAAACGATGCAGGATTCAGGGACGGAGAAGGCTGGGGAGATGGGGCAGGAGTCAGGAACGGCGTTGGCTTGAAGGTCGCTTTTGGCTTGGGAGAAGGGGTTGCTTTCGGCTTGGAGGAGGCTTTCGGCCTGACTGTCGCCGTGGAAATAGGAGTGGCAGTTGGACTAGGTGTTGCGCTCGGCGGTTCGGGAGTTCCCTGCGGGACGACGAAAATGTTTTCTCGAAACGAGAACGTCGGAATCACTGAAGCCGCAGGCGTCTGATTCGGAGACGCTTGCGTATTGTCGTTTCGAGAGAAAGGTGCCGCAGGACTCAATAATCCCGACAGGGAAGTGACAGGGCTTACCAGGCCCAAGGGAGGTGGCGCATCCGGTTCCGCTCTTGCCGTTGCGCCGATAAGCCAAGGCAGGGCAGCAAATCCGACGATCCATACCGAGGAAAGGGCATAGCCGACGAAGGGGCGTGACCTGTCCATGGTGGCAAGTATCACTTCACTTCCTGATACTTCGCAGTGCTGACGGCAGTAGGAGTGGGCGGAGTGGGCGGCACGAAGACGGAATCAAAGAGGCCGCCCAGTGCGGAGGTTTGCGCTGGAGCTTGGAAGTATCCATCGGCCTCTGCGGGCACGGGAGAGGTGACAACCATCGGAGTGGCCGAAGAGCTGAGCGTTGGAGCGGGCGATGGCGGCGGCTGCCCCCCCTTTGCCTCCGCAGCCGCGTAGGCTTCACTCTTCACAATAATCGGCAGGCGCGGAGGGTTGCGCGGAACCGGCGTGTCGGCCGCCAGGCGCATCGGCCCGCCCACCCGCATGTTGCCGACATCGGAGTAGAGCTTCGACGGGCGCGCCGGGCGTTTGTTCACACACCCGGAAGCGCCGAGCAAGCAGACGCCAATTAAGGAATACAGAACGCGGAGGGCTAGGGGAGATAGAGCTTTCATCAGGTGTGGATCAGGTAGTTGGTGGTTCAGGGGGGCCCCCTACACCAGAATTTCGCAGCAGCTTGCCAAGAAGTTTTTCCAGGTTCCTGATCTTCGGAGCTCCTGCAACATGCGAGGCCGCCTGAAGATTCACCGCTTTAATTTTCTCGTAAACTTCTCCCCGGTAGATGGATATTTCCCGTGGGGCTTCGATCCCCAGCTTCACCACGTCGGCCTCGATCCTCTTGATGGTGATGCAGATGTCGTCACCGATCCGGATGGTTTCGCTGCTTTTTCGAGAGAGGGTGAGCATGGATCGAAGTGCGGCAGCAAAAGCGCGCAGCGGTCAGAGCGCTTCGATGTCGAGCGGGTGTTCGGCCGAGTAGTTGTCGGCATTCTCCAAAAGAATCTGTTTTCCCATACCTGTTTCGCGGTTGAAGAGGACGGGGGCCATCAAATTGACCGTGATGCTTGGCGGTTCGGTCGGGTGGATGATCGCGATATTCAAAATGAGCGGAGCCGTCCCGGAGGCCGACAGCCCGAGCTCTCCGGCGTCTCCATCCGAAACATCCAGACTGTATTCCTTAAGGACCGTCGAGGGATCCACCGCCAAAAAGTCGATCTCTTCCTCGCCAAAGTGCCGCAGGATCACAAAGGGATAAATCCCCGGGTCTGAGATCAGCAGAAATTTGGTGAGAAGGGGCAAGCCCACCAGCCCAGCAGGAATGGTTACCTCTGCTTTTTCCCCCACAAGCTGCTTGGGGAATTCTGTCGCTGTGTTGATTTGCATGGGATCTGATGCTTTGGCGGAGCGCAGGGCTTCTGAGGTCGGGCAGAAATTGTTGTTGTTTTTGTTATCCGGCGCCCCTTGGGATAGCCACGAGGCGCCGGGTCAGAAGGGCAAGTCAGGCAGCCCAATCAGGGCGCTTCGATGTTGAGCTCATGCTTCGCCGAGTAGCTGTCGGCATTCTCCAAAACGACCTGTTTCCCTGCCCCGGTTTGGCGGTTGATGATGAGCGGGGCCGTCAGGTTGGTCGTGACTTTTTTTGGCTCGGTTGGGTGGATGATCGCGATATTCAAAATGAGCGGGTTCTCGCCGACAGGGGAAAGCCCCAGCTCTTCAGCATCGGCGTCAGGGATGACCATGTTGTATTTCGTGAGAACGACGGATGGATCCACCGCCAGGAAATCAATCTGCTCCTCGCCCAGGTGGCGCAGGATGACTAACGGGTAGATGTTCGGGTCGGCGATCAGCTGGAATCGGGTGAGATGGGGCAATCCGATCAGGCCTGCAGGAAATGTGACCTCGGCTTTTTCGGCGACGGGTTGCTTGAGCGGTTCGGTGGTGGTGTTGATTTGCATAGCGCAGAAAATAATGACAGAACTAGCTGATGTAGTCGAGAAGAGATGTGTTGGCAATTTTTGCCCCGCTTTGGATTGCTGCGCTGTAGGCGGTTTGGGCGCGGCTGAACCGGACGCTGGCTTCCGACATATCCACATCGGCGTCACGAGAGATGAGCGCCTCGTCCGTCTGGAACCGCTCGGTTGACTGCCGGGCGCTGACCTCGAGGCGATACTGGACCGCGCCGGCTCGGGAAATGGTCGAAAGAAGGCTGTCCTCGATGGCCTCTTGGGCGGGACGGAGAGCGCTCACCGCAGCGGGGGTTTGAGCTGCCAGGCCGTCCCGCAGGGCGACCATGTTGTTAAGAAGGCTTTGAATGTTCGTGTTTTCCGCGCTGTTTGTGTAGGGGGCGACCTCCGTGTCCTCGGAAACGCGGACTGTCGCTAACCCTCCAGGCAAGGCCTCTGCTGCGGCATTGGTGCCCACGTAGTTGACCGAGGTAATCTTTCCGCTCGCATCGCGGACGGCCACGAAGGGTGGGGTGTTCGTCGCAGTGCCCCCGTGCAGGTATTTTCCGTTGAGTCGGGAGTTGGCCTGGGTCAGCGCCTGCTCGAGGATCTGGTCGGTCTCCGAGGCGTAGGCAGAAAAGCTTTGGGGGTCGTTCAGCGCGTTGGACCCGAGGGTGGTGAGCTCCGCCACACGGGTGGAGATGTCGTTCAGTTGCGTCAGATCGTTGGTGGAGGTCTTGCTGATCGACGTGACATCGCCCGAGTTCCTCCAGAACTGGGTTTCCTGAGCCTTGGAAGTGCGCAGCTCGAGCACCCGCTGCATGGCGGTCGGATCGTCCGATGGCACTGTGAGCTTCTGCCCGGTGGACATCTGCTGCAGCGCCTTTTGCTGCATCGTGTTGAGATTGCCGAAACGGTCCGAGAGGCTGTTGTAGAAGGAGTTGAATGTGACTCTCATGGCAGTGTGAGGTTAGAAGCTTCCGAGCCGGTTCACGACGAGATCCAGGAGGCCGTCGATGGCATTGGTGAAACGGGCGGAGGCCTGGTAGCAGCGTTGAAAGCGGAGCATGTTGGCGAGCTCCTCGTCCTGCGAAACCCCGCTGACAGAATCGCGGCTTTCGCGGGTGAGGGTCTCGTTCAGCGTCTGGTCATCCAGGCGGTTGGTGGTATTGGAAAGATCCAGGCCCAAGGAGGCGACCATCCCAGAAAAATGGGAAGAAAACGTCCCGTCGATTTCATCTCCGGCGCCTGTCGAAAAAATCTTGTTGGCGAGGTTGGCGGCGAGGACCGACTGCTCGTTGCCTCCGGAGGTTCCAGTCGTTGTCGCCTGAATGGTTGCTGTGGTCACCTCCACCTCGAGCAGGCCGCTCGTGGGGGGAACCTTGAAGAAGTTTTTTCCGGGGGTGTTATTCAGGGATAGGGCATTGAGGCTGGCGGTGAGCTGGTCGGCCAGCGCCTTGAGGTCCGTGCGGGAGTCCGTCACCTGGCCGTCTCGGACATCGACGCAGGCTTGCAGGGAGCCGCTGGTCAGCGCGAGCGCGGCGGGGCCGGCACCGCCCGAGAACGTGCTGCCGGCAAAGGTGACCAGGCCGGTGACCTGGGGAACCAAGGTCGGGTTGATCAGGGTCACCCCGCCCGCGGCCAGGCTCACCTGGCCATGGGTTCCTGCGACATCTGCGACGCTGACGTCCATATACTTGGCAAGCTCCTCGATTTGGGCCTGCCGCTGATCTCGCAGGTCCACTGCGGAATCGGGCTTAATGTTTTCCGCGCGTCCGATGGAGGTATTAAGATTTGCGATCGAGGTGATGAGGTCGTTGACCTTCACGACATCCGCATTCACCTGCTCGGTCAGATCGGACTGCACCTCGGCGAGACGGGAGTCCGACGTATTGATTTTCTCCGTCAGGATCTGGGCTTTTTGGATCAGGAGCTGCTGTGCTCCCTTGTCCGAGGGGTTGAGCGACAGGGCATCGAAGCCGGAGAAGAAGGTGGAGAGATTTTCGTTGATGCCGGCCCCTGTGCTGGTGGTGGTGGAGCTGACGGAGCCGGTGTCATCGAGGCGGTTGAGCTGCTGTCCGAGGGCGGCTTCTGCCGCCTGGAGGCCCGACTGGCTGGCAGCGAGGGCGGCCGTCTGCGAGATATCCCTCTGCAATTGCCGGTCGAGCAGCACGTCGCGCGCCTGCTGGAGGCCCATCGAGGTGACCCCCATGCTCTGGGTCGAGCCGTCTGCCATGGTAATGCTGCCCAGCGACCCGAGGACCACCCGCTGCCGGGCGTAGCCGGGATTATTGATGTTCGCCAGGTTTTTCCCGGTGATATCCAGCGCTTGGGATTGGGCGTTAAGCGCCTGGTAGTTGTTGAGCAGAGAGGCGATGAGTCCAGACATGGCAGTAGGGGGCAGGTTAGGCTACGACTTGGGTGAAGGAGTGGCAAGAGCGGGTCGACGCCTTTTTGCCGTAGGCGTTATAGGTATTGTTCGCCACTTCCGGCATTGACATCCCGACCATCTGGCGGGCGAGATCAACGCACTGGCCGAGGAGCATGTGGTTCTGGCTGAGGCGGCGGCGGGTCCGGTGGAGGAGGTCGTTGATCTCCTCGATGAGGGCGGCCAGAAGCGGACGGAATGGCTCCGGGCAATACGGCAGGAGGGAGACCAGCGTGGATTCCGGAGCAACCCCGGCCTGCAGGGCGGTCTCCCGCACCAGCTTCTCGCGCTCGATCCGCTTTTCCGTGCTGCGCAGGATCTGCTCCTCCACCCCATCGGCAAGCGAGAGGAAGCCTTCGGGATCGTGGCGGAGCACGAACTGCTGCTGCTGCTGGAAAAGGTTGAGCAGGCCTCCGTACTCTTGGAGCTCGTCCTGGAGCGCGGTGATGACTGGCTGGAAAACGATGTTCATGACGGGTTGTTGGTTTTGGAATCTTGTGCAAGGTGTGGGGAGAGCGACGCAAACAGGACGGAGGAGAAGCTCGAGGGCAGGCCGCTCACGGAATTGGCCAGGGTGTCGTTGATGAAATACTGGTAGGTGCCGGCCTTGTCGCTGGCCTCCCCGCCCGCGCTTTCCCGGTCGGCTTGAGCGGAGTTGGCTTTATCCAGCACGCTCCGCCAGAGGACCGCCTCAAATTGGCGGCACGATTCCTTGAGCTTGGACTCTGCGGTGGCCTTTTTGCTGGCGGGTTGGCTGGCGGCCGGGTCGAGCTGCTGCGCCCGCAAGGGGGATGTGGCGAGGACATTCATGTTAGTTGAGAACAAGTTCGGCCTGCAGGGTGCCGGCGGTTTTCATCGCTTGAAAAATGGACATCATGTCCCGGGTGCTGACCCCGAGGGCGTTCAGGGCAGCAGCTACGCGCTCGATGTTCGGAGCATCATCCACGATCTTGAACCCGCCGCCCTGCTGCTCCTTCACATCGGTCGTCGTGCTGGGAGTGACTGCGGTTTGCCCGCCGCTGAACGCGCCCGGCTGGCTGACGTTGAGATTCGAGGCGATGGAGATGACGAGCGAGCCGTGGCTGATGGCGGCCTTGGAAATCCGGGCGTTCGACGTGGCCACGATGGTTCCGGTCCGCTCGTTGATCACGATGCGGGCGACGTTGTCGGGAGCGACTTCCAACCCACCGACCGTAGCGAGAAAGTTCACGTAGTAGGCGCGGTATTCCGCAGGGATGCGGACGTTGATCTTTCCGGCATCCTGCGCGACCGCCGTGCTCGGAAACATCTGGTTGATCACCTCGGCCATGCGCGCCGCAGAAATGAAATCGGGCTCGCGCAGGAGAAGGTTGATCGTGTTGTCGTGGACCACCTCGGTCGGAATTTCGCGCTCGACAATCGCCCCGCCGGGGATCGTGGCGACGGTAGGGTGGTTTTTTTGGACGGTGGAGCCGCCTGACCCTCCCTTGCCCTCGAGGAAGCCGCCCACGGCGATCGCCCCTTGGGCGACGGCATACACGAGGTTGTCCGCGCCAAGCATCGGCGCCTGCAGGAGCACTCCTCCCTGGAGGGTCTTGGCATCGCCGATCGAGGAGACCGTCACGTCAATGCGCGAGCCGGGCTTCGAGAAGGGCCCGATGTTCGCCGTAACCATCACGGCAGCAATATTTCCCGATTTGATCGTCTCCGCTGGCACGTTGATGCCGAAGCGCTGCAGCATGTTGGCAGTGGATTGGATCGTCTCGGTGATCTTGCCATCGCCCGAGCCGGCAAGCCCGACCACCAGGCCGTAGGATGTCAGCTGGTTGTCCCGCGCGCCTTCGACGCTGGTCAGATCCTTAAGCCGGGAGCCGCCAGTCTGGGTCAGGGTCAGCGGGCTCTCGTCATTGGCGATAGCCGGTGCCTCCAAGCCCGCAGCGAGAAAGGAGACGCAAATCAGTGGCAGAAGATTTTTCATAGTAGGAACTCTGGAAGCATACACAGCATAATCCGTGCCACTCCTTGCCTCTGGCGATGAAGGGGGCTGAGCAGCTGAGCGGGGTGTGATTAAAAATGGGTGAGGTTGGATGCAAGGCTTGGTAGGGCGGGACGTCCCTGGCACGCCGCTTCGGTCAGCCCGGAGGTCTGCCCCTACCTTTTACGGATCAATGGAAAATGGGACCTCACCCACTTTTAATCACACCCAGATGAGCGGGAAGGAATCCCAGCGAGCCAGCCCTCTCGGTAACCCTTTAGCCTCGGAGGCTTTCCCTTGAGGTGCCGGCACCGCCCCGGCTTTCCTCCGCCCCAGGTCACAGCGGAGCGGCCGCAGCCGACCGCATCGGCTGTCGGCAAAAGCCTTGCGCGGACTCCGCCTCCCTTCTCTGCGAAGTGCTAGAATGGTTTGACCTTGTTGTAGAAGCGAAGGAGCCAGCCCTGCTTTTGTGCGTCGGAAAGCTCTCCGGCAGGGACGAACTCGACCTGGGCATCGGCGATGTTGCTCGAGAGGACGGTGTTGTCTCGCAGGACATCAAACGGCCGGACGATTCCCCGCATGGAGGCATACTGGGTATCCTTGCCCACGCGGATGATTTTGCCGCCTTCCACCACAAGGTTCCCATTCGGCAAGACGTCCACCACCGTGACGGCGGTGCGGTTGCTGGCCGTGAGGCGGTCGGTGGTTGACCCACCCGCATTGAAATCGCTTTTTGCGGTGAGGTCGAACGTGGGGATGCTCACGTTGTTGAGGGCGGAGACCGGGGAGACCGTGGCATTCCCTGTGCTATTCCCGCCGGAAGCCCCGGTCGCCGCTGCGGTGGCGCCCAAGGCAATTTTTGCCGCCTCGCCGCCGGCGGCTAGGAACTGGTTGAGCAGGCCGGAGACGAATGCCCCCCAGCCGTTGCTGGCTGCGCTGTAGGTTTTGATCTCCTGCGCCTTGGTCGTAACGGTGGATTCCTCGACCACGATGGTGAGGATGTCGCCGACGCTTCTGGCCGTCCGGTCGCCATACATCCCGCGCTCGTTGTTGCCTTCGGTCACCCAAAGCGAGGTCGCCCGCCCGGTGCAGGGAATCGAGAGCGCCAGAATCGCTCCGGCAAAAAATATCAGAGATTGGGAACGGGATGGCATGGCTGGGTACTTAGAAATTGACGCGGGCCTTCGAGCTATCCATGACGCGGGCAGAAATATCCCGGCGGCTGTCGAGGTTGCGGACGATGATATCCTGTCCGACTCCTCCGCCGGTCATGGCCGTGCCTTTCATGGTGATGTTCATCGCTCCCTCCGAGGCGAGCACTTCGACGACCTGTCCCTTGCGGATGGCTTGGCGGGGCGAAATATCCTTCCAGGTGAGAAGCTGGTTCGGGCTGAGGGATTGGGTGGCCTCGTAGGAGGCGAGGTCGGTATCGGCGGGCACGGGTGCCTGCTTTTCGCGGAGGACGTCCACCTGGACGGCCTGGCAGTTCGAGGAGGAAAGGGATTGCCTGTGGCCCACGCGGCTGGATGCCGACCAGACCGAGCGCAGGAGCTGCGCCCTCACGACCACCTGCCACTCTCCAACACGTTCCCCTGCGGAATCCACGCGGAAGCGGACGAGCGCGGTGGAGGCCAGCCCGGTGGATGGCGTTTGCAGGATGCGCACTTCCCAGGCGGCGTTGGCCGGGACGCTGGGGGGGACCCATGGCTGCGTGAGGGAGAGCCTCAGATCCCCGTCCAGCGAGAGGTGGGATTTCAGCTCTGCGGTCAGCGCCGCAGTGAGATCTGCCTCGCTGATCTGGGCGCGCGTGGCGGCGGGAGCCTCCCCAGGCGATTGCGAGGCCGCCGGCCTGGTGAGCGGGGCAAGGATGGAAGCCAGGTCGTTTGCCTGAAGCGCAGCCGATGTGGCGGCAAGAAGAAGGATGTGAAGGGTTGTTTTCATTACCGTTTGATCTGGTTGATTTGTTCGAGCATTTTATCGGAAGTTTGGATGGCCTTCGAGTTGATCTCGTAGGCTCTCTGGGCGAGGATCATGTTCACCATTTCCTCTGCCACGTTGACGTTGGAGGTTTCCAGGTAGCCCTGGTTGACTTTTCCAAAGCCGGCATCTCCTGGATTGCCGAGGGTGACGGTGCCGCTGGCGGGGGTTTCCTCGACGAGGTTGCCTCCGATGCTGCGCAGCCCGGCAGGGTTGGCGAACCTTGCCAGCTCGACCTTCCCGACGAGGGTGCTCACTCCCGCAACCGTCTGCGTGACCTCACCGGTGGCCGCGACGCTCACCGCCGTGGCGGTAGGATCCAAGGCCGGGAAATTGACTTTATGCGCATCCTTGGTCAGGAGGAGGCCGTCCGTGGAGAGCTTGAACCCGCCGTCCCGCGTGTAAGCCTTGGTGCCATCGGGACGCTCCACCTCAAAGAAACCTTCCCCCTCGATCGCGAAATCGAGCTTTTCCCCGGTTTGGGTCAGCTGCCCCTGGCTGTAAACTTTCGATGTTGAAACGATCCGGCTTCCGTTTCCGATCTCCGTGCCCACAGGGACGATATTGCCGCCGCCGCCATCCGTCCCCATCTCCTTCTGGCGCTGGTAGAGAAGATCGCTGAACTCGATCTTGCTTTTTTTGAATCCCATCGTGCTCACGTTGGCAAGGTTGTTGGCGATGGTGTTCAGGTTGAGCTGCTGCGCCTCCATGCCGGTGGCGCTTGAGTGAAGGGAAGGAATCATAGTGTGCTTTCTGTTGGGAAATTATGCTACTGGGGGTGCGCCCAAGGTCTGGATCGCCTGCCCCATCAAGGTGTCATGCGAGGTGATGAGCTTCTGGGAGGACTGGTAGGCGTTGGACACCATGATGAGGTTGATCATTTCTGTGATCGGGGAAACATTGCTGCCCTCTACGGCCCCTTGAATCATCGACGGCTTCTCCACCACCGTGGGGGAAACTCCATCCTTGGCCATGAACCCGCCGGGGATTTGCGTCAGGTCGGCCTCCCCTTTAGCAAAGTCATAAAGAGGCAGGCGTCCGAGGGTATCGGCGCCCTGGGTGATGGTCCCGTCTTTGGCGATGGTCATCGCCCCTTTATCCGGATCGACGACGATGGGGCCGCCCTCCCCCATGAGAGGCTGCCCGCTCGAAGTGACCAGGCTGTTAGCGGTGTTGAAGTGAAACTCGCCGCTGCGGGTGTAGAGCATGCGGCCGTTCTGCCCCTGGATCTGAAAAAATCCCGGCCCGTCGATAGCGATGTCGGTGTTGTTTTCTGTCCTCCGGTTGGCACCGGCGCTCAGGTCGATCCGGTTTTGACTTTTTGGCAGGCTGGTCGCGGTGCTGCCGCTGGATTCCGCCTTTGCTCCGGGTTCAGAGTTGACGCTGAACTGGCTCCTCTTAAACCCGGAGGCTTGGCTGGAGGCCAAATTCTGAGAAATCGATGCCTGCCACCGTTCCAGCATGTTCAGGTTCGCCGCATTGTTGTAAATTCCTTCGAGCATTTTTCTGAGATTCGGGTTTGTGTAGCATAGGGCGTGCCATCAGGTTCAGGAAAACCGCCTTGCCAGGAACAGTCCGACGCACGGATGTATTGCATGTTGTCTTTTTCCAGCTAGTTGCGTTCGCTCGTGTCCAAAATACAGCTCGGAGAATTTTCTGATAACGAGATCTTGAAAATGCTGGCGGCTTGCGTCCGCAGGCAGATTTTGCCGTTGCATTTGAAAATCCAGCCCCCTGGGGGAGAAATCCGCCGCCCTGTCGGGAGCGGCCGCGCGGGAGAGCGAGATTTTCTGGGCTGCTCCCTCTGAGCGGCAAGAAATTCCCCCTCCTGCCGCGCCATGCGATCAGGATTGTTATCCCGGACAGGCAGAAACTTCCCTGCCCAGCAGACATTTGGGTGTCGAAGCGGCATCTTGCCGCTTGCTTTTCTGTGTAGGAAAGCGGGGGGCGCTGCTTCGACGCTGAAAAAACCAGCAACATTCCCATCTGGCCCCTGATTGAGCTTCTCCGGGCGCATTCGGGCACCAAAAACATTTTCCGATCCCGGTTTGGCACGCATTCTGCTATGTGAACATCCATGGAAATCGTAAGCTCGTTGTTTGAGAACCCCGGCTATCAGGCGACGAAAGCGATGTTAGATGTTGCCACGGTGAAGCACCAGGCAGTTGCCGCCAACATCGCCAACTCGTCAACGCCAGGCTACAAGCGCGTGCAGGTCAGCAAAACTTTTGAGCAGGAGCTGATGGGCCGCATCAAAAGCAAGGAGCCTCTCGACCTTGCCGGGCTGAAACCCACCCTCGAGAAGGATCCGAACGCCATCTCCTCGCGCATGGACGGAAACAATGTCGAGCTGGACAGCGAGCTTCTGCAGATGAGCACGAATTCGACAAACTATCAGGTTTTGACCCAATTTATCAACGGCTCCTTCCGCCAGCTGCGTTCGGCGATCACAGGGAGATCCGCCTGAGCCTGATGACCCGCTGATCCCGCACCCCTAACCTTATACCAATATGGACGTTCTCTCCGCCTCAAAGATCACCTCCAGCGCGCTGAATGCAGAAAAGTTCCGGCTGGACATCGTCGCTGAAAACATCGCCAATGCCAACACGACGAAGGGTCCCGACGGGCTCGCCTACCAGCGGAAAACCGTTTCTTTTCAGTCGGTCGCCGACCAGGTTTTCGGATCCCCGGGAGAAGTCAATGTGGGGGTCTCCAAGGATTCCTCCGCTGGGTCGACGGTCTATAACCCGTCCCACCCGCACGCGGACAAAAGCGGGATGGTGAGCATGCCGAACGTGAACGTGGCTTACGAGATGGTGGACCTCATGTCCGCCAGCCACTCCTACGAAGCCAACCTCGCCGTCATTCGCAACGCGCGCCAGATGGCCTCCCAGGCCTTGAGCATCGGCCGATAATCTTTTATTTTAACCCAACCCCACATTCCCTGCCATGAGCCCTATCAACACCATCTCCAGCCCGCTTGCCGGGCAACTGCAGCACCCAGTAAACATCCCGTCCCGGCAGCTGGAGCAGCTTGGCGGGGCCGGCGATATCCACCAGGGGGCCGCCGCCAGCGCGCAAGGGTTCGGAAAAACCCTTAGCAATTTCGTCAGCGAGGTTGACACCCAAATCAAAACCTCAGGGGAGGAGCGCAACAAGGTGCTCACTGGCGAGACGACCAACCTCCACCAGGCGATGATCGCCAGCCAGGAGGCAGGCATCGGGTTCACATTTATGGTCGAGCTGCGCAATAAGCTGGTCGAAAGCTACCAGGAGCTGATGCGCTCGCAGGTCTGATCCCCCAGCCCCAGAAAACCCACCCGGACTTCCCTAACTACCCATGAAGCAAGCACTCCAACAATTTTCCCTGATCTGGCGCGAGCTGGGCCTCAACCAAAAGATCAGCATCGTCCTCACCGGGGCGCTGGTGGTGGGCGGGATGGCCGCCTTGCTCGTCTGGTCGAACAAGCCCCAGATGAAGCTGCTCTACGGAGGCTTGGCCGAAAAAGAGGCGGGGCAAGTTCTCTCGGCGCTCGAGGAGTCGGGGATCAAATACGAAATTGGCGGCGGCGGGCGCTCGATCTACGTCGCCAGCGATAAGGTTTATAAGGCGCGGATGGATCTCGCCGGCAAAGGCCTCCCAACCAGCGGAGGTGTCGGATTCGAGATTTTTGACCGCACGAACTTTGGCATCAGCGACTTCGTCCAGCGCACGAACTACTTCCGGGCGCTCCAAGGGGAGCTCTCGAGGACGATTTCGCAGGTCCAAGGCGTGCGCTCTGCCCGGGTGATGGTTGTCGTCCCGGAGAACCGCCTCCTGCTGCGCGGCGACGAGACCCGCCCTACCGCCTCCGTCTTTGTGGACACCGGCACGAGCGCCCTCAACCTCTCCGCCGTCAACTCCATCCGCTCGCTCGTCGCCAATTCGGTGCAGGGCCTCCGGCAGCAAGATGTGTCGGTCGTGGATAACCAGGGCCAGGTTCTTTCCGAGGATCTTAACAGCGACCCCCAGCTGGGCACCTCCTCCAGCCAGATGAAATATCGCCAGCAAATCGAGAACTACCTGGGCTCGAAGGTGGAGACGATGCTCGCCACCGTGCTCGGTGTGGGCAGCGCCGTCGTGAGGGTTTCGGCGGAGGTCAACTCGGAAATCGCCACGGTGCTCGAAGAAAAGTTTGATCCGGAAAACCAGGTGGCGCGCACGGAAAACCTGGTCGAGGACAGCACCAGCACGCACGAAAAGGCCGATGGGGGGACGGCGGTGGCGGGAGTCGGCGCAAACGTTCCCCAGACGCCTGCAGCCTCGGGCGACTCCAAGCCCAGCAAAAATAGCGTCACAACCAAGACCTCCCGCACGCAGAATTACGAAATTAACCGGACCACGACGAACGTGACAAAGAACCCTGGGGGCATCACTCGGATCTCGGCGGCGGTCTTCCTCAAGCCGCCAACGGCTGCGGAAGGCAGCCAGCCCACGCCGCGCACCCCGGAGGAAACGAACAAGCTCCGGCAGATGGTGGCCAACGCGCTCGGAGTCGCCTCCAAGACGCCGGAGGAGCTGGAGCGGATGGTCTCGATCACCGAGCTCCCCTTCGCCCAGGTCGCCATGGCACCTATCGTGGCGGAAAGCGCCCTCGGCAGCTATCGCGATCTCCTCGGGCCGGGCGCTGCCATCCTCCTCGCAGCGGTCGTCTTCCTCATCTTTTTCAGAACAATCCACAAGACCAAGCCCGAGCAGATCACGTTTGAGCTGATCGAGGCGGAGGAATCCCAGCAGCAGCATCTGCTGCCGCAAACCATGAGCCACAAGATCTCGCCGGAGCTGCTCAACGACCTGATCCGCCAGAAGCCTGAGAACGTCAGCGCCACCATCCGCGAGTGGCTGGCCGCGAAGCAACCCGCCACCCTCTAATCAGACCGCATGACCGCCACAGAATACGGCTCGATGAGCAAAGTCCAAAAGGTAGCTGCCTTCCTGATCACCCTCGGGGAGGAGCAGGCGGGGCAGCTGCTGGAGCAGTTCAACGATGACGAAATTGAGGGGGTGGTGCGCGAGATGGCCGCCATGGAGGTGGTGGGCTTCGACCTCCAGGAGAGAGTGGTCGAGGATCTCTGCATCCTGCTGGGAACCGGGTTAAACTCGACCCTCGGAGGGGTTCCCTTTGCCCAGAAGGCCCTCATCAAGGCCAAGGGCTCCCACGTCGCCTCCAATATCCTGCTCAAGGCTCTGCCGGCAGCCGAATCCATCGACGCCGTGCGCGAGCTGGACAACATGGATACCCGCCAGATTTACAGCCTGATCAAAGAGGAGCAGCCGCAAACCATCTCCTTCCTCTTCTCCTACCTCGAACCCAAAAAAATTGCGGCGATCCTTCCCTTTTTTCCGCCGGCTCACCGCGAGGAGATTGTCGAGCGGCTGGGCTCGATGGAGCCGATCTCTAGCGAGCTGATCAGAAAAGTTCTGCTGTCCCTGAGCAAGCGCATCGCCTCCGGGCCGCAGAAGCACACCATCCACCGCCGTGGGGGGGTCAATACGGTTGCCCAGCTCCTCAATGCTCTGGACCGCGAGGCCAGCAAAACCCTGCTCGCGCGGATCGAGGAGCGGAACGCGCCGCTCGCAGCCGCCATCCGCAAAAAACTTTTCTCGATGGAAGACATTGCGCGCATGACTCCCGGAGACATCCAAAAGGTTCTCCGCTCGATCGAGAGCGCGGATATCTGCATGGTTCTCAAGACCGCCAGCGAAAAGGTTCGCAAAGCGCTCTTTGGCGGCCTGTCGAAGCGCGCGGCGGAGTCCCTGAAGGAGGAGCTGGAAAACCTTGGGCCGGTCCGGATCCACGATATCGAAGAGGCTCAGGACCGCATCATCGCCACCATCAGCGGGCTGGCGGAAGCCGGAGAGGTAGTCCTCAACTTCGATAGCGATGATATTGTCGCCTAGATCGGTGCGGTTTACCGCCGCGCCTTCCGCGATCTCTCTCGTGCGCGAAATCGGCGAGAACCAGGCGGTGAATGCCGCGCGCGAGGAAGGCCGCCGCGCGGGCTACGAGGAGGCGATACAAGCCCTCAACCTGCAAATTCTGGAGCAGCGGACGCAAATTGCCAACCTTCAGGAAAACACGCTGAAAGCGATCTCCGGGCAGTTCGAGAATTTGGTGGAGGATGTGAGGAAGGCGATTCCTTCCCTGGCCCTCGAAGTCGCGCGGCGCGCCATGGCCGGGATCCAGCTGGATGCGGTCCAGGTAAGGGCCATTGCGGACGAGACCCTTGCCGAGCTTGCGCCGGGGGCTCCCGATGTGAAGCTGCGGCTCAGCCCGGCAGACCTGCTGCTGGTGGAGAAGCTGGCGGGAGAATTCGGACAGAGATACCCCGGTTTGGAGCTGGTCTCCGACCCGGAGTTGCAGTCTGGAGATTGCGTTGCCAGCAGCCAGTTTGGGACCATTGACGCCCGCCTGGCAGGCAAGCTGGAAAATATTGCCCATGCCCTGCTATGAGCCCTGCCGCCTCACCTCTTGAGTCCGTTCTGGAAAACTGCCGGCGTCGCATCAGCGACGTGAATCCGATCAACCGCCTCGGCGAGGTGGTCCAAGTCACCGGGTTGGTGATCGAGTCGGAAGGCCCGCAGGTCTCGTTGGGAGATCTGTGCCAG
>Ga0194058_10000796_pt1 | contig 15632 bp, 19 predicted proteins | sample SepL4417m_MetaG_FD_155490 | JGI IMG/M metagenome (GOLD analysis project Ga0194058, IMG submission 155490) | Anoxic zone freshwater microbial communities from boreal shield lake in IISD Experimental Lakes Area, Ontario, Canada - Sep2016-L442-17m | ecosystem: Environmental > Aquatic > Freshwater... | reverse complement strand
TAAATTAACATCGTGATGAATTAAAGTAAAAAGTAAAATAATAAGAAAAGTCTTTCTTTTTTTGAAGACTCAAATCTTATTTAACAGGGTAAATGAAAAAAAAATCAGAATTAATTTTTAGTGCAATTCAGGTGCCGATTGATGCGGTGATGATTGTGCTGGCGTCACTGAGTGCTTTTGTGATTCGCAATATTCCAGAAATTTTATTGCTCAAACCGAAGCTCTATGATTTTCCCTTGAAAAACTATTTGCTTTCAGTCTTGATGCTGACGCCAATTGTGCTGCTGATTTATGCCATTGAGGGACTTTACAATTTGCAAGTGACGCGCCGATTTTGGCGGGAAGCGTTGAAGGTTTTTTCGGCCACTTCGATTGCCTTGGTGATTGTAATTGTGACGATTTTTTTGAAACGGGAATTTTTTTCTTCACGCTTTATCATTTTGGCAGCTTGGCTCTTGGTGGTGCTTTTCGTGGCTTTTGGGCGATATCTTTTGCGGAGGTTGCAAAAAAGCTTGCTGATTTCCAAAGGCATTGGCGTGCATCAAGTGCTTTTGATTGGGAGCAATGGCAAAATGGACAAAATCAAAAAAATTATTGAAGCTGACCCGAGCTTGGGTTATCGCATTGTGGATCATGTTGACTCAGGAAGCATCAAAGCAATTCGCGAAATCAAAAAGCAAAAGGGCTTGGATGAAATTATTGTTTGCGATTCAACTTTGACTGACGAGGAACAAGAAAAATTGATTGACTATTGCGCGATCAATAATATTGCTTACAAATTTATTCCATCTACTTTGCAAACTTCGCGGATGGAAGCCGGGATTTTTTCGGGTGAGCCGATTATCGAAGTGCGCAACACGCCCTTGGAAGGCTGGGGGAAAATTCTCAAAAGAACTTTCGACATCTTTGCTTCAATTTTGCTGATCATTTTGTTTGCACCGTTGATGCTGTTGGTGGCTTGCTTAATTAAATTGGAATCTTATTTTGAAAAGAAAAAAGGCGGTCCGATTGTTTATCAAAATGAACGCATCGGGGGCGATGGAAAAAAATTCAAGGTCTTGAAATTTCGCTATATGAAATGGGAAATGTGCACTGACCCAAGCACGCCTGAAGGACGCAAAGCAATTGAATATGAAAAGGAATTGATCAAGAAAAAAAGTTTGCGCAAAGGTCCGCTTTACAAAATTCAAAATGATCCGCGCAAAACAAAGGTGGGGGCGTTTATTGAAAAATATTCCATTGATGAGCTTCCGCAGTTTTTCAATGTTTTGAGAGGGGAAATGAGTTTGGTTGGGCCTCGTCCGCATCAGCAAAGAGAGGTGGAAAAATACAGTGAATATCATCGTCGTTTGCTAACCATAAAACCAGGGGTCACGGGCATGGCGCAAGTTTCGGGCAGGTCAGATTTGCAGTTTGAAGATGAATATAAGCTTGATGTTTACTACATTGAAAATTGGTCACTTTGGCAAGATATTCAAATTTGCTTGAAAACTGTGCTGGTTTTGTTCAAGCGAAGGCGGAATTGACAAAATTGACAAAAAAGACCATAATTAAAAATAGGAAAATGTTTTGGTCAGTGTTTTGGTCGACCAACTGAAATGTTTTCTCGATAACTAATCAGTAATTAAAGAAACACAATTATGACGCAAGTAAGACCAACGGATCAGGAATTTCTTGAGTACGCTGTCAAAGCGCTCGTGGACACCCCTGAAGATGTGAAAGTTGAAAGAAAAATTGATGAAATGGGCGTTCTCATCACGCTGGATGTAAATCCTGCTGATATGGGAATGGTTATCGGACGAGAAGGTCAGACCGCCAAAGCACTTCGCACAATTTTGCGAGTGATCGGTGCGCGCAACAATGCTCGCGTGAACCTCAAAATCAATGAACCAGAAGGCTCAACTCGTGGAGAACGAACTCCTCGACCAGCAGCTACTCCTGCTCCTGAAGTAACCAAGAGTATTGATGATGTGCTTGGAAATATCATCTAATTGAATTTATTTCAAGTTTTCAAACAGCCAAAACCCACCGCAAGGTGGGTTTTTTGGTGGGGAAATTTTCCAAAAATGCCTCACCCAAGGCTTTTCTGGCGTTTTGGCTTGACAAAAGGGTTTAAAGGAGTATAATTAAGTGTTATATTTAATGATGATTTATATTATCTTTTTTCTTTAAAAACAATAAAACTGGTTGAAATAAAAAGTCATGCCTGTGAAAAAGAAAGATCACCTAGCAGTTCTTGCTATTCAGGAAAAAGATATGCAAGATGCCCTGACAGCCATTGTGGAATTAGTGGATGACGCCATAACTCGATCCGAGGAAAAGTATGTCTGTTGTCTTTTTTCTATCCCGGATAAGGTCAAGTTTAAGTGTGTTTTACCACTCTTAAATGCGATCAAAGAAAAGTATGAAAAAGAGGAATGGGAGGTTGAATATTCATATTTTAACACGGATGTTGGCGGTTCATCAGGGAAAAATATTATTATGCAAGTTCGAATGGAATTGCAATAGTATCCGTATCTGACCCGCCTGTCCGCCTTTGTATTCTTTGTTTTTGAAAATCGGCGAATGCCGATGGCGAGAGGAATTTCAACTCTCGTCTTTTTTTATACCCAAAATCCAGAAAAAATTCCTGCTTGAAACAAGGGCGTGTCAAAAAAATGCATATGCATTTTTTTGACACACTTGATGCAAAAAACATAGTAAAAATGGGTTCTTAAGGGTGATATGTTAATTCTGGCATATGCGGGAATTAGCATATCGAGATTTAACATAAAAATAATGCAGCTGTCGTTGGAGATATTGATTCAACAAAAGAAAAAAATAGCAAATACTATCACGCTCGATAGTGTGATAGTATTTGCGAAGAATTTATTTTATCTATTGTACTAAAACAATGGGGCTTCCTCCAAAGGCGGATAGACAAGTCGGAGACATTGAACCGACACAAAAAATTGTCATTGCGAGCCTGTACTCGGGCGTGGCAATCCAGGGCGTTGCTCTGCTACTTATTTTCCACTCCGCCCAGGGCGGATCGCAATGACGCGAAGAGAAGGCTCAACCTTCTCCGAAGGTTGAGCCTTTGGAATTTTTTAGCAATATAATAATGTAACAATTTAGCAATTTCTTCTTTAGGTTGATTCTTTTCCCGTTTGATAGTACGATGATAAAAAGGAGAAAAACTATGGAACTACAAAAAAACATTCGAAACTTTTGCATAATTGCGCACATTGACCACGGCAAGTCAACTTTGGCTGACCGGCTTTTGGAAATGACAGGCACGGTGGAAAAACGCAAAATGAAAGAACAGTTGTTGGATCAAATGGATTTGGAACGCGAACGCGGTATCACTATCAAGCTTCAGCCAGCCAGAATGAACTATGCACAAGGTGGCGTGGATTATGTTTTAAACTTGATTGACACTCCAGGACATGTGGATTTTGGCTATGAAGTTTCAAGATCCTTGGCGGCCGTGGAAGGGGCGGTATTGTTGGTCGATGCGACCAAGGGCGTGCAGGCGCAGACCTTGTCAAATCTTTATCTGGCGATTGAGCAAGGCTTGGAAATTATCCCGGTGGTCAACAAAGTGGATTTGCCAAATGCGAATGTGGAAAAAACCAAAAAAGAAATTGTGCATGTTTTGGGTTGCAAAGAGGAAGAAATTTTGGAAGCTTCGGGCAAGACTGGGATTGGGGTGGAGAAAATTTTGGAGGCGATTGTGGAGAAAGTGCCAGCGCCGACAGGCGAGTTGGACAAGCCACTGCGCGCGCTGATTTTTGATTCCAAATATGACACTTACAAAGGCGTGTTGGCTTTTGTGCGCATTGTGGATGGTCAAGTGAAGCGCGACGATATTATTTCAATGATTGCAACGCAAAAAGATAGTGGTGTCATTGAGGTGGGATATTTCAAGCCAGAAATGTTGGCCGCTGATCATTTGCAGGCAGGAGACATTGGCTATATCGCTACAGGACTCAAGAGTGTGGATTTTTGCCGCGTGGGCGACACCGTGACAATCATCAAGGGTGGCGTACCATTGGCGAAAAGTCTCCCAGGGTACAAGGAAGTGCGCCCGGTGGTTTATGCTAGTCTTTATCCGACTGATGGCGATGCTTACAATTTGATGCGAGATTCGTTGGACAAATTGAAACTTAATGATGCGTCATTTGTGTTTGAACCGGAAAGCAATCCAGCTTTGGGCAAGGGTTTTCGTTGTGGCTTCTTGGGTTTGCTACATTTGGAAATTATCAAAGAACGACTTGAAAGGGAATTTAATTTCACGCCGACCATCACCACTCCAGGGGTGGTTTACGAATTGAAGTTGCGGGGCAATGAGGAAAAAGTGACGATTTATTCAGCGATGGATATGCCAGACCCTTCGATCTTGGAAAGCATTGCCGAGCCATTTGTCAAATTGGAAATCATCACACCGGCGCAATATTTGGGTGGGATTATGGAATTGATGTCAACTTTGCGTTCGAGTTATTTGAACACGGAGTATTTGGATTTGGAAAGAATTTTGCTTTCGTTTGAAATTCCACTGACGGATATTATTGTGAATTTTCACGATGATTTGAAAAGTGTCACTTCTGGGTATGCTTCGATGAGTTATGAAATCGTGGGCTATCGAACTTCTGACCTAGTTAAAATGGACATCTTGCTAGCTGGCGAAAAAGTGGAAGCGCTGGCAAGAATTGTGCCGCGCGAACGCGCAAGCTCAGAGGGCAAAAAAATTGTGGAAAAATTGGCGGGCGCAGTGCCTCGCCAAAATTTTGCCATCGCGGTGCAAGCGGCGCTGGGTGGCAAAGTGGTGGCGCGCGAAACGATCAAGCCTTTCCGCAAAGATGTGATTGCCAAGCTCTACGGTGGCGATGTGACCCGCAAAAACAAACTCTTAGATAAGCAGAAAAAAGGCAAAAAGAAAATGAAAAATATCGGCAATGTCCAAATCCCTTCCGAGGCCTATTTGGCAGTGCTGAAGAGATAATAATTTTCTAATACATCTTTGTTTATTCGTTGACAAAAGCACCATTTTTTCCTAATATAGAGATATGAATAATTCAACTTTAGCCAATAAGAAACGGGAAAAATATTTCAAAGAAATCTTTGTTAATCTTGTCTATGATAATATGGTCATGGAAGACGAAGCAATTTTTTCCAAGAAAAAAATTGCTGAGCGATACAAATTGCAGATTGATAATCTAATTAAGGAAGGCGCTCATAATAAAATTGTTATCCCGAAATCGTACTATGTCAAAAACAAAGCCATCTTATCGCAAAACTAAGTTTGGCATCCTTTTGGTTTCTGAAATTGAAGCTATGATCACTGATGGCGTTGCCAATGTAAACGCTTTTTTGTTGCGTGAATTTGAAAATTTGCCTATCAATATTAAAACCGCCAAAGAGTTGCACGAGAAAATTGCAGGTCAGGTTTTTGGCGAGGCTGGAAATTTCAGAAAAAGTGAGGTGGTTGTTGGGTTTTATGAACCACCAAAATTTTTTCAAATTCCAGAACTAATGACAAATTGGGAAGCTGATTATGCCGAGCGACACAAGCACGCCAAAACGCAAACTGAGCAAATTGAACTTTTGGCTTGGATGATGCATAAATTCTTATTGATTCACCCTTTCTTTGATTACAATGGCAGAGTTGCTCGTTTACTTGGTCAGTTATTTCTTCTGCAACATAAATTGCCCATCTCAAGTTTCATCGGCATTAAGCGGACGGATTATGCGACTGCTATGAAAAAGGCAACTGCTGAGAAAAATCTAAAATCTGTAATTAAATTAATAAATAAAAGTATCGAATAAATGAGGACCATGAAAGAGCTTTACATCGCCCTTCTGGGGGAAAGTTTGGAAAATGAGTTGGTGGAAAATCACCGAGTTGTTTGGGTGGTGGCGGAAAGAGTTTTCCAAGGACCGTCCTTGGAAAATAGTATTTTTGACATATAAAATAAAATTATGTTATAATAGTTTACAGTTGACTGTAAACTGTAAACTTATATTTTTATGAAAACTTCAGAAAAAATAGTTCAATATCTGAAAGAAAAAAAACAAGCTTCTGTTAACGAGTTGGTCGACTATTTGCAAATTAGTCGCATGGCTGTTTCAAAACAACTCAGCAATCTTTTGGCGGAAAACTTGCTTACCAAAATTGGCAAACCACCGGTAGTTTTTTATTTGCTGAAAGAAGAAAAAATAGCAAAAGTTGAAGTTTTGTTTGATGAAAAAATAAACAAAAAACTGGAAGAAAATTTTCTTTTCATCACGCCAGATGGTCAGCGCAAACAAGGCGTGGAAGGTTTTGAATATTGGTGCGAAAAGACCAAGCAAGTCCCCCAAAAGACTGCCCCGCAGTATGTCGAAACTTTGCAAAAATATAATGCTTTCAAGAAAAATGGCTTGATTGACGGAATGCGAAAATTCAAAACTACTTTTGACAAAGTTGGTTTGGACAAAGTTTTCTATTTGGATTTTTATAGCTTGGAAAGATTTGGCAAGACAAAGCTGGGACAACTACTTTTGTATGCTAAACAAAGCCAGAACAAAAAATTGATGCGCGAACTGGCCGTCACAATTAAGCCAAAAATCGATGAATTGTTGGAAAAATATGCGATTGATGGCATTGGGTTTATTCCGCCAACCGTCAAAAGGCAAGTGCAGTTTATGAAAGAGTTGGAGAAGAATTTGCACGAAAATGTCAGTCGGGTGTCAATCGTGAAAGTGAAAACTGAAATTATTGTGCCTCAAAAAACTCTCAACAAATTGGCCGATCGCATCGAAAATGCCAAAAAAACTTTGGTGGTGGATGAACAAAGAGTTTTCAAGAATATTCTCCTAATTGATGATGCAGTCGGTTCGGGAGCTACGCTCAATGAAACTGCCCTGCAAATCAAACAAAAAAAACTTGCCAAAAAAGTCATCGGACTTTCGATCACGGGAAGTTTCAAGGGTTTTGAGGTGATTAGTGAAGTTTGATTTCAAACCTTGTTACCTTGCTTATTTTTTGCTAAAATGGAAATATGAATCACAAGAAAAGAAAAAGACATGCCACGATTGCATGGATCATCATCTCGGGGTTGGCCATTGTTTCGATGGTGGGTTTCTTGTTGGCGCCAATGCTGACAGGTCAATAAAAATAAAATGAAAAAAAAATTTCCCATCATCGTTGTTTATTTTGTGGTCGGAGTTTTTTTTGCTGGGCTGATTTCATATAGTGCAGTCAAAGAAGCTTATCGCAATCGGAAAATTGAAACTGAAGTGGAAGCACTGAGGCAGGAAGCGGAAAAAATTCAAAAAGAAAATGACATCTTGTCCAGAAATATTACTTATCTTGGTTCGCAAGATAGCATCAAAAAGACTGCCAAAAATCAATTAAACATGCAAGAGCAAGATGAAAATGTGGTGATGATTAAGCCTAGCGTTAAACAAGCTGAAATTGAGAGTGTGCAAATAGCCAGCGAGGAAAAGCCCGCAATTGAAAAGCCCAATTATCAAAAATGGCTGAATCTTTTCTTTAAATATAATTAATTCATAACTTACGCGTTTCACCTTTTCGAATTTTAACTTCTGATAAATGTTATCTTTTTGCGGCTTTCGTATGAGCACCAGCGAATGCCTGCCTGCCGGTAGGCAGGTAAGACAAGTAAAAAGATACATATTTATCAGAAGTCAAATTGATAAATGCGTAACTCCTATAATCATGACCAAGCACAAAAAACAAGTTGATTTTGATGAAATAATGATCAAACCGAAGACTTTGGCTATTGGCGGGGTGGTTGTTTTGGTAGTGGCCTTGGTGGTGGCAATTTTTTTGGCCTACAGCACCAAAACTTCGCCAGGAATTCGCTTGAAAGCAGTTTTTTCCAAAAATTTACCTTTGCCAGTGGCTGTTGTGAATTATAGGCATTGGCTTTTGGCAAGCGACTTGGAAAAAAATTTGGCTTCAGTTCAACAGTTTTATGCCACGCAAAATTTTTCTCAAGCTGGGATGCGGATTGATTTTTCCACGCCAGATGGGCAAAAACGCTTGGAAATCAAAAAGAAAGAATTGCTTCAGAAGATGGTGGAGGACAAAGCCATTGAACTTTTGGCCAATGAAAAAGGCATCAAAATCACCCAAGCGCAAGTTGACAAAATCATCAATCAGAAATTGCAAGAGTTTGGCACGGCCGATGAAGTTAAAAAAGACTTACTAACTTCTTATGGCTGGAGCATTGAGGATTTCAAAATGCGTGTGGTGCTCCCTGGGATGTACAAAGAGGAGTTGGAAAAATATTTCAATGAACATGATGCCAATTCTGCGCAAGCCCATGCAGCGATCATGCAGGCGCAAAAAGCTCTTGCAAGTGGCAAAACTTTTGCGCAAGTGGCGACGCAATATTCCGCAGGAGCATCCAAGGAAAAAGGTGGCGAGCTTGGTTGGGTGAAAAAAAGTCAGCTTTTGCCTGAACTACAAACGGCACTTTTTGGCACAACTGAATTTGAAAACGGTAGCGTGATTGAAAGCTCAATTGGTTTTCATTTGGTGGAAGTTGAAAATCGCAAGCAGGACGGCGATGAAGCAACAGTGCAATTGCGTCAAATTTTCGTGGCAAAAAAATCTTTTGCGGATTGGCTAGCTTCGCAAATGAAAAAGATGAGTGTTTTGCTGCCCACCGGTGAGTTCAGTTGGAATAGTAAGGATGGTGTGGTAGAATTTAAAGACAGCAATTTGACCAAGTTTGAAAATGAAGCGCGCGCCAATGCCGAAGGGGATGCGTCGATTATATTTTAAACTCCTACGAATGAATTCCGAAGCTACGAAAATATTTAATTTAGTAATTTATAATTTTTTTAAAATGTCTCGTATTTATAAGCAACTCATAACTAAGCAAGTTTTAATTTGTGGATTTGTAGTTGATTTGTAAATTCGTAGGGATCAAAAGTGTTATGTCAAAGCCAGTTGTTAATGAAGATTTGTGCATTGGTTGTGGAACTTGCGAATCACTTTGCACCAGTGTTTTCAAAATGGAAGGTGGAAAATCTCATGTAGCCAGCGAGCAATGCGGAGATTGCGACTTGCAAGAAGCTGTGGACAGTTGTCCAGTGAATGCCATTTCAATCGAGGAATAATTTTTTCCACAAATATCATCAAAAAACCCAACATTTTTGTTGGGTTTTTTTGATACTTGAATTAAATTTTTCCTGGGGCTATAATGAAGATAGCAATAAATCAGTAAAAACCTAATTGTATGGATATTGGAAGACTGACAAATAAAAGCCAGGAAGCACTGCGAAAATCCCAGGAATTGGCGCTTTCACTCGGACAACAGCAAGTTGACATTTTTCACTTGCTGGATGCTTTGATTTTGCAAAAAGGCTCCATTGTGCCAACAATTTTGAAAAAAATCGGAGCTGATTTGGAAAAAATTGCCGCGCAAGCCTTGGGCGAGGCGCAAAAATATCCCAAAGTTGCCACAGGCGCATTGGGGCAAATTTTCATCACGCCACTGCTCATGCAAATTTTGGATCAAGCAGAAGACGAGATGGAAAATATTGACGATGATTTTGTTTCCACCGAGCATTTATTGTTGGCGCTTTTGATTGTGCCGACCCCAGCCAAAATAATGCTGGAAAGCAGTGGAATTTTTTATGAACAAGTTTTGAAAATTCTTTCCGAGGTGCGCGGTTCGCAGCGGGTGGATTCGCCAGAACCAGAGGGAAAATTTCAAGTGCTTGAAAAATACACCATCAATTTGACCAAATTGGCCGAGCAAGACAAGCTTGATCCTGTGATTGGTCGAGATGAGGAAATCAGGCGGGTAATGCAAGTGCTCAGCAGGCGCACCAAGAACAATCCTGTTTTGATTGGCGAAGCAGGCACTGGCAAGACAGCGATTGTGGAGGGTTTGGCGCAGCGCATTATTTCAGGCGATGTGCCCGAAACGCTGAAAGATAAAGAACTCATTTCGCTTGATTTGGGGGCGATGTTGGCAGGCGCCAAATTTCGAGGTGAATTTGAAGAGCGCTTGAAAGCAATTTTGAAAGAAACGGAAAATGCGGCTGGCAAATATATTTTGTTTATTGATGAACTGCATACCTTGGTGGGCGCGGGTGCCACCGAAGGTTCACTGGATGCTTCCAATATGCTTAAGCCTGCCCTGGCAAGAGGCAAACTTAAAACTATTGGCGCCACTACTATCAAAGAATATCAACGCTATATTGAAAAAGACGCCGCCCTAGAAAGAAGGTTTCAACCAGTGTTTGTGACTGAGCCATCAGTGGATGATTCCATTGCAATCTTGCGTGGCATCAAGGAAAAATATGAACTTCATCATGGCATTAAAATTACCGATGACGCCATTGTGGCAGCGGTAAAACTTTCCAAGCGCTATATTGCTGATCGTTTTTTGCCAGACAAAGCGGTGGATTTGATTGATGAGGCTTCTTCGGCGCTGCGCATGCAAATTGATTCGATGCCTATTGAGCTTGATCAAATGCAGCGCAAAATTCGGCAACTGGAAATTGAGAAAAAAGCTATCCAAAAAGACAAGGCCAAAGAAAGTCGGCGCAAAATTTTGCAAATCAACAAGCAGTTGGCTGAACTCAAAGAACGAGCCAACAGTTTGATGCTACAATGGCAAACTGAAAAAGATTTGATTTTGACTAGCCGTAATCGCAAAAAAGAAATTGACAAACTCAAGTCACAAGCTGAATTGGCTGAACGCAAAGGGCAACTGGATCAAGTGGCGGAAATTCGTTATGGCAAAATTCCCCTTTTGGAAAAAAAGATTGCCGAGGAGGCCAAAAAGTTGGAAAAAATTCAGCACGAAGGTTCTATTTTGAAAGAGGAAATTACAGCTGAAGATATTGCGCAAATTGTGGCGCGTTGGACGGGGATCCCTGTTTCAAAAATGCTCTCTAGTGAACTTGAAAAATTGGCGTTCATGGAAAACGAGTTGGCCAAGCGGGTGATTGGTCAGGATGAAGCTATCAAATCAATTGCTAATGCCATTCGGCGTTCGCGGGCGGGGATTGCGGAAGAAAATAAACCGATTGGCTCGTTTATTTTCTTGGGTCCAACCGGAGTTGGCAAAACCGAACTGGCCAAAACGCTGGCAGAATTTTTGTTCAATGACGCCAAGGCTTTGGTGCGTTTGGATATGAGCGAATATATGGAACCACATTCTGTTGCGAAAATGGTGGGCTCTCCTCCTGGGTATATCGGCTATGAAGAAGGTGGGCAATTGACTGAAATTGTCAGGCGCAGGCCTTATTGTGTTATTTTGTTTGATGAAATCGAAAAAGCTCATCCGCAAATTTTCAACATTTTGCTTCAAATTTTGGATGATGGCAGACTTACGGATGCCAAGGGTAGAGAAGTTAATTTCAAAAACACGGTTATTGTGATGACTTCCAATGTGGGTTCAGACATAATTCACAGAGCACAAAGTTTTGGTTTTCAAGGTGAGCGGAGCGAGGACGGTGGCAGTGAAAATGAAATGCGCGTCAAAGTGCAAGCCAGTCTGAAAGAACAATTCAAGCCAGAATTTCTCAATCGCATTGATGAGTTGATTATTTTTCATCCACTTGGCAAAAAGATTTTGGAAAAGATTGTGCAGTTGCAATTGGAGTTGGTGCAAAAGCGTTTGGCTGAAAAGGATATCAGGCTGAAAATTTCCAAGGAGGTTCAGGCTTATTTATCCAACAAGGGTTTTGACAATGTTTATGGTGCGCGACCACTCAAGCGGGTAATTCAAAATGAAATTTTGGACGAGCTGGCCCTGCAAATCATTGAAAAGAAGATTGTTGATGGGGACACCGTCAAAGTTCAACTTGAAAAGGATAAAATTGTACTGAGTAAATAAAGTTGGATTAAGTAAATAAATAAAAAAAGAAAATAATGTTTTTTCATATTCGTGTATTTTTGAATAGTTTGATTTTTTTGGTAGCTTTGGAATTCGTTTCAGCTGACATAATCAGTGCTGGTTGGGCAGAGCTTTCTGACAAAAAGTTTTTGGCTTCCTTGCTACTGTTTATGATTTTGCTTGGTGTTTTTTTTCAGCTTTCAAGACGAGTGACCAAGTATTGGCGAATGACTTTGATTCCAATGTTTTTTGTGGCTAGCTCTTTTGGTTTGCTTTATTTCATTCAGCCACATTGGGAACAACATTTCTTCATTGTTGTTTGCGCCGTGGTTTACTATTTGCTTCATTTGGCACTTTATCGCCTGCAAAGTTGCCGAAAAGACAAAACCGCAAATGGGTTTATTAATGCCAGTAATATGGCCACGATTTTCTTGGTGTATGCGGTGGCGTATGGCGTATATTTGAATTTTGCCATTCCCTTGTGGTTTTTGATGGTTTTCGTGATGGGCGTAACAACGCTTGTCAGCTTGCAAAATTTTTCACTTTTCAGTGAAAACAAGGATGCAGTGTTGAATTATAGTTTGATTTTGGGCTTCATAATGGCTCAACTTGCTTGGGTTTTCAATTTTTGGCCTTTCGGCTATTTGACTACTAGCGTGATTGGTTTGGCTTTTTATTTTGTTTTTTGGGATATCACGCGATGCTATTTTCTGGAAAGATTGTCAAAAAGGCGGATTGTTGCTAATATGATTTTTCTGGGCTTGATCATGGCTATGGTGCTTTCAAGCACTCGATGGCTACCCGTGGTTTAAAAAATAATTTTTTCAAGTATTTTTACGCATATGAAGCCAATAGCAACTCAAATCAAAAAGACCTTCAAGATCATCTTTGTTTTGGCATTAATTTTCGTGATTGGCGGAGTGGGCGGGGTTTATTTTGACCAAAAAGTTTTGCCCTTTTTGCGCACCAATCATTATTTTTCTCGGATCAATGCCTTTAGGCATTTGGCGGAAAATGTGACCGTCATCAGAACAACTGAGCAAATCACCATCAAAGATGAACAGTCAGTGAGCGAGGTTTCCTCACAAGCTTCCAATGCAACGGTAAATATCCTTTCAATTGTCAACACTAAGGATGTGAAAAATAAACTGGCTTTGAAAAATAGTCAAAATGGCACGGGTGTGATTGTGACCAGCGATGGAGTGATGGTAACTTATCGCGGAGCAATTATTGAAAATGGAGCAAGCTACAAGGTCTTCTTGTATGATGGTAGCGTTTACGATGCTTCCTTGATTGGAATTGATTCCTTCACAGATTTGGCTTATCTGAAAATCACTGCTCCGAATTTGACCGCAATTTCCTTTGGAGATTCTGCTGGGGTGGTGCCTGGCAAAAAATTGATTGCAATTGGCAATACTTTTGGAGAATATCAAAATCGTTTCGCCACAGGTTTGTTGAATAATGTTAACAAGACTTTCAATTTGGCTGGATTGACCTTGGCTTCAACTGAAAAATATGAAGGAGTTTTCGAGATGGACTTCAGCAATCAAGGTGAATATCTTGGCGGTCCAGTGATTAATTATAATGGAGAGTTGATTGGACTTGTCGGAAAAGTCAATTTGGATAACAAGGCTTATTTCTTTCAAATTCCAGCCAAGGAAATTCAAAAATCTTTGGTCTTTGCGCTGGAAGGGAAATTTGAAACCAGGCCTTTCTTTGGGGCTTACTATCTTTCTATCTCGAAAGAATATGCCTTGGCCAATAATTTGTCCCTTGATCGGGGAGCTTTGATTTTTGCTCCTTCAGGCAAACAAGGCTTGGCTATCATTGCTGGTTCACCAGCCGAAAAAGCGGGTTTGAAAATCAATGACATTGTGATGATGGTGGGTGACAAAGGGGTAAATTTGGACAATCCACTCTCGAATTTGCTCAGTGAATTTAAAAAGGGTGAAAAAGTCGAGCTAACCGTCAAGCGTGGCTCAACTGAGCTGAAAATCCCCGTGCAGTTGTAGGCTCGTTAGCCTGTTTTAAGGCGTCTGGAATGTTTTCTTTTCCGCGCTATTGACAACAATTCAATAACTTGTTAAGATAGTTATACACTTTTAGAACAGCTTAATAGACAGTTTAAATTAGAGGTTTCTACTACTTTATTTTCACGAATGAGGATAGTTTTGGAAAAGTATTTCCCCTCTATTTTTAGGTTGGAAAATCACTCAAAATATGTCAGCAAATAATGATAAAGAGCTCATCAAAATCGAAGGGATAATTGTCGAGACTTTGCCTAGCACAACTTTCAAAGTTAAACTAGATAACGGTCACGAAGTATTGGCTCACATTTCTGGCAGAATGCGGGTTAACTACATCAGACTGCTCCCCGGAGATCGAGTATTGATGGAAATGAGTCCCTATGATTTGACCAAGGGACGCGTGGTGCAACGCATGTAATATGCAAATTTTCGCGAATTGTGCTCGAATAATCGCGAATGAATTTTTTTAAAAAAATATTAGAGATAATTAGCGAGAGTAATTAGTGTTAATTAGCGATTTATATCATTATGAAAGTACGAGCCTCAGTAAAAAAAATCTGCGCCAAATGCAAAGTTGTTAGGCGCAAAGGAAGAGTTTATGTGATTTGTTCAACGCCAAAACACAAACAACGACAAGGATAATTAACAAGCTTATTAGGCATTAGCTTGTTAGTTTGTTTTAGAAATATTTTCTAAAAAGCTAAAAAGCTAAGAAGCTAAAACCTGATTTTATGATAAGGATTTCCGGAATAAATTTACCAGATGAAAAAATAATCGAAGTGGCTTTGACTTATGTTTATGGCATTGGTCCTTCGACGAGCAAAAAACTTTTGAAAAAACTCGATATCGACCCTACTACCAAGACCAAGCAATTGCCAGCCGAAGATGCCAACAAGCTTCGAGATGAAATTGAAAAAAAGCACAAAGTTGAAGGCGAACTCAAGCATGAAGTGAAAATGAACATCAAACGCTTGAAAGAAGTTGGCAGTTATCGTGGGACTCGTCATCAGAAAGGACTTCCTGTGCATGGCCAACGAACCAAAACCAACAGTCGCACAGTTCGAGGCAATGTTCGTCGAACAATGGGTAGTGGAAGAAGAACAGAATCAAAGACCTAGTTAGTTGCAAATCTTCGCGAATTATTTTCAAATAATTGCGAATGAATTTTTTTAAAAAACTGATAATTACAAATGAACACGAATTTAAAACGAATGGTCGCCAATGAATGCATAATTATGGTTGAGGATATTAAAAAAACTGAAGATATTTTTGAAGCAGTAGCGGCAGAAGCTGCTGGGGTTGAAGGTGGTGAGAAGAAAGTTGTGCCAGCAGCAGCCGAAGAAGCTGATGCAAAGAAAAAAAAGAAGAAACTCAAGCGTCAAATTCTGAAAGGGCAAGCTCACATCAAATGCACTTACAACAACACAATGGTGATGATTGCGGATGCAAATGGTTCAATGTTGGCTTGGGCAAGCTCTGGCTTATTGGGTTTCAAGGGCGCTAAAAAAGCGACTCCTTATGCTGCGACTCAGGTGGTGCATGATGTGACTGAAAAAGTGAAAAAATATGGAGTGCAAGATTTGGAAGTTTTTGTGAAAGGTGTTGGCAGTGGACGAGAATCATCGATCAGAACCCTGGCCAACAAAGGTTTTAATTTGATTTCCATTAAAGATATGACCCCAATTCCTCACAATGGCTGCCGACCAAAGAAACCAAGGAGAATATAGTCCATAGTTGATGTCAATAAGACATCAAC
>Ga0194058_10000795_pt1 | contig 15670 bp, 13 predicted proteins | sample SepL4417m_MetaG_FD_155490 | JGI IMG/M metagenome (GOLD analysis project Ga0194058, IMG submission 155490) | Anoxic zone freshwater microbial communities from boreal shield lake in IISD Experimental Lakes Area, Ontario, Canada - Sep2016-L442-17m | ecosystem: Environmental > Aquatic > Freshwater... | reverse complement strand
ATTTTAAATTATGGATAAGAAAAAAGTTACAACTAAAAATGAAGAGTCGGAAGAAAAAGTTACAGCAGGAAAATATTTTTATGCTGTGGGAAAAAGAAAAACCGCTATTGCTCAGGTGCGTATTTATCCAACCGACACGCCAGTTGATACTTTAGTGAATGGCAAAGAATTAACAGCTTATTTTTCTGTTTTGCGTTTTTCGGAAACTGTTAAATCAGCACTAACTTGCGTTGGATTAGCAGATAAATTCAATGTAACGGTAAAAGTTGTCGGTGGAGGAATTAACGCACAAGCAGAAGCAATTCGTTTAGGAATTTCTCGATCTTTGATTAAATTTGATGAAAATTTGCGTAAAGTTTTGAAGGCACAAGGCTTTCTCACTCGTGATGCGCGTATTGTTGAAAGAAAAAAACCAGGACTAAAAAAAGCACGCAAATCTCCACAGTGGGCAAAGCGTTAAATTTATTTATATTTTGTATTTTGCAGAAACGAGCTACATGCTCGTTTCTTTTTTTGAAATATTATGCTATTATATAAATAATATAAAAATAACAAATAATTTAAAACTACTTTATGCGTGAAGACATTATTCAAAACAAGTTGGAAAAATTAAAAAATATTCAAGAGTTTGGCATGGAAGCTTATCCGGAAAAATGCGAGCGATCAATGACAAATCTTGAAGCTCTGGAGCAATTTGATAAATTACTTACAGAAGGTCAGGAAAATTTAATTTTACTTGGTCGTGTGAAATCCAATCGTCCAATGGGCGGTTCAACTTTTGCGCATATTGAAGATGGCACTGGCAAAATTCAAATATTTTTAAATAAAAATAATATTGAAGAAACAAAATATAAATTATTTGCTAAAAATATTGAGATTGGCGATTTTGTGCAAGTAACAGGAAAATTATTTAAAACTAAACAAGAAGAAAAAACCTTAGAAGTGCATGATTGGAAAGTGCTTTCCAAAAATATTCGTCCCATTCCGACGGAATATTTTGGATTAAAAGACGAGGAGATGCTTTTGCGAAAAAGATATTTAGATTTAATGCTCAATAGCGAAACACGAGAAATATTTCGTAAAAAAAATATTTTTTGGCAAACCATTCGACAGTTTCTAGTGGCAGAAAAATTTCTGGAAGTACAAACTCCGGTTTTGGAGCATACGCCTGGCGGTGCTGATGCTGAACCTTTTTTGACGCATCATAACGCCTTGGATCAAGATTTTTATTTGCGAATTTCTCTCGAACTTCCCTTGAAGCGATTATTGGTTGGTGGCTATGAAAAAGTTTTTGAGATTGGTCGGGTTTTTCGCAACGAAGGAATTGATCGGGAACATTTGCAAGAGTTTGATCATATTGAATTTTATGCTAGCTACTGGGATTTCAAATCTGGTATGAAATTTTGTGAAAAAATGTATCGCGAAGTAGTTGAAAAAGTGACTGGCGGATTGGAAACGGAATACGAAGGCAATAAAATTAATTGGAGCAATAAATTTCCCGTGGTGGATTATTTTATGGAATTTAAAAAAGAAACTGGACTAGATTTGAATTTGGATTTATCTGTCGAAACTCTCAAAGCAAAAGCCGATGAGTTAAAAATAAAATATGAACCAAGTTATTCCGTTGGTCGGATGATTGATTTGTTGTATAAAAAAACGGTTAGACAAAAGCTGATTCAACCTTGTTTTTTAGTGGGGCATCCGCTGGAAGTTTCACCATTGGCAAAAATTGATCCGAAAAATTCCAAGAAAACTTTGCGATTGCAAATTGTGGCAGGAAAAAGTGAACTGTGCAATGCTTTTCTGAGCTCAACGATCCAATTGATCAAAAAAATCGCTTTCTTCAACAGATGAAAGCGCGTGAAGCCGGAGACGCTGAAGCGCAAATGCTTGACGATGATTTTGTGGAAGCTTTGGAATATGGCATGCCACCAGCTTTTGGTTTTGGCATGAGCGAGCGATTTTTTTCCTTTTTGATGAATAAATCTATTCGCGAAACGGTTATTTTTCCACCAATGAAGAGTAAGGAATAAAATTATGAAAAATATAAAACCTAAAAATTATGCTTTTATTGATAGTCAAAATCTGAATTTGGCAATTATAGACCAGGGCTGGAGATTGGATTTCAAAAGGTTTCGGATTTATTTGCAGGATAAATATAATATTAAAAAAGCATTTTTGTTTATTGGTTTTATCCCGAAAAATCAAGAACTTTATACTATGCTTCAGAAGTTTGGGTATATTTTGATTTTTAAACCGACACTAGAGCTGAAAGACGGAAAAGTAAAAGGCAATTGTGATGCGGAGCTGGTTTTGCAGGCAATGATAGAATATAATAGTTATGAAAAAGCTATCGTTGTTACAGGGGATGGTGATTTTTATTGTTTAGTAGATTATTTATTTAGGAAAAATAAATTGGAGCGATTGCTTGTGCCTAATGTCAAAAAGTACTCAACATTATTAAAGCCTTTTGCACCAAATAAAATCGATTTTATGAATAATTTAAGATATAAATTGGAGTATAGCAAGCTCCAAAAAGGGCAAAATAAAAAAGGGCAATTACATAAGGACAAAACCTTATGAACCTCCCTTTATCGTGATTCTATAATTAGTATAGCAAAATAGCAATAATTGTCAAATGTTATGTTCGCTAGTAGCAAGAATTAATTTATAATTTTTTTAAATTTAAAAATATGCTAGACATTAAATTCATCCGTGAGAATGCAGGCAAGATTAAAGAGGCAATTAAAAATAAAAATATTCAACTTGATTTGGACGAGTTTTTGGCGATTGATAAGAAAAGAGTCGAAGCGTTGCAACAGGTTGAGTTATTAAATAGCGAAAAAAATAAATTAAATGAATTAATGCAGGCGAGTAAAACTGATGATGAACGAAAGATAGCTATTGAGCAAGGAAAAATAGTAAAAGAAAAAATAGCCAAAGCCGAGCCAGAATACTCAGATATTAAAAATTTTTTTGATGCGTTAATGGTTTTAGTGCCAACTATTCCATCAGATGATACGCCAATTGGAAAAGATGAAAGTGGTAATGTGGAAGTTTATCAAAAAGGCGAAATTCGCAAGTTTGATTTTAAGCCTAAGACGCACATAGAACTGGCAGAAGATTTGGATTTGGTTGATTTTGAAAAAGGAGCAAAAGTTTCTGGTTATCGCGGGTATTATTTAAAAAATGAAGGATCACTTTTAGTAATGGCGCTGATGATGTATGCACTCAATAAGATGGTAGAAAAAGGTTATGCACCAATTATTCCACCAACGCTAATAAAAAGTTTTGCCTTATTTGGCAGTGGTTATTTTAAGGGCACAGATTATGATAGTGCTAGTGACAATATTTATCAAATTGCCACGCGAGATAAGGAAATGGACGGACAAGAAAGCAAGGAAAAGAAATTTTTGGTTGGCACGGCCGAGCCATCACTTTTAGCTTATTTTTCCGATGAAGTTTTGGACGAAGCAAAGTTGCCGATTAAGGTTTGTGGTTTTTCTCCTTGCTATCGTAGTGAAATTGGTGATTATGGCAAAGACAATAAGGGATTATATCGTGTCCATGAATTTATGAAAATTGAGCAAGTGGTTGTTTCGATTGCTGATATTGATGAGGCAACAAAATTGCAAGAAGAGATGGTGGCGATTTCTGAAGAAATGCATAGCGAACTTGGCTTGCCCTATCGTAAATTACAAATTTGCACAGGAGATATGGCGGCAGGAAAATATCGCGCCTTTGATTTAGAAGCGTGGATGCCCGGACTTGATCGTTGGGGTGAAACAGGATCGGCTTCAAATTTTGTTGATTGGCAAGCACGGCGACTTAATGTAAAATACAAAGATAAAGCTGGCAACAAAAAATTCGCCTATCTTTTGAACAACACAGCCTTGCCATCAGTGCGACCATTGATTGCTATTTTGGAAAACTATCAACAAGCCGACGGCTCAATTATAGTCCCAGAAGTTTTACGAAAATGGATGCCAGGGAATTTGGAGAGGATTGTTAAGAAATAAATGCCAAATAAAAAACTAAAATTTCCTGAAAATTTTTTATGGGGTGTGGGGACTTCTTCGCATCAGGTTGAAGGTGGAAATGAAAATAATGATTGGTATGCTTGGGAACAAAAAGGAAAGACAAAAGAATTTTCTGGAATAGCTTGTGATTCTTGGAATCGCTTTCAGGAGGATAATGCTTTAGTAAAAAGTTTAAATTGCAATGCTTATCGAATTTCTCTGGAATGGTCAAAAATAGAACCGGAAGAAAATAAATTTTCTCAAGAAGCAATCAAACATTATCGAGATTTGTTAGTGGACATGAAAATTAAGGGAATTAAACGCTTCGTAACACTAAATCATTGGACAGTGCCTTTGTGGTTTTCACAAAAATATGGTTGGCACAAAAAAGGATCCGTCCTGGCTTTTCAGCGATTCGTAGAAAAAATAATAAAAGAATTGCATCAAGAAATTGATCTTTGCATAACTTTTAATGAACCGCGACTAATTTTAAATAAAGGTTATGCTAGCGGAACTTTTCCGCCGGGAAAAAAGAATCCAATTTTATATTTTTTGGCACGAAAAAATTTAATAGAAGCCCATAAAAAAGCCTATGTCATAATAAAAAAAATCAAACCAGCTTTGCCAGTCGGAATTACGCAATTTTGCAATGACTTTGATTATTTTGGCGAAGGTCGCTGGCAGAATTGGTTGACGGAAAAAGTGGAGAATTTTTACAACTGGCATTTTTTTGATCAAATTGGTGAAACAAAAGATTTCATCGGCGTGAATTATTATTATGGAGCAAAAATAAAACTGACATATCCTTTTTATGAACTTGCAACTTATGAAAAAAAAGTGACAGATATAGGCTGGGGAGTTTCGCCTGAAGGATTATTTGAAATCGTGATGGATGCTTGGGAAAAATATAAAAAACCGGTTTATATTTTAGAAAATGGCATTGCTGATGGCGAAGATAAATATCGAGCTGAATATATCAAGGCGCATTTGCGAGCATTGCATAAAACTATTAGAAAAGGTGTTGATGTGCGAGGCTATTTTTATTGGTCGCTTTTGGATAATTTTGAATGGAACGCCGGATATGAAATGAAATTTGGCCTGTTTGCGGTTGATAGAAAAACGATGGAGCGAAAAATGCGACCTAGTGCACTAGAATATGCGAAGATTTGCAAAGAGAATGGATTGATACTAGATTAAATTAAATAATTAAAACTATGCGAATCGGTATTGATGCGCGCTTCTTTGGTTCTGTTGGCAAGGGACTGGGACGATATACGCAAAAATTAATTGAAAAGTTGGAAAAAATTGATTCAGTCAATGATTATTTTATTTTTCTCAAAAAGGAAAACTTTAATGAATATCAAACGCAAAATCCAAAATTTAAAAAAGTATTAGCTAATTATGCTTGGTATTCTTTTTTTGAGCAATTATTTTTTCCACGATTACTCAAAAAATATCAGCTAGATTTGATGCATTTTCCGCATTTTAATGTGCCAGTATTTTATCGCAAAAAATTTATCGTGACTATTCATGATTTAATTTTAATTCATTTTCCCACAATTAAAAATACTACGCGAAATTCATTTTCATATCAATGCAAATTTTTGGCTTATCGCTGGGTGATTAGCTCGGCAATTAGTCGGTCAGAAAAAATTATTACCGTCTCTGAATTTACTAAAAAAGATATTTTGGAGAATTATAAAAACATTACTACGGAAAAAATAAATATTACTTATGAGGCTTGCGATGATTTTTGTTTATTGAGTCCAAATAGGGATGAGGAGATTTTGAAAAAGTATGCTATAATGAAACCATACTTAATTTATGTGGGAAATGCTTACCCGCATAAGAATTTGGAGAGATTGATTATGGCTTTTTCTTCGCTTTCTGATAAGTTTCCCGATTTGCAATTGGCGCTGGTTGGCAAAGAGGATTTTTTTTATCAGAGACTAAAAGAATTGGTTGAAAATAAGAAAATTAAAAATATTATTTTCCTGGGGTTTGTTCCAGATTTAGAATTAGATACATTACAACATAATGCTAGGGCGTATGTTTTTCCATCATTGTATGAGGGTTTTGGATTGCCACCGCTGGAAGCAATGGCGAAAGGCACTCCAGTGATTTCCTCTGATCATCTGTGCATGCAAGAAATTCTCGAAGATAGTGCTTATTATTTCAACGGAGAAATTGAGAAAGAAATCGCAAAAGCCATTGAAATAATTTTAACAGATAATGATTTACGAAAAAAAATAATTAATGCTGGTTATAAGCAAATAAGAAAATATAGTTGGGAAAAAATGGCAAAAGAAACGCTAGAAATTTACAAAAATATGGAAAAATAAATACAAAAATGCAAAAAATTAATCGACAAAAAAACCGAATTATTCCACAAATGCATGATGTCAAGCCAGTTGATAGTAATGGCAATTTGGATTTGGAAAGAATTGATCGGCCAAGGCGGTTTTCGAGAAATAATGTTTCGCCTGGATTAAAAACTCATGAAATTAAAACTACTGCAGTTTTTTCTGATGTTAGGCGACCAACTCCACAGGAAGATGAAATTAAAAGATTTCAAAAAGCTATTCTAGAAGAAAAAAAAAGAGCATTGCGAACTGAGAGGCGAGTGTTGTTTGAACAAGAAGCCAGATCGATTGCACTTCGTGAGCAAGCAAGAAAACAAAAAATAGCTGAGAATCAAAGACAATTATTATTTCAAGCACAAGCGGAAAGACAAAAGAGACAAAAAGAACAAGAAAGACGAATGTTTCATGAACAAAAAGAAATAGAAAAGCAAAAACACAAACAAGAGCAAATAATTTTAAATCAAAAAAGAAAACAAGAATTCATTCGAGCACAAGAAATATTCACACGCAAATTTAAAAATAAATTAAGTAATCTTGAAATTTTTGTTTTAAATATAATAAAAGCACCAGTTCGCTTGTTGGCTTATTCGGGAGAAGTGTTGGCTGGTTTTTTTAAATCGTTTATTATTTCAGTTGAAAACTTTTTCGATATTCTTGCAAATAAAAGACAAAGATATCATGATCGCGGTGAGAGAGGAGCTAATAAAAAAAATACTTTTTCTTTTTTTGCTTTTGCCACTTGTGTATTTTTATTAGTTTTTGGTGTGGGATTTTTCTATCGTAGTTTGAAAATAAAAAGCTTGGCACTAGAAAATGGAAAAATTGCTTATGCTAGTCTCAATGAAGCAAAGGATGGCATAAAGCAACGAGACTTTGACGGTGCTGTTTTTAAATTCAATGACGCTTATGCTCGTTTTGATCTGATTCAAAAAGATATTAATAGTTTAGGTGGTGTGCTCGTGGAAGCCTCAAGATTTGTTCCATATTTATCTAAACTTTCTTCCGGTTCTTATTTATCAGAAGCAGGAAAAAATATTTCACAGATTGGTTCTCTGGCAACGGAGATTATGAAAACATTAAATAATATTAAAAATCCACTTGATGGAGCAGAAACAATTTCGTATTTGAAAATTTTCAAAGAGGCGGATAAAAATTTAACAGAAATTGCCTTGCAAATTAATGAACTAAATGGCAACTTGGAAAAAATTAATCTTGAAGATATTCCTGAAGCACAACGCAGTCGTTTCGTAGAAATGAAAAAGAAATTGCCAGAAATAAGTAAATTTGTGACCAGTTTCTCTGAAGAGGAAAAGATCTTGGCCGATGTGCTTGGTGGAAATGGTCCGCGAAAATATCTTTTTCTTTTTCAAAATAATCAAGAAATGCGTGCAACCGGAGGCTTTATTGGCACATACGCCGTGCTAGATATTTTTGATGGCAATATTAAAAGTTTTTTTGTGGATGGCATTTTTAATCCTGATGGGCAACTGCGAGAAAAAATAATTCCACCAGCACCAATCCAAAAAATTAGTGCTGCTTGGAGCTTGCATGATAGCAATTGGTTTCCTGATTTTCCGATGTCAGCCGAAAAAGCTTCCTGGTTTTATGAAAAAACTGGAGGGCCGACTGTGGACGGTGTTATCACAATGACGCCGACTGTGATGCAAAGACTTTTGGAAATTACTGGACCAATTGAAATGCCAGAATATGCCGTTACGATTGATAAAAATAATTTTCTGGAAAGTATTCAGTATGAAGTCGAGGTGGATTATGACAAAGAATTAAATCAGCCGAAAAAGATTTTGGCTGACTTGGCACCAAAAATTTTGAATCGTATTTTTAATACGAGAAATATCGCCGATATCACAAAAACGATGGAGGTGCTTTTATCAAGTCTTAATGAAAAACATGTTTTAATTTATTCTAAAAATTATGCAGTTGAAAAAATGCTTTCGGATAATGGTTGGTCAGGAGAAGTTTTGGATACGAAAAAAGATTATCTTTCTGTCATCAATACAAATATCAATGGTTATAAAACTGATGGCGTGATTGATGAAAAAATTGAACATAAGGCAGAAATTCAAACCGATGGGTCAATCATTGACACTGTTTCCATAACCAGGCATCATAATGGAGGTAATACGCCGTATGATTGGTGGAATAAAGTTAATGCAGACTATATGCGTGTTTATGTGCCAAAAGGATCGAAATTAATTCGGGCTTCTGGGCAGACAAATGAATTTAATTCTCCGCCAATTGATTATCGCGCACTAGGCTTTAAACAAGATGCTCAAGTTGGCATAGAAGAAGATTCAATGAGTATCGATTCTGACAGTGGCACAAGGATTTATGAAGATTCCAATAAAACCGTTTTTGCCAATTGGGTATATGTTAGTCCGCAAGAATCAGTTACGATGGTTTATTCTTATATCTTGCCGTTTAAGTTGGATACAAATTTAACAACAAATCCAGCAGATACTTATTCACTGCTAGCTCAAAAACAATCTGGCAGTGTTGGCAGTGAATTTTCTGCAAAAATAGTTTATCCTAATTTATACAAATCAATCTGGAAATATCCCAATGAAAGTATTACTAATTTTGCTCCAGACGAAAAAAATAAAAGCGGAATTGAGTTGAAAAGTGATTTGAAAACAGATAAATTTATCGGAGTGGCATTTGAAAAAAATAATCCCTAAATATTTACAACTATTTTGTGATAAGAAAAATTCTTCATAGCCAATTACTTTTAAATTCAGAACCATCTCGTTCTGTAATTTCGGCTGCGTTTATCATCACGATCGCTGGACTCGCGAGTCGCTTGCTTGGTCTTGTCCGGGATCGTTTTTTGGCAACTACTTTTGGTGCAGGTGATACGCTGGATATTTACTATGCCGCTTTTCGTATTCCGGATTTGATTTATAATATTTTAATTTTGGGTGCGCTTAGTGCCGCTTTTATTCCGGTGTTCACGGGATTGATTAGTCAAAAAAAGGAAAAAAAAGCTTGGGATATCGCTAATGGCGTAATGAATTTAGCAATTACTTTTGTGATTATTTTGTCACTTATCTTTTGTTTCTTCGCACCATATTTAATGAAAATTATTACTCCCGGTTTTCCGCCAGATAAAATGGATCAAGTCGTTTTTTTCACAAGAATAATGTTTCTTAGTCCAGTCTTTCTGGGAATTAGTGGAATTTTTGGCGGAGTGTTGACATCATTTAAACGATTTTTAATTTATTCTTTAGCTCCAATTTTCTATAATCTAGGAATTATTTTTGGGGTTGTTTTTTTTGTGAGATTATGGGGACCAATTGGACTTGCTTGGGGTGTGGTACTTGGAGCTTTTTTGCATATGTTAATTCAATATCCCGCTGCAAGACATTTAGGTTTTCGATATAGCTTTGCTTTTAAGAAGTATTTTTTTGATAAAGATATTCGGCATATTTTGAAATTAATGCTTCCTAGGATGATGGGAATCGCTGTTTCACAGGGCAATCTTTTTGTAATTACAATTTTTGCTTCAACGCTTGTCGCCGGCAGTTTATCAATTTTTAATTTTGCTCAAAATTTGCAAAGCGTGCCATTGGGAATTTTTGGGATTTCTTTTTCGATTGCGGTTTTTCCTGCGCTTTCTGCTTTATGGGCAACGAATAATAAAAAAGAATTTGCAAAAACATTCGCCGAAACATTTTGCCAAATTATGTTTTTTGTTATTCCGCTGAGTATTTTTATCTTACTCTTGCGTGCACAGATTGTGCGAGTAACGCTTGGTGCCGGAAAATTTGACTGGGAAGATACTATTCTTACTTATGAATGTTTGAAATATTTTACGCTCAGTCTATTTGCTCAAAGTGTAATTCCGCTTTTAACGCGCTCATTTTATGCTATTCATAATACTAAAACGCCATTTTATGTGGCTATTTTTAGTGAGATTATTAATATTATTTTAGTAGTTCTCTTGATTAGAGAATATCAGATTACTGGATTAGCAATCGCTTTTTCTGTTACGAGCTTAGTACAAATGTTTTTACTATTCAGCATGCTTCGTCTCAAGTTTGATGATCTCGGAGACAAAAAAATTATAAAATCAGTCGGACAGATTTCATTAGCAGCGATTTTTTCTGGCATCGTCGTGCAAATTTTTAAGTATTTAATTGCCAGTATTGTTGATATGGATACTTTTTTGGGTGTTTTTTTTCAACTAGCTATTTCCGGAACAAGTGGCGTTTTGATTTTTTTATTTTTGTGTCATTTCCTGCGCCTAGAAGAGTATATGAATTTTAAAGAATCATTAACTAGAAGAATTTTTAAAGGAGAAAAGAATATCACAGAGAACATTGGTGAAGTTAGTGGTGTTTGATTGATTTTTTTTGATTATGTGCTATTATAAATAAATAAGTTAGTTAAGCGTAGATATCGTTATGAGTCGAAATAAAAGCTTATTTTTAGTGGGAATATTTTTTTTGGTTGTCATGATTTGTGGCAATATTTTTTGGAATATGTTAACTCGTAGTGATACGGATGCTTTTGATAAAATAAAAAAAGAAACAGTGGTTGGATTGGCAAAACAAACAGGTGCATCGTCAACCGCTAATTCTCAGTCGGAAACATTGGGCGCTGCGACAAAAACAGAATCAGGCAGTGAGACTGACACGAGTAATGATATCAAACAAAGTCCAACTCCACTTGCCGAAGAAGAAACAGCAAACTGGAAAACTTATATTGACGAAAAAAACAAATTTGAATTTAAATACCCAGATGATGCAAGCGTTGTTTTCAATGGTGAGTTGATTCGCGTTTCTCAAAATAACAAAACATGGAAATTTAGACGCTATGCTAACAAAGAAAAAGTTGATTTACAATCATGGTATGATGAAGTTTTTTCTGAAAAGGAGCGAAAAAATTGCACACTTACCATAGCAACTTTAGTTGTGGGAAGTTATGAAACAAAATATGCCAATCCGGGCTCTGGTGAAATAGCTTGCGGAAAATCCGGATCATTTTCGATTAGCGCTAATAAGGAAAATGTGATTCGCGTGGAGGTGGGAGCGGAAACAGTGGAAAATGTAAATAAAATTTTGAAAACTTTTAAATTTAAGGACTAGGGATGGTGAATAATTAAAAATTTGATTTTTTTCTGTCAGTTAGCTATAATTCAGAAGGAAGATTAATAATAAGTTTAAAAAAAATATGCAAAAAGTGTTAATTGCTGAGGATGATCCGATGATTTCTGAGATTTATCAAAAAAAATTTACAGACAATGGATATATCGTTTTGACCGCTTTTTCTGGCGATCAAGTTCTGGAGATTGTTAAAAAAGAAAAAGTGGATATTCTTTTATTGGATTTGCTAATTCCTAAGATGGATGGTTTCGCAGTGATTGAGAATCTAAGAAATGGCAAATACGATCCAGATATTAAAATTATTGTTTCTAGCAATTTAAGTCAAAGAGAAGATCAGGAAAAAGTCATGGCACTTGGTGCGAATGGTTTTATTTTAAAATCACAATACACACCGAGTGAAATGATAAAAGAGATTGAAAAATTAACTAGCTCTAGTAAATAAATTAAATAAATTTATGGAAAGAACATTAATCGCAGATGCACCAAAAATGATTGGTCAATATGTTAAATTGGCTGGTTGGGTGAACTCTCGACGGGATCATGGTAAATTGATTTTTATTGATTTGCGTGATCGTAGTGGAACAGTGCAAATAGTGGTTATTCCAGACAAAGAAAGTGCATATCAAAATGCCAAAGATGTTCGTAGTGAATTTGTGGTTGAAATTGAAGGCTTAGTTAAGGAACGACCAGGTGGTCTTGAAAAAAATGCTAAAACAGGAAAAATTGAACTAGAGGCTGTAAAAATAACAACTATTTCAAAAGTGGAAGCTGAATTGCCGTTTGATGTGGCAAAAAATGAACTGGATGTTAATCTTAATACGCTCCTAGATAATCGTAATTTAGTTTTACGCAATAAAAAAATCAATGATATTTTCAAGGTTTATGCGGAATTGCTTAAATCGTATGGAGATGCGATGCGGGAAAATGCTTTTTTGGAAATCAAAACTCCAAAAATTCTTTCAGCAGCGACCGAAGGTGGAGCAAATTTTTTTAAAATAAAATATTTTGATCGCGATGCCTATTTGGCCCAAAGTCCACAATTTTATAAGCAAGCTGGTGTGGGTGCATTTGAGCGAGTGTTTGAAATTGGCACAGTTTTTCGGGCTGAACCACATTTTACAACACGACATGTAAATGAATATACGGGACTTGATGCGGAAATGGGATTTATTGAAAGTTTTTCTGATGTGATGGATCAGTTAGAAAAAACAATGCAACAAGTACTTTCAAATATTACAAAAAATTGTCAAACAGAACTAGCTGAATATGCCACAGGAGAGCTTCTATTTTCTGAAAAATTTCCGCGAATCAAATTAACCGAAGCTCTAGAGATTTTGGAAAAAGAATATGGCAAAAAAACAGAAGATATAGATATTGATCCAGAAGGTGAACGCTTAATTTGCGAGTGGGCAAAAAAGAAACATAATTCGGATTTTATTTTTCTAACGCATTATCCAGTTAGTGTCCGTCCATTTTATTCAATGCCTAGTGCTGACGGACAATTTACTGAAACATTTGATTTGTTATTTCGTGGCGTTGAAATTGCTAGTGGAGGACAGCGGATTCATGATTTTACACAATTAAAAAATAATATCATAAAGTATGGATTGAAACCGGAAGATTTTGAACATTATTTGGATATTTTCAAGCTGGGCATGCCAGCGCATGGCGGTTGGGGATTGGGTTCGGAACGAATTGTACAAAAAATTCTTGCTTTGGGAAGTATTAAAGAAGCTATTCTTTTTCCACGAGATGTTAAAAGAATTACACCGTAAAAAAACAAAAAATGCAAAAACATAAAGAACATTTAAATCGAAAAAAAACAAAAATTATTGGGTTTATCTCTTTTTTCTTGGGTTTTTCTCAGGCCGTTTTGATTTATGTGATGTCGACTTATTTTAAAGAAGCTTCTGGCACGGAAAATGTTGGGGGCTTTTATTTTGTGGCGTATTTTATTTTACTTTTAATTTTACTGAATTTACATAAGCTAACGCGAGCATTAGGAAAGACGAGTGTTTTCTTATTAATCCTAGCCCTGAAACTCGTGAGTCTTATTTTTTTGGCAAATTCGCATCCATCAAGCTGGGGAATTTTTATTTTAATGCTATATGTGATTTTTTCTGGTTTGGAATGGGTAAGTTTGGATACAATCTTGGAATCTTTTTCGTGCGACAAAGAATCTGGCAGAATTCGTGGCAAGCACCTGACTATTTTAAATGCTGGTTTTCTCCTGGGGCCATTTGTTTCAACACGACTTTTGGAAAGATTTAATTTTTCCGGTATTTTTGTTTTTCTGTTAGTTTTTAATATTCTCGTTTTCTTTTATGCGTTAATAAAATTGAGAGATACGAACGATAGACCGCAATTAAATATTTCTGTGCTAGATTTATTAAAAAAAGTATATAAACGCAAAAATGTTTTGGCAATTTATTATATTTCTTTTGTGCTGGAATTCTTTTTTGCCTTGATGATAATTTATATGCCAATTTATCTTTTGGACTTAGGTTTGAATTGGAATCAAATTGGTATTATTTTTTCCGTCATGCTTTTGCCTTTTGTATTTTTGCAATATCCCATGGGATTTTTGGCCGATAAAAAAAGGGGGGAGAAAAATCTTTTAATTTTTGCCCTTTTGATTATGGCAATTTCTTCTGTTATAGTCTATTTGACTAATTCGCCAAGCGTTTTGATTTGGTCTTTTGTGATGCTGGGAACAAGAATTGGTGCGGCGATGGTGGAAATTTTGCGTGATTCCTATTTCTATAAACGGATCGATGGTGATGATGTTGATTTGATTGGTTTTTTTCGTACAGCCATGCCGATCGGGTATATTTTGGCAGCCAGTTTTTCTTTTGGAATTATGCTCTTTTTGCCACTCCCAGCTATGTTTATTCTTTTGGCATTAGTGGTTTTTTCTGCCTTAATTCCCGCTTTTTATTTAACGGAAAATAAACAGTAAGCTTATGATTGATTTTAAGGCTAAAAAAATTGTTATTGCAACGCATATTTACACAACTGGTCCAGCGCAAGATTTGCGGGAATATTTACTTGCAAAAAATATTAACAAACTTTTATTTATCGGGCATCCACTTTTTTGGGATGAAAAATTGGCCGGTTCTGGTTATGAAGTTTATGAAAAAGGCGAATTGCAAGAAGAAAAATATAAAAAAATTAAAAAAAATTTCGCTTTGTTAGTTTACTCGATTGATATTTGGTTGAATATTTTTTGGACCTGGAAAAAAATGCCCAAAAGCGATCTTTTTGTTGGTTGTGATAATCTTAACGCTTTTTCTGGTATTGTGTTGCGATTTTTTGGCAAAACTAAAAAAGTAATTTATTATGTAATTGATTATAATCCCAAAAGATTTGATATCAAAATTCTAAATTATTTATATCACAAGCTTGATCAATTTTGCGTAAAGTATGCCGATGAAACATGGAACCTTTCTCCCCGAATGAGTGAAGCTAGAAAAGAATATTTTAATTTTTCCGCCGGAAAACAAAAAACAGTACCGATTGGCATTTGGTTCTCTCGTTTTCCCCGATTGGATTTTTCGCAAATTGAAAAGCATACGCTAGTTTTTATGGGACATGTTTTGGAAAAACAAGGCATTCAATATGTTGTTGATGCAATTCCGGCTATTGCTGAAAAAATAGCTGATTTTAAATTTTTAGTCATTGGCGATGGGGAATATTTGGAAAAATTAAAAAAGCAATCAAAGCAACTTGGCACAGATAAATTTATTAATTTTACTGGCTATGTAGAAAGGCATAGTGATGTCGAAAAAATGCTTGCAAAATGTGCTTGTGCTGTTGCGATGTATGAAAAATATGACGAAACTGGATCATTGAGTTTTACTTATTTCGCTGATCCAGGAAAAATCAAAGCCTACCTGGCTGGTGGTTTGCCAATTTTACTTTCTGATGTTTCGCACAATGCAAAGGAAATTGAAGAAAAACGATGCGGTTATATTATTAGTCAAAACAAAACTGAGATTGCCCAAAAAATAATTAGGCTTATGCAAGACGAAAAAACACTCAAGGAATATCGTGAAAATTCGATTGTCTATGCCAAGCAATTTGATTGGGAAAATATTTTTGAAAATAATTTAAGCCGACTAATTTAAAAATTATGAAAATTTCTTTTATCATTCCGTGTTATAAT